>ENA-UONZ01000491-UONZ01000491.1-human-gut-metagenome-genome-assembly--contig:-C93old-NODE-491-length-64511-cov-8.656432_pt1 | contig 64511 bp, 60 predicted proteins | sample MGYA00242468_ERZ724015 | MGnify/ENA metagenome assembly ERZ724015
ATGCTGAGGATTTTGTAGAACATTATCTTAAAAAGCAGCTTAGTATAGCTAAAACCTGTTCTAATAATGATTTACAAGCTTGTGGCATTCCTGCTGAAATAACTTCATTAGCAGGCACAAAAATGAAAATGCCAACAATAATAAAAGAATTGGCTGAGAGCATTTCAACTGGAAGTATAGTTGATGCTTCCTCAAAAAGTTACGGTTTTGTGATGTCCAACGGTTATTCCGTAAATTTATTTTACAACCCGAATTGTCTGAGTGACAATAAAGATACAGGCTACAATTTTGCTCAAGACAGAGTATGTGTAAATGCTATATATGATATGAACGGTCTTCGAAAACCGAACACTGTCGGTAAAGACATCGGTTTTGTAACAATTTTATATCCGGATGAGAGTTCTATTGCCGTAGCCCCTGATGTTGTAAAGCAAGATGCAGCACCTGCAAAATTTGACAACGCAGCTGCAAGCTGTACAACCCAAAACAAGGAATACACACTTCCTAATCGTGACGAGCTCTTAGCTATGTATTATAACGGTTATCTCTTGCTAATTACGGTATACTACTATTGGTCTGCCACTGAGGCTTCCGCAGAGTATGGTTGGGCACAAGATTTCGGCACTGGCGCCCGCTTTGGAACCGATAAGCGCACTGTGCTCGAGGTCCGCTGTGTCAGGAGGTAAGATAAGGATCTCTTTATCCAGTGTGGGAAAGGCAGGCTTTGCCTGCAAAAAAAATGACGGCCTATATTTCTGATACCGTCAAGCTTATGAATTATATATGTATTGTTGCGATAGTTTCTGTATTGGTCACTCAAGCTCTCTCTTATATTATATATATGCCCAATAACTAATTCTATTTAACTATATGTAAAGAAATATTTCTAATTCTTTAGAATTAGTTAGCGATTGTTCTAATACTTAAGATGTAATCAAATGTAATGTCAACACTAGTTATTCTTGCGAGCTTCTTCTTCTCTTACAAATTCTACTAAACCTTCTAAATGCTTATCTTCCATTGCATTAATCAGGTCAGTTATGCTGTTGATTTTCTTTAATGCAAATCCTGTTTCTGCAAGCAGTACACAGTCATTACATAATCTGTAACCTTCATATTCTATTGAGCCTGCAAGGCATTTATTTTCTCCGCAGCAGTCACAATCAAAGAATTCATCAACGATATCTGGATTATCTTCTATGTCGTCAATTCTCATTTGTTCAACTACCTGCGCCATTTCTTCGGCTATTTCTTTTTCTGTTTTCATTATTTTATTAAATCCTTCATTTTGCTTACGGCTTCGGCAAGCCCTGTAAATACTGCACGAGAAATTATACTGTGACCTATATTTAATTCATATAGCCCGTCTATCTCATGCATTCTGTGAACGTTTTCATAGTTTAGTCCGTGACCTGCGTTTACTTTTAAACCTAAGCTTTGTGCTAATTCTGCCGATTTTTTAAGTTTTTGAAATTCTTCTTCTTCCTCAGGATAGCCGTATGTTTCAGCGTAAGTACCTGTGTGCATTTCTATGAACTGTGCGCCTGTTTTGGCAGAAGCTTTTACCTGTTCTTCATCTGGATCAATAAACAAACTTACAATTATACCGGCATCAAGGAGTGGTTTAATAAATTCCGTAACTTTTTCAAGCTGTCCTGCAACATCAAGACCTCCTTCGGTTGTAACTTCCTGACGCTTTTCTGGAACAAGACAGATAGAATGCGGTTTGATTTCAAGGGCTATTTGCTGAATATCTTCAGCCATTGCCATTTCGAGGTTTAATTTTGTTTTAAGAGTGTTTATAAGTGTATAAACATCTTCATCCTTAATATGTCTTCTGTCTTCACGTAAGTGGGTTGTAATTGAAGCTGCGCCGTTTTCTTCTGCAATTTCAGCTCCTTTAATAACGCTTGGTTCAATACCTCCTCTTGCGTTTCTTAAAGTTGCTATGTGGTCTATATTTACGCCTAATAACATATTTACCTCTTTTCTATTTTTTTAATGCCTGCTCCCGTGTAATTTTCAAAAGAGCCGTATAAGACGGCAGGATTGTTGTTTTGCCGTTTGAACTTGCAATATCAATTGCTTTTTTTATATTTGGTTCTACAATAATTTTGTCTTGCGGTATTCCTGCATATTTAAGACGTGTAGCCATATCATTGGCACGTATGCCTGTAGTTATTACAAGTTTTTGTGCATCTTTAAGCTGTTCAAAATCGCTGTCCCACAGCCAGGAGATATCACGACCGTCTGCATAATTATCATTGATTGCAATTACAATATTTGATTTTAAGTCAACTGTTTTTAAAACTTCGCTTGCTCCTGTCGGGTTTTTAATAAGCTGAATTACAGCAGGGTTCCCGTTAATAATGCGTTTTTCCGTTCTTCCGAATATTGCTTTGTAATTATCAAGTGCTTTTTGTATTTCTTGTTGGTTTAGACCTGTTTCGAAGGCGAATGCTATTGCAGCCAAAGCATTATAAGCATTGTATAATCCTGCAAGGTTCACTTTGAATTCATAAGCATCCCCTCGATTTTTTACGGTAATTATTGAGTAATCGTTATATACTTTAACATCTGCCGGATAATCGCATTCATGGCGTTTGTAGCCGCATTTGGAACAAAAATAATGTCCCTGTTGTGCAAAAAATTGTTTTGAATATTCCAGCGGATTACCGCATAAACAGTTGAATACTTCTGACGGTGCATTTGATTTGTGTTCATAATTGCAGTCGTATTCTACGTTTTCAAAACCGTAATAAACCGCATATTTTGTCCTGTCAAAAGTTGCAACAATCGGATCATCCGCATTTAGTATAAGTTTTAAATCAGGATTTTTATCTATTGCATTTTTAATAAATCCGGCTGTAGTATTCAGCTCGCCGTATCTGTCGAGCTGATCTCTGAAAAGGTTGGTTACAACAAGATAGTCTGATTTCATAAAATCATACAATTTGGTCAGGTAAGCTTCATCAGATTCAATAACAGCATAATCATATCTTTTAAAAGGTTCTACTGACAATGCAAATACGTTTGCAACACCTGTAAGCATATTTGCACCTTTAAGATTGTGGATTACTTTTTGGTTTGCAGTTTCAAGTATATGGGCAATAAGTCCTGAAGTTGTTGATTTGCCGTTTGTGCCCGTAACGGTTATTGTTTTCTTTTTTATATATTTAGAACAGTGTGCCAGAAAATCAGGGCAGATTTTTAAGGTAAGCATACCTACAAATGAAGTTCCTGATGACTTATTTAAAAGTCGTATCCCCATATATGCACACCTTGCGATGATTAAAGCCAGGTAAAATTCTATAAGTTTTATCATAAATAGTCCTTTAGACGTATTCTATTTTCTTTGATATTATTCTATCCTTAATTAATATAATACAAAAGTAAGAATAATAAAAATGTATTTATTTATCGCAATAATTTTTATAGCTGAGCTGATTATTGCTTTTACACTGATATCTTTCACGGTAAAAGCAGACAGAAAGGTGTGTGCTTTAAATAAGCGTGTTGTGGAATGTAAGCCGGTAATTCACAAATGTCTTATTTCGGTAAAAGATACGGTTAAAAATCTTCAAAAAACATTTGACAATTGTATTTGCATTGTAAGGCGTAAACGTCAGCAGTTTACAATGAAAATCATTATTGCTGCGGTTATGTATATATCCCTGTTTTTATTTAAGGGGAAATATAAAAAGGCAGGAACATTTTTCCGGCTTGCGGTCTTAATCAAAGACTACTGGGACAGTTTGCCTGTCTGACTTGTAAACTGTAAAAAAATATGTTATAATCAAATTCGAAAGACGAGGTTATGTTATGAGTAAAAATAAATCTTTTATGTTTGGTATGGGCTTGCTTGCAGGTGTTGTAGGCGGCATTGTAGCAGGCGTTTTACTGGCTCCGCAATCGGGTGAAGAATCAAGACGTGAACTTAAAGAAGCAGCTTGCGAATTATATGAAAAAAATTCACCTGCAATTAAAGAAGCTAAAAAACAGGCGCTTGAAAATATTGACTTGATGAAATATAAACTTGAAAGACAGTTGAGAAAATTCAACAATATGATTAAATCTAAAAAGCTTTTGAAAGCTAAAGAACTTGAAGAAATGGATGACGAATACAATCCTAACCTTTAGGAGATGTATTTTTCACGTAATGTAAGGAAATAAAAAAATGGAAATGTCACAATTAGCTTTAAATCAAGGTTTAACTTTCTTAGCGTGGTCTACAGGTATTGTTGTCCTTGTGGTTGCAGGATTTTTGGTAAAATTGTTAATTGATTTATCAACTCTTGCAAAGAATGTAAATGAAACATCAATTCTGTTAAATACAGAACTTAAACCTACTCTTAAAGAACTAAATGAAACACTGGCTTCAATTAATGCTATTGTTAAAAGTACCGATCAAGGTGTGGATAACTTTAAAAGCGCAGTTGAAAAAACTTTTGGCAGAACAAAACTTATATCAGAATCTATTATCGGTGGAATAATTAAAGGATTCTCAACAGTATATGGTATGTTTTCCAAAAAAAGATAGCCGTTTTTGGTAATTAATAGTCAGTCCGAAAACGTTAAAATGTAAACGAAAAACAGTAAAGGAGTAATTTTTATGTCAGCAACTAAATTTTTAGCAGGTTTTATAGTAGGCGGTGCAATCGGAGCTATCGCAGGTGTTCTTCTTGCTCCAAAATCAGGAGAAGAAACACGTGCAATGATTGCAGATACTGCAAAAGATACTTTGAAACGTGCAGATGAAACAGTAAAAGAAATTCAATCTAAAGCAGATGATGTTGTTTCTGATATGCAAAGAAAAGGTGATGAAATTAAAGAAAAACTTCAAAACCTTATTAATCAGCAGAAAGAAACTAAACAAGAAGCTTAACAAAAAAGGGCGAAAGCCCTTTTTTTATTACCATGGATAATCATCACTGATTTCCCAGTTATCCAGCATAATTACAGCCGCACAGTAGATCCCGTTTTTTTGACAAGCTCTAGAGTCAGGTCCTTTCAATAAACTATCTCTTGATAAGTGTTCTTCTTCCGGAATTTCGGCAATGCGACCAAGGCCATAAGGTTTCAATCCTTTTTTATCATCAAAGCTAAACATAAATACATCTTTGCCGTATTTATTTGGTCGTTTTAAACCATTTATGTCTACAATTATTGTAAACCCGTTATACAGCGGGTATGCTGCAATAAGTGCTCCGTTTGTAAGTATCAGTTTTTGTGCAAGTTTAAACTGTCCATATCCATCACATACCGCTCCGGTTCTACAGTACATATGAAAATCCTGTGAAAGTTCATCAGGAGAGAATTCTTCAATAATTTTGCAGTATGGTTTTAAATATTGATCAGTAAATGTCTTACTGCTAAGGGACGAGTTTTCTATAATACCTAAGTCGTTTTCAGCCATTCTTAGTGCCTGTGCCATTACCGAATAAGTCTGTTTTAATTTAACTGTTGTCTGCATTTTGGTGTGTTTTGTGATAAGAGCAGGAATTGTTAAAGCTGCAATAACTCCTATTATACCAAGCGTAATCAATGTTTCTGATAGTGTAAATCCGTTATCCATATTTCTCCTTTTGTAGGTAATTCCGAACAATGTATAAGTATTATAACATTAGCATGAAAATTATGCAAGCTGAAAACAAAGAAAAAAGGCAGTTATTATTGCAGGCGTTAGCTAAAACCGTAAAAGAATTACGGTTTAAAACAGGAAAATCTATAAGCTTAATCTCTAATGAGTTGAATGTGTCGAAATCTATTTGGTCAGATGCAGAGGCTGGCAAGTCTGATTTACAATTTTCCACTTTTTGGAGAATTGCTGAAGCGTTAGATATTACTCCTGAGGAGTTAATAATAAAAATAAAGCAAAATTTGAAGGAAAATATAAGTTTTATAGAATAAATTTAATCTTTATTTTTTAGTGCATCTTCAAGGGCTTTTTCAAGGACTGTAATTTTATTTTCCAGTACCTGAATTTTTGATTCGCTTGATGAATTTGTTATCGAACCTTTTTCAAGTTCTCTTTTGTAAGCATTATATTTTGTTTTTAAGGATTGATAAAGCGGTCCGAAAAATGTTATTGCTGCTATTTCACCGAGTATGAATATTATAAGTGTATATAGAGCCATATTTAAAGTTATAGTATGAGGAGTAAGCCTTAAAATCTCTGCAATTTTGCTGCTGAGAATTGTAATTCCTGCTGTATCCTGATAATTCATCAGGATTAAAATACATATAACTAATGTAGATATTATGGAGATAATTTGCATTTTTACCTTCTTTCCATACTTTGGGTTAAATATTTCAGAACCTTATTAATTTTTTCGTCAGGCTCAATTTGTAACTCTATTATTTCATTACCAAAAGGTTTTGTAAAGCTCAAATAGTAGGATTGTAATACTTGTTCTTCTGTCTTAACCTTTCCCTGACCTGCTCCGTATAAGGTGTCATTATATATAGGGTGTTTTTTATAGCTCAGATGTACCCGGATTTGATGAGTTCTGCCTGTTATTAGTGTCAGCTCAAGATATGTATGTTCTTTAAATCGTTCTAAAACCTTAACCAGAGTTCTGCTTTCTTTTCCATCCTCCCGCACCATCATTTTGTGCGGCTGATGAGGGTTTCTGCCTATTGCAAGATTTATTTCATCATTGTCTTTGGGGTAAACTCCTTTAACAACGGCAAGATATTTTTTTGTAAGTGAATGATTTTTAATTTGTTCGGCGAGAAATTCGTGAGCTTTATTATTTTTTGCAATCATCAAAAGTCCTGATGTGTTGCGGTCAAGGCGGTGCAAAATTCCACGTCTGAACTCGCCGTTAATATCGGAAAGATTGTCGCCGTATTTATATAACAGTGCATTAACCAGAGTGCCTTCTCTTTCTATGGTTGTAGGATGTGTAAGCATCCCTGACGGTTTGTTTACAACAGCCATATTCTCATCTTCATAAACTATTTCAATAGGAATATTTTGCGCTTTAATAGCCAAATCTTTTTGTTCGGGTATTTCAAAGCTTATTTTATCCCCCTCTTTTATTGTATATGAAGGCTTTTTGACAGTTCCGTTAATTAATATATCCCCGTTTTTTATAAAATTTTGTATTTTGGAACGTGAAAAATCAGGAGTTATCTCTGACAAATAACTGTCAATGCGTTTATTTTCGTCATTTTCATCAGTAAATATAATCATTTTATTTTTTCTTAATTAAAATTATTATAATCAACGCAATCACGCCGATATTGATAAATATATCAGAAATATTAAATACAGGAAAGTTTACAAAATTGAGTTGAAAATAATCTCTTACAAATCCATAGATAATTCTTTCATGCAGATTTCCTGCAATACCTGCGGAAAGTAAAGATATAAAGAAAATGGATTTTAATGAGATAGATTTTATATGCTTAATAACATGCATTGCAAGCAAAACAAGCGCAATTACGGATAATATAATCAGCAATTCTCTGGAATCCTGAAGAATACTGAAAGCTGCTCCGGTATTTTTAATATAATTTAGTGTAAAAACAGGGTTTGAAAGTTTGTAGCCATGTGTAAGCATTGAAACGAGTTCATTTGATAAATAAATATCAACAAAGATGAAAAATGCATAACACACTGCAAAATATATAAATTTACTTGCCTTTTCCACTGTCTTTTACCTCATCAGTATTTTCCGGTTCTATCTTAATGTATTTGTTTTCCGGAATTACATTAACTCTTGTCATAATGAAAGCAAGACCGCCCATATAAACTTTTACCTCATTTTCGTTATATGGTTCAGCCTTTGTTATTCCCACAGATGCAACCGTATATTCATTAACGTTATTTTTGTTTGATAAAAATACTCTTTCTAAAATATTGTCATCAGGCAGTTTTCTGAAAGCATCGTCTGCTTTTGTCTGCGGATAAACAATATTTTCTTTGCTGATTGATGCTATAACTACAGAATCTGAAGGAGCATCAACTTTTAATGTTGTTGTGTAATATTTATTAGGTCCGATTTGTTTCGGACTGTTTAATTCCATTTTGATGTATCTTGCATCGCCGTATCTTAATGATGATGTTTCTTCAACTATTTTTTCAGAAGAAATAACCCATTTGCTTCCTGTTTTTTCAAGAAAATAAACGCATTTGGCTGTTGAATACAGTTCGCCTATTACCTGAACTTCTCCAACGGTATCTGTAGCTGTTGCTACAGCTGTTTCGTGAACAAATACTGTGGCATAGTTTTCATTAAAATCAATATTTTTGATTTCTGTAGTATAAGTGATATCAGGATAAGTTTTCCATGTTTCGTCAATAAGTTTAAAATAGATATCCTTATTAAACCCGTCAGAGTTGACAAAATTGTCAGAATATAGTGTAGCCAGTCCTTTTAGGTCATACTTGTTTGTATAAACCGTCTGGCTGTCTATTACTTTTTTTACTGCTTCATAATTTGATTTGTATTCTCTGTTTTGCTCAGCTTTTAATTTATAAGTGTTAAATATTCCTGCTTGAGATTGAAGCGGTGAATTTATGCTGATTAATAAAGCTAACAATATTAAAACGGATATCTTTTTCATAATTTTATTATACATAAAAACTTTTTTTTGTGCTAATATTTTTTGTATAAAAAATAGCTAAGGAGAGATATATTATATGAAAGATGCATATTTTCCGCAGGAGATAGAAAAAAAATGGCAAAAAATATGGGAAGAAACAGGAGCTTTTAAAACTCCTGATGACAGCGATAAACCTAAATATTATGCATTGTCAATGTTCCCTTATCCGTCAGGTAAACTTCATATGGGACACGTTAGAAATTACACTATTACAGATGTAATTGCACGTTTCAAAAAAATGAACGGATTTAATGTTCTTCACCCTATGGGTTGGGACAGTTTCGGACTTCCTGCCGAAAATGCGGCTATGAAGCACGGGGCTGATCCTGAAAAATGGACTGTTGAAAATATTGCTTATATGACAAAACAATTAAAAATGTTAGGTTTGTCCTATGACTGGGACAGAGAAGTCACAACCTGCAAACCTGATTATTATAAATGGACGCAATGGCTTTTCCTGCAATTGTATAAAAAAGGGCTGGCATACAAAAAAGAAGCTGCCGTTAACTGGTGTGAAGAATGCGGTACGGTTCTTGCAAACGAACAGGTTATCGACGGCAAATGCTGGAGATGCGACCATGTTGTTGAGAAAAAATATTTATCTCAGTGGTTCTTGAAAATTACTGATTATGCCGAAGTTCTGCTTGAAGATTTAGATAAACTTACAGGCTGGGGCGACAATGTAAAAACAATGCAGGCTAACTGGATTGGAAAATCACAAGGGGCTGTTTTCGAATTTAAAGTTGTAGAAAAAGATATAAATATTCCTGTGTATACTACAAGACCTGATACTGTTCACGGTATTACATATCTTGTTGTAGCGCCTGAATATAAAGATATAGAACTTCTTACAACTCCTGAAAATAAGGAAGCGGTTGAAGCTTACAGAGCTAACGCACGTAAAATGACTGAAATTGAAAGACTTTCAACTGACCGTATAAAAACAGGTGTTCCTCTCGGTACGCACTGTATAAATCCGTTTACGGGTGAAAAATTCCCTCTCTGGACAGCGGATTATGCGCTTGCAGAATACGGTACGGGTGCTGTAATGGCGGTTCCTGCTCATGATACACGTGACTTTGATTTTGCAAAAAAATATAACCTTCCTGTTAAAGTTGTTATACAAAATCCTGAAAATCCTTCGGATTGCAAAGATGAAGCTTATACAGAAGAGGGTATTCTTATAAATTCCAATGAATTTAACGGAATGAAAAATGAAGAGGCTAAAAAAGCTATAACAGAAAAAGCTGTAAGAGAAGGTTTTGGTGAATTCAAAACACAATACAGACTTCGTGACTGGCTTGTTTCCCGTCAAAGATACTGGGGGGCTCCTATCCCTGTTGTATATTGCGAAAAATGCGGTATTCAAACAGTACCTGAAGAGCAGCTTCCTGTATTGCTTCCAAAAGACGTTGATTTCAGTGTTGCAGGTAAATCTCCGATTACTACATCTAAATCTTTTGTAGAAACAACCTGTCCTTGCTGCGGAGGTCCTGCAAGACGTGAAACTGATACTATGGATACATTTGTATGTTCAAGCTGGTATTATTTGCGTTATTCGGATGCGAAGAATGACCAGATGCCGTTTGCAAAAGATAAAGTGAATAAGTGGCTTCCTGTAGACCAGTATGTCGGCGGTATTGAACACGCTATTTTGCACTTGTTGTATTCAAGATTTTTCACTAAAGCTTTAAGAGATATGGGGCTTCTTGATTTTGATGAGCCTTTTGAAAATCTTTTGACACAAGGTATGGTTTTAAAAGACGGTTCAAAGATGTCTAAATCTAAAGGCAACACTGTTGATCCTGATGAAATCTTTGAAAACTACGGTGCTGATACAGCAAGATTATTTATTCTGTCAGATTCACCTCCGGCAAGAGATTTTGACTGGTCAGATGCAGGGGTTGAAGGCTGCTATAAATTCCTGAACAGAGTTTGGAGATTAATTTCTTCCAGCGCTGATGATATTTCTTTGAACTATCCTGTACTTACTGCCGGTTCATTAAAGAAAAAAGATAATGACGATCTTCTTCGTGCGGTTCATATGGCAATAAAGGGTATTACAAATGATATCTCTAATGATTTCCAATTCAATACAGTGATTTCGAAATACAGAGAGCTGGTTAATGCAATCTATGATTGGAAAGCTAAGAAATCAGAACTTGATGATGAAGATAAATCAATATTTAGTTTTGCGATTGTAACACTTGTAAAATTAATGTCACCTGTTGCAGTCCATTTGACAGAAGAAACTTGGAACGATTTGGGCGGTGAAGGTTCAATTCATGAACAAAAATGGCCTGAATGGGACGAAAATCTGGCTAAAGCAAGTTCAATCACTCTTGTTGTACAGATTAACGGCAAGGTTAAAGATAAAATTGAGGCTGATGAAGCGTTATCACAAGAAGAACTGAAAGAGTTAGCGCTTAACAGTCCGAAAATTAAGGAATTAACCGAAGGTAAAACTATAGTAAAAACTATTGTTGTACCAAAGAAACTTGTCAATATCGTTATAAAATAACAATAAATATATTTTTTAAGCCGCCTGAAAAATACAGGCGGTTTTTAATTGCTAAAAAATGTATACTTATGTTTATAACTATAATCCTAATGCTTTTTTTGTATTATAATAAAGTTGTTGATATATACATAATTTAGGGATAGAGTTTTGATAATGTCTGAAAGATTTACTAAAATTACTCCAAAGTCTGAGGGGAAAGTGTCTTTGACACAGAAATATTATTTTATTGCAATAGGTGGTGTAGGAATGAGCGGTTTGGCTAAGTATTTGTTGGAAAACGGATGCGAAGTTTCAGGCTCTGATATTTGTGACAGTAAATATATTGATAAGTTGAGAAATTTGGGCGCAACTGTTTATATAGGACAGAGAGCGGAAAATGTTCCGTCAGATGCAACAATTGTTGCAAGTACTGCTATAAGGGAAGACAATCCTGAAATGATAAGAGCTAAAGAGTTGGGACTTAAAATTTATCACCGTTCGGATATATTGGCTGAAATTTCAAAATGGGGTAAGTTTTTCATCGGATATTCAGGTACCCACGGCAAGACAACAACAAGCGGACTTTGTTCTTATGTATTAGAAAAGGCAGGCTTAAAACCTTCTTATGTAGTAGGCGGCATTATTCCGGAAATAGGATGCAATGCACATTGTCAGGAGGGAAAATTCTTTGCGGCGGAACTTGATGAGAGTGACGGGACAATAGTTAAATATTCTCCTAATATATGTGTGGTTAACAATTTGGAAGCTGATCACCTTGATTTTTATAAAGATGGTTTAAAATCCATATTGGAAACATTTGAAAAGTTTATTTCAAATATGTCAGATGATGCGGTTTTACTGGTAAACAAGGATTGTAAAGCAGCAATGAGTTTGCACAACCATAAAGTTTTGACTTTTGGTTTATCAGATGCTGATTATACTGCGAAAAATATAGAGTTTGGTTCTGAATATACTTCGTTTGATGTTTATTATAAAGGTGAATTTTTAACTGATATGAAAATAATTTTGCGTGGAAAACATAATGTTTATAACGCTTTATCAGTTCTTGCAAGTCTTCATCAGGCAGGCGTTGATGTAAATCTTGTTAAACCGCATTTTGCAACTTTCACGGGTATGGGAAGAAGATTCCAAAAGGTTTGCGAATTCAACGGGGTTACAATATTCGATGACTACGCACACCATCCGACTGAAATCAAAGCTACACTGTCTTCTGCTGAAGGGATGAATGACAAAAACATAATTGCTGTTTTCCAGCCGCACAGATACACAAGACTTAAAAACTTGTGGAATGAGTTTCTTGATGCTTTCGGAGGTGTAGACAGAGTTGTTGTTACTGATGTTTATGCAGCATCAGAAGATGAAATTCAAGGTATAAATTCCGAAAATTTTGTTAAAGAATTGTCAGAAAAAGCTAACTGTGAATACATTTCAGGAAGTATTCGTGATGTTGCTAAAAAACTTTATCCGACTTTAAAAGAAAATGATGTTGTAATTGGGCTTGGAGCAGGAACAATTACAAATTTAGGAAAAGAATTACAGCACCTTAATAATGAGGTAGCAGCCATTGGACACTAATTTTAATATTCAAAAATTAACTTCGTATAAAATTGGCGGCGAAATTGCAAGAATATATTTTCCGGCAAGCATAGAAGAATTCGTTGAAGCTGCAAAAAAAGAACCTGATGTCTTTGTTGCAGGTAATCTTTCAAATGTTCTTGTGTCTTCATCCGGATATAATGGAGCTGTTATTTCAACATCTAAATTAAATGATATTAAAATTGAAGGGAATAAGATTATTGCAGGGGCTGGAGTTCGAGGAACTAAACTTTCGAAATTTGCTTGTGAAAACGGGTTAAGCGGACTTGAGTTTATGATAGCTTTTCCTGGTTCTGTGGGCGGTGAAGTGTTTATGAATGCCGGGGCGCACGGTCAGATGATTGCGGATGTTTTAAGCACGGCAAAAGTATACTGTCCTGATAAAGGTGTTATAAATTTATCTAAGGATGAAATGGAATTCAGCTACAGAACATCAATTTGTCAAAGAAAGCCTTATTCTGTGCTTGAAGCTGAGTTTGTTTTAACACCTCTAGCACAAGATAAAATTCAGGAAAAAATGAATGAGAATTTGTCATTCAGACAAAATAAACAGCCTGCATTGACGTTGCCTAATTGCGGGAGTGTATTCAGAAATCCTCAAGGAGATTTTGCAGGCAGATTGTTGGAAAGTGTTGAAGTAAAAGGTCTTGTGTGCGGCGGTGCAAGAGTTTGGGAAAATCATGCAAACTTTATCGTGAATGACGGAACTGCAACATCGCTGGATGTTTTAAGATTAATGTTTGAAATGCATAAAAGGGTAAAAGAGAAGTATAATATTAACTTAATGCCCGAGGTTAGATTTTTGGGCGGAAATAATGAAGAAGAGGTTGAGATATGCAAAATATTGTATCAAAAATAGATAAGAGTGCTAAAATTGCCGTACTTGCCGGCGGAATGTCATCGGAAGCAGAAATTTCAAAAAGATCCGGAAAAGGCTGCTTTGATGCATTGAAAAGCTTAGGCTATGTAAATGCGGAGTTAGTTGTTGTTGATGAGAATATTGCGCAAACTTTAAAAAACGGCAAGTTTGATTATGCATATAATGCTTTGCACGGTAAATACGGTGAAGACGGATGCATACAGGGAGTTTTAGAAATTCTTCAAATACCTTATACAGGCTGCGGCGTAATGTCAAGTTCGGTTTGCATGAATAAGGAATATACAAAACGAATTCTTTCTACCTGTAAAGATATTCCTTTGATAAAATCTGTTTTTGTGAAAAAAGGTGAAGACGTTGTTGAAAAAACAAAGGATTTGAATTATCCGTTGATTACTAAACCGGTTAATGAAGGATCAAGTTTTGGGATGACAAAAGTAAATTCTCCTGATGAATTGGAAAGCGCTTATTTAGATGCAATAAAATACAATGATGACGTGCTTATTGAAGAATATCTTGTCGGGAAAGCCGCTACTGTCGGAGTAATAGGTGACGGTGCTGAACGTATAGTCACTGAAATCCTTGAAATGCGCCCTAAGCATGAATGGTACGATTATGAGTGCAAATATACGAAAGGTATGACAGAATTTGTTCTTCCGGCAGAGATTTCAAAAGAAATGACTGAAAAAGTCAAAAAGATTGCCTTGAAAGCTTTTGAAGCAGCCGGTTGTTCGGGTGTGTCAAGAGTTGATTTTCATATCGTTGATGATGTACCTTATGTTCTTGAAATTAACACAAGTCCCGGCATGACAGAAACCAGTGATTTGCCAGCTCAAGCCGCAGCTATGGGTATTGATTATGCTAATCTGGTACAATTAATTTTAAACAGCGCAGGATTAAATAAATAATGGATGATGAATTAAATCAACTAAATAATGATGAAATTGAAATTCAGGAAGAATATGTCGAAGTTGTAGAACAGGTAGATTTGCAGCAGCCGCCTATTCCTGACGGAAAACATCTTGTGAAGAAAAAACGCAGGGAACGTTTGATTAGAAAAGGACGTATGAAACAAGAACGTTTTCGTGGTTTTATGCGATTTTTCATATCATTATTCCTTCTTCTGGGGCTTGGATATGCGTTAAGATGCCACGGATGGTATATGGATAAAAACGCATTTAATTATGTCGGCGGAGGTGCTGTTGAGATTATCAATAATAAAATTGTACCTTCTCATAAAGTTCTTGCTTTGTTAAAAAGAAGTAACGTGCCTGATGCGCCTGTATATATGGCACGTACCAATGAAATTAAAAAAGAACTCATGCAGCTTCCGCCTATTGAAAATGTTTACATCAGAAGATACGCTTTCCCTGCAAGAATACAAATTATCATCAGAGAAAGAATTCCTGCAATTACTATTTCTCCTGACGTAAAAGTAGCTCCCGTTGCATTCTTCACTACGGACGGAAAGCTTATCGGACGTGAATATTTGCCGTTAAGCAAGGATTATAAAACTATACTTGTTTTGTCCTACGGCAACAAGGGTGATGATTATCACAAATGGGATCTGGCGAAAATTCAGCAAATAAGGAAAATTGTTAAATATATAGAAACTTATTCTAAAGAACCTGTTGAGTATGTTGATTTCAGAAATCCTAACGATGTATTTGTTAAGGTAGAAACGGTTAATATAAGATTAGGAAAACTTGATGATACGGTTTACAAACGGATTGAAAGAATTCCTTCAATATTGCCTCAGGTAAAACTTGTTGATTCTAAGGTAAAATATCTTGATTTAAGCTGGGAAAAGGTTAACTATTTGAAGTTACAGTAATATAAAAAAGAGGTCATTATGAAAATATCATTAGCTCAGATAAAGTTTAAAACAGCAGATTTTGAATTTAATTATAAAAATATTGTTGAAAATATAAAAACGAATTGTGATTTAATTATTTTTCCGCAGGCTGATATTGAAGAAACAGGCGGTAAAGATTTGGTTTTGGATGAAAAATGCCGTACTTGCCAGTATGAATTTTACCAAAAAATCGCTGATAAAAATTTTCCTGTTAGCATTCTAATCGGTGATATCTTAATAAGAAACGGAGAAATCGAGGTTTCGGAAGACGGATTTTTTGATATTTGCGGTGAAAAAGTTTATGTTTCAGATACTTTCCTTGATGATGTTGAATGTGATTTATATGTGCTGGCAAAGAACAGATATTTTGCTATGAATACATATAAAGATTTTGTTGAAAGTATAGACGTAAAATATGATTTTGTATTTGTGAGTGCTATAGGTATTGCAGATGAAAATGTTTACGCAGGCGGAAGTTTTGCCAAAAACTCCGATAACGGCCTTGTTCTTCAAATGCCTTTCTGTAGAGAAGATATTGATACGGTAGATTTTTCAAGGGTAGTAGAATTTACTAATGAACCTATGGAAGCTCAGGTTTTATCTGTTACAACTTTTGCTTTAAAAGAATATTGTGAAAATACAGGTTTCAAAAAAGTTGTTCTGGGCTTGTCAGGCGGGATAGACAGTGCACTTACAGCTGCTTTAGCCGTAAAGGCATTGGGTTCTGAAAATGTATTGGGTATTCTAATGCCAAGTATGTTTTCTTCAGAAGGAAGTGTAACAGACAGCTTAAAACTTGCAGAAAATCTCGGAATTGAAACTGTTACAGAACCTATAACTCCGTTGTTTGACAAATTTATGACTGAACGTTCAAGAAAACATGATCTGGCAGAGGAGAATTTACAGGCTCGTCTTAGAGGTTTAATTTTAATGTTTTATTCTAACAGAGATAACTATCTGCTTCTTTCAACCGGAAACAAATCTGAAAGTGCAATGGGGTTTGGAACTCTTTACGGAGATTTGGCTGGAGGTTACAACCTTATATGTGATTTGACCAAAACAAATGTTTATAAACTATCAAACTACATTAACAGAGATGAAGAGATTATTCCTCGGGAAATAATTGATAAAGCTCCGTCTGCAGAACTTCACCCGGGACAGAAGGATCAGGACAGACTGCCTGAATATGAAGTTTTGGACGATATTATTGAAATGTATACGGAAGAAAATAAACCGTTTGAAGAAATTTATGCAAAATATGATAAATCTCTGGTTGATGAAGTTGTCAAAAAGATTTACAGAATGCAGTTTAAACGTCACCAGTGCTGTTTGGGTGTTCGCCTTACAGAACGTTCATTCTGCAACGGTTTAAATATGCCTGTTGTTCAAAAATTCTATTAATAAAACAGTTTCATTCAGAGGCTTTTTATTTAGGTAAATTTTTAAAATAATCATGTTCGGATAATGCCTTGTATGTGCAGCCTATGCCGTTCAAACTATTATTAGAAGTTCTGGAGCAATATTGTGCATCGTTTGAAAATTTTGTACCTTCAGCTCCCATAGGCAGTAATTTTCCTGTTTCTGTGAGGTCAAACGTAAACAAATCATGTCCCCAAGCGTTTGGCGGTTTGAGATAACCGTTGACGTCAACTGTTATGAATACTTGCTTAAAATCAGGGTTGCTGTTCTCAATCAGCAAAAGTGTTCCGTCTGTAAGAAGAAGCTGACCGTCATCCAGAAAATTGTAAGTTATATTACCTGATTTAGTATAGTTTTTATAAGTATTTTTTGCATCCGGAACGTAAGAAGTATTTGTAACACAGGCAGCTAAATCAGTGGTTCCTCTGCCGCAATCTTTCAATACATTTAAATGAGGTTTTATTTTTCCCTTCAATTCACCTGACTGCAAATTTAATGGTGAAGGTTCTATTCCGTCTTCATAAGTTATCATTAAGATTGCCTGCTGAATTACGGAAGCATTCTTTTTCAATGCTGTTTCAAGCTCTTTTGCCCTTTTATCAGCAATTAATGACGGCATGGTCAATGCTGCAACTACACCAATTATGCCGAGTGTAATTAAAACCTCGGCTAGAGTAAATGCATAGTGTTGAACATCTTTTAATGCATTTAATTTCATTTTATATTCCTCCTGTATATAATAATAACATATTTTACGTATTGACAGTACGTATAATTTACAAAAATTTACGTATAAACTGTACGTATGAATTCCGAATTTTATAAGTTATTAGGGAATAAAATAAAAAAAAGGCGCAAAGAAATCGGTCTAACTCAACAACAGTTAGCCGATAAGATGAATATAAGTTTAAATTTTATGGGTAAAATCGAAGTTGCCTTTTCTAAACCTTCGCTTGATACGTTAATAGAGCTGGCGAAAGCTTTAGATACATCAGTTTCTGAATTAACTAAATTCGATTAATATTTTCAATGTGTCAAGTTTTTATAAATAAAATAATTGCATTTCTGAAAAAAACTTGTTATAATAAACTATATAGCACGAGGAATTAATGAAACTAACAGTATTGGTTGATAATAATACTTGTAATGACCGTTATTTGCTGGGAGAACCTGCATTTTCAGTATTGCTTGAAAATGACTATCAAAAAACGCTTTTTGATTGCGGGTACAGTGATGCTTTCATTAAAAATGCTTATAAACTCGGACTTGATTTGAGTGATATAACCGAAATTATTCTTTCTCACGGTCATAATGATCATACCGGAGGTCTTTTAAGACTTGAAGATTTATACAGAAAAATGCTCAAAGCAGGTATAAGCCTTAATTTAAAAACAATTATTGCACACCCTGAAGTGTTTGATGTAAATCTTGATGAAAACAATGTTAATATAGGTTATCCGGGGAAACCTGAAACTCTATGCGATATTTTTGAGGTTGAGTACACTGCTGCTCCGAGAGAAATTACGCCTAAATTGATATTTCTCGGTGAAATTGTTAAAAGATATAATACAGACTACAGATATAATGATGATTCGGCTATTGTATACAAGGCGCAAGAAGGGCTTGTTATAATTACGGGCTGCTCTCATTCAGGTATAAGAAATATTATTGAACATGCTAAATATGTTACTAAAGATAACCGGATACACGCACTTATCGGAGGTTTACATCTTTATAACAAAACTGAATATAAAATCAGAGAGATTGGTATTTATTTAAGAGAGCTAAATATTCAGCATTTCTACCCTTGCCATTGCTGTAATCTCAACTCTAAAATTATTTTATCGGAATATTTAAAAGTAAACGACGTTTACTCAGGTCTTGAGCTTACTTTTAATTAACATTTTTAATAATGTGCTTGCAAATCAATATTTTGCATAATATAATTGTTATGCGAAAGTTTTATGGCTTTGGTATGCCAAAAGCTTTTTTGAAAGGACACTTAACCGTGCAATGCACAGAAAGAGGACAAAATGCCAAAAATGAAGACACACAAATCTGCTGCAAAACGCTATAAAGTTACTGCAACAGGTAAAATCGTTAGAAGACAAGCAGGCATCGGCCACTTACTTCAACACAAATCTGCTTCTAGAAAACGCAGAATTTTCAAAACAATATCAATTTCTGATTCACATTTCAAATTGATATCAAAAGAGTTACCGTACAAGAAATATTCTAGATAGGAGGCAGAATAATGAGAGTAAAACGTGGTAATGTATTACGCAAAAGACATAAAAAAATATTAAAATTAGCTAAAGGCTATATCGGTGCAAGAAGCAGAATTTTTAAAGTTGCTAACATCGCTGTTATGAAAGCTTTAAAATATGCTTACAGAGACAGACGTACTAATAAACGTAATATGAGACGTCTTTGGATTGTTAGAATTAATGCAGCTGTTAGAGAACGTGGAATGAGCTATTCCAGATTTGTTAACGCTTGCAAAAAAGCTAACATTATTGTTAACAGAAAAATGCTTGCTGATTTGGCAGTAAAAGATCCTGAAGCTTTTTCAGTAGTTTTTGAAGCTGCTCAATCTGCTAAATAGTTGATTTTTTCTAATTGATTTTAATTTAAGACCTCTGAATTTTTTCAGGGGTCTTTTTACATTTCTTAATATTCAAGTAAATTTTTCTGGCGAAAAATACTTTATATAAATATAAAGGTTAGGTTATAAACTTTGGAGAATCGTTATGATAGGCGGTGACTTTGATACACCTATGGTGTACCAGGATTTAGCAAATAGTACAATGGGGCCGATGGCAATGCCGCCTCTTGGCGGAATTACAGGCGGTTATTATAATACGTCATATCTGGGCGGTGTTAGAATGCAGCGCCAGCTTGACCATGACAAGATTTCTTTGATGAACCAAAAAGAAAAAGAAGACAGATCTTCTATGAAAAAAGCACTTGCAGCACTGGGTGTTATTGTTGCAATAGGATGTATAGCACCTTTGCGTAAAAGTATTAAAAGTGCAGGCGGTATTGGTAAGTATTTAAAAAATCAATGGACAAATGTTGTAAATACTTTTAAAGGTAATAAACCTCCAAAAACAAGCTGGTGGCAAAAAATTAAAAATAAATTTTCAAGGAAAACAACACCATAACCAATTATAAATATATACAACCCCAAAAACAGGAATGCAAGATATTTTTATCTTGCATTTTTTATGTTATAATCCATAAAAAAGGGGGTAAAAATGGCTAAAGATTGTAGTTTTGATGTTGTGTCCGAATTCGATAAACAAGAACTGCTAAATGCAGTTGATCAGGTAAAAAGAGATATATCTTCAAGATTTGATTTAAAAGATTCTAATTCTACTGTAGAACTTGAAGGCGATAAATCCATTACAATTACAACTTCTGATGAAATGAAGTTAAGAAATATTTATGATATTCTTCAATCTAAATTTGCTAAAAGAAATTTAAGCATAAGAATTTTAGATCCTCAACCTATAGAAAGTGCTTTAGGCGGAAATGTAAGACGTGTTTATAATTTAAGAAAAGGGTTGACACAAGAGCTTGCTAAAAAAATAGTAGCGGATATTAAAGACTCTAAAAAGAAAGTTCAAGCCTCAATTCAAGGCGATCAGGTAAGAGTTTCCGGCAAAGATAAAGACGATTTACAAGAAATTATAAGACTTCTTCGTGCAAATGAAGATAAATATGATTATCCGCTTCAGTTTACAAATTACAGATAATTATCAAACAGGAAAACTCCCGCCATTAAGACGGGAGAAGGAATGAAAGTAAGCGTGCCGTTTAACCCGCCACTGTTGTTTTTGTGTGAATTAAACGGTAGTGGCTTCTTTTCGTATGAAAAAAATTATTTCAATTTGGCTTCAAGTTTTTCTATTCGTGCTTCAAGTTCTTTTATCTTTTTGTCCTGTGCCGCAACTTTTGCATCCAATTCCTTTATTGCATTGATGACAGCATAGAACATATCTTCCATACGGATTGTCAAAAATCCGTCAGCCCCTTTTTTTACTGCATCAGGGAAGATTTTTTGCAAATCCTGTGCAATTACACCTACATGTGGTGTCTTTTTTTCATCTTTCTTAAAAGTATAGTTAAACACTTTTAACTGACGAATTTTATCCAGTCCTGAGGTGTTTTCACTGCCGACGTATTTTAACCTGGAATCAGAAGTTTTACGTTCTTCTACAGTTCCGTTTCGGTAATAATTCTTGATAGTGTCATTGTTATCAACAAAGTGAATTACGTGTCCTGTATGACCATTATCATCACCTCTGGATTGATATTCAAAATGGCTTCCGTTTCTTGAATTTGAAGAAAATATTAATCCGTTAACGACTAAATTGCCATGTATTACAACAGCAGTATTAGAAAAATTCCCTCTCTTACTGCTATCATTATGGACTTCGAGTACTGCTGAGCCTTTATTAAGTTTTGATGCCCCGCCTATGTATATACGTTCCACATCATCATCCTGGTGTTCAGAAGAATTTGAACCTGCAAATGAACCTATACAAATTTTATTACTACCTTTCATATTTTTGCAAGCATAGTTGCCAATAGCAATATTATTATTACCTTTTGCTTCTGCATTGTTACCAATAGCTACAGATGCATTTCCTGTTGCAACTGCACCATCGCCTATAGCTATTGACTTTTCACCTAATGCACTGGTTGTTGATTGTTCTGCATGGCTTCCTATCGCAATTGAGCTTTCACCGCTTGCAGTCACTTCGTTACCTATAGCAATTGCATCGTTATCTGATGTTTTTGCCGTATTGCCTATTGCAATACTGTTGTCAGCTTTGGATGAAGCTTTGTAACCTATAGCCAGTGCTTGATTTCCCTCTGCAACAGAAGCTCCTTCTTCATTAATGCCGCCGCCGATTGCGATAGAATTTTCACCCTGTACGTTTGTATATGCACCAAGCGCTGTGTTGCCGTTACCTGATGTTGTGAATTCAGCCATAGCTTGAAAACCGAGAGCAGTATTATAGTTTCCTGTTGCAGAAGGTGCCATAGCTGAATTACCAACAGCTGTGTTACCTGTACCTGATGAATAGAAAGTCATTGCACACTCGCCTAATGCTGTATTACTGTTACCTGTTGAAATAGAAGCCAGGGCATTTGAACCGAATGCGGAATTACCGTCACCTTGAGTTATAAGACGTAAAGTTCCCCAGCCTGTTCCTGTATTGCCGCCACAGCTTGTGCAAGTTTTTAATGACTGATAACCTATTGATGTATTACCCCTATGTCCTGTCATATCGCCAATTGAAGCTTGGGATTCATGTCCTATCGCTATACTGCCGTTTCCGGGCCAATAATTCAGCCCTCTGTTTAAACCTTTTATATTTTTTAATGTATTATAGCCGATTGCAATATTTCCGTCTGTACCATAGCCTCCTGACAGTGCAGAAGTACCTATTGCTACGTTATAAGATGATTTTGTAGTTCTTGACATGGTATCAGAACCGAGCATTGTATTAAAATCACCTGAACCTTCAGAAAATGTTCCGGAACCTATAACTGTGTTATTTTTACTTTCAGTTGATGCATCACCCAGTACGAAACTCTTGTCATCAGCATCTTTTCTAATAAATAATTTGGCTATATTCTCACCGTTCTTTTTAAATGCAATACTAACAGGTCGGGTATTGGATGAGTTAATAATTAACTTAGCGGTTTCGTCAGTATTCTCGAATTGCCGCTGACCTATCATTGCTGTCTGGCTTTCACCCAAGCCATAGTAAGCATCGGACAAATTACCTTCGGAATACCTCCATGGAGATGTCTGATCGGTCTTGTTTCTAGTTGTCATTACTGGTGCCATAGCAGCAAGAACTATACTCAATATGAGCATCACAACCATCATTTCAGCTAACGTAAAACCTTTTTTAATCTTAAACATTAAGTTACTCCCATAAAGTTAATGTATTTATTTATATTATATCGTATGTTGCATTATTAGTCAAGTTAAAAAATAAAGCATTACATTATGTTATATCTCAAGTGTTTATAAAATAATAAATAATTACGTCAGGAGTAATAGATGTCAGATTTGAAAAAACTTTTGGGTAAAAAAATTCAGCTTATCAGAAAATCACGAAATCTTACTCAGGAAAAATTAGCAGAGTTGATAGATATTGAAACACCAAGTTTAAGTTATTTAGAGACCGGTAAATATTCACCTTCTATTGAAACTCTCCAAAAGCTTAGTGATGTCCTTAATGTGCGCCCCTGGGAGTTCTATTATTTTTCTGACATTTCTGATGAAGAAATGAAAGATGAATTAAAAAAAGCTTTAGATAATAATCCAAAGCTTTTAAAATTAATGTATAACTTTTACAAATCTATTGAGTATTAGTTATTTTGTTATTTTCATCCACTATAATAATTGTAGGTTTGTAGTTATCCATTTCTTCAGGGTTATATAACCCGTATGCAATAATAATAACTTTATCACCCGGTTGTACTTTTCTTGCAGCAGCACCGTTTAAGCATATCATACCGGAATCTGCTTTACCTTTAATTACGTATGTGTGAAATCTTTCGCCGTTATTGATGTCTAAAATATCGACTTTTTGCCATTCCTTAATTTTAGAAGCTTTCATTAAAGTTTCATCAATTGTGATTGAGCCTACATAGTTTAAATTAGCATCTGTAACTGTTGCTCTGTGGATTTTTGAACTTATGAATTCTTGTAGCATTTTTTATATACCTCGCCTGAATATTTTAGCGCAAACATATTTAAAAATCAAAAAGAAGATGTAACTATATTAAACAGTTACATCTTTTGGTTTATTTAATGTGTGCCTTCTATAAGTTTTGTTTGTATATTTTATCGCAGTATTTTTCAATATTAGGTGTATTAATTTCAAATACGTGAATTCTTGCAGGACCTAAGTCTACGCATAATTCGTTATCTCTTGCCTGTAGCAGACTTTCTTTTCCGTATGAAGGAAGAAGGTTTTTAAGTTCTTGATTTGCTTTTAAGGTAGGAACTTTAATTCTACAAGCTACAGAACGGTTAATGTTTTTGTTTGCAACTACAAGTAAAGTTTTACCGTTAAAGTGTCTTGCGTAGGTAATAACCTGATCATTTTTATCATTTTCTTTATTTAATTCAATGAATGTACCTTTATTAATTACATCAGCGTATTTATCTTTAAGCGCAAAGGCACTTGTCATAAATTCCCCGATTGCAGGTTGAGTGCCGCCCGGTTTTCTTGACGGATTAAAGATATCCAATCTGCCTCTGTGAACAGTCATAATATGGCTATCTGTTTGTGTTTCTGGGTTATATTTATCTTCATAAGGGTATAAATAATCGTCGCCTGTTTGGTAGCCGTCAACTATATACGGGTTTAGCATTGGAAGAGTTGCTTGCAATCCCATTGTTAAGTTGCAATATTCAGCTCCGCCGTGGAACATCGGAGAAATGTCATCGTGAGTTGCAAAAGATCCTATTAACGATTTACCTTTCGGAAGTCTGTATGACATATCAAGCTGTTCTTTTACATAGTCCATAAATGTGGTTGCATTTGGCCATTCATGGAAGATGTGGTATTGACCGTAAATTGTGTCATATCCTGCTCTTAAAGAGTCTTCAGGTCTGTCATAAGGCATGTTTGCCTGAGGTGAAGCATCTTCATAAGTATAAGTTTCGGCAAGCCAGCCGAATTCAGGATCTCTCATGTGTGAATAAGGTATTATAACATCCCAGAATTCTACGGGTTTTGCTCTGGCAACGTCTGATCTTATACCGTCTATACCTAAGTCAATACACATATCAACATATTGTTTGTGCAATTCCAGTAACTTAGGATTTAAAGTTCTTTTTCCTTCATCTTCCCAGGGCTGGAACATTCTGATATCATTCCATCCTTGCGGAGTTTTTGCTAAACCGTCTCTTTCCATTGCCATAAGTTCAGGTTTTTCAAGGAACATATCGTATGAAGCACAGCTTGGCATATCAAGCATTACTTTAATTCCACGCTTGTGGCACTCATCAATGAAAGCTTTAAATTGTTCTTTATCACTTCTGGGATCCTTCGGGTCTATTAAGTTAGGATCAATTTTCAGCATGTCTTTCGGTGAATACAATGAACCTGCTGTACCCATAGCTTTCATTCTTCCCGGCTGATGAATAGGAAGAACGTGAAGTGTATTAAAGCCTTGTGCTTTTACTTCATCAAGTCTTTCTATTGCATTGAGGAAAGTTCCACGTTGTTCGTTTCCGTCAATATATTCATTGCCGTTTAAATCTTTAGCATTAAATGTTCTCGGAATTATTGCAAGAATTTTGGCTTCGTTATTTCTGAACATGGTTCTAAGATTATTATGATAATTAACCGGTGCTGCGTTTTCTGATTTTTTAACAGCAGGAACATTCATCATAGCAAGATTGTTGAGATATGCACTGATTAATCCGGAATTGGATGATTTAACATCAGGGGTAGTAACAGCAGGCTGATTATCTGGCTGTGCTGGCTGTTTAATACTATTTAATTTTAATGAAAGCAAGTTTGTTGTATTAATCATTTTTAGCTACCTTTTTATCCGGAGTTTTTGTCTTTCCTAAGAAGAATTGTGCCAATACTGTTACGCCGAGAAGTCCTGCGCCGAAGCCGCCGAATATCTTAAGCCATTTTCTTGTGTTATAAGCTTGTTGACCTGCTTTTGTAAACAGTTCGTTTGGAGCTATACCTGTTAACAAGAATTTCAATTCGGAGCTTGCATTATTATTTTTCGGTCTGATTAAGTGGCGGGGTTTAGGGAAATAATATTCGCCGCCGATATTATCAAGAATAAGAGATCTGTATTTTGTAATTTCGTCTTTTATAATACTATTTTCTGACAATGTAGTAGTATCAATGTGCATATTATCTTCAAATACGAATTTCATCAAATCCTGATAGAAGTATTTATCACCCGGTATGTCTGTTCTACCGACCGGTTGTCCTAAATATTTATTAACAACTTTTCCGCCTTTAACCTCAAGCGGATCCATATCAGGAGACGGGTTAGGATTTCTGAGCATAAAGTATTTAGTTGCACTGTCTGAAGTATGTCCTTCAAGAACTGACTGTTTGCACAATTCGATAAGCTCTTCTTTTACCTCACGAGGCAAGCTGTTAATTGATGGTGAACCGTTGGTTTCTATTGTTGCAATTCTTCTGAACATATCAAGAGCATTGATAAGCCTGTAGAATGAACTTTTTACGCCAAGCAGCCTGTCAGATGCAAAAGATTTTTGGATATTTTTAAGAGTTCCGACATTGTCACCGGCATTAACACCGATTACAGCTCTTGCTGTTTTATGGAAACCTGCTTCTTTCATATCATTGGCAAATTGTGTGAATTTAGAATCCACAATGTTGTCATATTTGCTTTGCAGTGCAAGTTTTTGTGCATCTGTCATAGAATTATCCAATTTTAATATTGGAGCATTCAAGTCACTTGGTTTAATTTCACTGTTAAGGTGGGCAACTTTCGCTATCAATTCACCCATAACTTTATCGTATGTAGGTTTGTCTGATGCAATCTTTTCGAATTTTTCTCTTAAAAGTGCACCCATTAAATGTTCATCAAACCTTACTTTTTCAATTTCTTTTGGAGTAATGCCGAAAGTTTTCAGTAAGTCTTTAGAAATGTTATTCCAGTAATTTGCAACAACTGTTTCAGGTGCGGAACCTACTTTCTTCAATGCATACTCATCAAGTGCAGCTGTTTCGGCTTTAAATCCGCTGATTAAGTTTGCAACGTGGCGTAATTTGGATTGAAGAGTTGAGTTTAGCTTGCTTGATTTAAGTTTATTCAGAACTCGTTTTATAGGGTGTTTGTCACCTTTATTGCTTATGATTAATTTTTTAACATAATCAAGTTCTTCTCGTTGAGCTTCTGGAACTCTGCCGTTATATGAATTTACATTATCTTCAATAGTCAGCATTACTTTGTCGATAATTTTTTGGAAGCCTGCTTTGTCGGTGCTGGAATTAAACAGATTATTTTCTCTGAACAATTTTATCATTTGTTCTTCATTAGGAATAACTGTTTCCATAAATTCTTTACTGAATTTATGACCGTCAAGTTTTTTCTGAAGGCTCTTAGTTACATTTTTAGCTGTATTTTCATCAATTGTATATGTTCCGTCGGTTAAAATTGCATTTAAATCAGCTTTAAAACTTTCTGCTGTGACCAAATCCATTCCTTCAGTCAATGTATTTGTTATTAATTCAGCAAGTTCGTTGTCAATATGTTTGTCTTTATGAAGCTCAATAATTTTTTCTATATTATTGCGAATAGAATTGTCTTGATGTTTTTTCACATAATCTGAGAAATTATCAAGAATTTTATCAGCCTGTTTGTTCTGTCTGTTATTCAAGTATTTAGATAAGTAAGGCTCAGCCTGATTACAAATCAACGCACTCATAATCGGTGTCGCAAAACCGGCTGTAAGCATCCATAATGTATTGTTTTGGATTGCAAGTTTTTTCATTTTTTCCTGAATGAAATCTCTGCGGTTAGGAATATCTTTATCAACACCCAGCCTGTCGCCGATTTTTTGGATTTCTTCATCTTTATATAAATCCCAAGGTATGAATTGAGGATCTTGATAGAATGATTTTTTTCTTCCGAAACTGTCTTCATATTGCTGTTGTACATTTACACCATGAATAAGTTTTGCAGGAAGCTGAATTGCAAGTTTAGGCCAGATAGCCATTGATGCTAAAAATGATGCCAGACCTACAAATTCCATCCCCTTTGTCATAGGAGTTTGTTTTTTTGTAAACAAATAAGTTGCAATTGCAAGTCCGCCGATTTTAAGTCCGACATCATTTAGTCTGCCGAGTTCATGATCGTTAGCTTCGCCTTTAACGGCATGTTTGAATGCTTTTGTATCATATATAGCATCTTTAACCATTATGGCAGGTGCATTAAATATATTTCCTTTAAGAAGTCTGCCTTTTCCGTGAAGCGGTTTAATAAATGTCCTATTATCAAGTTCACGCTGGATATCAAAGTCAGGCATAGGCTTTTTAGGCTGCTCCTTAACCTGATAGGTGTTAGCAGTAGGTCTGTTAGATATGTAATTGTTAATGAGATTTGCCATATTAATTTACCACATACTTACTGTCTTTTTTGATAACATCGGCAGCATCAACTTTTGAAGGTTTTAATGAACTTGACATTGTGTTTACTACACCTAAAACAGATGATAGTACTGCTGCTCCTAAAAGAAGTTTTCCTGCATGTTTTTCAATGCCTGAACCTTCTCCTTTATAAAATGCTTTCGCACTTTGAACAAGGCTTTTGCCGAATGATTGTAATGATTTTCCAAATTCTTTACCTTTCCAGAACTTGAATGTCATTACTTTGAAATAATTTTCCCAGGGTTTTTGGAATGCCAAACCTACGCCGGTTGCAGCCCAAAGATAGGAAGATATATTTTTAGCAAGGTTTTCTTTTATGATTATTTCTTTTATTCTTGGTTTTACTTCCTGATCGGAATCTTTTAAATTTGTTCCCATGCCGAGTTTTTTAGCGATTTTGTCATATCTGTAATTTCTTTTTTCGCCTTTTGCTTCGTCGCCGTATAGTAAATCCCAGCGTGGAAATTCTACACTTTCAAATACTTTATGATGTTCGATACTTGTAATATCGGTATCATATATGTCATCGGGAAGTTCGTAAATTACTTTTGCATAAGGTCTTTCTGTATCAATGCCTGTCATAAGTTGAACAGGTTTGCTGATAAATGATTTTGATACACTTTTTGCAATACCGTAAAATAATACACCGAGTGCCATTTTTTGTCCGATTGCAGAAGCTTTTGACCTTGCAAACGGTGCAAAGAATTTGTTAGCTGCATTGAAAACTCCCATTAACATAGCACTGCCGACTAAGTAAGGGACAGTTCCCATTGTTAAGAATTCGTAGAAATTAGCGTTTTTACTCCCCTTTAATCCTTTAGCCGGATAAACCGTCATGGCATTTGTTAATTTATCAATGCCTATACGTGTGCGAGTGGCAAGATTATTTTTCAAAAGCGTGTCATGTGTATATTCTAGTGCTTTTTGATTTTTATCATTGCCGTCTGCAGAAAAATTTATGTTGTTATTTACGCTATTAATCGGTAAAATCATCTTTACTCCACACACATCGATGTACTTATTGAACATCCGTAAATATATTTTTTTGACAGTATTTTTACAGCATATTTACATTTTTTAACAAAAATATTTTAACCGTATATCGTGAAAAATATAGCAGTGAAAATACCTGCAATTATGCAGTAGTATCCGAATATTGCAAGTGAAAATTTTGATATAAATTTCATAAAATATTTGATACATAAATAACCCACAAGTCCTGATACTATAGTTCCTGCAGCAATTGCTGTCCAATTATAAGTTAAAGCTTCATGGATATCAATTTTTACAAGAGGATAAACCATTGATGCCCCAAGGATAATAGGTATGCTTAAAAGAAAAGAATATCTTGCTGCAGTTATTCTATCTAACCCGCAAAAAAGACCTGTTGCAATTGTCCAGCCGGAACGTGAAAAACCCGGTAATGCGGCTAGACCTTGTGCCAAACCGATTAATAGTGAGGTTTTTAAATCAACTTCATCTTTTTTTGCTTCTATTTTTTTTGATTTATACTCACTGTAAAGCAGTGTAAAACCTGTAATAAACAGCAGTACCCCTACAATAGCGGGTGAATAAACAAGCTTTTCCGCAACTTCATTTATCGGTAATGCTAATGCAACTGTTATAACAGTACCTGCCATAATAAACAGTCCCAGTTTAGCTTCTTTATTTGACCAGTCTTTTGTTTTAAAAGCATGCCACATAGCTTTTAAAATATTTGCTATATCTTTTCTGAAAAATATTAATACAGCAACAAGTGTTCCGAGGTGCACCATAATATCAAAGAATACTTCTTCATTTGAGTGCTGAACAATTTCTATTCCTTTAAAAACTTTATAAAAGTTTGACGTAAAAACTAAATGAGCAGAACTTGAAATAGGCAAAAATTCGCTTAATCCCTGTACTATTCCCATTAATATTGCCTGTATTAAATTCATGTTATTTATCCTTTATAAAATTAATCTTAATCTTCTTCAAAATAGCTGCAGCAAGATGTTTGTGTTTCCCAAACTGTTACTTTGCTCAGCAATACAACTTTTTCTTTTAACTTATTGTAAATAAAGCATGCTATCATTTCGCTTGAAGGACTTTCTCCTTTAAATTCAGGAAGCTCGTTTATGTCTTTGTGGTCAAGCAAATCCAAAACAGCTTTGAGTTCTTTTTTCAAAACTTTATAGTCAATAAGAATATTACTTTTATCAAGGACATCACCTTTAACAAAAACTTCTACCATCCAGTTATGACCGTGCTGGTTTTCGCATTCGCCGTCATAGTTTAACAGGTGGTGAGCAGCGGCAAAAAAGCCCTGTGTTTTAATTTCAAACATGTTTATATCCCCTTTTTCAATATATAATCACAAAATTCTCTGACTGCTCCTCTGCCTCCGTTTTTTGAAGAAACAAAATTTGCAATGCTTTTAACTTCATCTACTGCATCATTCGGACAGCCTTTCAGACCTGCTTTTTCAAGACAGCAGATATCTGGTAAATCATCTCCCATATATGCAACTTCTTCAAAAGTCAGATTATATTTCTGCATAATGCTTTCCAGTGTCGCAATTTTATTTTTTTGTCCCTGATGAAGTTCTTTAATATTTAAGTTTTTAGCACGGTGTTCTACGGTTCCGTTTTTTCTTGCGGTAATGATTGCTGTAATTATTCCCGCATTATTAAGATTAACTATACCCTGACCGTCTTTTGCATTAAATGTTTTGTATTCAATGCCGTTTTCATCAAAAGTTAGACTTCCGTCCGTCAGTACTCCGTCAACATCAAAAGCAGCCAATTTAATTGCCATTATGCGACTCCTGCTTTTAATAAGTCATGAATATGAATTGTTCCGATTGGTTTTCCGTCTTCATCCAGTACGGCAAGAGCAGTGATGGAATATTTTTCCATAAGGTTCAATGCGCTTGCGCCGTAATCAGATTTAGAAATATATTTCGGGTTCGCAGACATAACATCTTTAGCAAGAAGCGGTCTGATGTTAGGATATTTGATTAAAGTTCTTCTAATATCTCCGTCTGTCAATACTCCTGTCAATTTGCCTTCTTCATTAACAATCATAGCCATGCCGAGTTTTTTATCGGATATAAGTTCAATAACTTCGGCAAAACTGTTAGTTTCTGCTGCAATAGGAAGTTTGTCTTTATCTGTAAGCATTAAATCTTCTACTTTATATAAAAATCCTTTTCCTAATGCGCCTGACGGGTGGAAAATCAAGAAATCTTCTTCCGAAAATCCTCTTTTTTCAAGAAGACAAACAGCTAAAGCATCACCCATAGCAAGTGTAGCTGTAGTACTTGCTGTTGGAGCTTTATTAAGCGGGCAGGCTTCTTTTTCTACTGAAATATCAAGTGTAACATCTGAAGCATGGGCAAGAGTTGAATTTAGTTTGCCTGTCATACCAATCATTGTTACGCCAAATCTTTTAATAAGCGGTAAGAGGTTTAATAACTCCTGTGTTTCGCCGCTGTTGGAAATTGCAATAATGACATCATTTCTTGTAATAATACCTGAATCTCCGTGTGTACTTTCGGCAGGATGTAAGAAGTAAGATGGAGTTCCTGTTGAAGAAAGAGTTGCAGCAATCTTTCTTCCGATAAGTCCTGATTTTCCCATACCTGTAACAATAACACGGCCTTTACAGTTGAAAAGCAAATCTATTGCTTTATCAAATTCCTCGCCAATGCTGTTTTTAAGGCGCAAAATAGAGTTTGCTTCAATTGTTAAAACTTCTTTTGCTAATTCATTAATTTTACTTGTTGTCATTGTAATTGTTTCCATTTTTTATCCCCCCGTCAAAGTGATTATATAATAAATATCATTTAAAAGTAGGAAAATTGCACTAAATATTTAATTTTTGTTAAATTTTATCGTTATTTTTACTATGAAAAGGTATCAGGATTTTAAATTTGATAATTCAACTGATGTGGTTGAGAAGTTTAAAAGCTTTATAGAAAAGAATGATTGCCCGAAGATTGAAGTTGATTTGTCGGCGGTTAATATTTTTGAAGCTGTAAAATTCATTGTACTTTCTTCAACTTATCATTATCAGAAGTATCCTCAGGGGAAAATGAGATGCAGAATACAATCTGATGATGTTAAAAACTTTGTTTCTGCATTTATGACTAATAATTTAGAATTAGTCTAGCAAAAAAATTTATTTACGGGTTTTGTAAGAGCATGCCAGTTTTAGGAAACTTAGAAAATAAAATTATATCAAGTTCTGTTACTGCTCAGACAAAACCTTTGGAAGCAAAACCCAAAGAGGTTAAGCCGCCTGTAAAAGAACCTGAAAAGACTTCTTCAAATAATACAACTTTGTGGCTTGGAGCAGCTGCCGCAGCAAGTTTAGCGATTGCAGGCATAGCAATTGCGCATGGCAGAAAAGGAAAACCGGCAGGCGGAGATAATCCGTTTCTGCAAAAGCCTAAGCGTTCGTCTGCACCTGTTCAAAAACCAAAAGTTGAGCCGCAAAAACCGGTTGTTGAGGAAAGTATAAATAATAAAAATACCGCTGCCGGAAAAACTAATCCAGAACAGCAAGCAGCTGGCAATCAGCCTGTAATTATTAATAAATTAATTAAATTTGATGAAGCCGCAGAAAAATTAAGATTGGCTGCCGAACTTAAAATAAGAGGCGAAATTTCCAAATTTTTCAAAACTTTCAAAAAAGGCGGAATGGATTCAATGAATTTTAATCACAGAGCACAAAGAGTTGTTAAAGAAACTGACAGACAACCTATTGCTGATTTAAGGTTACTTTCGGCAGAAGATTGTAAAGCTGTTACTTCATATCAGAGAAATTATCAATACAATGCGAAGTTAAGAAGCGGAGCAGATTTGTCTGATGTTGAAGAAATAAAAAGATTAGACAGAATTATTCAAGATGCCGTTCCGTTGGAAGAAGAAGCTTACGTTTACCGTGGAATCAGAACGCAGAAAATTTGGGATGATTTCAGCGAACTTGATTTTGCAAAAGATTTGGCAGAAGGCAATATACTCGAGGATAAAGCTTATGTGTCAACAGCCAGAGTATATGGTGACTTGCTTGCACAGGTTGATCCGCATAATTTCTCCGGGCATAATAACAGCGGGTATATTATGAGAATTAAACTTCCTAAAGGTACTAAAGGTCTGGATTGCAGAAGAAGTATCGGTAAGGATTTGGACGGCGGATACAATGCTGAATTTATTCTGCCGAGAAATTCACAATTCAGGATTAAGGCTATTGATAAGAGCCAGCGTATTATTGAATGTGAATATATTCTTCCGGCTGCATAATTTTTTTGATATTTGATATTTCCTCATTTTTGTATTAATATGCAATCGGGGAAATGAAAAAGTTAATAATCATAATATCTTTTATATTTATTTTTATTTTTGGATGTACAACGTTTTTTGAACATTCACAATCTCTTTCTCCCGGGCATGAAACACAGATTTCAAATGTCAGCTATGGAAATTTGCATTCAAAAAAAATTAAAGTTGACAGTAATTTTTTAACTTCAAGTGCTCAGGTAAATATATACCGCTATCTTATAGATTTGTTCGGTGATGTTTATTCTGTGCTCGGATTTAATACATTCAGCAAGCTAAAATTATATTTATTATATGACTGCTGGGATATGCAGGTATTTGGTAACGGGCATGTCTCTCATATTGTCTCGCCCCGTGCCCCTTAGACCTTATTCTTAATAAATTATGTTAAGTTAATTAAGAATAAGGAGAATTTGATATGGAAAATTTATCAGCAAATCTCCAGGACGGTCTTTTGATTATGGTTCTTGGAATGGGATTTGTATTTATATTTCTAACAATAATGGTATTTGTTATGGATTGGTCTTCAAAACTTATAGTTAAGTTGAATGAAATCTTTCCTGAGGAAGTAGTTGAAGAAAAGTATACGAAAAAATCTGCTGTAAAAGACGATAACGAAATTGCTCTTGCTATAGCGGTTGCGTATGCTAAATCGAAGATATAGGAGGTAATATGGAGCATTTACATGCTTTGGTGCAATCACATGCAGTTGTTGTATCTGCCGCAATTCTTTTAATTGCGTATATATTTATTGCACTTGAAAAAATTCCAAAAGTAACTATTGCGCTTTTGGGAGCAGCATTAACTATTTTGCTGGGATTGGTCAGCCAGACAAAACAGATGGGAGATGGCATTAATCCGCATTATTTTATTAACTTTGTTGATTTTAATGTAATATTTTTGCTTGTATCAATGATGATTATTGTCAGCATTGCGACAAGAAGCGGTATGTTTAACTGGATTGCAAATGAGCTTTTAAGGTTGACAAAAGGTCATCCGAAAATGGTACTTGTGACACTGGGTATTTTTACAGCTGTAACTTCAGCATTTTTAGATAATGTTACAACCGTTATTCTGATTATGCCTGTTACGTTCTTTATAGCTAAACAGCTTGATATTAATCCTTTACCTTTTTTAATTACCGAAATTTTTGCATCAAATATCGGAGGTACTGCTACGCTTATCGGTGATCCGCCAAATATTATTATAGGAAGTGCGGCAGGTCTGTCATTTATGGATTTTTTAAAAGAGCTGACAGGGGTTGTTGCTGTAATTTTAATAGTTGTTGTTCTTTTAATGATGTTTATTTTTAGGAAAACTTTGAAGGCTGCTCCGGAAAAAATGGAAGCAGTTGCAAATTTAGACAACTCAAAAACAATTACTGATTTTCCTCTTATGATTAGAAGTGCAATTGTTCTTGTACTTGTAATTTTAGGTTTTGTATCTCATGATATTACTCATATCGAAACTTGTGTATCAGCTATGTTGGGTGCAAGTTTCTTGTTATTATTTGAAAAACCAAAAGATATTTTATGTGATGTTGAATGGAATACAATTTTCTTTTTCATCGGTTTATTTATCATAATCGGAGGTCTGGAAGCTTCCGGCGGTATTGCATTGATGGCAAATTGGATTTTAAACGTAACTAAGGGCTCGCAAGAAGCTACAGCAATGATAATTCTGTGGGCATCAGGTTTTATATCAGGTATAATAGACAACATCCCTTATACCGCAACTATGACACCTATGCTGCTTGCTATACAAAAGACAATGGGTGCTGATTATACATATCCTTTATGGTGGTGCTTGTCACTTGGTGCTTGTCTTGGCGGAAACATGACTATTATTGGTGCGGCTGCAAACGTTATTGTTTCAGAAACTTCTGCACATAACGGTTACCCTATTCCGTTTATGAGGTTCCTGAAGTATGGTGTTGTTACAATGATTATTTCATTAGTAATAAGTTCGGCATATATTTACATCAGGTTTTTGCATTAATTAAAAGCCCTCTTTATGAGGGCTTTTTAGTATTGAAAATTATTAAAAAAGTGTTATAATAATATAGTAGATAAAGAAAGGAGCAATTAATGAAAAGATTTGATTTATTCGGGGGGGGGGCAACCGTTTAAGCTTCTGTAGTAAGGGTTTCACGTTAGCTGCGTTTACCTTGGCGGAAGTATTGGTCACTTTAGGCATTATCGGTGTAGTTTCTGCAATGACCGTTCCTTCTTTGATGCAGAATCATCAGCGTAGAACTTATGTAACGCAGTTACATAAAGTTTATAATGAACTTCAACAGGCTTTTTTACGTGAAATGACTGATAAAAATGCTATAAATCTTATAGAAGCCGGATTGACTACACCTGCAAGCATGAAAACTTTTTTACATGATTATTTTAAAATTGTGCAGGATTGTGAAGATGGGATTACAGAACCATGTTTTGTAAATAATTACAAAAATATTAACGGAAATCTTTTTAAAGATATAAATAATAATAAATATAGCGGTGGTGCATGTGCTGTCATAGCAAGCGGTGCTGCTATATGTATAGATAAACCCGGCTGGACCACGTCAACTTCTGAAGATGGTATAACAATAACACGAGGTAATGTCTTTATAGATATTAACGGAATGAAGGGTCCTAATATAATTGGAAGAGATGCTTTTTATATGGCAGTTTTTTCTGATGGTGTTCTTGATGCCGGTAATGTTTCTTATGATTGCAGAACTAATGGGGTTTGCCGAGGCGGCTCGATAGATAAAGCAAGACTATTGGGAAATGCTTGTGAGGATACTTCAACACTAAATGATTATGCTTGTTTCGGTAAAATATTAAACGACAACTGGGAGATGACATATTAAAGTTATGCGGAAACATCTTGCTTTTTGGTTTTAATAAGTAACAACAAAGGTATTACAATTACACACATAAGCGCCAGAACTGCAAAGGCATCGAAAAAAGATGCAAGCCTTGCCTGCTGCAAAAGCTCTTTATACAGTGTACCGCTTGCTTTTTTGGCTGCAAGGACAGTTGGATAATGTATAAGAAATTTGGACTTTAACATCATAAGTTTATATTGAAATACAGGATTATGAGGTGAAAGATGCTCTACAAGATATGTTTGTCTTACCTGTGAAACTCTTGCAATAAATGTTGCTGATACTGCTGTTGCCATTGCAGTTATAATATTTTTGAAAAGTGCGTGTAAAGCTGCCGCATCAGCATTTTTTGAAGACGGTAATGTCTGGAAAGACAAAGCGGTAATAGGAACGAATGCTGTCGGAACACCTATACACAAAAGTATATTGGGAATAATGACAGCTTCAATTGAGGAGGTCGTATTTAATTGTGTAAGCATTAATACTGATGCAGCCATTAATAACAAGCCTGTTGCGGCAAGAATTTTGGGTTTTACATATCTTGATACCTCTCCTACAACAAGCAAGCCTATCAAGCAAATTACGGCTCTCGGAAACATTGCAAGTCCTGATTTTGACGGGCTGTAACCAAGAAGGCTCTGTACAAACATCGGAACAAGCAAAAGTGTTGAATAAAGCATTACATTTATGAATGAACTTATAAGAGTTCCGAAAAGAAAATTTCTGTCCTTAAATACTCTTATATCTATTACGGGATATTTGTATTCAAGCTCCCAAACATAAAAGAATACGAATGAAAAAATACATACTCCGGTTGTCCAGCAAACCCATGTAGTATCAAACCAGTTGTACTGCTGACCTTTATCAAGAACTATCTGCATGCATGCCATTGCGATTACGATTGATGTATAGCCAATGATATCAAATTTTTTATTGTATTTTTGCTTTTCGGGTTTGTCATTAGGTACGAACAATTTTACAAGTAAAAATGAAATCATACATAAAGGAATGTTCATAATAAATATCCACTGCCATGAATAGTTATCAGTTAAATACCCGCCGATAAACGGTCCTGCCAGCGGTGAAAACATTGCCGCAACCCCGAATAAACCCATTGCCAGACCTCTTTGTTCCTGAGGAAAAACTTCCAGCAATACAGCCTGACATAAAGGTAAAATACATCCGCTTCCTATCCCCTGTACTACTCTTGCTCCGATAAGTGCCTGAAGGTTAGGGGCAATAATACAAAGCAGGCAGCCCAGAGCAAATAACCATATACTGTAGTATAGAAGAAGCTTTTTGCCTATAGTCCTTACAAGATAACCTGTTACGGGAAGCATAAGACCGCCTGATATGATATAGCAGGTTATTACGGTATTTGCCTCATATTGTGTAGCTCCGTAAAATCCTGCTATATGAGGCTGGCTTACATTTGTAGCGGAAGATGCCGCAAGTGCCAGAAATGACGGAAGCAGCACAGATATTGCAACTATATAGGGGTTTATGTTCTTTTGATTTTCCATTACTTAATCTTAACCTTTGGAACTACAGACATTCCGGGAACTATGTTGTATTCTTTGATGTCTTCATCAAAAACTATTTTCACGGGAACACGCTGAACTATTTTAACGTAACTTCCGACTGCATTTTCAGGTGGAAAAAGGCTTGATTTTGCTCCTGTTGCTCTTTGGATGCTGTCAACATGTCCTTTAAATCTTTTACCCGGATAGGTATCAACTTTGATTGAAACAGGCTGACCTTTTTTCATGTTTGTCAGTTGAATTTCTTTAAAGTTTGCAATAACCCATACTTGTTCGGGAACTATTTCCATTAAAGGCTGTCCTGTTTGTACATAGTTGCCGGCTTCAACGCTTCTTGCAGAAACCATTCCTGCTTGAGGGGCGTAAATTTTTGTATATGAAAGGTTTAATTTTGCCTGCTCAACTTCTGCTTCAAGTCTTTTGATTTCTGCTTGAACTGCTTCTGCTTTAGCTTTGTGTGATTCAAGAGCAGATTGTACTGCTTTTGATTTTTCTTGTGCTGCTTTGTGGTTTGCCTGTGCAACTGTATAATGAGTAGAGCTGTTGTCATAATCCTGTTTAGAAACAATACCTTCCTTATACATATCAGTATATCTTTTGTGGTCTTTTGCCGCAAAATCAAGTTTTGATTTTGTTGAGTTTAAGTCTTCGTAAGATTGTTGAACATTTGAACCGCCCTCATCAATTTGTTTTTCTGTGACGTTTAGCTGAGCTTTAGCTTCTGCAAGCTTAGCTTCTGCCTGATGAAGTTTTACCTCGTAATCCGCCGGATCTATTTCTACAAGAAGCTGACCTGCCTGAACTTCATCGTTGTCATCAACAAGAAGTTTGATTACAGGACCTGCAACTCTCGGTGCAACTGATACAAGTCTTCCCTCTACAAACGCATCATCCGTAGATTGGAAAAATGTTGAATGTATTGCCATTATTATACCGGTAAACACCAGAATACAGGCTGTTATAACGGGTACTACAACACGTTTTTTCTTGTATTCGGGACGTTTCTTTTTAGCTTTTTCTTTTCTTGTTTTTAATCTTTCTTTTGCTTTTTCTTCAAATTCTGCTTTATCATTGTTCGGGGTTTTATCTTCCATTTGTCACCTCTATATTTGTATATTTAATTTTTCTTCTAAATTCAATTTAATTTTATTTAAAACATCAAGGCAGCTTTGAAGTTCTTCGTCGCTTACGCCTTTTACGGATTCCTGCCACAGGTCCAAAACGGTAGGAAGTGCTTGACTGTGTGCTGCTTTGCCTTTTTCTGTTATATTAATTTTTAAAACTTTTCGTTTATTAACATCAGATGTTCTGGTAACAAGTTCCATTTTTTCAAGAATGTTAACAATTCTTGTTATGTTAGGTCTGTCTTTTAGTGTTATTGCGCCTATTTGACGCTGGTATAGTCCGTCATGGTCTAAAATTGCAGTCAGAACAGTGAATTGTTCAGGTGTAATGGGATAATTTTCTTTTTTAAAATTCTGTGTAGCGATTGCACGTGTCATTTTGCCGACACGTACCAGTTTCATCCCAATTCTGCTTTTTAATAAATCTTTCTTGTCCATGATTTTTCTTTGTGTTATTATGATAACACAAAAAAGGAAATAGCAAGCATGAAAAATTTGAAAATAATATTAACCCTGTTTATTTTGCTGTGCAATTTAACTGTTGTACAAGCTAAAACTAAACCTGATGATGATTATAGAATTGAATATTTAAATCTCGGCTGGTGGCAGAAATATAATGATCCTGTTTTGACAGATTATTTGACAACAGCTTATAAAAACAATCAGGATTTGAAAATAGCTGCGATTAATGTAAAACAGTCTGAGCAAATTGTTAAAGAAGCTTTTGCAAGCCAGCTTCCGCAGTTAGGTTTTCAAGGTGATGTTTTCAGGGACTTTTCTTCATCTACCGTAAGGTTTGGCGATGTTGTAATTCCGGATTACAAACAAAGTAATTTCTTCCTGCCTTTGACAATGAGTTATGAAGTTGATATTTGGGGTGAGAATTATTTAAAAACAAAATCTTATAAAAAGCAGCTTGAAATGGTTAAACAAAATGAAAGAGCAGCTTATATAGCTTTAACTTCTGCTGTTGCTGCAGAATATTTTAATCTTGTTAAACTTGATAAACTAATTAAAAATCAAGAAGAACTTGTTAAACTTCAATCAGAAATAGTCAGATTTGAGGAAATTAAATATAAAAACGGTTTATGCCCCGTTATGGAATTAATGGATGAAAAACAGCTCTTAACGCAATTACAGGAAGAACTCAATGTATATATAGATAAGAGAATTATTGTAGGCAGAGAATTGGGAGTTCTTACAGGTGAAAGAGAAAAAGACCAAAGTGTTATGCAAAGAAGCGATTATTCGGTTCTCACACTAATCCCTTTGCCCGAAAATATTAATGCGGAAGTTATTCAATACAGACCTGATTATTTAAAGGCAGAAGATTATTTACAAAAAATTGGTATTGATGTAAAAGTTGCAAGACGTGATTTTTTGCCTAAGATTGTTCTTTACGGACAGGCAGGTTTTAATGCATATAATTTAGCGAATGTTTTCGGAAGTCATACTTTTAAATCTGCTTTAGGTTTTATGCCTGTTGTTGATTTATTTACCGGCGGTGCTAAAATGGCGCATCTGAAATATACAAAGCTTGAACTTGAAAAAGCTCAACAGGTTTATGAAAAAACTATTCTTACTTCAATTCAGGAAGTAAACAATTCCCTCGGCGGAGCTATTACAAGAGATTTGAATTATAAAGAAAGTGTAAAACGTTATAATCTTGAAAAAGATAAATTTGTTCTGGCTGACAAAAAATATAATATCGGTGCAAAATCTAAGTTAGAGAGAATGAAAGACAGGGAAAAACTTCTTGTTGCCGAAAAAGATGAAGTTAACAGCAGGGTTAATTATCTGATATCAACGGTAAACATATATAAAGCTGTGGGCGGAAAAGATTATACTACATTGAATGATAACTTGTAAGTTCAAATATTAAGATATAAAAATAATCCTGTTTAACACTTGTTTTTTGTTTTTATTTAGCGCATAGTGTTATGGTACTAAAAAAAAGGAAAAATAAATGTCAAACGAAAACTTTACGGATTACCAAATCCAATGTGTTGATTGCGGTCAATCTTTCACTTTCTCAGCAGGAGATCAGGAATTTTATCAATCAAGGGGGTTCTCAGAACCTAAAAGATGTTCTCATTGCAGACAGGCAAGAAAGGCTAACAGCAGCAGAAGAAATTATGCATCTAATTATTAAAAAAATTATATAATAAAATGTTTAATTAAAAAGACTTTGCATCAGCAAGGTCTTTTTTCAGTATAAATAAATAAGTAAACCGGGTTAGCCTTTTGTTGAATTTTTTCACCTGAATTAAGTGTTTTAATTATGATATGTTTAAAAGATTACTTACAATTTTAGCTTTATTAATCGGCGCAAATGCAGCCATGTCTGAAGATATTCATTTTGATAATGAAGTTTATACTTTAAAATACAGTGCACTTGCACCTCAAACACAAGGGTACGGAAATGAATATTTTAAGAAATATGAAAATGTTTCCAATTGGACAAAAATGGTAGGAATTTATTATTATCCGAAAGAAAATGATCCTATTAAGTATGCTCAAAATTTCGATAAAACAGTTGAAAATACTGACAATAGCGTGCTTTTAAAATTTATACAAAACAAAAAATTCGATAAGGCAGCAATAAGTTTTTTAGTTAACGGTTGTGAAAATGCTAAGAAATATTTCGAATATGATATATATAAATTTGAGAAACATCCTGACAAAGGCATGATGGTCTTAAAGTACGCAGTGAAGCACTACTTCACAAATGACAGTGAGATAAAAACGATTGCAGAAAAAATTAAGGCAGAAAATGATAAATGCCTTGAAACCATTATCTCATCACCAATTCCGCCGATTGTAGAAAAAGATCTTCAATTAAAAGAATAAAAGTCAATAATATTGACATAATTGCTAAGTAACTTTATTATTTTATTATGGTAATAGAAGATACAACAAGAGTGAAAGATTATTTAAATAAAACTAAGCTTACAACTCTGGATTATGTCATAAACCCTTATGTCGGATGTCCTCATAAATGTTTGTATTGCTATGCTTCTTATATGACAAGTTTTAGCAAACATACGGAACAATGGGGTGATTTTGTTGATGTTAAACATACAAATAAAAAAATTAATATTTTTAAAATTAAAGACAAAAAGGTGATGATAAGTACTGTTACCGATCCTTATAATTTCCTGGAAGAAAAACACCGGATTACGAGAATGATTCTTGAACAGCTTGTAAAATCTGAAGCTTATATCAGTGTAGTTACAAAATCAAAGCTTGTTTTGAGAGATATAGACATTTTGCAAAAAATGAAACATGTGGAAGTTGCATTGTCTGTTTCTACGCTTGATGAAGAACTTGCTAAAAAGCTGGAACCGTGTTCTTCTACAATTCAGGAAAGATTGGGAACTTTAAAAGAACTGAAAGCGTCTGGAATAAAAACAGTGTTATTCATATCACCTGTTTTACCATATTTAACTGATTATAAAGCTGTAATTGAAGCTACAAAAGACTATGTTGATGAATACTGGTTTGACAAGCTTAGTCTTAGAAGCAGCTTTAAAACAAAAATGTTTGGTTTTATAGATAGAGAATACCCTGAATATAAACCATTTTATAACAATATATATGCAAAAAAAGATAATACATTTTGGAATAATTTATCATCTGAAATTGATGAATACTGCAGATTACACAACATAAACAACAAAATCTTTTTTGCCGGCACATAAATTGCTTCTTGACCAAAATAAAAAAAATTGCCGGCTTTTCCTTTTTACAATAAATAACCTTCCCATAGGGGAAGGTTATTTTGGTATTGCTAGGCTGTTAATTTTGTTTGTTTTTGTTCGTTTTTTTTGAATTTAGTTTTATAAAGTGCAAATGCTCCGCCTAAGACTACAGCTGCACCTGCTGTTATCCAAACAGGTTTGTAAGACCTTGTATTTTTTACTGCTGGTTTTGTATAATTTTTCGAACCGGCTGTTTGAACAGTGTTTGAAACTTCTTCTTTTGCGGCTTGCGGAACTTCTTTTTCAAGGAGAATGTTTTTAAACTTAACTATTCTTGCAAACAATTCAGGATTAGATTTATCATATCCCTTTGCTTTAAATATTTTTTCCAGAGAATCCATTATGTTAAAACCAAAGCCTTCAAATAGAGAATCCTGATATGCTTTCTTGTAATTTGAAGGGACTTTATATCTGAAAGAGCATTCGGACCCCTTTCTATGTTCGTTAAATCTTTCTTCCCGTCCGAAAACATCCATAAAAAAGAACATGTTATTTTTTGCCATCATCGCTTCTGCAAATTTGGCTTTGGCAAATAATACAGGGTTTTTAAGAGATTCTGCATCAAGTTTTAAAATCCGTGCAAGAGGATTTATTGAATCATTTCTATGAATGTTATTCCTGTTGCATATATCTGGAATGCCTTTTGCAATTTGTCTTAGAGGTTGTGGATCGTGATTGCCCGGACCTATTACAAATTCATCGGGCGACCAGTTAAATCTGTGTAAGAATGCATCGTTTGAACCCCAATCTTCTTTAAGGTAAGTGCTTCCATATATCTTTACCCTGTCTTTAGCAGGTGCAATAAGATTACCGTTTTCAAACATTGTAAAATCTTCCGGACCCGCATCGAATTCATAAATAATATTATGTAAATCAAAATCTTCGCCTTTTACTTCTTTAACCCATTTTTCGATTAATTTTAGAACGCTGTCGCCCATTTCTTTTTTATTTTCCTGACGAATTTTTGTTTCGCCTTTTGGAGAAATTACGGGAGTTACATAATTCCAGGCAGCATCAATCCTTAGCATATCAAAACGTTTTGCAGCAAGCTGGACTTTCATTTTTAATAATTTGTGCGCATCACTTGCCTCATCTAAAATTGTATCAAAGTTGAGTGAAGGTATTTTCCAGGTTGGAACGCCGACATAATGTTCTTTTTTAAATGCATTTGGAAATGCTCTGACCTCATCAATGTTGAAATTTATTGCAACATCTCCGCAATATTTTATTCCTTTTGCGTTTAAATTTTCTTTACCTTTTGCAAGGTGTTCTGTTGCAAGGAACTGTTTAAATTTGAAAAATTCTGTGTCAGGTTCTTTTTCTCTTGTAATATTAAGCCAGTTCTCATTTTCTTTTACAAATTTGTTATATCTTTGTTTTAAAACAGAGTTTTCATCCAGTTTGGTGAAGCGTTCATGGGCTTTTTGCAAAATTTTGTTCTGTGTACTATCAGAACCGATGATATTTTCAAAGTTTGCAATTGTGTCTTTTGTTTCTTTGTTATTAGCTTTTATAATTTCATTTAATTCTTCTGTTGTAAGTATAGAAGAATACTCGTTTGTTGTAAGCAATTCAGGGCTTATATATTGGCTGCCGAGGGCGAATGCGGGGCTGTTATAGTGATTTCTGTCAAACTCTCCTGAAGGTAAATCTTGCAATACATTAAAGTCCAAATATGTTTTTAAATAATCAATATAATCTATACCTGATTTAGAAGCTAAATGCCCGATGCCTGTGTTTAATCCTTCCGCTTGAGGAAGACTTGTGGAAGGCATTATAAAAATTGAATTTCCTGTTTGACCTGATAATTTTTTTCCCTCTTTTACCGTTTTTGTGAACTCTTCAATCTCATCGTTGCGAAGCGAACGCCCGAAACTCAAACCGGTGCTGATCTTGCTTACTTGCATTTGCCTAAACTCCTTATATCCTTTCTTTTTTTTATACAAAAAACGTAAATATTTTTTTTGCTAAACCACTTTTACTTTATTATAGTACAAGAATTTATTTTGGATTATAATTTTTTTTAACAGGAGGGTGCTAACATGAAAGTTTTACTCATTAATGGCAGTTCAAGAAGAACAGGTTGTACTTTTACGGCGTTGTCAGAAGTTGCAAAAGCGCTGGAATTAAACGGAATTGAAACAGAAATTATTCAAACAGGAGCAAATGCAATTCGTGATTGTGTAGGATGCGGAGCATGCAAAGGTAACGATAACGATAACGGGTGTGTTTTCAAAGATGATATTGTAAATGAAGTTATTGAAAAAGCTAAATCTGCTGACGGCTTTGTTTTTGGTTCTCCTGTGTATTATGCTCATCCAAGCGGAAGAATTTTATCTTTAATGGACAGACTTTTTTATGCCGGCGGAAAACATTTCGCATTTAAGCCTGCAGCTGCGATTGTTTCGGCAAGGCGTGCGGGAACAACGGCTTCAATTGATGCTATAACAAAGCATTTTACTATTAATCAGATGCCTGTTGTATCATCAAATTACTGGAATATGGTCCATGGTAATTCTCCTGATGATGTAATGCAGGATTTGGAAGGATTACAGATTATGCGTGTGCTGGGGATAAATATGGCATGGCTTTTAAAATGTATTGAAGCAGGTAAAAATGCAGGTATTGAGCATCCGCAGACTGAAAAGAAAATTTGGACTAATTTTATACATTAGAAAAAATCCTCCCGTATAAAATACGGGGGGATTTTTATTATGCATATCGTGGAGTTTTTAAAGCACGTAATGAATTTAGGACTGCTATCAAGGTAACTCCTACATCTGCAAACACTGCGCCCCACATTGTTATTAATCCGAATGCGCTGAGAATTAGGAATAAAGCTTTTATGCCCAGTGCAAATATAATATTTTCTTTTACTATTGTCATTGTTTTCTTTGCCGTTAGTATAGCTTGAGCTGCCTTTGAAGGTTTGTCGTCCATAATTACAACATCTGCTGCTTCTATAGCGGCATCAGAACCCATTGCTCCCATTGCTATACCTATATCGGCTCTTGTTAATACAGGTGCATCATTAATGCCGTCGCCGATAAATATTAAACTTTTATGTTTTGATTTTTTTTCGGTCAGTTCTTCAAGTTTTTCAACCTTTTGAGCAGGAAGCAGTTCTGCATAAACTTTGTCAATACCGAGTTCTTTTGCTGTTGTTTTTGCGGCTTTTAAAGTATCGCCTGTTAACATTACTGTTTTTATTGACATTGACTTTAATTTAGTTATTGCATCTTTTGCATCATTTTTTAATTCATCCGAGATTATGATATAACCAGTGTATGAGCCGTTTTGGGCTGTATAAACAACAGTTCCGCTGTCTTCTGATTTTGTGTAATCAATATTAAACATTCCCATTAATCTGCTGTTTCCGGCAAGGATTTCATTTCCGTTTACAATAGCTCTTATTCCGTTACCCGCTATTTCTTCAATGTCTTTTACCTCATTGTTGTTAGCTGCTTTACCGTAAGCTTCTTTGATTGAAACTGCTATCGGGTGGTTAGAATAACTTTCCGCAAGCGCAATGTTTTTAAGCAGTTCACTTTCGGATACATTTACAGGAGATATTCGGGTAACTGTAAATGAACCTTTTGTAAGAGTTCCTGTTTTGTCAAATACAACGGTTTCGGGTTTTGACAAGGCTTCCATATAACAGCTTCCTTTAACCAGAATTCCTGCTCTTGAAGCCCCGCCAATGCCTGCAAAAAATCCAAGCGGAACGGAAATTACAATCGCACACGGGCATGAAATTACAAGGAATGTTAAAGCTCTTTCAAACCATACAGTAAATTGTGCATCTTGAATTATTAATGGAGGTATAATTGCAAGAAGTAACGCTGCAACTACAACAACAGGTGTGTAATATCTTGCGAATTTGGTTATAAAATTTTCTGCTTTTGCCTTTTTGGAACTTGCATGCTCCACAAGTTCAAGGATTTTTGAAACTGTAGATTCGCCGAACACTTTTGCAACCTTAATTTTTAAATATCCGTTTGTATTTATACAGCCGCTTATGGCGTTATCACCTGCTTTTAACTCTTTCGGTACAGGTTCGCCTGTCAAAGCGGAAGTGTCAACAGATGCTTTTCCCTCAATCACTGTTCCGTCGAGCGGAATTTTTTCTCCGGGCTTTACAATAATTACATCACCTGTTTTGATTTCAGAAGGATTTTTTTGAATAAGCTTTCCGTCAAATTCAATATTTGCATAATCCGGTTTGATATCCATAAGATTTGATATTGATTGACGTGATTTTTCTACAGCTCTGTCCTGTAAATATTCGCCTGTCTGATAAAGAACCATTACCATTACAGCTTCAGGATACTCACCTATGGATAAAGCACCGATTGTTGCTATACTCATCAAAAAGTTTTCATCAAATATTTCACCTTTAATAATATTTTTGAAAGCTTTAAAAACAACATCACCGCCTGCTGTTAAGTATGCAGTAAAGAATAACGCAAACTTTAAAGTCCCTGAAAAATCTGCGAGCAAAGCAATGATAAAAATTACAATTGCCGCTGCAATACGTTTTAACGGATTGCCCCCTTTTTCATTGTGATGATGTTCATGGTGATGATGATGTTCGCACATTTTTTGTACCTCTATAATTATCCGCATTTTAGTTGAATGTTTGTTCAACTGTATATTAGTATTATAATTGAATAACTATTCAATTGTCAAGTGACAAATGTCTGATTGTTAAGAAAATTTGACAATTGAACAATTGTTAAACTATAATGGATTTATGGAAATAAAAAAGTCAGATTGCGAAGCAATCAATCCTGATATTGTTGAAAATTTGAAGCCTGTTATGCCCGATTTGGAGATGCTTTTTGAATTATCGGACTTTTTTAAGGTTATGGGCGACGGAACAAGAATAAGGCTTTTGTGGGCTCTGGAAGAATCAGAAATGTGTGTAAATGATCTTGCTGTCTTGCTTGATATGACAAAGTCAGCTGTTTCTCACCAGCTGAAAATTTTGAGAACGGCAAAGCTTGTGAAAGCAGAAAAGCGTGGAAAAAATGTTTATTATGCGCTTAATGACAATCACGTAAAGGTTATCCTGGAGATGGCACAGGAACATGTTATGGAATAATCTAGTGGTGAAGATGCTCCATTAGTCTTGAAAGAAGTTGAGATTTTTCATGGTAACCTGAAAGGGCAGCGATTACTTTACCTTCTTTAAAAAGGATAAATGTCGGATAGCCTGATACTCCGTATTTCTTTACAAGATTAGGATTTTTGTCTGAATCTACAGTTCCAATCCAGATATTGTTTTCTGACAATTCTTTTAAAATAGGGCGCTGCTTTTGACAGTATCCGCACCAGGTTGCATAAAATTCAACCAGTTTTAATCCGCTTTTAATGTTTTCTTCAAAGTTGTTTTCGTTTAATTCTTTAATCATAACAAATTAATTAAAAGCTGTCTGTATATTTTATTAATCCCTCAATGGAGCAATTTATTTAATTTTTTGTTTCAACTCGTTTCTTACATCAACCAGAGGTCCGTTATTGGGGTTTCTAAGATTTGAAAAATATTTTTTTGCGTAAGTAAACGGATATTTGGGAAGCCAGCTTAGTTTTATAAATATTGATACTGTTTCTGCACCTTGAGATAGCATAAGTTCATCAATTGTTTCTTCATGAGCAGGAGAAATTGATGAGAATACTTTGATAAGGTAATCGGTAAAAGTAAGTACGGAATAGCCTGAAACAGCTCCGGTATCAGTAATAAGATTGGTTACTTTAAAGTTTTTATCGGTTTTTACTGTTGTGATATCTTCCGGAAGCTGTAATTCTTCTGATGCAATTCTCTCTATTTCGTACCATTCGCCTTCGTATTTAATTCGCATAATATTTGCTTTTGGCATGTATATATCATCGAATTTATTCTCAAGAATTGTACGTCCGTTAAAGTCAACTACACCGTATTTATAGTCTTTGTATGTCAAAAACATGCCGCCGAAAAGCAGGTCAATCTTTGTATATTCATGAGGCAAAATCATTTTACCTTCAGCATCATATAAACCGTAATTGCTGTCATTGCCAAATTTTGCATATCTTCCCAGAACCCTTTCAGTATGTGTATATTTAGGCTCAACAAGGTAATTGCCTGCACTGTCTATCATGCCGAAACGGTTTTTCTTCTGAACTATATATGAAGATTTTCCAAGTCTTATTAATTTTTTATACTCCGGCCGAACAGTTACATTGCCTGATGCATCTTTAAGCCCGAAGAGATTTTTCTCGCTGAAAACCTGCACGGATTGACCGTCAGCAGAGTATGCAGAATTTTGTAATAATAAAATGAAAGATAATATTAATAAAAACTTCTTCATAATAGGATGATAACATAAAATTAATTATGTTATAATTTTTTTGAGAGGTTATGAAAAATTTTTCTAAAAAAACTAAGATTATAATATCAGCAGCTGCAATCGGAGCCGTACTTATTGCAGCACCTTTTGCCGTTTATTTGAAAGTGCTTCCCGCTGTAGTTTCAAGCCCGAAGGTATTAAATTATGTCCAAAAAGTTCTTTATAAAGAGGCAGGACTGAAACTTAACGTTAAAGCCCCTGTCTTAACTACAAGCCTTTCACCTGAGCTGGAATTTAAAGTAGAAGAACTTTCCCTGTACAACAAAGAAAACCATGCTTTATTGGCTGTTCAAAATTTTGACACCAGAGTTTCTTTTGCTAAAGTTTTGAAAAAAAATATTATAATAAAAAAGTTGGGTGCGGATGAAATTTATGCCGATGTTAATAAACTTATGGCTCTTGCACCCGAGCAAAAACAGGAAACACAAAAACCGTCTGACTGGTATTTTGACTTTTTTGACTCGCTTTTATATGTAAAAAAATCAACAATTTTGTATAATGCAGGCTCTGATACGTTATTAACATTGAATGCTGATAATTTGAGAATAGATAACACCCAGAAAGTTATAAGATATGTTCATTTTGATATTAAGGCAGATATAGAAAAAGCAAAAAAACATTTAAATATTGCTATTGCCGATAAAAATACCGTGTTTATTAAAGATAAAAAAATATTTGTCCAAAACTGTGTATTAAACATTAATAAATCAAAAATTTCTTTTAATGCGGATGCAGACAAAAAAAATAATTTTAATGTGGAAATATTTTCTAAAAATTTCGGCATCAAAGATGTTATTGAACTTGTAGAATCTAATATTATTGAAAATAATATTTCCTCTGATGTTCTGGTTTATTTTAAAGATATAGACGGAAGTTTTGATTTTAATATTAAGTTGACCAATAATGATTTAAACGGCTTGTTGACCTTAAATAAGGCAAATTTGAAGATTGTGCCGGTAAATAACATACCTGTAACTCTGCAAAAAGGCAGCGTTGTTATGACAAAGGATGATGTTGTATTAAAAGATTTTGAAGGCTTTTATAACAACAAGAAAGAAAATAAATTATCATTTAAAGCAAAAGTTAATGATTATTTAAAATCAATTGATACTGATTTAGAAGCAAATGCAGTTGTAACAAATGATTTTGCCAAAAATTATTTTTCAACTCTTGTAGGAGCTCCTGTTACCCTTACTGGAGGAAATACCAGAACGAAATTAACCTTAAAAGCTATAAATAATAAAATAGATCTGGTGTGGCTTTTCGGATTAAAACCAGGACAAGATATTTTGCTTGACGGTAATTCATTCAGTCCTGTAAATTACAGAAGAATGCTGAAAGTTGATTTGCATTTTGAAGATATGCTTCTCGGAATTAAATCAATAAACTACTATATTGCTCCCGAAGAAGTTGTTAAAATGAGAAAGAAGCCTCAGCCTATTATGCAGCTCAGCGGAAATATTGACTTTTCAAAAGCAGAGCCCGTTGTCAGAGATTTCGGGTTTGATATTCCAAAACCGCTTCCGAGTGAGTTTTTAAACCTGTTTACGGGCGGCGAAAAATTGTTCAGGAAAGGTACATTCAGCGGTAATCTGAAAGTTGATAATAACGGTCAATATCCTGTTATAAAAGGTAATATGGCTATTGACGGCATGAGAATTCCGTCACAAAGACTTGGAATTAAAAGCGGAAAGCTTATTACCGAAAACGGGCTTATCAGGCTGTCTGCCAGCGGAAAATGCAGACGGACAAATTATGATTTTAACGGTGATATTGTTAATGCCGTAAAATTTCCGATAATTATAAAAGATGTTAACCTTACCGTTGATAATGTCGATGTTGAAAGATTTTTAGCTCTTTCAAACAGCAAACCGCAGGAAAAATCTGAAAATGATGTCGTACCTGTTTCATATACCGTTTCAGATGAAGAACCGGATGATGATGTTCAGACTTTTGATATCGGCAATGTTATAGTTGAAAAATGTAATTTAAATATTTTAAAAGGTTTTTATAAGGGAATTAATTTTGCAGATGTGCATGCAACAATGTCACTTGATAAGAACAGTATGCTTAAACTGTACTCTAACAGATTTGAAATTGCAGAGGGGCATTCATCAGGTAAAGTTGATTGTGACTTGAAAAATCAAAAGTATAATGTAGTTCTTGGAATTAAAGACGTGAATTCCGATATAATGGCTACATCACTGTTGAATTTGCCAAGAGAAATTTCGGGGAAAGCAAGCGGATTAATGGAATTAAGCACAGATAAATCAATGAAACTTAACGGCTCTATTAAATTCATTGTTCAAAACGGTACAATCGGAAAAATCGGTCTTGTTGAATATGTTATGAAGTTTGCCGCTTTGTTCAGAAATCCTCTTGCCATGATAAGTCCGTCTACATTCTCGGATTTGGTAAATATCCCTGAAGGTAATTTTGATAAGATTACCGGTGAGCTGGTAATCAACGATAACGTTGTTAAACGTATGCAGATTAAATCTTATGCTTCACAATTAAGTGCGTTTATTGTGGGAAGATATGATTTGGAAAATAAAGATGCTACACTGAGAATTTATACAAAATTCAGCAGCAGAAATAAGGGGTTTGCAGGATTTTTGAGAAATATATCACTTAACAGTCTTGCTAATCGTGTTCCTTTGAGCAGCAGAAACGATGCTAATTATTATTCTGCCGAGCTTGAAATGCTGCCTCCTATTGATGCGGATGAGAAAGATTGTCAGGTGTTTTTGACAACTGTTGACGGAGATGTTGAAAATAATAATTTCTTGTCATCTCTTAAAAAAATTAAATAGTAATTTTTTAACGATTTATCTCTTAAAGAAAATTTTTGCGAATTCGGGAATATCAAATTTATCAGTGAATACTTCAAGATAACACATTTTGGTTTTTTGTTCGATTTCGGCAAGCTTTAAAATATCATCAAATTCTTTATTAGTTCTTGCCTGTGCTGTAAAAACATTTTTACCGAATATGAATGGCAGTTTTGTATAATCCCACGTATTTATATTGTTATAAGCATCTTTAGGGTTTTTAGAAAGCATCCTTTCAATTGTATATCCGGAATTATTAATAACAATTATAATCGGGCGTAAACCGTGCGAGATAATATTGCTGATTTCCTGAAATGTGAGCTGGTGAGCTCCCTCTCCAGTAAGTAGTATTGTCCTTCTGAAAATTTTTGCAGTACCGGCGCCGAATGAGGCAGGTGTTCCCCAGCCGATTGAAGCCCAAAAAAATTGGTTTTCAAATCTTAATTTGTCGGGAAACTTCATTTGTGCAGCACCAAACAAGGCAATTCCCGTATCACAAATAAATATGTCATTTGGTTTTAGAAACTCCTGAATCCTCGGATAAAGGTAGTTTGAATCTAAATTTTCGATTTTATTTATAGAAGTTTGTTTGAAGCCGTTTATCGGGTGAATTTTTTTAATTTTTTGTTTGTTTATTTTTAAAGAAAGATGTTTTAATAAATCTTTCATAAAAACATTTTCGTATTTTTTATTTTGTACGGTTACAAAATTTCCCTGAATATTTATCATATCATCAGGTTTAAAATTAAGCGGTGAATTAAATGTGTTAAAATCGCAGTAAATTGTTCCGATTGAAATTACGCAGTCAGAGGTGTTTAATATTTCAAGCAGGTTTGAGCTTAATGTTTTGCCAAGAAAGCTTCCCAGATAATTTTTATGGCTTTCATCAATGATGCCCTTTCCCATTAAAAATGAGCAAAAAGGAATATTTGATTTGTTTATAAATCTTTCTGTTTCAAATTCCGATTTAAATCTTTTTATAAGACTATCGGTTATTATTACGGGATTTGATGCATTTTTGATTAAATCTGTTATTCGGGATGCTGCTTCAATCAAAGAAGTTTCATCAGAAGAAATATTATGTTCAGTCGGATTGTTGTCAATTTCCCAACAGCATAAGTCTTTAGGAATTGCTATGTAGACAGGCTTTTTGTTTTTTATCAGAATGTCTAAACACTCATCAATTTCTTCTTTTATGTTACTTGTTTTTGTTAAATACACTGCTTTTGCAGTGACTTTTGAATACATATCTGCGAAATTACAATAATCAGGGGGTGCAAAATTGTGATGTATTATTGATTTTTCTTCAATCTGTTTTGAGGAAGGGATGCCGACAAGCATTACAACAGGAATGCTTTCTGCAAAACTTCCCGCAATAGCGTTTATTGCAGACAACTCTCCGACACCGTAAGTTGTTATAACAGCGCCATACCCGTTTAATCTTGAATAGCCGTCTGCAGCATATCCTGCGTTCAGTTCGTTAGTTGAACCTATCCATTTTACTGCGGAATTTCGTTCAACAGAATCAATAAGATTAAAGTTATAGTCGCCCGGAACTCCGAAGATATTTTTTATACCTAGTTTCGCTAACTCCTGAATAATATAATCACTGACTTTTATTTTTTTCATGATAATATTTTATCGGGATATGTGAGAAATTTAATTATCCGAAAGAGTAGTAAAACTTTTGTAAATTCATCTTAACAAATCTTATAAAACAGGCAAAAATTTTTTTTTAGAATGTTTTAATATAATATCTACTAAATGATAGGAGTATTTTTTTATGAGAAAATCAAAGATTATTACATTTGCTGTAGCTGTTGCATTAACTGCTCAGGCTGCTTTTGCATCTAATATCAGCAATGTATCTGGTGTGAACGGGGTATTTAATATTAACCCTGAAGTGGCAAACGGTGATACCGGTTTTAGACAATATGAAAATTTCTATCTTTCTAAAAATGATATAGCTAATTTAATATTCAAATATGGTAACAGGGATATCAGCAAATTTGTTAACCTCGTTGACGGTAAAGTTAACATTCAAGGTATTGTAAATACTATGCGTGACGGTAACTTCTATAACGGTCATGCTATATTTATTTCTCCAAACGGTATGGTTGTTGGTGAAAGCGGTGTTTTAAACGTAGGTTCTTTATCTGTTTTAACTCCGTCAACTTCAACTTATGACAAATTAAAAGCTAATCCTACAGCTATGAAATTGAAAGATATACAAAATGAAACTAACGGTGATATCTTAATCAGAGGTAAAGTTTTAGCAAGAGAAAATGTTAACCTTCAAGGTGCTCACGTAATTCTTCCTGAAGGTTCTTATATTGTTAACGGTGTTAAAGATGATGCTGTTATTAAAACACAGGATCAGGCTAATCAAATTCTGTTCAACAGCCTTGTTAATACTCTTGATATGAACACAGGTGAAACTGAAATCAGAGATGGCAAAATCGTTATTAAGTCCGATGCAAAAGAAGGCGGAATTAATATCAGAGGCGATGTTTACAACATGAATAAAGGAAGCATCAAAGTTGTAAATAATCAAGGTGCTGACGGTATTAAAGTAACCGGCGGAATTTACAATAAAGACGGTGATTTAGCTCTGGTTAATAATGCAGGAAAAACACTTGTTAAAGGTACATTACTTAACCAGAACGGAACTTTACTGATTTCTGATAACGGTGAAGGTATTCACTTAAATTCAGGTTCAACAGTATCAAGCGACGGTGTTTTAAGTATTACAAACAAAGGTACTAACGGTTTGGCAATGTATGGCGATGTGGTTGCTAACGGTAATGCTGCTATCGTTAACCATAAAGGTAATATGTATGTTGCAGGTTCTGTTAATTTAAAAGGAAATTCTACAGCAAACATTGTTAATGCAGCTAAAGAAAACAGCAAATTCCAAATCGCTTCTTCAGGAAGTATCAAATCTGACAATAAAATTTATATAGAAAACAAAGCTGACGGCGGAATGTTTATAAACGGTGAAGTTCAGGCTGATAAAAACTTAAACATGGTAAACAAAGCAGGTGATTTTACTGTTAACAACAAAATCGCTGTTAAAGAAGGCGACTTAACCGTTAATAATGCAGGAAATAAATTAGCAATTGCTTCTAAAGGTTCAATCGGTACTGCTAACGGCAACCTTGTTGTTAAAAACTCAGGCGCTAACGGTATGATTATTGATGGTACTGTTTCAAAATCAGGTGACGGTGTAACTTCAATTTATAATACAAACGGTGAAATGAGAATTAACGGTAAAGTTGATGTAAAAGACAGCAACCTAGGTATTGTAAACAAAGGTTCAGGCATGGTAATCGGTAAAAATGCTCAAATCAATAATTACGGTACAAAAGAAGGAACTGACAGCGCTACAAATATTATCAACACCGGTGAAAACGGTCTTATGATGTACGGTAAAATCAATACTGATAAAACATTAAACATATATAATGATAACGGTAAAATGGTTATCAACGGCGATATTAACAACGAAGCTGCTGATACAAACATTTACGGAAGACGTGAAAGCACAGGTATTTACGTAACTAAAAATTCTCACATAACTAATAATGTAATCAGCACAGATGCTGACGGCAAAGTTATAGTAACACCTTCTTACTCAGGAAATTTAACTATCAGAAACGTAACAGGAAACGACGGACTGATTATTGACGGTCAAATTGCAGGTTACAAAAATGCAAATATTACTAATAACACAGGTAATACAATCTTGAGCGGAAGTGTCGAAGCAGCTAATGATGTTAAATTCACCTCAACTTCTACAAATGGTGAAGTTAACCTTAATAAAGGAGCTAAGGTTGAAGCTGCTAATGTTAAATACGGACTTATCAGAGGCTCTCACGTAAATAACAAAGGTGCTGAAATTATTAAAAGAAATTTAAGCTCTCTTTAATAAATTATACAAATAATAAAAAAAGGAATATCAAAAGATATTCCTTTTTTTGTCTTTTTTCAGAAAAGTACTTGACTGATAGCTGCTATCAGGTTTTACAATATATATTGTACATGAAAGGAGATATAATAGTATGGTATTAGAAAAAGTTAATTACCCTTCGGATTTAAAAAATCTAAATATTGAAGAAATGAGCACTTTGTCTGATGAAATGAGAGATATTATAATTAAAAAAGTAAACACAACAGGAGGGCATATGGGGCCTAATCTGGGTATTATAGAAGCTACAATTGCGCTTCATTACGTGTTTAATTCTCCTGTTGATAAAATTATTTTTGATGTTTCCCACCAGTGTTATCCGCATAAAATTCTCACTGGCAGAAAAGAGGGTTTTGCTGAACCCGATAAATATTATAAATATACAGGCTATACAGCACCTGAAGAAAGCGAACATGATATATTTAAGGTTGGTCATACTTCTACATCTGTAAGTCTTGCTGTGGGAGCGGCAAAAGCTCGTGATTTGAAAGGTGAAAAGGGAAATGTTATCGCACTCATTGGTGACGGTTCATTAAGCGGAGGAGAGGCTTATGAGGGCTTCAATAATGCTGCTGTTTTGGGAAGCAATATAATAATCATTGTTAACGATAATGAAATGTCTATTGCGGAAAATCATGGCGGTCTTTACCAGAATTTAAAACTGTTAAGAGATACAAAAGGTCAGGCGGAAGCTAATTTCTTTAAAACATTAGGGTTTGATTATTACTATGTAGATGAAGGTAATAATGTTGAAAGGCTTATTGAAACATTTAACAAAGTAAAAGATTTAAATCATCCGGTTGTTGTTCATATTCATACATTGAAAGGTCATGGACTTACCGTTGCAGAAGAAAATCGTGAAGCTTTCCACTGGATTATGCCTCATACATTGGATAAGAAAGAAGATATCAAACCTGTATTTTCTGAAAGCTATGAGTCTGTTACAACAGATTATATTTTAAAGAAATCAGAAAAAGACAGTTCTGTAATTGCTATATCACCGGCAACTCCCGGTGCTTACGGTTTCACGCCTGTATTTAGGCATAAACTGGGCAGACAATATACTGATGTGGGTATTGCAGAAGAACATGCAACAGCTTATGCTTCTGCTCTGGCTAAATGCGGGGCAAAGCCGATTTTGGCAATATTGAGTTCATTTGTTCAAAGAACTTATGACCAGCTTTCTCAAGATTTGTGTCTTAATAACTCGCCTGCAACAATATTGCTTTACTGGGGCGGTATTTCAGGAGGAGATGCAACGCATTTAGGTTCATTTGACATACCTTTAATGAGCAATATTCCTAATCTTGTTTATTTGGCTCCTACTTGTAAGGAAGAGTATCTAGCAATGCTTGACTGGTCTGTTGAACAAAATAAATATCCTGTAGCTATTCGTGTGCCTTTCGGACAGTTTATTTCAACAGGAATTGAAGATACAACGGATTATTCACAGCTGAACAAATTTAAAGTTGAAGAAAACGGCAGTGAAGTTGCAATTGCAGCACTCGGCTCATTCTTTAAGCTCGGAAAAGATGTTAAAGAGTATATGAAAGAAAAACTCGGAATTAATGCAACTTTAATTAATCCGAAATTTATTACAGGCATAGATGAACAGCTTCTTGAAACATTAAAAGCTAATCATAAATTGGTAATCACTTTGGAAGACGGTATTTTAGACGGCGGTTTCGGCGAAAAAATTTCACGCTTCTATGGTAATTCCGACATAAAAGTATTAAATTTCGGAGGAATTAAGGAATTTACCGACAGAGTACCTGTTGAGGAATTGTATCAGCGTTACCGCCTTACTAAAGAGCTTATTACAGATGATGTTGCAAAATGTCTAAATTTAACCTCCGTTAAATAAGTAAATAAGGGCTCATAATTGAGCCCTTATTCTTTTCTATGGAGAAGTATATAAATTATTTTTTGTCTTCCCAGATTACATCTCTGGCTTCAACGTTTGCATTTGCAATCGCAGCGTTTTGGGCTTGTGCTTTGTCAACGTTTTCGCTTCTGCCCATTTCTTTTCCGTCTGTGCCACGAACAACTGCTTCCCATTTGCCTGTAAGCGGGTTGAATTTAGTTTGTACAAATGTTTTTACTCTTGTTGCAATTTTTTCAAAGCTGCCGACTTTGTTTTTACGTTTGTACTTAGCAGACATTTCCGCATCCATATCAAACAAGCCTAAATCAATTTTACCTCCGTTCGGCAGTCCGTTTAGTGTATGAGCTTTGTCATAAGCATCATTGTAGAAGTGAACTATTTCCATAGCTTGTTTAAATGTTAGAGGTTTTCCGTCTGAATTTTCATACAGAGCAGCCATTTGTGACCAGTATTCGCCGTTTCTGTTCAGGTCCCACATGTCAACTTTGTGTTGTGTTGTTCCTTTATATTTTGGTCTTATATCTTCCGGTGTTTCGACAGGTGTTGGGACAACATCATCTTCCGGTTCTATTTCAACAGGTTGGACAGGTGTTGGAACAGGCGGTTTTTCCTGTCTTTCTATAATTTTTTGTCTTGCAGCTACTTCAGGAGTTCCTCCATGATATTTTACATTTTTCATTGTAAATAAACCTGCGATTGCACCTGAAATACCGCCGGAAATTGCCATTCCTATAGGAACACTCATATCAAACTTATGTCTGGCTTTTGTCTGTCCTTTAGCTTCAACTTCGCCTTCGGCAGTAACTGTTCCTTCGCCTTCGACGACACCTTCAGCCCTGACAGTTCCTTCGCCTTCGACAACTACAGTTTTTTCAAATTGGACTTCACCTTTAGCGTTTACAGTTTGTTTGTAATATACTTCGCCTTCAACAGGAACTTCTCGTTTGAAGTGCACGGTTCCGTCAACATCAACTGTTTTTGAAAAATATGCTTCACCTGAATAGTGTTCTGTTCCGCTTGCATCCCAAGGAATGTCTTTTACAACATTTGTAGTCTGTTCGCCCATTTTGAAGTCGCCGTCCCAGTATTCTGAAACGTATTTATCTGTTGATTGAACAGTACCGTTGGCTTTCCAGTTAACATCGCCTTCGTAAGGAGTGTAACCGTCAACTGTTACTTTTGTATGAAAAGCTTCATCGCCTTCAACAACTACAACGTCGTTATATTTGGCATATCCTTCAACCGTAACAGGTTGTTCATATCCGACACTGCCAGTTACTGTTACTTCTTGAGAGTGTTTATATTTTACATCTTGTGAATAAGCTTGTTTATATTGGTATGCTACATCTTGTGAATACTTGATGATATCTGAATATTTGCCGTTAACTACTTTGGTGCAGGCAAAGCCTTCCATTAAGCAGCCTCCTGCAAATCCGCCGAGAGCTCCTGCAAATGCTTTCTTAAATACGTGACCTGCACGCATCATATTTGTTTTATCTTTTTCGTAGTCAAGTCCGGCAAGTTTAGCGCATTTCTTTTGGAACGAACGATCCTTTTGCTTATCTGGAGCTGTTAAATGTCCCAGTTTAGCTTCAATTTCAGGATGTTTTCTTAAGAATTCAGCTCTTTTTGCAGGATCAGCATACTCAGGATATGTTTTTATTAATTCGTTCTCAAATTCATTAAGTTTTGCATGATCCATGCCACGTTTGCGGTTTTTGATGCTTGTCATATAGTCGGCATCATTATATGCATCTTTTTCTTCTGTTGTGTCTATTTCATTTTCGTTTGATAGAGCAACATAATAATCTTTGAATTTTTCACTGTTAAATTTATAAGATTTTCCGTTTGCCGTAAAATCTCCTTTTTCGCCTTCTTTGACTTCGTCGCAGAATAAGTTAGGGTTTTCCATTACGTGATTACGCAAGCTTTTATCCAAAGCTTTGTTGTTATCATCTTCTTTCCAGGTTCCGTCTTTATCCCAGTGGATAACTCTGTTTTTTACACGTTCTTCAGCTATTTCACGATTTAATTTCGCTTCAGCCATGTATTCGATTAATTCTTCTCTGTTGTCTTCAACTTCTTTTGTTTCGGATGCTTTAGCTTTAACTAAGGCTTTTGCACCTTCTTGTTTCAGCTTTTCGGCTTTTTCAGTATCACCTTTTTTTATTGCTTCCTGAATTTTTTCTTGATATTTATTTGTAGTATTTATGGCTTTATTAAGGTGTCTGTTTTGAATTAATGAATTTGCCATTTTGCCGTAAGTGCTGTCTTCAAGCTTTACAGATTCATCAAGTGCTTCTCTGTGAGCAATTAATTTGATTTCGGCAGCAGTCATTTCTTCACGGGCTCTTATATAGTTTTCTTTATGTGCTTCATGAAATGCTTCATTATATTTATTTCTTGCAAGTTCAGCGTTTTTGGGGTCCGAATAAAAGGCAAGTTTCTTGTTTAAAGTTTCTTTGAATTTTTCGGTTTCTTCATCAGATGCAAATTCTTTCATATATCTGTCTTTTAAAAGAATTCTTCCGTCAACTGTTTTAGCACCGTTTTCTAAAGATGTTGCAAGCTGTTCTTTTTCTTTAGCATAGACTACATCTGCGATATCTGTCTTTAAAATAGACGGATCTTTTTTATATAATTCAGTATATTCTTTTTTATACTGTTCGTATTTTTGTTTTTGCAAAGCATTATTGTCTGCAAGCGCAATTTTTTGCGGCTGCTCAGGGGCGGCATCTTTTGCAGCTTGTGATTCCACAGCTAAACCTTTAACTTCATTATCTGCTTTTACAGCATCGGGGTTATTGATTGGAACATTAGATGTGTAAGTTCCGTCAGCATTTTTGGTAAATGTACCATTCTTCACTAAAGCCTCAAGTTGTTCGGGCTTGATTTTTGCAATGTACTCCTTAGATAAAATTTCGTTTGCACACATAATTGGTCCTTTCTGCATTCTTAAAAATAAGAATGCAAAGTTTTTTTATACTTCTCTTGAATATATAAAAACATTTTGCTGCACAAAATTTCACACATGAAAAAAACTTTTTCATACCTGTTGGCTGAAATGCTTTATATGCAAGGCTTTGAGATTATAAAATTTAGCTTAACAATTCGTAACATGTTATCTAAAATGTATATATTTGATAATTATTAAATATATATTCTAGATATAACAATTAAAAAATAAATGTTAAAAATTGTTAAAAAAACTCGAAAAATAGTAAATATTTTAACTAAAAATTACGTTTATATAATTATGCAAACAAAAGTGTAAAATAACGTGCAAACAGAGGATACAAAATGAAAAAGTCAAGATTATTTAAAAGGGAAAAATTGAACAGGTTTATCGCAGCTGTATTATCATTTTTATTTATAATGCAGCAATCATTGTGTTATCAGGTAATTGCCTCTACAATTACAAACGCTGACGGAAGCGCAATTAATAAAAATCCTCAGACAGGTAATTTTGAAATCAGACCTGATGCTTTTAACGGCGATGTAGGTTTCAAACACTTTGACCAGTTAAACCTTTCCAAGGGTGATGTATTGAACTTTATTTATCAATGGTATCAACAAAACCAGACAATAAACGGTGATACTGTTACTCATACTTATAAAACCGGTGATATTAACACTTTCGTTAACCTTGTAAATCAAGGCGTAAATATCAACGGTATTGTCAATGCTTTGACAAAAATCGGAAGTAACGGAGCTCTTAAAACTGACGGTAATTTGATGTTTATTTCACCTAACGGCATGGTTGTCGGTTCAAGCGGTGTTTTAAACGTTGGGCACTTATCTGTAATTACACCTACACAATCCTCTTATGATAAATTAAAAAATGATCTTGCTTTACCAACATCTCCAAATTATGCAATAAAAGAAGCAACTGCTGTTAATGGTGTTATTGATCCTGACAGTATTGTTTATGATACAAACACATTAGTCGGTGTTGCTACAGACAAAACTTTTGATGCAGGTACTTTAACAACAGGCACAGGTGCTATAACAATTGACGGTAAGGTTCTTGCGAGAGGAAATGTTGAATTAGCAGGCGGTAACGTTGGTATTGGCAGCGGCGGTTTGCTTTTAGCAGGTGTTGGCAATGATACGACTGTTTTAAAAACAGAAGATGCTGCTACTACATTATTCAATAGTCTTGTAAATGTTGATAATATGAATACAGGTTCAGGCTTTGCAAATTCAAACGGTAACATTGTAATTACATCTACAGTAGGAACTTCTGTAGGTGCAAATGCTAAAGTAAGAAACTATGCTGCTAACAGTAATATTACAATTAATAACACAGGAGCTTCAGGTGTAAGTATTGCAGGTGAGGTTTCCAACCCTAACGGAACTTTAGCAATTAATAACAAAGGCGGTGAATTACTTGTTAATACTACAGGCTCTTTGTTAAATAAAGGTACAATGACATTAGTTAATAATGGTTCAGGTACAGGTATTAATCTAAACGGTACGATTGAAAATACAGGTAATTTAACAATTAATAACGAAACAGGCTCCAACGGTTTATTGGTTGGCGGCGGAACTGTTACTAACAACACAGGTACTGCAAATATTACTAACAGCAAAGGCTTATTAAAAGTTGCTCAAGGTGCTAAGGTAACAAGCAACGGTACATCTTTGACAGTTACAAACAATGCAACAGGTTCAGGCATGACAATTGCCGGTACTGTTGATAATAATGCCGGCACTGCTTTAATTGAAAATAAAGCAGGTGAATTGCTGGTTGACACAACAGGTTTAATCAGAAGTAAAGGAACAAAATTAACTGTTAAAAACAGCGGTTCAGGATTAAGAATTGCTGCGGGCGGTGCTGTTGAAAATTCTAATATTTTGGAAATTTCAAACAGCGGAGCAAACGGCTTAAATGTTCTCGGTTCAATTACAAATACAGGTAAGACAGATATTTCTAATACAGGTGCTGCAGGTATTAACCTTGATAATTCAGGTACAATTACAAATAACGGTTCTTCATTAAATATTACCAACAGCGGTGTATCAGGTATTAATGTAAAAGGACTTATCAAGACTACAAATCAAGGAACTGTTAATATTACTAACAATGATTCTAACATTGTTATCGGTGACAGTTCTTCAAATAACAACTATATTACATCAGACGGAAAAGTTACAATTACCCAAACTAACGGAAATGTTTTAAATTCAGGTCATAACAAAACTCATATCAAAACTACAAACGGTGCAAATTTAGTAATTAATGTTACTAACGGTGCAATCGGTAAAGAAGTAGGACCTTGTGAAGGCGGTATCTGCACAGGCATAGGTACTAATGCCAGAGATTTGACAAAATCTGTTAACGTGGCTGTTGACGGTACAATTACTGCTAAAAGCACTAAAGGTACAAATACTTCTTTAATCAACATGGCAAGTTTGAATAAAGATATGAAAGTTGACCAAATTAAGGCTGACGGCAGAGTTATATTACTTGCAGACGATTCTGCAAACAAAGGTGCAACTGCATATAATATTCTAAACTCAGCTTCTAATGCCGCTAATCCTAACGTTGAAGGTGCAGGAATTTCTATCATTGCAAGCGGTAATATCGGTGCTGCAAACAAAGCATTAACTTTCAGACAAAATGGTGTATCACCTATATTCAACGGTGACGATGCTACTAAACCTCACGTTGTTACTGATGTTAACAAACCAGCTTACGGTGTTGATATGCTTGCTATAGGCGATATTAACATAAACGGTATGGATGCTGCTGACGGCTCTAAACTTAACACAAATGTATGTGCGATTATTTCAAGAACAGGTGATATTAACGCTAACTTCTCAGGTGATACATACATTGGCGAAACAACAGCTAAAAATCAAATTAATATTACTACTCGTGGTAAAAACTTATATGTTGAAAACCTGGGTATAGTACCAAACTATGAAACAGATTACTATGGACAAAATACAAATATTGTTCCAGAAAAAGTTAAACTTGTTGCTCTTGATTTAGGCAGCTACCTTGATCCTGCTGAAGCTCCCGAATATGAACACGCAGCTGATTCTACAATAGTGGTTAAAAACGGTAAAATCAGAGGTCAAGGTCAAGGCAGACCTGCTCACGAACAAGATTTAACTTTAGTGGCAGATAATGCTTACGCAGGCGGTTATTACTTCAATATGGGTAAACACCGTGGTGAAGACGGTAAATCTACAGTTGTAAAAGATTCAACTACCAACCCGATTAATACACCTGACGGCGGAACTGTTTCAATCAGAGGTAAAGCAGTAAGACCTGATGATGTTGAAGCTGCAGGCGGTGATGTTGATGATCGCAACTACTATTATGGCGGAAGCTCTCAAGGAGATGATGAAGGATACGACGGTGTTGACGATCCTGATAAAAAAGGAACAGAAGATGATGATGATAACTTAGTAGTTCCAAAAGACGAAGACGAAGATAAACCAACCGACACCGATACAGATACAGATACAGACACAGATACAGACACTGACACTGACACTGACACAGACACTGATACAGACACCGATACTGATACAGACACCGATACTGATACAGACACCGATACAGATACAGACACAGATACTGATACAGACACTGACACAGATACAGACACTGATACAGATACTGATACAGATACTGATACAGACACAGACACTGATACAGATACAGATACAGACACAGATACAGACACTGACACAGACACTGATACAGATACAGATACAGATACAGACACA
>ENA-UONZ01000493-UONZ01000493.1-human-gut-metagenome-genome-assembly--contig:-C93old-NODE-493-length-64299-cov-137.149010_pt1 | contig 64299 bp, 49 predicted proteins | sample MGYA00242468_ERZ724015 | MGnify/ENA metagenome assembly ERZ724015
CCGATGAGTTGTCTAGAGAAAATTATGCGTGACACAGTTTATTTTACACTACCTATCTTTAATAATATAAAGGAGGGAATGATTTTTTCATTCCCTCCTTTATATTATTACCTTGTTTTACTCATTCAATAATTCTTTCGATCTTTCCAATGCCACATTGATATTCGGGCAGATATTCTTTTCACCCAGAAGCTCATAGAAACCGGATTTTTCCAACGCTTTGTGTACTTTTTCATTCACACCGGAAAGTACGATTGTTGTCTTCTCCCGTTGCGCCATCTGGCAAAGATTGGTTAGATTGTGAATACCTGTTGAATCGATGAAAGGTACTTTCCTCATACGTATAATGCGCACTTTAGGACGGTCTCCCAGTCTGGACATGATTTCCTCAAATTTAGTGGCAATACCAAAGAAGTAAGGACCGTTTATTTCATATACTTCCACACCCTTAGGGATGGACAAGTTTTCTTCTTCTTCTTTGCTGGCAGATTCTTCATTCAGATTTATCTCATCTTTAATAACAGAAATTTCAGTGGTTTCCATAACGCGATGCATGAAAAGTACACAAGCTATGACAAGACCCACTTCAATAGCGATGGTTAAGTCGAAAATTACTGTCAGGAAGAAGGTAATCAGCAATACAGTAACATCTGATTTCGGATTCTTCAGCAATGCCTTGAACGTACGCCATTCACTCATATTATAAGAGACTATTACGAGTACACCTGCCAGACATGCCATTGGAATATATTGTGCCAAAGGCATAAGGAACAGAAGGATAAGCAAAAGCACCATTGCATGTATCATACCTGCAACAGGGGTTTTACCACCATTGTTTATATTGGCCATTGTACGTGCAATAGCACCGGTGGCAGGAATACCACCAAATAAGGGTGTTATTAGATTGGCAGCTCCTTGTGCTATCAATTCCGTATTGGAATCATGCTTGTCACCGATAACACCATCTGCTACCGTGGCAGAAAGCAGTGATTCGATGGCTCCTAATACTGCAATGGTAATGGCTACAGGGAATAAGTCCTGAATAGCTTCCCAGTTCAGTGAAGGCATTACTGCGTCCGGCAGTTCCGCTTTGATGCTGAAACGGTCACCAATGGTATCTATACAGTTGATTCCGGCATAAGTCTTCATCAAATATACCGCTACTGTTACTACAATGATAGCAATCAGCGATCCCGGTATCTTCTTTGAGAATTTCGGGGTTATGGCAATAATTACAATACTTACAATGCTGACAATCGTGTTCCACCAGTTAATGGTGTCGAAATGCTGGAAATAAATCATCCATTTCCCGACAAAATCTCCGGGAACCTTTTCACCACCGAAACTAAGTCCGAAAATATCAGCTATCTGGGTGGTGAAAATAGTGACAGCAATACCACTGGTAAATCCTACGATGATAGGATAAGGGATAAACTTAATTACGGCACCCAACTTGAATATCCCTAACAGAATAAGAATGATTCCCGCCATTAGCGTGGCAACAATCAATCCCGCTTCTCCGTATTGCTGGATAATGCCGTAAATAATAACGATAAAAGCTCCTGTAGGACCACCGATCTGTACTTTGCTACCTCCCAACATGGAGATAATGAATCCGGCAATGATTGCCGTGATAATACCTTTCTCGGGTGATACACCGGATGCAATACCAAACGCAATGGCAAGCGGAAGAGCAACGATACCTACTATGATACCGGCCATCAGGTCTGCCATGAATAATTCTTTCGAGTAGTTCTTCAAAGCCGTGAATAGCTTTGGTCTGAATTCGAACGCTTTCATAAATAATCTGTACTTTTTGTGAAACGAGGTGCAAAATTAGACAAAATAATGCATATATTGGTTGGTTGCTTTCAAATATATTATATTTGCAGCATCTAACAGTAATATTATGAAATCACGGCTGCTTATATTCTTTCTTTTTCTTTCTATTTTTAATATATATGCTTCAGATGTGAAGTTTTATAATATTAATACGATGTATGGAATTTCCATGCGGGAGATGGCTTCTGTCTGCAAAGATGAGAATGGTTTTATTTGGGCTTCTTCTAAAACGGGTATATTGAGAATTACGGAAAGTGATTATCGCATTTATCAGCTTCCTTATAAAACTGCCAATATCATTAATGTCAAGCTGGCCTATAATAACTCGTTTTTAATAGCATATACGAATAATGGGCAATTCTTTCATTATAATGAACTGTATGACCGGTTTGATTTATTTCTGGATCTCAGAATATCTTTCAATAATACTTTTTTAAGTGTAGGTAAAATCATTATTGATGATGAACAGACTCTTTGGATTCCCACGTCCGGAGGATTGTGCAAATATAAAAATGGAATGTTTTCCCAAATAGGCGAGAAACAAACTATGACACAGAGTATAGCACCTTATGATCCAACACACTTGCTTGTAACGTATCAGGATAGCATTAGATTGCTGAATATGAATACATTGGAACAAAAAAGTGTATGTGAAATAAATAATACTTTCCAGATAAGCAGCCTTTTTTATGATAATAAAGGAGAGGTTTTATGGATAGGGACTTCTACTGACGGTCTTTTTTATCTGGACATGAAAAAAAAATCGTTATTGCCATTTTCCGGTTTTCCAAGGCAGCCTATCGGAGTGATAACGGAAAGTTCTGATTCGACATTATTGGTTGGGATTGACGGGCAGGGAGTATGGGAATTGGATAAGGATAAAAAAACGGTTCTGAACATTCTGAAAGAAGATATTGATAATCCTTTCTCTCTTCGCGGGGATGGAGTTTATGATATTTATTGTGATGGTAAGCAAAGAGTGTGGGTTACTACCTATACTGGCGGACTTTCTTTCTTCGACTGGAAATCTCCTTTAATTAATCAAATTACCCATCAGGTTAATAATCCGAATTCTTTAGGGAATAATAATGTAAACAAGATACTGGAAGATAGTAAAGGAGATATCTGGTTTGCTACGAATAATGGGATAAGCAGGTGGAGAGTAGCCACTAATGAATGGGATACTTATTATCAGAATAAACAGGAACAGGCGCAGGTCTTTCTGGCTTTATGTGAAGATGATGAAGGAAACATCTGGGCGGGTTCGTTCTCATCCGGATTTTATGTTTTAGATCGGAATACCGGAAAAGAATTGGTTCATTATCCACGGAATACATCGGATTTGAAGTCTGATGGTAAATTCATAATGAATATATATAAGGATAGCGAGGGTGATATTTGGATTGGGGGTATCCAAGATGTAATATGTTATTTAACGAAAGAAAAACGTTTTCATACGTATGGTGCACAGCCCATGCGTACGTTTATGGAGTTTTCTCCAGGAAAAATGTTGTTGGCCTGTACTTATTCTGTGCTTTTGTTAGACAAAGAAACAGGGCAAATATCTTTTTTACCAGAATGCCTTGCACAAGATATTTTAGTAATGGAGGATGATATTTGGGTGGCTACTTCCGGAGACGGATTGCTACACTATAATTATACGAATCGTGAAACTCATAAAATAACAGTGGAATCCGGATTGCCATCTAATTATGTTAACAGTGTTATGTATGATAATGGGTATCTATGGTTAGGAACGGAAAATGGATTGTGTCGCTATAATCCTGCCGACAGTACGGTACATACTTATTATTCCACTTTGGCTCTTTCCAGTGCTTCGTTCAATGTGAATGCCAGCTGCAAATTACGCAATGGCGAATTGATGTGGGGTACCAATAATGGAGCGGTAATGTTTAATCCAGATAAGTTATATCATACCCAGCTCAACGGACAGATTTATTTCCAGAATATCAATATTTCCGGTAGTTCTATCAGAGAAAATCAGGATTTGTTGCGTGGAATCCCGGTAAATAAGCAAACTGATATTTCATTCAAATATGATCAGAATACTCTGACGCTTGAGGTATTGCCTATTGGTGTTTCTTCCAAAGAAATAAAATTTTCATGGAAAATGGAAGGTCTTGATGTGGAGTGGTCACATCCTTCCAGTCAGCAAATAATTACTTATACCAATATTCCTAATGGTAATTTCCGGCTTAAAGTAAGAATGTACAATAATTCACTTTCTCAGATAGTTGATGAACGTACATTGGATATACACGTTATTCCGCTTTACTGGCAGACGTGGTGGTTCCGCCTGGTGATATTCATTATTATAATGAGTACTACATTCTTTGTGCTTAAATTCTATATAAATCGTTTAAAACAGCGCCATGCCGAAGATAAAATTCGTTTTTTCACAAATACTGCTCATGATCTTCGTACATCGATAACGCTGATAAATGCACCTATTCAGGAATTGAATAAAGAGGAAGAATTGTCAGAGAAAGGACATTATTATCTGAATCTGGCTATGGAACAGTCTGAACGCTTATCTAATGTTGCAACCCAACTTCTGGATTTCCAGAAAGTAGATATGGGAAAAGGACAACTGTTTTTGGTAATGGTTGATATTGTTAATTTGGTATATAGGCGGAAAACGATGTTCAAGTCTACAGCAGGGAAAAAAAATGTTATATTAGAGTTTGTCTCTAACAAGGAATCTTATATGTCAGCTGTCGATGAATTGAAAATAGAGAAAGTCGTTGATAATTTGATATCTAATGCAATCAAATATTCCCATACGAATGGTAAAGTGGAGCTTACATTGAATTGTAATGAGTACTATTGGAGCTTGGAGGTAAGAGATTATGGATTGGGTATCTCGGATAATGCTCAGAAGAAGCTGTTCAAAGAGTTTTATAGGGGAGATAATAAGGTTAATTCACGCATGGTAGGTTCCGGGATAGGCCTGTTGTTGGTGAAGAATTACGTTTTGATGCATGAAGGGAAAGTCTCACTTGAAAGTAAGGAGAATGAAGGTTCTTTATTCAAAATAAACATCCCTTATAAAGAAGTGGTTGAGGTTGCACCTGTTGAACATGAAGAACCGGGCAATATCACATCTGCCGATGGTCCGTCTGATCAGTCGGAATATAAACAGGAAGATGATAGATCCGGAAAGAAGAAATCTATATTAATCGTAGATGATAATAAGGATTTGCGGAACTTCCTGAAGTGTTCTTTTGAAAATCAATATTACATTTTAGAGGCTGGCAATGGCAATGAAGCATGGGAATTGCTTCAGAAAGAATCTCCTGAATTGATTATTTCGGATGTGATGATGCCTGATATGGATGGGTTTGAGTTATGTAAATTGATTAAATCTACTTTTGAAACTTCGCATATTCCGGTAATCCTGTTAACTTCACTTTGTGATAAAAGTGACCAATTGGAAGGTTTAGGTCTGGGGGCAGAAGATTATATCACAAAGCCTTTTGATATATCACTTTTGGAGCAACGGATAAAGTCCCTTATGCGAAACAGGGAAATTGTCAGAGAGAAAGCTTTGAAATTGATAAAACCGGAGAATGATGAGCAACAGGTTATTTTGGCGAATGAGCTTAATGATCAGTTTGTGAAAAAAGCCGTGGAAGTAATTCATAATAATATGCAAAATCTGGATTTTGACAAAGAAAGCTTTGCTATGGAAATGCATGTGAGCGGTTCACTATTATATAAAAAAATAAAAGCATTGACAGGTCAATCACCTATTGAGTTTATTAAATCCATTCGTTTAAACCGAGCTTTAGAATTACTCCAATCTCATAAATACACCATCACGGAAGTTAGCGAACTTTGTGGTTATTCCAGTATCAGTTACTTTAGTACGGTATTTAAAAAGTACTTTGGTAAGTCTCCTACAGAGGTCTAATTTACTTCTTTTTCCTATTTTTTATCGTTTGTAGTATAGATTATCTAATATCTAAAATTATATATCTAATATCTAAAAGTGTATTGGGTACACTTCTGTAGCTTTGTGTATCGATGTACGGAATGTATGTCGATGGAGTTATTGTTATGTTAAATCTAATCAAGTTAATCTTATGAAATGTATGTATGATGATGACGGTTAAGTCAGCTATTTAGGTAAAGATTGTAAAATCAGAGATAACCGTAGCGATACATATCACTTTCGGTAATCTGCAATGAGTTTTACGTAGCTTTGGTATTTAAAGGGGGGCTGGTACCAATGACTACTATTAGTAATGAAAAACATAGAACCCCATTACTTATATATTATGAAAAACAATAAGCTTTATTTGGTTTTTCTTTTCTTAAGTATTTTGTTCGCAAGTTGCAATGGCGAAGAAGTAATTGAGAAATGGCCTGAAATAGGCAACTATTATGATTCGAGCAAGCCTATTGAGTTAAAATCCATGTCACCCGACTGGGGAAGAATCAACGATTCTTTTATTATCAAAGGAAACTTTCCGGTTGACACGACCGGAAAAGTCAAAGTTTTCTTTGCCGATAAGGAAGCTGTTATCGTAAACAACAACGGAAATGAATTGTATGGGCTTATCCCCAAGCAGTTACCTGGCTATAACGAGATAACATTGGAAGTGGAAGGTAAAAGGTACACCTCTGACAATGTGAAGTTTAAGTATTATCAAACTCAATCTGTGAAAACAATATTGGGAAAATTTGGTGAAGACGGATGGACATCGTCAGATGACAGTAAAATAGAAGAATTCCGAATGAATGAGTGTACAGGAATTGTAGCTGTTGCAGGACAAAAAAGTGATAATTTCATTTTCGTTGGAGGAGGATGGGGCGACCGTACCTATTTTGTGTCATTAGAGGATAATACGGTGATTCGTCTGATTAATATTGGTTATATGGGTGCTGTTGCAGTTGATAGTTCAAGAGAAAAAGTGAGTATCATGCCCCGTAATGGAGGCGCTTTATACACGGCTACCCGTGCGGATGGATGGATTTTAAACTCTCTTGGTCTCACAATACCTTTCCAAGGCGATTGCCAGGGGGCATTGGCTTATGCTGAAGATGACCGCTATTTGTATGCAATGTCCGGTGATGGTCTTTATGAAATAGATTTGGAAGATAAAGGTTATACAAAGTTATTTGCTACATCAGATTACCCGGCTTTTGATGGAGTGAATACCAGCCAGTGGAGGCATTATCTGACTTATAGTAAATACGATAAGTGTTTTTTCGCCTCTTATCCTGAGAGTAATGGCATTGTGAAGATATGGAAAGATACTTCGGGCGCATGGCAAGTGGAACGCTATGCCGGCTTCCAACCGGGATGGTTGGCTACAGCTTTTGGAGATAGATTGACGGATGCCGTATTGAAACAACCTTGCGGAATGGCGGTGAATAGTAACGGTGAACTCTATGTATGTTGCAAAAATAGCCATTGCATTGTGAAAATCAAAGGAAGGCTTGTTTCTTTGGTAGCGGGAGCTCCCGATCGGTCAGGAAGACTAAACGGATTCCCTACGGATGCATTGTTTGATAATCCATTGTGTATTGCTTTGGATTCGGAAGAGAACTTCTTCATTGGTGAAGAAGTTTCAAAGGCAATCCGGAAAATGACAATTGAATAAAAGTAGAAATCATATAAAATGAATCAAGATGAAGATTAAACATATATTACTGTTTCTCATGGCATGGGTAAGTTCTATGAATTTGGCCTATGCGCAACAGACTGTGGTAGCTTCTGGTTCGGTTATGGACGAGAAAGGCGAACTCTTAATCGGAGTATCGATTTCTGTAAAGGAAGTTCCTTCTATGGGTGCCATTACGGATATTGACGGCCGTTTCAAGATAGGGGGTATCAAAGCCGGGCATACGTTGGTCATATCTTATGTGGGGTATGATCCTCAGGAGATAAAGATGAACAAGAGCGACGAGCGCATGCGCGTGGTGTTGAAGGAGAGTTCGAATGTAATGGACGAGGTTGTGGTTACGGCATCGGGTAAGGTACAGAAGAAGATTAATGTGACAGGTGCCATTACCGGAGTTGAGGTGGCTACGTTGAAAACTCCTGCCACTTCCGTAAGTAACATGTTGGGCGGACGTGTTCCGGGCATCATTTCTGTTACACGTAGTGGAGAACCTGGTAAGGATTTCTCCGAGTTCTGGGTGCGTGGTATCAGTACCTTTGGTGCCGGACAGGGTGCTTTGGTGTTGATTGACGGTATCGAAGGTAACTTGAATACGCTCGACCCCGAAGACATCGAAAGTTTCTCTATCTTGAAGGATGCCTCTTCTACGGCGGTTTACGGTGTGCGTGGTGCCAACGGTGTAGTATTGGTAAGTACCAAAAAGGGTAAGGCGGGAAAGCTGAATTTGCAGGTGAAGGCAAATACTGGTATTTCTTATTCTCCTCGAATGCCCAAATATGTACGTGCTGCGGAATATGCGGCACTCGCCAATGAAGCTGCCGTGACACGTGGACGTATTCCTGTCTATTCCGATGTGGATGTGGATTTGTTCAGAAACCACATGGACCCTGATTTTCATCCGGATGTGGATTGGCGGGATGTTATCTTGAAAGACTATACCTGGAACCAACAATACTTCTTGAGTGCATCAGGAGGTGGTGAAGTGGCTCGTTATTATATCAGTGCCGGTTTTACGACAAAAGATGCTATTTTTAAGCAAGACAAAGGGGTAAACAAATACAATACGAACGTAAATTACAACAAGTTTAATTTCCGTGCTAATGTGGATGTGAATGTCACTTCCACTACTACGCTTTCGCTGAATGAAGAGACTGTAATTGTTACTCAGAATTATCCGGGATATGGAAACGACAGTAAGGTATTGTGGCAGGCACAATCCAATCTGACTCCGGTGACAGTACCGTTGATGTACACCACAGGGCAGGCACCTGGATATGGCACTGATAAATCGAATATCAGTCCGTATGTATTGTTGAATATGACGGGCTATCGCAAGTTCTATTCCAATGAAAATAAAATCACGATGCAGCTCAATCAGGATTTGAAGATGATAACTCCCGGACTGAGTATTGCAGGATTGGTTAACATTAATTCGATGGGTGCGAGAACCCAAGTTCGCGAAAAACTGCCGGCCATTTATTATGCTCATGGTTACAAGCGTGATGGAACACTTGATTTGGAGAAAATATCTGATGCAGTGGAGCCCTATTATTCAAATTGGAATGACACTGAGCGTAAAATTTATTGGGATTTCCGACTGAATTACGACCGGGTATTTAATAAAGTGCATAAGGTAGGTGCTTTGGTGAAGGCCGAATGGAGTGATTATGAAGCATCGAAATATAATCAATTGCTGACTGCTATCCCTAAACGTTATAATAGTTACTCAAGCCGTTTTTCTTATTCGTATGATGATACTTATATGGCCGAATTTAATATGGGTTACACCGGTTCGGAGGCTTTTGAGAAAGGTAAGAAATTTGGTTGGTTCCCCGCTGTTTCTATAGGTTGGGCTCCCACGCAATATCCCTTCTGGCGTGATAAGGACAAATTCATCAATTATCTCAAAATCAGGGCTTCGTATGGTATAGTAGGCAACGATCGCCTCACTTGGAACGACGCGGTACGTTTTCCCTATCTTACTTTGATTGGTCACACAGGTTCCGGCAGTTGGAATAACGGTGCAGGTTTGACCGAAACACAAGTGGGTTCCAGCAATCTGCGTTGGGAAAAGGCTATAAAGTATAACATCGGTATTGATACACGTTTCTTCCACGAACGTTTTGATATGACAGTCGATTTCTTCCAGGATATGCGTTCAGGTATTTATCAACAACGCCAGAGTGTACCCGAAGAGATGGGACTTCCGTCATTACCTTGGGCCAATGTAGGTGAAATGAAGAGCTGGGGTATGGATGGACATATCTCATATACGCAGCCTTTGGGTGACAATGACAAATACCTGATTATACGTGCCAACTACACACAGTCCATGAACAAAATCACCAATTTCGAGGAAGATCTTAAGAAATACGATTACCAATCAGCCGTAGGTTATCAACACAACATTAACCGAGGACTGATAGCTTTGGGCTTGTTTAAAGACCAGGCAGATATAGATAATAGTCCTCGTCAGGATTTTGGCAATTACTTGCCGGGTGACATCAAGTATAAGGATGTCAATGGCGATGGCATTGTCAATTGGGATGATATTGTACCTTTGAAGTATTCTTATGTGCCTCAGATACAGTATGGATTTGCCACAGAGTTTAACTGGAAGAACTTCAATGTAAGTGTCCTGTTCGAGGGGGTAAGCCGCGTGACTTATTTTAAAGGTGGAAATATGTATCAGCCATTCTCTGGTAGTACAGCCGGTAATGTGATTACAGATTTTGCCAACCCGGCAAACCGATGGATTTCACGTGAAATTTCAGGCGATCCTGCCACTGAGAATCCGAACGCCAAGTACCCTCGTCTTTATTATGGAGGTAGCAGTAATAATAGTCAATCATCTTCTTTTTGGTTGTCTGATGGTAGTTACTTGCGTCTGAAGAATGTGCAAGTCTCTTATACACTCAAGAACCAATTCCTGAAAAAGTTTGGTCTTCAGAAAGCAGTAATTAGTGTGATTGGAGACAATTTGGCAGTTTGGTCTAAAGAGAAGATGCTGGATCCTGCACAAGCGGGAGATAATGGAACAGTCTATCCTGTCCAGCGAGTGTATACTTTACAGCTTAATCTTTCATTCTAATATAACCTGACAATTATGATAAAATTTGGAAATTATAAAAGAGAATTCGGTTTTCTCGGCAGAATAGCCGCAATAACCGTTATTTTGGTCTCAAGCATTATGTTCGGTTCGTGCGAAAAATACTTGGACATTGACAAATATGTGTATGATCAGACCACGCTGGACTCCATTTTCCTTTCCCGCTCCAGAACGGAAGAGTATATCAATGGAGCGGCTGCACTGCTTCCCGATGAATCAATACTTATGAATGGTTGGGGATGGTCTTCTACATTGCCCAGTGGATTGGGTTCAGATGAAGCAATCGTTCCGTTTGTAACGAATGGAAATGCTATACTTTATGATGAAGTGAAAGAAACGAACACATGGTTTAATCCGTGGGGCGATTGCTATAAAGGAATCCGTAAGGCCAACATCGTATTGGAGAATATATCCAAAAACCAGGAGCTTACCGAGATGGAAATGCGTGATTTCAAGGGAAGGGCTTATTTTCTGCGGGCTTACTTCTATTTTTATTTGGTAAGATTGTACGGGCCTGTGGTTGTACTTCCCGACCGTCCTTTCGATACGGACGAAGATGTAGCGTCAGTTTCATTCGAGCGTTCCACTTACGATGAGTGTGTAGAGAAAATCTGTGCCGACTTTGAAGAAGCAGCTAAATTGCTGCCTCCAAGTCGTATAGATGCATTGCAGTATATACCTACCAAGGGTGCTGCTTTGGCGTTCAAAGCTCGTATGCAGCTCTATGCTGCCAGCCCCCTTTTCAATGGTAACAGTTATTATTCCGATTGGAAAGACTCAGAAGGCAGGAATTTCATTGCTCAGACGGAAGACAAGGTTAAGTGGGGAAAAGCTGCCGCCACGTTCAAGCGGATTATTGATATGAATAAGTATGCCATTCATACTGTACCCAAAATAGTGAATGAAAAGGGTACAGGCACATTGCCTCTTCCCGAGACGGTATCCGATGCCAACTTCCCTGATGGAGCCGGAGGCATAGATCCCTATAAGTCATACAAGACGCTGTTTGATGGTACTTACCAGCCTGAGTTGGTTAAAGAATACATCTATTTTTCAAGAAATAATGGAAACTATATTCTTGTGACACCTTCCAAATTGGGGGGAATATCTTCATTTAGTGTTACTTTGGATATGATTGATGAATACCGGATGGCTGACGGTAGACCGTTTAGTGAAGCTACTCAGGCGGAAAAATCATGGCAGGCAGTGGGACAAGATAAAACATTCTCGTCAGATTATCTTCTTTCCGGAAACAGAGCTCATCGTGATGATGGTCGTGAGCCGCGTTTTTATGCGGCTATTGGTTTCAATGCTTGTATCTGGCCTACAACTTCCCACCGTGACGGTTTGTCAGCAGGCACCAGAAACTATGTTACCGACTATTATTACGGAGGTAGTGCATCTGATATGAATAATAATGATAACAGAACCAGAACTGGATATACCTGCCGGAAATATGTGCATCAGGATGATTGTATCTTTTGGAATGGAGTGGTAAAAGCGAAAACTTATCCGATATTCCGCTATGCCGAAGTATTGTTGGGGTATGTAGAAGCGATGAACGAAATGGAAGGTTCGTATACGGACGAAGATGGGCAGGTGACGGTTACTCGTGATGTGGATCAGATGGTGAAATATTTCAATCAGATTCGTTATCGTGCCGGTCAACCGGGAATCACAACTGTCGATGCAGCCGACCAAAGCAGGATGCGTGAACTGATTAAGCATGAAAGGTTGATTGAGTTTGCTTTCGAAAGTCATCGTTATTGGGATTTGCGCCGTTGGAAAGATGCCTATGACGCTTACAACAAACCCATCAGAGGATTGGATGTAAGTGCTCGCGAATCACAACGCGAACAGTTCTATACAGAAAGAATTTGGAATACAGAAAAAACCATGAAACGTATGTTTTCCAACAAGATGTATCTGTGGCCGCTTGACAGAAATGTGCTGAGAAAGAACGGTAAGTTGGTACAGAACCCAGGATGGAATTAAAATGAAAACACTAAAAGTTGATAATATGAAGAAAATAGCATTTTTTTCGATAACCTTGCTGTTGGCATGTATGGCGGGTTGCGACAATAAAATACCTATGGAAGAGAATTTATGGCCTGAAACGGTTTATCTGGTTGGGGCAAAAGATAAGATTATAAATAGAGATCTGAATATAGGTTATGAAAAAGATACCATATATGCATCGGTTGCCATCAGCGGTTCGCTGCCTACCAAGGAAGATATAACTGTTATTGTTGAGGAATTTCCTTCTGGTATTGAAAGTTATAACCAGAAAGAACTCGGTTCGGATGATATAAAATATCGTACGTTGACAAATGGTATCTATAGTTTTCCGCAAGAAAATGTAGTTGTGAAAAAGGGTGAAACCTATGGCACGTATCCTGTTCACATTGACCCATCCACTTTGCATATAGATTCGCTCTATATGATGGCGTTTAAACTTAGTGGAACATCTCGTTTTGAATTGGCTAAAGAAGATACAGTGGTGCTAATCCGTCTGAATCTGATGAATGACTATTCAGGGCTTTATTATATGGACGGTGTGATTAAGCCTGCTGATAATCCGAAAGATTCCGTTATCTATAAGTCGCCTCGCACGTTGCAAGCTGTAGTTGATGGTAACACTGTACGTATGTATCATCAAAAGAATGAGTGGTCAAAAGGGTCAACAGATTATAGACCGGACTTTTGTTTCAATATCACTGTTAATCCGGATAATTCAGTAACTCTGAAGTCTTGGGATAAGTTCAAACTTATCAGTGGTGGTGGTAAATACTATCCGGAGATGGAAGTATATGATTTGTGGTATACTTTCGAAGAAGATGGGATACAGAAGAAAACCAGAGGATTTGTATACAAAGAGCGTAAGAATGATGATGAAGTGCGTAAGATAAACGATTGGATGGAAGAAAATAGAAAATATGATTATTAGGAAGTTATATTTTAGGGTAAAACCAGATTGCATTTTTTATTACCATTAGTTTAAGAAGGTGGTGCTTCGTGAGAAGCGCCATTTTCTGTAAAATATATAAAAACTATATCATGAGAATATGTTTTATTTCTTTATTGCTATTGTTGCTGTGCATACAAGATGCATTTACCCAAGATTCATTGGTAGTGAAAATGGACTCTATGAACATAGAAAACCTCTTTTCCCAGCAACTGTCAAATTTCCCCCAGGAAAAGATTCACCTTCAGACAGACCGTGGCATCTACATGTCCGGTGAAACTCTTTGGTTCAGGGCGCACTTAGTAGATGCCCTTATGCTAAAGCAAGCTAATGCCAGCCGATATGTATATGTAGAGTTAGTGAATCCGTTGGGCGAGCTGGTGGAGAGAGTGAAAATAAGACCGGACTCTTTGGGGTGTTTTTACGGACATATTCCATTGGGTGAAGACCTGCCGGAAGGTAACTATTCTCTCAGGGCCTATACTTGGTTCATGCAGAATATAGGTGAAGAGTACTTTCCCCATAAATTGATTTATATATCTGATCCTGTGTCTGAAGCCATATCTCCGGAAATCAATTATTCTGTTGAGAATAATGACATTCATGCGGAAATACATTTTCTCAGTAAACCGGACAACCGATCCGTCACTCCCACACAAGCTATTCTATTTCCTGATGGAGACAGGGACAAACAAGGAAAAGTCTTATCATTGGAAGGAGAAAATATCCATTACACTTTCAAAAAGAAAGAAATTCCCGCTTCGCGTACATTTTTATTGCAAACAGTGTATGACGGCAAAATATCCAATCGCTATTTCAGAATCCCCGAATTGAGTAAAAACTTTGATGTAGCTTTTTTTCCCGAAGGAGGTCATGCAGCTCAGTCCACCACAATCAAAATGGCATTTAAGGCTATTGATGCAGATGGTTTGTCTACAGAGATAGAAGGTCAGGTACTTGACGAAGAAGGTCAGGTATGTGCCGATTTCAAGAGCCAGCATTTGGGTATGGGGAGTTTCCGGATGTATTATGTTCCCGGAAAAAAGTATCATGCCGTTTGTAGTGACGGAACAGGTGTTTCCAGGCGTTTTGATTTGCCTGAGCCTTCTCCGGATGCTATCTCCCTGAATACACTTTGGTCTAAAGATTATTTGCGGGTAAGTCTTTCCAAATCACCTGATACCCCATTGGGGACTTCGCTGACGCTGGTGGCACATTTGCGTGGCATCGTTCTGTATGCACAGCCTTGGGATAACAAACAAAGTTATGTTGACTTCGAAAAAAACTTCTTCCCGGCAGGTATCGTTCATTTTCTGCTGGTTGATGAAGGGAGAAATATTCTGAGCGAACGTTTAGTGTTTTCTCTGCAAAAAAGCGCGCTGGTGCAGACTGAAGTCCGGCTTGACCGCGAAAATTACTTGGCAAGAGAGAAGGTAGATATGGATATACAGATTAAAGATATAAACGGAAACCCCATGTCAGGCAACTTCGCACTTGCAGTTGTTGACAGAACAGACGTGAAGCCGGATACCGTTTCCAACATTGTTTCCACTTTATTGCTCACTTCCGATCTTAAAGGACACATTGAGTTACCGTTGAGTTACCTGCAAGACAACCGCAGTTCTTCCTATGCTCTGGATTTGCTGATGATGACACAAGGCTGGCGGAAATACAACATTCCGGAGGTATTGAAGGGCAACGTAACTGGCACATTACCCTACAATTTGGAATTGGGCGACGAAGTTTCCGGTAAAGTAGAAGGCTTGTTTTCTGCATTGAAAGAGGGAAATATCTCTTTGCTCGCCCTTAAAGATTCGCTCATCGGGACAGAACTGGCGAAGCCTGACCGGAATGGGCGGTTTGTATTCGACAGGCTGGAATATCCCAGCGGTACTCAGTATATAGTTCAGGCTCTTAGCAAGAAAGGTTCTTCAAAAGTCTTTATAGAACTGGACCCCTATAAATCATTTCCTGCCCCTAAAATCGGATTTATTCCCCGCATTGAAAAACCACATATAGAAGAAAACTATATGGCAAAGATGGACCAAAAATATACTATAGAAAATGGAATGAGAGTCTATAATCTGGCGGAAGTGATAGTGACAGCCAGAAGAGAGAGAGCTGTAAAAACGGAATCTCCCTTTTATTCGGTAGGAACTTCGAAGGTGCTTACAGAAGAGGATGTAAAAAAAGGACATTTTATTTCTACATACGACCTTTTGCGACGTTTACCGGGCATCACTGTCACAAATAATGAGGTGCGTTATCGATTTGCTCCGGTCATGGTGTTACTGGACAATGTTCCCGAAGAAAATTTTGATTTTGACCAGTTGGACGTGGATGATATCAAAGATGTTTTTTACTCTCCTGCCACTTCTGTCGGTCCTCTTTATGGGTCGGCTGCGGGAAATGGTGCCATAGTAGTCACTACGAAGAATGGGTTTGTGCAGAAAAATAAGATGAACAGCAACATACAGACTATTACGGGTATCGGCTACCAGCAGACTGTAGAGTTTTACTCACCGGCGTATGACACCAAAGCGAAGAAAGAATCCACCACTCCTGACTTGCGTTCAACGATATACTGGAATCCGAGCGTTCAGGTTGATGAATCGGGAACTGCTCACGTCAGTTTCTATACGGCTGATTCTGCTGCCGATTATGGGATAGTGATAGAAGGTGTCTGCGCTTCAGGCAATCTCATTTATTCAGGTGAGAAAATTGTATCGCGGCATAATGCTTCTTATTAATTTTCTCAGAATTATTTAAAATATTGCTTATGAAAAACATTACAAACGTATTTTACGAATTTCTTATAGCTTTATGCTGTTTGATGTTTTCCTCCACGCTTTGGGCATGGGAAGATATGCCAATGCCCAGATTGCATGTCGAAGGTCGTTATTTGGTAGACCCGCATGGGAATAAGGTTAATTTACATGGGTTTGCACAAACCTATAGTCCGTGGTTCAATGAGATGGGACAGAAGTGGGACAATTATGACGTGGCAAAATGCTTGAAATACAATCAAGGACTGATTGACGACATTATAGATGCCGGTTGGAAAATGAATTTTCTTCGATTACACATGGACCCGTATTGGTCGAACTCTCCGGGAATTCATGTAGAAGGAGAGAATGATATTTCAGCATTCGATTTCAACCGGTTCAAAACCTATCTTGATAGGGTTTTTATTCCGATGGCGGAATATGCCGTCTCAAAAGGACTTTATGTGGTGATGCGTCCTCCCGGAGTCTGTCCGGAAAAGATAGCTGTAGGAGATGAGTATAATCAGTATCTCATTAAAGTATGGACACATGTAGCCCAGCATCCGAAATTAAAGAATCATCCCAATATTATGTTTGAACTGGCCAACGAGCCGATTAATATACTTGGTCCTGATGGTACTTATGGAGCCGGTTCGCAGGGACACTTCGATAAACTGAAAGGGTATTTCCAGTCGGTGGTAGATGGGATGCGTGCACAGGGCTGTGATAATATTCTCTGGATACCCGGTTTGGGTTATCAGGGGTTGTATAAAGGATTTGCTGTTAATCCGATTGAGGGAGAAAATATTGGCTATGCTGTTCACCTTTACCCGGGCTGGATGGGAAGTGACGGGGAAAATGGAGATGGTGGTTCCAGTACAGGAGGATATGAACCTTTCCAGCAGGGATGGGATGATTCTGTAGCTCCGGTAGCGACATTCGCACCTATCATGATAACAGAAATGGATTGGGCGCCGTCAAAATATAATGCTTCATGGGGGAAAGCCCATACCGGTACATTTGGTGGTCCGGGTTTTGGAGCGAATATGAAACATATTGTAGATAATTCGGGCAATGTGAGCTGGCTTATTTTTACGGGTGCCGATTTGCTGGCAAAATTTAAAGATACTCCACCTGCCGAAGGAGAGGCATACACTTTCCTGACTGATCCGGAAGCTTGCCCGTGGCCCACTTACCACTGGTATCAGGAATATGCAAAGGAGAATTATCCGCGTCCCGATTTCACTTATCAGTCTCATAGTGATAATGGGGATGGAACATATACCAATCCCGTTATCTTCGGTGATTTCCCTGATCCTGATGTAATCCGTGTAGGTGATGTGTACTACATGGTATCCACTACTATGTACATTTTTCCCGGAGCTACCATTCTGAAATCTTATGATTTGGTGAACTGGGAGTATTGCTGTAATCCGTTGGAGCGGATAGAGGCATCCGATGGTTATAATCTTGAAAATGGTCAGAATCGTTACAGTCGCGGACAGTGGGCAACAGCGCTTCAATATCATGACGGCAAGTTCTATCTCCTGTTTACTACACTGGATGAAGGTGGATACCTATTGACCACTACTGATATTGAAGGTGAATGGGAAAAGAAGAAGTTGAATGACGGTTTTTATGATTGCGGATTGCTTTTTGATAATGATAAAATATACGTAGTTTACGGTATCAATCAGCTTCGCATAGCCGAATTGGATGCAGATTTCAATAAAATTCCCGGTAACGATAAGGATGTGGTTAAATGGTCTTTCCGCGAAGGGCTCGAAGGGAGCCGTTTGTATAAGATAGGTGAATATTATTACATCTACTCTACGTATGGAGGATGGCCTGCTTTCCAAACTGTTTTCCGTTCCAAAGACATCTACGGACCTTATGAGGAGAAGAAGCTGATAGACGATGACAACATTCATCAGGGAGCTTTGGTAGAAACGCAGACTGGAGAGTGGTGGACTATGCTTTTCTACGATAAAGGTGCTTATGGACGGTTTCCTAACCTGCAACCCGTAAAATGGGTGGATGGTTGGCCTGAAATCGGTGAGAATGGAAAAGGAGTCACTACCTATCGTAAGCCCGATGTTGGTAGGGAATACCCCATAAAGTCATTGCCTACAAATGATAATTTCAGGCATTATAAATTAGGACTGCAATGGGGATGGAATCATAATGCAGACAGATCAAAATGGTCGTTGACTGAACATGCCGGCTATTTGCGATTGTATACGGCAAATGTTACTGACAGCCTGCATAAAGCCAAGAATACATTGACCCAAAGAATTCTGGGATATCCACAGGATTTGGAGCATTCCTATGGTACGGTCAGAATGGAGATAGGAAAAATGCAAGAAGGCGATGTGGCAGGATTGGCAGTATTTCAGGACCCTTATGCTTTTATTGGTATTAAAGTCATAGATGGACAGAAGCGGTTGGTTTATACCACTGCCCCTGTAGTTTCGTCGGCTGCAAAGTCGGAACAGATAGGAGAGGTAGTCACTGAACCGGTAATCTATCTGCGAGCTATTGCCAATTACAGCACGAGTAAGGCAGGTTTCTACTACAGCCTGGACAACAAGACCTATACAAAATTAGGAGATGACCTGAACATGAAGTATGATCTGACGGTATTCACAGGCAATAAGTTCGCTATCTTTAATTATGCAACTGTCCAGACAGGTGGCTATGTAGATGTAGACTGGTTCTCTACCGAACCGGAGTTTGATGAAGAGTTCTATTTTGACGATTCTTTTGAGGGTTATAGTGAAGAATCACTAACCTTAACCGAATTGACCATCGATGGAGATGAAGAGCTAACTTTGCTTACCGGAAGTTCTTCTACAATTACAGTGAAAGGAATATATGCCGATGGCCATACGGAAGATATCACTATGGCGGTCGATTATGAAAATCAGAATCCGGATGTCATACGTGTAACTAATGGACGTATAATGGCCTTGCAAGATGGAGAGAGTGATATAATTATCAGTTATAAAGGCCCTTTGGGTGATCGTCAGTCTTTAAAGATTCATGTAACTTCTTCTACTTTTCCGCTAACTGCAGAACTGTTTAATCCCAATATTTGGGAGACCGGTTCTTTTGATGAGAATACACATACATTGGTGACCGGACAGTATGGTTTCGGTGGCTGGTGGTACGATAACGGTATTGATTTGTCGGAATACAAATACGTTGTGGCAAAAATGGGCAATGATAACTCAAACAACGGTGCTTCATTTCGTTTATTTGATGAGAATAGCTATTGGTCGGGAGCTGCTGAGTATGAAGTTAAGAACAGTAAGCAAGTGGTTGTTGATTTGAATAATATGTATAAGAGTAATTCTAAAGTGAAACTTGATCCGAGCCACATTTATGGTGTAGGTTTCTGGTCGTTCGGCGGCAGCCCTATTATTATCGATAAAGTCTATCTGACTAATTCCGATGATTACGAAGATCCTACGGGCATCGAGGATGTGACCGTGGATAAAGATCCTCTGGTAGATGTCTATACCATTACGGGAATCAAGCTTCGCACTCAGGTGCGCAGAAGTGAGGTGATCCGGGAACTGCCTGCAGGAATTTATATTGTAGGCAGAGAGAAGATCGCCATATTGGAGTAATATGATGATAGAATCTGATTAGTTTACATGAACAAACAATCGGCTTTTTAAAAAACATATTTATAAGGATGATATAATCCGGCCTACAGGTGTTTGTAGCCGTGTGTTGAAAGGGCTACACCTTTTTGTCCGGATGGCTACACCCTTTTACTCTCATGGCTACACCTTTCTATATAAAGGGTGTAGCTATTCCAAAAGGATACTTTACTTTTAAATATCAGTTATTGAAAAATATTTATTTAAAATAAAAAGTCTTTCCTTTTTATTGCTTATATTTGTCAGAGTGAGCAACCTTTAAATTTTAGTAGAAATTAATCATATACAACTATACCATGAGAAAACTTATTTTCCTTTTCCTGCTTTGCATCACTTGTATGCTTCAGGCACAAAATGTAATTGATAATCCTAAGTTTAAATTCCGTTCGGGCAGCATCTATAATATTACCCGCATTGAACGTACTCCGGATGCAACGAGGTTGCATATCCATGTTATTTTCCGTCCGCATTGGTGGGTGATGCTGGGTAAGAGTACTTATTTGGAGGATGCGGATACCGGTAAGAAATATTATCTTACGGGAAGCGAAGGTTTTGAACTGGATAAAGAAGTATATACGCCGGATTCGGGAACTTTGGATTTTGTGCTTCTTTTTCCACCGCTTCCTGAAACAACAAAAGAGATTCATTTTCTTGATGACGATGAAGGTGATGAGTCGCATACATTCTATATATCTTTGGAGAAAAAAGGTGCCAAAACCTCACTCTTCGATGAAGTCTCCGGCAACTGGATGGGAATGGATGACTATTATGAATGGGCTTTTGGCATATACGATTCTCTTGCTGTCATGGACAATCGTTTCTATCAGTACGAAACGATCCGTCAGAAAGGCAAAAGTATGCTGTTGACTTTGAAAGATGACCGGGGCGATAAAGTGGAATTGGAACTGACTCCGCAAAAGAATGGTTTGTGCTGGATAGGGAAAGATAAAGAACCTGCCCGACTTTATTCGCGGGATACGGGAAATATGAAGGCGATGCAGGTTGAAGAGAATGAGAGTCCGGTATTTCGTCGTGATAGTGTTTGCCTGCAAGGATATATTACCGGCTATGATCAGAAATTGGGCTTTACCAATGGTCTGATTTATGTTTCTAATGATTTGACAAGAGAAGATTATCCGATGGTGGTAACTCTGCAGCCTAATGGAAAGTTTGAATGTAAATTTGAGATCAACTATCCTATAGTGAGTTCGGTTGTGTTCAATAATGATTGGATACCCTTTTATATAGAGCCGGGACAGACCGTAACCATGTATGTGGATTGGGAAGCGATAATGGCCCGTAGTCGTGCCCGTGATCATTATTATCCTCTTCATAATGTCCATTACATGGGATCTACCGCATATATAGGAAAGGCATTGAAATATGTGGATGATTTATTCGTATTTCGTTATGAAGATTTCTCGAAAATGCAGAAAGAACTGACTCCTGCGCAATTTGCCGAACGTTGCGAACCCATGTTTCGTCGTTGGTCAGAGCAGGCTGATTCTCTTATAGCTGCCAATCGGTATGTGGGAAAAGCGGCACGTCTGGTGAGAAATACGGCAAAGATTTCCCAAGGCTATAAGATGTTGGACTTTGTAATGGATAGGAATTATCTGGCGCGAGAGAATAAGGATAACGAGGTTCTGAAGGTTAAGGAAGATTCAACTTATTACCACTTCTTACGTCAGATGCCGCTTAACGATAGTCTTATCGTAGCGGACAGGCATTTCAGCACGTTTATCAATCGTCTTGAGTATATGGATTTTGCAAGAGCCATGGGTGACACCGCTGTTACGAAAATGGATGTGGTGACATACACATATCCTGAAAAATCTATTCTTACCTATCTGAAAAAGCATGGCGCCGAGTTTACTCCCGAACAGGAAGAGCTACGGAAACAACATGAAGAAAAGGCGGGAACAACATTGGAAAGGCCCGTTGAAGAGCTGATTGCTGAAACAAAAATCTGGAAAGAGCTTATGGAAAAGTATAAGGATTTATTTGAAGCATACAAAGCGGAACATGAAGTAGCGAATGATACTGAAACAGAAGATAAAAAGCCTGATAATGAATTGGATGCTGACAGTTCCTTTAAATATCAAAGAGTGAAAGTCGGGCAATTGGATACAATAGTGGGATATAGGCCGTTTGTTTCTCAAGTGATTCCTTTGCGTAGCCTGCCTTATGATTTGAAATCTCTCGATGAAAAGTATGCCCGCTATCTGCTGGATAAAGAAAAGGAGCTTATCATTCATCCATTTTTATTTGCCGAGGCGGAACGTTTGTATGCCAAGGTGTTTCCGCAACAAAATGATAGTACTTACACGTTGCCTGAAGGGCCCGCTACGGATGTCTTCCGTAATATCATTAAAGCCCATGCGGGTAAAGCTTTATTTGTAGATTTTTGGGCAACGTTCTGTGGACCCTGTCGTGGAGGCATTGAACATACCGCCGGTTTGCGCCAACAGTATAAAGATCATCCGGATTTTCAGTTTATATACATAACCAGTGATCGTGAAAGTCCCGAAAAGACTTATAATGAATATGTAGAGAAGAATCTGAAGGGTGAGGCTTGCTATCGTATCCCCCAGGCAGATTACAACTATCTCCGCCAGTTATTTCACTTTAATGGTATTCCTCATTATGAATGGATAGAAAAAGATGGTACCGTATTGCGAAATTCTCCGGGAACTTATAATCTGGAGGAATTTTTGAAGAAGCGTTTCGGGAATAAAGATTGATATTTTCCATTATTAAGTATTATTTTAACTCTTGTTTATTGACCGGAAGTTTTTTCTTACGTATCATATAATAAACGAAGATATTATTATGATGGACCAGAAAAAAATACAAGAGCTTATAAGTAGGAGCCAGCAGGAGGATGCAGTAGCATTCTCTCTGCTGGTTTCTACGTTTCAGCCACTTGTATTCCGGCTTGCTTTCCGATTGCTGTGCGACGAAGATGAAGCTAAAGATATGGTACAGGAAACCTTTGTAAAGGTGTGGCTGGCACTGGGTAAATATAATGGTGAGTGCCGTTTCTCTACCTGGCTTTATAAAATCACTTGCAATACCTGTTATGACCGTCTGCGTTCCCTGCACCATTCACCACTCGATAATGAAGCAGATTATTCCGTTTCCGCAAATATCTTGTCAGATGATAATGTAGAATTGGCAGTGGTGAACAAGCAACTGCGTGAACTAATCCTGAGATATACCAATGAACTGTCTCCCCGGCAAAGGTTGATTTTTACATTACGGGATATTGAGGAACTGGATGTGCCGGAGGTGCAGACTATCACCGGACTTTCTGCCGGAATCATTAAAACCACCCTTTACCTAGCTCGGAAGAATATACGAAACAAAATGAATCAAATAGATGCTGGCTTATGAAACAAGATGATAAACTTTACAATGAATGGCTTGATGAGGTGAGGAATGTACAGCCTATATTGAGCAATCCGGATGAACTGACTACCGCCATTTTGCAGCAAGTGAGCAGGATAGTTCCCCGAAAGAAGAAAAGGAAAAGCCTGCTGATTGGCAGTTGGGTATCCGGGATAGCCGCAGGACTTTTGTTGTGCTTGTTGGTGAGTGAGACTCTTCTTAGTCCGGTTCCCGATGGTGTCAGAGTAGAAGAGGAGTATCGTTTCCAAGAAAACAGTGCTTATTCCCTACCGGAAGGCTGGGAGATGATGAGGCTTTCTGAAAAGAGCGATTACCTGTCCGGACAGTATGTGCAGTATAAGAAGCTCAGACAAAAGAGAGTAATGGAACTTACAAAGAAAACTTATTAAATTAAATCATTATGAGAACGTATAAATGGATGGCAGCCATTGTTTTGCTGCTCGGTATGACTTCTTGCGGTACCTATTATCGGATGGTTTCTCAGGTAAATAGTGATGGTAGCATGCACAGAGAGGTATATGCTTATGGCGACTCTGCTTTCCTTGCAGGAGACAGGACTCATAATCCGTTTTTATTCCGAATAGATTCGGGGTGGGAAGTGAGCAATTTGGATTCTGTTGTTAAATTCAACTGCTGGGGAGATGAAGACAAACTGAATGTGAAAGTTTACCGGACTTATCCAATGGTAGGTTCCGAGAGCTTCAGTACTTTGGATGGAAAGGAATACAGTCTTCCTCTGGTAGTCCCGGTTGAAAAACTCCGGAAAAGCTTCCGCTGGTTCTATACATATTATCAGTATACGGCTGCCTACGGTGAATTATCCGATAAAGGTCCGGTGCCTCTTGAGAATTATATGAATAAAGAGGAGCAGCGGATATGGTTCCGGGGAGATCAGGAGGCTTTGATCGGATTAAATGGCATTGAACAGAATAATAGGTTGGATGACATTGAAGCCAAATTCTGGAAATGGTATAACCGTAGTCAGTATGAATTGAGTTGTGAAGTAATTCTTCATTTCATTACGATAAAAGGAGATACGGCCTTTGTACATCAGTTGGCAGATCTGAAGGAACCGGTTTATGGGAAGTACTTTTCTGGAAAAGATACCGGTGATGACGGTTCGCCCGAAGAGGTATGCAATTATCTGAATGAATTGAGTCAAACGAAATATTTCTCAAGTTTATATGCGGACAATAAAAAGCCAATGGATGATCTGTTTGAGGAAAAAGGGCGGATTGCAGAATTGTTTGGTTATGCTGTGCAGTTTGAGTTATCCATGCCGGGTAGGGTGGTTTCTACCAATGCAGCCATGCAAAAAAATGAGTCACTCATTTGGAAAGTAGATGCTTTTCGTCTTTTGGACAGTGATTATATGCTTGTTGCCGAATCCCGTGTAGTTAATTATTGGGCTTTTGGTATTACATTATTACTGATATTGCTTATTGGTGGATACTGTTGGCGACTGTATAGAAAACTTTCATAACTCTGTAGAATTCATATATATCATATTAATGCTGGGAGTGCTACTCATCACTTGATAGTAGCATTTCCCGTTCTTTCTTTGTCAGGCTTTTGACAACAATGTCATAAGACTTGCTTACGAGTTCTTTAATTTTCTCGTTAGGTACATCCTGATTAAAGTAAACACTGATCCAGTATTTTTTATTCATGTGCCATCCGGGCTTTATTCCTATATATGTGGTTTGTAATTCTCCTGATTCTTCTGGATTGCATTTGATACAGCAAAAGTCAAAGATTTCGATATTTACAAAGCAGAACCATTTATCCGCTACATAAAAGCATAGAACATCACGACTGTATTTATCGGGGACATTGGGAAACGGCATTTTCTCACGAACACCTTTTAATGACAGGCAATATTCTCTAAATTTTTCGATATTCATTTTGATGGTTTTTAAAACGTATACAGAGGCAAATATAGCACTTTTAAAGCGAATTCTGGCTGAATACTTAATTATCTGTTGCAGTCATGCTTTTTCATTATCTGTATCTATTGGTGAGTTATCTTAGTTAGGAATCTGAGATATATCTAATTTTTAAAATCATATATTTAATTTTGAAAGTCTGCGGACAGGCTAAGCTCTACATTTGTATTCTATAGGATAATTTTAAATAATAATGATATGAAGAAGAGACTATTTAGCCTATTTGCGTTGGCTATTGGATTGCAAACGGTTGCTTTATCCCAAAAGAATGAGTGGAGAGATCCGGAGGTAAATGCTGTGAATCGTGCTCCGATGCACGCTAATTATTTTGCTTATGAATCATACGATGCTGCCCGTACAGGTGTTAAGGAAGAATCTGATAATTTTCTGTCTCTGAATGGGATGTGGAAATTTAATTGGGTAAGGAATGCTGACCAGCGTCCGGATGATTTTTATCAGTTGGGTTATAATGATAGTGCGTGGGATGAACTGAAAGTACCTGCTGTATGGGAGTTAAATGGTTATGGTGATCCTATTTATGTCAATGTAGGGTACCCATGGAAGAACCAATTCAGAACTGATCCTCCGAAAATACCTGTAGCCAACAATCATGTAGGATCCTATCGAAAAGAGATTGTCATACCGGCAGAATGGAAGAATAAGCAAATCTTTGTGCATTTTGGTTCTATCACTTCTAATATCTATTTGTGGGTAAATGGTAAGTATGTTGGGTATAGTGAAGACAGTAAACTGGAAGCGGAGTTTGATTTGTCGGGTTATCTCAAACCGGGAAAAAATCTGATTGCATTTCAGGTGTTCCGTTGGTGTGACGGGTCATATCTTGAAGATCAGGATTTCTTCCGCTTTTCGGGTGTGGGACGTGATTGCTATTTATATGCTCGCAACAAGACTTGTATACAGGACATAAGAGTTACTCCCGATTTGGATCAGCAATACACCAACGGATCACTGGACATTGCTCTCCAGATGAAAGGACGGGGTACCGTAGAGCTGGATTTGTCGGATGCGAAAGGCAATGTGGTTGCAAACACCCGGTTGAATGGTTCGGGCAGTCTTTCGACTGTTATGGAGGTTAAGAATCCTCTTAAATGGAGTGCGGAAATACCCAATCTTTATTGCCTGACCGCTACTTTAAAGAATGGTAATGATATTTTAGAAGTTATTCCGGTAAAAGTGGGTTTCCGTAAAGTGGAGATTAAGAATGCCCAGCTGCTTGTGAACGGACAGCCTGTACTTATTAAAGGTGCCAACCGCCATGAAATGGATCCCGATTATGGATACGTTATTTCACGGGAGCGTATGTTGCAGGACATTCGGATTATGAAACGATTCAATATCAATGCTGTGCGTACGTGTCATTATCCTGACGATAATCTTTGGTATGAATTGTGCGATGAGTATGGTTTGTATGTCGTAGCTGAGGCTAATGTAGAGGCGCATGGAATGTTATATACTAATAATCAGCTTTCTAAACATACTTCTTTTGCCAAAGCACATCTGGAACGTAACCAGCGTAATGTGCAGCGCAGTTACAATCATCCTTCGGTTATTATTTGGTCATTGGGCAACGAAACCGGTTCCGGCCCTAACTTTGAGACTTGCTACCGTTGGATAAAAGCGGAAGATGCGACACGCCCCGTGCAGTATGAACAGGCCGGTCATGATTATTATACCGATATTTTCTGCCCGATGTATTTGTGGTACAGTGCGTGTGAGGATTATGCCAAGAGTAATGCTACTAAGCCGCTTATACAGTGTGAATATGCGCATGCTATGGGTAATTCTATGGGTGGATTCAAAGAATATTGGGACCTGATACGCAAATATCCCAAATTTCAGGGTGGATTCATCTGGGACTTTGTTGACCAGTCTGTGCGTTGGAAAAATAAGGACGGCATAGAGATATATGCGTATGGCGGAGATTTTAATAAGTACGATGGTTCTGACAATAATTTCTGTGATAACGGTCTGATAAGCCCTGACAGGGTACCGAATCCGCACATGTACGAAGTGGGTTACTTTTATCAGTCCATTTGGACACATCCCGTCAACCTGCAAAATGGAGAAATAGAAATCTTTAATGAGAATTTCTTCCGTGATCTTTCCGCTTATTATCTGGATTGGCAGTTATTGGCAGATGGTGAATTGGTAGAAGCCGGCACTGTTAGCAATCTTAATGTTGCTCCTCAACAAAAGGCGAAACTAAAACTGGACATCTCCGATGTAAATTCGTATAAAGACAAAGAACTATTACTGAATGTGTCTTATAAACTTAAAAAGACTGAAACCTTATTATCTCCCGGATTTACTGTTGCAAAAGCTCAAATGTCTGTCATTCCCTATAAAGCACCCGATATTGCATTAGTGAATGTGAAGAAAGCGAATATAGAATCCGTTGCTCCCTCCGTGAATAATAATGATGGTAATTATCTGATCATTGAAGGTGAGGATTTCATTATCGAGTTTGCGAAGAACAATGGTTTCCTGAGCAGATATAAGGTTGCAGGCAAGGAATTGATGAATGATGGCGGACAGCTCGTACCTAATTTCTGGCGTGCGCCTACTGACAATGATTATGGTGCCAGATTGCAGCACAAATACAGGGTATGGCTGAATCCCAAACTTAAAAGGACTTCATTTACCAACAAGCAGGAAAATGGGACGGTTGTAGTTGAAGCCGGATATGAAATGCCGGATGTATGGGGGGTAAAACGAAATGTGATAAATAGACTGGTACCTCATGAATGGTTATATCTTTGGTAGTCAATTGGTTAAATGATAACAGGGGAGGGTGATGTAAAAAACGAAAAGTTTACATTGGTTTACATTGGGCTTACACTGGAGTTTACTTTGAACGGTTTGAACGCCTTTTGACTTTACATCGGTGTGGAAATTCGGCAAACGTGTGAGGTTGGAGAGGCGAGATTGTAGTATATAGGCTGCAAGATGCTTTATTCAGGCGTTTTGCGGTCTTTTTTTGTATGTTGTCGGATGATTGTTTACCCTGCCTTGAACAGTGTAAATTTTGCGTTCAAAATGGAGGAAACGGGGTGGAGAGGAGAGATTATTTGTCCGGGAGGAATGTTTCGATTTTGGGGTTTGGACGTGCATTTGGACGTGAGTTTGGACGTGCATTTTTTGTAAGAAAAAAAACGAAAAGTATCGTTTGGACGTGCATTAGGACGTGCATTTCAGTGTAGTTTTAACAGTGATTGAGTGACACAAATTACTGTTATTTTTCGGATTTCTGCCACTTTTGAATTATTCGAGGGGGGGAAAGTACCACGAGTTGGAAAGGTTGCATGTAAATTGTTAAATTGATAACACATTGATTTATAATAAATTAGCTTGATTTGCCCTATTTTTTGGCGAAAAACCGTGCGTGTGGCACTTTTCGCCAGAATAACCCATGCGTGCAGCCTTATGCCGAATGCACTTTTTGTATCGTGTAAATGGGAATGCCTTTTTGGCTGTATTCCGAGCTTGTGCGGGGTGGAATCAGATGGATGAAATCGGTATTTACCGCTTTTCAGCCCTCTTCCCCCATATAACGCTTTTCAGCCTACATTGGCAGATCGGAAACCGTTCACAGCGGAAACAAGTTCTTCTTTTTCCCTTTCGAGTTGCTTGATGGTCTGCTTGAGCATACCTATCTCCTCGGCTTGCTTGGTTATTTTTTCGTCTTTATTCTTAATAGTAGTGAGAAATTTATCAATAATATCTGTTATGAATGTTTGGTTTATAAAAGAATTATTGTTATTTTTATCATTGGAAATAAGGTTGTTATCGCAAATTTGTTGCGATTGAGAACTTTTCGTTTTGAGTACATCTCCTTTTTCAGTGGGGTGCAGGGGGGCGGTTGGCGCGATCATCTCACCCCTACCAGTCATAAGCCAGTTTATATTCACTTCTGGATATGTGGCGAAAAATTTTGTAATAATATCCTCGGTAATTCCTGTTTTACTCTCTAACGTACCTCTCGAAACCCCGATTTTGGCATAAAAATCACGTTTGCTAATCCCCAATGAGGCAGCAAATGACAAAATTCTTTGTTTGATTGGCGAAAAGTTTTGTTTTTTTTCTTGCATATAGCGAAATGTTTTGTATATTTGCCACGTGTTTAAAATGTGAACACCGCCCCAAATCTACAAAAAGGGGCTGATGTGGCAAAGAAAGTATTGATAATATTTAAAGTTATGAACCATGAAAGAAAGAATCGTGACAGAGCGCGGCGAGATCAAGCAGTTGTCCATCCTCATGGGTTGCACCCGTGAAATGGTCTCCCACTCCCTCGCTTTCCGTAAGGACAGCAGGCTTGCCCGCGCCATCCGCAAGCTCGCCATCGAGCGTGGCGGCATCAAGGTAGGCGGCAATTCCAAGGAAGGAGGCAAGGTATGAAACGGCTTTGTCTCTTCCTGTTTGGGGATGATTTCAAGGAGTATCTCTCCCTGAGTGCGAGGCAGAAGTTTTACGTGTGGTACTTCTGCCTGAGCCTCTGCTTCCTGTGCATAACAGACGACAGCCCTCTCTGGGCGATTGTCGTGGTGGTTCTAAATTTCGCCAACGCCGCCCGCCTGTTAAGGAGAGTACCATTAAACAACGATAAGGAGGAATGAACATAGAGAGATGGCGAACCCCTTCTGGGACAAGATAGAATAAAAGTATGGAGTATTTCAATAAGATAGTATGCGTGACCTTTGAGGAACTGGCTAATCGATGTGACGGTGAACCTGTTGTCAATAGAAATACGCTCGACTCTTTAATCCGAAGAGGCAGAATCCGACGGGTTACCAGAGGTGGCGGTCTTGACAACCACGCCCTTATTGATTATCTGTCCCTCCCCGAGCGTTACCGTGTCCGTTTCGAGCGGAAATACGGAGACCCTGTCGAACTGATCAAGGAGAATTGCATGAAAGAGAGTATAAGAATAGATGGCGCCGCCCGGAAGTTCTTCGAGGATTACCGGTATGACAAGGCCGGCGAGACGGTGAGCCTTACCGAAAGGAAAAAAGAGGAGTACACCATAAACGCCTCGGTTCTGAACGAACTTGTCTCGATCCTGAATGACCGCGTTGGGTACCGCAAGGCCCTTGGGGGCAGCGTGAAGAGCGTGTGGGAGACGATTACCGGCACGTCGGAGCGTCTGCGTGCCTCTTACGGCCACACGCTGCCCGAGAACGCCGCCCGTCTGAAGGACAAGATAAACCGGTACAGGAAAGAGGGTTACTCCTGCCTGATCAGCAAGAAAATGGGGAATGACAACACCCTGAAGATAACCGGGGAGGCCGGTGACACGATCATAGCGTTGAAGCGGAGCCGCGTACCTGTCTACACGGACGCCCAGATATTCGTGGAGTTCAACCGGATTGCGTGCGGGAAAGGCTGGAAACAGCTCCGCAGCATTCAGAGCCTCCGCGGGTTCCTGAACCGTCCGGATATCGAGCCGCTCTGGTACGATGCGGTCCATGGCGAGCTGAAGGCCCACCAGCGTTACAGCCGCAAGAACAGGACGCTGCTTCCGTCGATGCGTGACTCCTTGTGGTACGGTGACGGCACGAAACTCAACCTTTATTACAAGGATTACGACAAGGACGGCAGGCTGGTGGTGCGTACCACCCAGGTCTACGAGGTCATCGACGCCTACTCGGAGGTGTTTTTGGGATACCACATCTCGGACAGCGAGGACTACGAGGCCCAGTACCACGCCTACCGTATGGCCATTCAGGTATCGGGTCACAAGCCTTACGAGCTTGTGCATGACAACCAGGGCGGCCACAAAAGGCTGCAGAACAGCAGTTTCTTCGACAGGATTGTCGGCCACGTCCACCGTACGACGGCGCCCTACAGCCCGCAGTCCAAGACGATCGAGAGCGTTTTCGGCCGTTTCCAGGCCGAGGTGCTGCACAAGGACTGGAGGTTCACCGGCCAGAACATCACCGCCAGGAAAGACACGAGCCGCCCGAACCTGGAGCTTGTCGAGGCGAACAAGGACCAACTTTACACGCTGGCCGAACTGAAAACGGCATACGCCGCCGCGCGGAAAGAGTGGAACGAGGGCAAACACTTCGCCACCGGGTTGAGCCGTATGGAAATGTATAAAAACAGCGTGAACCCCGACACCCCGTCGGTGGGCGTTCTCGACATGATCGGGATGTTCTGGGTGATGACGGACAAGCCGTCCACTTATACCGACAACGGCCTGAAAATAACCATCAAGAAACGTGAGTTCACATACGAGGTGTTCTCCTCGCCGGGTATCCCGGACCACGGGTTCCTCAGAAACAACAGGGGGCAAAAGTTCTATACCATGTATGATCCTTATGACCATACCTCGGTACGTCTCTACAGGAAAGACAAGGACGGAGAGCTGAGATTCGTGCGGACGGCGGAGCCTTATATCGTCATCCACCGGAATATCCAGGAGCAGGCCGAGGGCGAGATGGCGTTCATCCGCCGTAACATCGATGCGAACACGGAGGACCGCGTCGAGCGTCAGGTCAGTGCCCGGATCATCGAGCGGACGCACGGCATGGGCATGGAGCAGCAGGGCCTCATACGCCCGGAGCTGAAAGGAGTAAGGAGCGAAACGGAGCGTGAGATCGAGCGCCGTGTCCGCCGGTACAGCCAAGATCCGGAGCAGCTCTCCGCCGGCAGGGTGACAAAGCTGACAAGCAACATCACGTATGACCTGCTGGAGGGTGACATCCGCCTGAACGAAAGGAAAGCGGCAGGGAAATTATGATTCAAAATTCTAAATAAAATGAACAGTACAATGACACAACAGGAGAAAGACAGTATCCGCGAGGCTCTCCGGATATATTCAGCGAAGTATTCCAGCCAGAAGAAGGCCGCCGCAAGTCTGGGCGGCGTTTCCGCCGGGACATTGAGTGCCGTGATCAACGGCAGGTACGAGAATATCAGCGATGACATGTTCCGCAACATCATCGCCCAGATTACCCCGGCAGCGTCGGCCATGGGCTGGCAGATCGTCGAGACCGGCCCGTTCCAGGAGATATGGTATGCCCTGCGCGACGCGCAGGAGTTCAAGAAGGTCCGCTGGATCGTCGGCGGTGCGGGATGCGGCAAGACAACGACCGCCACCATGTACGCACAAAAGAACCATGAGGTGTTCGTCATCCTCTGCGACGAGGACATGCGCAAGGGTGACTTCGTGCGTGAGATCGCCCGCAGGCTCGGTTTCAAGACCTGCGGCATGCGTGTCCGCGAGATACTGGACCTTGCCATCGAGAGCCTCATTCAGATGGAAAACCCGCTTCTTGTGTTTGACGAGGGTGACAAGCTGAACGACAGCGTTTTCCAGTACTTCATCAACCTTTACAACCGTCTGGAGGGCAAATGCGGCATCACGTTCCTGTCCACCGGTTACATCCGGCACCGCATCGATTGCGGTCTGCGCTACAACCGGAAGGGCTACAACGAGATCCACTCCCGTATCGGGCGGCGGTTCTTCGAGCTGGAGCCGACCTCGGGCAATGACGTGTCCGCCATCTGCCGCGCCAACGGTCTGACGGACAGGAGCCGGGTGGCCAGCGTAATCACCTCCACGGAGAAGTCGGAGTTCGACCTGCGGTGCGTGAAGGATGCCGTCCACCGGGAGAAAAGGATTGCCGCGGCAAATAGTGTAAAAACCTGTTCAAACGCCGGTTGAACGGCGCTTGAACACAATTCAGGAAGAATATGAAACGTGCATTATCGGTAACGGAGGTATTAGGCATGAGGAAGGAGACGCTCGGGCTGACCGGGGCGTGGGCGGAGGCTTTCGGGAAGCCGGAGCGTGTGGGTATCTGGTTCATCTGGGGGAAGAGCGGCAACGGCAAGAGCAGCTTCGTGATGCAGCTTTGCAAGGAGCTGACCAAGTTCGGGCGCGTGGCCTATGACAGCCTTGAGGAGGGTGCCGGGCTTACGATGCAGAACGCGCTCCGCCGTTACGGGATGGCGGATGTGAACCGCCGTTTCCAGGTTCTGGACTGCGAGCCGGTGTCCGATCTCGGCGAGCGGATGGACAGGCGCAAGAGCCCCGATTTCTACGTCATCGACAGCTTCCAGTACACGCAGATGAGCTACAAGGAATACCAGTCGTTCAAGGAGGCCCACCGCGACAAGCTGCTGATCTTCGTGAGCCACGCCGACGGCCATAACCCTGACGGCCGCAGCGCGAAGAAAGTGATGTATGACGCTGCCCTGAAGATTTACGTGGAGGGATTCCGGGCTTTCTCGAAAGGCCGTTTTTTCGGCCCTGCGAGCTATTTCACGATATGGGACGAGGGCGCGGCAAGATATTGGGGAGATAACGCTTAAAACGAACGGAAATGAGCAAAAATAATCAGGTTATAACGATATCGCCTCCCATGTTTATCGGGGAGGGAAACAGGATGGAAAGCATCTCCAGCAAAGGCCACCGGTGCAGCTATTGTCACGGTAACGGCTTCTTTTGGGGAGAGGAACAAAGGGAACGTGTGAAAGTCGACTGCCCGGTCTGCAAGGGCAGCGGCAAGCTCGATGCCGTGATAACCATCGAGTGGAAACCTGCAAAATAGAATGGACGATGGGAAATGACCTTTATCAGATAGGCCTGCCGGTGGCCTCCTTGAGCACGGTCCTGATGAACTGGACCTGCTTCAACAGACCGGAGAAACTGCTGGTCAGCCCGGCCAGGAAGGATGACTGGGCGGTGGTCGAGCTCCGGAACCCGGAGCTGGCCGCGGCCATCCTCAAGGACGTGCCGGAGGCAATGGTAAAAATAGTGCGACAACCAGTTAAGGTAGTGAGGATATGAAAGCACCCTGCAACCGTTATTCCCGTTTCTGGGCACTTCTCTCGAAGTTGCCCTGCCACGACCCCCACGACCTGAAGCGGCAGCTCGTGTCGGGCTTCACGGATGGGCGGACGGACTCCCTGAGAGAAATGACCCCCGGTGAATATGACTCGATGATACGGGAGCTTGAGAGGCAGACCGGGTCCGTCCGTCCGGCCGGTTACGGGGCCCTGAAAAGGAAACGTTCCGCCGTTCTGCACCAGATGCAGCTGGCGGGTGTCGATACGGCCGACTGGGCGGCCGTTGACGGCTTCTGCCTGGACGCCCGTATCTCGGGAAAGAGGTTCAGGGAATTATCCGCCGATGATCTGGATGCGGTGTTGCTCCGTATCCGCGCCATCCGGTGGAAGGATATGCTGAAAGCGAGGAAAGGACTCAATTAACTTATTTATAAACCATTTAAAACGTGATATTATGGCACAGATTGAAGAAAAGCAGACCGTTGAAATGACGGCCGAGGAAATGGCCCAGTTCGAGGCGTTCCGTAAGGAAAAGGCCAGAAAGGAGGCCGAAGAAAAGGCGAGAGCCGAACGTGAGACGTACCGCCAGATGGTTGATGACGAGGTGAACAGCGCAATCCCCGCACTCCTCTCCTTGAGTGATGATATCAAGGAGACCAAAAAGACGGTGCTCGAGAATTTCAAGAGTATCCTCGACATGAAGTGCGAGGTCCTGAAAGTCGTGAGGGATGACCAGCGCAGCCATACCTTCACCAATTCGGAGGGGAACAAGCGCGTCACCCTCGGCGTGTACGTGACGGACGGCTACCGTGACACGGTGGAGGAGGGCATCGCCATCGTGAAGGAGTATATCGAAAGCCTGGCCGACAACGCGCGAACGAAATCTCTCGTGAGCATGGTCCTGAAGCTTCTGGCGCGTGACGCCAAGGGCACGCTGAAGGCCAGCCGCATCGTGCAGCTTCGCAAGATTGCGGAAGAAAGCGGCAGCACGCGTTTCATGGAGGGTGTCCGCATCATCGAGGAGGCATACCAGCCGGCTGTGAGCAAGCGGTTCGTGCGGGCGGAAATGAAGAACGGGGACGGCATGTGGGTGTCCATTCCCCTGGGTATGACAGAAGCGTAAGGAGGGACGGTCATGATCTACAAGGTCCAATTCCAGATCCACCGCAAGGGTTACCGCAAGCTCCGTCTCGAGGGGTTGTACATCCCGGAAACGGGTGCCGGGATGCCGGTTCCCGACATGAAGCGTGACGTTACCGGTTTCATCAAACGCCAGCTTTCCGGCCGTAACAAGGAATTTGAGAATTTTCAGGTGGAACTGACGGTTTTCAAGAAGCTCAGAACCGATTTCATGTATCACCCGGAATCAAGTGAAGAATCAACCATGAAAAAGGAGGAGCCGTATGGAACAGGTGAATAACGCGCAAGCCCGGTATATCCCTCCCCGTGTGGCCGTGTGCAAGCGTTGCGGGGGGAAGGGCGTCGTATTCGAGTACGGCGATGAGAACAGGACAAAGGTGTCCGGATCCTGCCGGTGTCCGGCCTGCCTCGGCTCGGGCAGGGTGAAGGTGACCAGCTCGGTGGTGACCACCATAAGGCCGTTCGTTCCTGGTAAGGATGACAAGGAGGGCGAGCTTACCATGTAAAAGCCCTCCAATCAATAATAAAAGTCCGCTGGATTCCTGATTTTCAGCGGACTTTTTTCGTGTATATGGCGCGGAAAACGTACCTTTGCGTCAAACAACCCGATGAATATGCAGGAACAGCTCGTGATACCGTTTTTTTGTCCGGAAATAGAGAAGGCCGGCAACCGCCGCGGGTCCCGCACGGCGGCGGTGTGTGACGCGTCCATCACGTGCCGCCGCGACCGTCTGGACAAGCGTAACCGCATCATGACCGCCCGCTATTATTACTGGACCGAGATCAAGCGCCGGCGCTTCGACGACGTGCTGAAAATCCTCTCGGACAACGAGTTCTTCGTGGAGGAGCGGACAATCAGCAACACGCTGGTGGAGCAGGATGACTTTTACCATGAGCTCCTGCGTTCCAAGACCTCCACCCGCAGGCTCAAGGCGATGTTTCCCGGCTTTGACTGGAACTAGTCCATAAATTCGGTTTCATAAATCACGTTATAGACCTTCAGTCCGTCCGCCCTCTTTTCCGGCGCACCCCGGAGGCGGCGCATCGGGTTGAACAGGTTCCCGCCGTTCCACCATTGCAAAGCCTCGTGTATCCTGTCCAGCGTGTCCATGCAGGAGAGGGCGTGTTCCCTGACAAGTTCAGGGGCTGCCGCATTCGTGCTCCCTCCGGCTTGAAAGGCCACCCTGAGCTGTATTTGCGCCTTTATCTTTTGTCGTCCACCCATGTGGGTTTCGCAGGACGGGTAAGAGATGTCCACCAGGCAGCACGGGAAAGCCACCGCGGGTCGCTCTCCCGTATTCAGTTGCCCTTCCTCGGCATCTATCCACCGGAGTCCGGGTACTTCCGTTTTCAGCCGGTCGCAGACGGCGATAAAAATTTCCTTGTTCATGGCTATTCATTGTTAAGTGAGTCGATATATCCCTCTATCCGCGCGTGTATCCGTCCGTTCAGTTCTTCCGAATCCCCCATGAATTGACGTCTGGGGATGTCGGTTTTCCGGGTGTGCGCCTTGACCGGTACATCTTTCCGTTTTGTTTTCCGGGTGTGTGCCGGTACGGGTACTATACCTTTGAATCCCTCGTTGTGTACCTGAGCGTAATCTACCTTCCCGTTCCCTGCAGAGATAACCACCCGCTGGGGAGTTATCACCGCCGGTCTGATACTGTTCACCAGCGCACCGGAGTCGATCAGCAGGGAACCGGTTGTTTTCGGTACTTTTGCCGGAGTCCACGGGTTCCCGTCAAATGCTTTCTTCTTGAAAGCTGATTTATAGTATTCCGTGGCGGTTTCCGCCACGATGTCCGCCGCGTCGGAGAGGATCTCCCCGGGCAGCGACTGCAGATATTTATTGAGTTCCTTGATATCCATATCAAAATAATTACTATATTTGCGGTGTCTACGGACGGTACTGTAAGGCGCGGCATTCCTTGGCAGGTGGAGGAGCTTTAGCTATCAGGCTATCAATCATGCACAGGCCGACCGTGGGAAACCTGCCTTTTTCTTACCAGTATCCCTTTCCTGATTTTTGGATTTCTGACCTCATACCACGACTTGAATACCATTTTCCTTTTCTCTATCTTGCACACGCAGGCTACCGCCACTCCCTTGTAATATTTTATCAGAATCCAGTTGTTGAGCCTTGATTCAGGATTCTCGCGGTCCTTGTACTCGCTTCCGAGCCAAACTTCGTCGGGGTCTGCCATGACCTCGTCGATGCAGGAGAGGTATTTCACCCGGAATCCCCGCGACTTTTTGTCGTCCGTGGTATGTATATCGTAATCTTTTTTCTCCATATACCAAATCCTGCCCCGGTAGTCTGTCACCGGCAGCACGTCTTTCCCGTCCATAACCTTTTTGCGGTCGTTCCACCAGCTTTCTGCCGTTCCCCCGTATTCCTTGAGTTCGGGAGCCTTCTCTCCCGTGAGCTTCTTGAAGGAGGGTTCGACCCCCCATCCTGCCGGAGGGATCTTGTCCATATACCTGGCGGCCATGTCGGGGAACTTGCGTATGTACATCTGGTCCTTGTCGAAGATCTCGGCCCTTTTCCCCCTGTTGGAGTCCCAGTGCTGCTGTTCGACCTTTCTCCACTCGCTTGTGCCGAGGTACCCGTCCACGATCCGGGAAGACTCAGCGAGCCATTCTTCCGACACCTCATGGCGCATGACGGGTGTCACCCTACAGCGGCATTTCCACCCGTTGGGTGGAAATATCTTATCCCATCGTGTATCTTTTGCCGGCAATACCACCCCGTCCAGCTTGCGGTGCTCCTCCCTTACCTTATCATCCCCGGCGGTTACATACTTCCAATAAGGGAACAGTTTTGTTTTTCCCATGAGACGGTGGTAATTGGAGGCGGACTCCGCCGTCAGTACCGCCGTCTCGTATTCTGTCTTTTGCCATGTCCTGTTGAACGTCCCGCATATCTCCGCGGCCTTTTTGGAGAATTCCTCGAAGTTTTTGCTTTCCCTGAACATCCTGTTCAGTTCCTGAACCTCGGCCAATGTTTTTGCCGCCGAAAAATGAAACAGGTTCTGCTCCAATGCGGTGATGAAAGCATCATCCTGCAGACCGTAAGCGAACCTCACATCCGCATGGTTCACCGTGCGTTTGAACGCCTTTTGAACGGCATCCAGAAGGTCGGATGAGATGTATTGGAACAGTTCCGCGTCAAAATACGCGGAGTCTCCGCCGGCTACGCGTGCGATGACCCGCCCGTCCAGTGTCACGTCATCATTCAGCCTGATGCGGGCTTTCCCACCGGATGCCCCGTCCCGCGGGGCTTTTACGAAAAAATCCCATAGGCGCATAAGGAAATTGCGGTCCGCATTACTGATTGTATCCTCCTCCGGATCCTCGCCTGTATCGAGTTGAACGGTCCCTGCGGAGGCACGTTTCGCGACCGGCTCCCCGTCCTTGGGCACGGGAATCGAATATTTCTCGTGCAGGTAGCTCTGCGGGATATCCATGATGTCGGAGAGCTGCACCACCTCGGCGACGGAGAGCTGCTCCGCCGCTTTCGGGAAGACGAACTTTCCGCCTGTAACCGGATAGCCTCTCGCCTCCAGCATGGGGAGTACCTTCTGGTTGAGCACGCGCTGCACGTAGCGGAGGTCTGACTTGTTCTTTCCCTCCTCGACCTCCTTGTGCACCTCACCCAGCGAGCGTGCGCCCTTCTCTCCCTGCACGGTGGTCATGGTCTGTCCGAGGATGGTGATGAGCATCTCCTCGTTGTTTGCCTGGCGGAATTCGTTGTACGAGGCTCCCGACCCCGTCCCTCCGTCCTTGGTCTCCACGTCCGCCTCCTTGGGTATGACCACATACGGTGCCGATCCTGCTTTCTCGAATGCCTCCTCCAGCAGCTTGCGGCTCTCCGGGTCATACGTGTTGTACTTGCCGATGCGCTGTGGCATGCCGAAAAGCTCTATCCATTGCGACCAGTCCCCGAATCCGCCACGCTTGTAGATGGCATAGGGTGCCGCCTTGAGCAGCAGTCCGAAATCCCGGTCCTTTCCGAGGATGAGCAGCTGTGAATCCCCCTCGTACGGTATGCCTGTCTCGTCCGTGTCCTGCCGTAGGATGGTACGGTTTTTCAGGTTGATGTGCTTTGCCGGAATCGGTTCCACGTTGAAGCCGTCGTTGAATGTCATCTCAACGCCGGAACGCCCGTATATTTTCTTTTTCATGATTTCGGTCAGCAGCTCCTCCCATGCGGTGGTGTCCATCAGGAGCGCGATCTCCTCCACCTCCTCCCCGTCCGCGTTCTGGAAAGTGAGCTCCGAGTTCGTGACCGCGTCGATGCGCTTCTGGACGGCATCGCTCAGGACACCGTCGATCATGATGTCATCGAGCAGGTCATACAGCTGCTTTGTCCGGCCGTTGTCCGCTGACGAGAGTGCCGTCCTCCAATTTCCCACATCGTACACTTTCCGCTGGGGAGCCTTGACCACGATCTGATGTATGACCAGCCGCTCCCTTGATTTGGTCCCGGCATCTGCCGTGGCCGTCTTTTTTTTCCTGTTCGCCATAGTCATATATTAAAAATGTTGGTTACGCCTGGGATTGCTCCCGTAGATATATTCGCCCGCGGTATCCGGTTTCCCGTCGCCGTCGTTGTCGATAACGGGGAGGTTCGCAGTCGTTTCGCCTTTTTGAACCTGCCGGAGCCATGCCACGGCCCGGTCATACCTTTTTTCCCTCAGCTCCAGGTCGCAGCCGGCGTTGCACAGGTTGACGAAATGCCAGACGGCGATGTCCTTTACAAAGATGAGCAGGAGTGCGTTTCTTTGGCTCCCTGTGGCCTCGAAAATCCTCTTGCGGTCGTATGCCCCGAGGTATCCGTAGGCTTCCTCTATGGCGGCGTCAATGGCCGCCGTGAGGATAGTCTCGTCCTCCCTGCTGATAGCCTCTATATTCTCCTTATAGAGGTGCGTTTCCAATTCTTCGGGTGTGATGAATGCCATGATTAAAATCTCTTTTTATTGGTTAAACGTGCGCCCACGGTGTAGGATCCGGCCGAGAGCGTGCTTATCTTTTGGTTGATGATCCACACTCCGCCCTCGATGCAGTCCACTCCGTCAGCGGGTGATTTCATGGCCCGGTTCACGAGCAGGAACTGCTCCTCCAGCCTTTTCATGTGCGGATTGTCCCTTTCGTCAATGTTGAGGACGAGCTTTCCTTGCCGGTTAAGCGGTTCAAGATTCCCCTCGATACGGTCGAACTTTTCCGGTTTGTTCCGGGTGTCCGGTATGATCCCGATAAATCCGAGCCGCTTTCCTTTCTCGTTAAACAGAGGCATGAATACCTGTTCGTAGAAGGGGTCCTGCAGCTTGTTGTTCTCGATGTAGTTGTACACCTGCGTCCTTTGCCCCACGTAATCCCGGAGATAATAATACCAGTTCACGTACTCCTCGTTTACCACGTGGTCAAGATAACCGGTGTAGACGTAGAACTTGCCGCCATGATACCCGATAAGGAAACAGGCCTTGAAGGAGGTGGCCCTGTTCTTCGAGTTGGACGGTGCCGGATCCCCGTAGACGACGGCGAACTGCAGCCTTGAGAGCGGCGGGCATTTTCCCCATACCATCTCCTTGAACGTGTCACCCTCGGAGAGCGGGTTGTTCATGTATTCCTGCTGGAACGCCCTCGTGCTGATCTTGGACTGGATGCGGTCGATGCGTTCCTCCGTGTTTTTTTCCGGCCAGCTGGATCTTCCCTCCCTGTCCCGGATGTTCACGATATCCCAATGGTCCGCTTTCTCGCCGGCACGCTTCACGCAGCAGTCCAGGGCGATGATGTTCCCGCAGAAGACCACCAGCAGATCCCCGCTGACGGACCGTGTCGGGAAGAGCGCCCCCTCGAACCACTCCCATTTCCTTTTCAGTATGTCGGGGTTCCTGCAGTCCGCGTCGGTGTCGAAGTCGTCCACGAGGACCGTGTCCGGACGTACGGCATCCTTTCTCGTGCCACGGGGCGACTCCAGCGCGCCGACGGCGCGGAACGCCGCCCCGGTTGTGATCGTGAACTCGTCCGCCGTCCAGCTTCCGAACTCCCTCAGGTCCCCGTAATACGCCTTCAGCATGGAGTTGCCCTCAAAGGCTTTCTTATAGGGTTCCAAAAGGCGTACGGCGTTCTCGTGGCTGTTCGAGATGAGCAGCACGTTCCTTTTCCTTCCGGTCAGCACGAGGTACATCACGCACATGAACACGACGGTGGATTTTGCCAGCTCGCGTGACCACGACAGGACCTCGTACCATTCCATGTTCGTGGTGATGCGTCTGATGGCCTTTTTATGGAACTTGGTAAAGGGGTACTTCGCGAACTCCGGGAAAAAGAACAGGATCCACCCGACGGCATCCGCCTCCAGCTTTTCCAGCTTCTTTTTCCGTTCCGCCGGCGGGAGGTTGTCGGCGGCCTTGTCCCTTTTGAGTGAACGGTGGTATTCGGTCCACTCCTTGTATGCCTGAATATCATCTATTTTACCCATTTCATTTTCTCCTTGATGTACGCGTCGAAATAATCACTCAATTCCTTTGCCCTATCGAGATCCTGCTGCCGGATCCAGTCGAGCAGCCCACGGGACACGTTGTATATATCCCTGATGGAGGCATCCTGCTCCAACGCCTCAAGGTCAGCCGTCAGTTTGCGCCGTATATCTGCTTCCGCCGCCGTGGGGAAACGTTTTCCCTCCTCCTTGCCTGCGATGGAGCGGTCGAGCTCGTCCAGCTGCGTGAGCGTGGAGCTGATGCGTTCCTCCCTTGTCTGCAGGAGGTTGAGCTTCAAGCCCTCCCATTCCTTGACCCATTTGTTCACCGTGACACGGGAAACACCCACCCGGTCGGCAATTTCCTGCTGGGTGATGTTCTCTTTGAGGTACATCAGTTTCGCCCATTCCTTCCGTTGATTCGCTTTCAATTCTTCCGCCATGACTTTTTCATTTTACGGTACAAAGTTAATGACCCGCGTGCGGATAGCCCAACCGTCCTGTAACCGTTTACGTTTAAACCGTAACGGTTACGGTTTAAACGTAAACGGTTACAAGCCGATTTGCGCGGACCGTTCTTTTCGTTGAACTTTGCCGCAAAACCAAAGAGTAGAAATGGGCAGATTGACCTTTATATTGCATGACGAGTCGGTGAACACCTACGGTTTCAGGATGCTCACCGGCGGAGCCAACCTGGAGGAGTTCAGGAAGAACCCCGTGATGCTCCTGAACCACGACGACTACTCCCTTCCGATCGGGCGCTGGGAGAACATCCGTATGGATGGGGGCAGGATTTTAGCCGATGCCGTGTTCGACGAGGGAGATCCCCGTGCCGCGGAGGTAAGGCGCAAGGTCGAGAACGGCTTTGTCCGCATGGCCTCCATCGGGGCGTGGCCCCCGGAGGAGAAAAGCGACGCCTTCAGCCTGATGCTCCCCGGACAGACGCTCCCCACCGTCACGAGATGGACGGTCCGCGAGGCGAGTGTCGTCACGATCGGGGCCAACCACAACGCGCTGGTGTTCTATGACAGAGAGAGCAAACGGATCATCGACCTGGATGACAAGTGCAATCTTGTCCGGTTGATGGACCACAGTAATAACCCCAAAAAACAAATAAAGATGAGCGTACTTACAGACGTATTGAAACTGCAGGACTCCGCAAGCGAGGCGGAGATCGTAACCGCCGTTCGGGGAGTCATCGCCAATGCGGACCGCCTGGAAAAGGAGAACAGGACGCTGGCCGCCGCGGTGGATGAAATGAACAAGGCCAAAAAGGAATCCCAAAAGCGGGAGGCGGTTTCCCTGACCGATGCGGCCATCAAGGACGGCCGCTATGACGCGAAAGGCCGCGAGATGCTGCTGAACCTTTTCGACAAGGATTTCGAGGGAACAAAGGCCATGCTGGCGGCCATTCCCCAAAGGGCAAGCGTTGCCGGGCAGATTGGCAGCGGGAAGGTTGCCGGTGTGACACTGGGTGACTGGAAAGACAAGTCATGGGACGAGCTGGACAAGGCCGGCAAGCTCGTCGAGCTGAAGGATGCCGCCCCGGACCTGTATAAATCCAAGTTCAAGGAGCGTTTCGGCATCGAGCCGAACCTGTAATTATTAACCTTTAAAGCAAGAACAGAAATGGCAATTCAGAAAGAGATTTGGATGGCGGCTGTCGTGGAGGGCCTGTTTGCCTCCAACAGCTTCCTTAGCAAGGCGTTCAACGCCGACGAGTATGTGAACAGCGGCAAGGTTGTCCACATCCCGAATGCCGGCGCGGCATCCGGTACTGAGAAGAACCGCAGCAGTCTTCCGGCGGCGGTAAAGAAGAGAGAAGACAGTGACGTGACGTTTAAGCTGGACGAGTACACGACAAACCCGGTCCTGATTCCCAATGCGGACACGGTGGAGCTCAGCTACGACAAGCGCGAGTCGGTGCTTCGCCAGGACAAGCTGAAACTTCAGGACGCGGTGGCACTGGACTTCATATTCAACTGGAGTCCGGCGGCAGCCTGTTGTATCGAGAGCACGGGCGCGGAGGTCGACGCCTACACGGACAAGGCCACCGGCAAACGCAAGGGCATCTGCAAGGCGGACGTTCTGGCGCTGATGACCAGGTTCAATAATGATGATATCCCGCAGGAGGGGCGTTACCTGCTGCTTGACGCGCAGATGTACTCCCAGCTTTTGAACGACCTTACGGCCAATGAGAATACCGCCTTTCTTGCCTCCGCCGACGCGCAGAACGGCATTCTCGGCAAGCTGTTCAGCTTCAATGTCATGATGCGCAGCAAGGCCTGTCTTTACACGGCGGAGAAGTCCCCCAAGGCATGGAGTACCGCCGGTGCGGCCACCGACCTCGCCGCCGGGCTGGCCTGGCACGAGCAAAGTGTCTGCCGTGCGCTGGGTGAGGTGAAAGCATTCGAGAACGAGAATGACGCAACTTATTACGGTGATATCTATTCATTCCTCGTCCGTGCAGGCGGGCGCATCCTCCGTTCCGACAGCAAGGGTGTCGCCGCACTGGTGCAGGGCACGAGCGAGGCGGCGTGAGCAATCAAAAACGAATTTTCGTATGGGAAAACTGAAATATCTTGTAATTCATTGCACGGCGACCCCCGAGGGGCGTGAGGTGAGCGGCGCGGAGATCCGCCGCTGGCATACGGACCCGGTATCGAAGGGCGGCCGCGGCTGGAAGCAGGTGGGCTATACCGACCTGTTCCACCTGAACGGCGGCGTGGAGCGTCTGGCGGACAACAACGAGGACGCGGACGTGGACCCCTGGGAGATCACCAACGGCGCGGCCGGCTACAACTCCGTGAGCCGCCACATCGTGTATGCCGGCGGGTGCGGAAAGGACGGAAAGACCCCGAAGGACACGCGTACGGCATGCCAGAGGCGTGCGATGGAGAGGTACGTGAAGGACTTCCACCGCCGTTTCCCGGACGTGAGGATCATCGGCCATAACGAGATCGCGGCCAAGGCGTGCCCGTCATTCGACGTCCAGGCCTGGCTCAGGGACATAGGCATAAACCGGTAACAAAGCAAAGAGATGGACGGTCTGATGGATTTTCTGACGTTCGCCCTTCCGGGCGGTTTCCTCGGCAGCGTCGTCACGTGGCTGCTGGGCCGCCGCAAGCGTGACAACGACATGCTGTCCCAGCTTCAGGCGTCCATCAACATGCTCAGCAGCGAGAACCGGAAGATCCTGGACGAGAACATCCTGCTCCGGCGGGAGAATGCCGACCTGAAGGCGAACCAGGAGGAGATGATCCAGAAGCTCTCCCGCCTGGCCAAGGAGGTGGAGAGATTAAGGAAAGTAATCAACAGACAGACAGGAAACGATGAGAAATCCAATCCGGGGGGCAACCCCCACACTAATTCTAATCATAACCGTGTTCATCCTGACGGGGTGTGCCACGGTGAAATCAACCGGGAACCGTCAGTCGCACACGCTGACGGGACGGACGAAAAGCGGAACCACCGCCGGAGCGACCGGAGAGCGGTCAGACGTGACGGCCCGGAGGACGGGGGAACTGCTGCAGGAACAGACGACGAACGCCCTGACGCTGGAGAGGATCCCGGCATCGGAGGCGACGGTGGATGTCCCGATACAGAACCTCCTTAGTTTGCCGGAGGGTGCCGGCTACACGGCCCGTGACGGCCGGGCACGGGTAAGCGTGCAAAGGCATGGCGACAATATCGCGGTTACGGGCGAATGTGACTCCATCGCGCGGCGATGCCTTCTCTACGAGCGTGAGGCGTTCCGGCAGCGCGGCGAGGCGGACAGCCTGAAGCAGGTCATTTCCCGGATGGAGCAAGCAAGCAGCCGGAGTGACGAGACCTGCAGGGCGGAAAGCGATGCCGTGGAGACGGAGCGGAAGAAAACTTCCTCCACGTGGTACAAGTGGCTTTTAGCCGGATTTGTGGGCGGTCTGTCGCTAACCTCCCCGCTGAAGAAACTAAAGAACAGAGTATTAACCTTTTTAAAATAGAGAACGATGTCAAAAGTTTATGTGAATGACGGATATATGATGCTCCTCGACGCGATCTATTTCAATGGAAAGAAAATCGGCAACGTGTCGGAGGACGGCATCGACTGGGGCGGTGACGCCGCCGAGTACATCAAGCTCTTCGCCGCGCAGGTCCGCAATGCCCCTGTGAAGAAGATCAAGAAGAAGGACGCCACCAACCTGCTAAAGTTCACCCTGATCGAGCTTGTCCCGCAGAACTGCAAGGACGTGATGGGCGGAGAGGTGAACGGTACGAGATGGGAGGCTCCCTCGGAGTCCGTCTCGCTGGAGGGCCCGTTGAAAATCCTCTGCGGTACCGGCCAGACCATCGAGGTGAAGCGCATGACGCTGGACGGCGTGGTGCGCGGCAAGATCGGCGGTGATGACGCGCTGGGTATCGAGTGCGAGATGGAGATGCTCAAGCCGCTGGACGGCAGCTCGCCCTTCAGCTTCGACGACACGGAGCCGTTCATCAAGGTGACACCGCAGACCCTGTCCTTCGAGAAAGGCGGCGGCAGCAAGACGGTGGACATCGAGGCCTCCGGTGCGTTTTCCGCCGGGAAGGCTCCCGCCGGTTTCACGCTTGAGGTGGTGAACGGCAGGATTACCGTCACTGCATCGAGCAACAGCGGCGCGGCGAGAAACGGCACGGTGGAATTCACGCTGGCCTCCGACGCTTCCAAAAAGGCCACCCTGACGTTGAACCAGGCCGCCGGGAACGTGTAGGCCATGAGAAGGGACGTGGAGATAGAGGCGGCGGAGGCCCTGCTTGACGTGGGAGTTTCCCTGCCTTTTTTGCAGTTCAGGATACCGTTTAGAAAGAAACCGGTATCAATCAGGGTGACCATGAGACGCCCCTGTTTGGGGAGCCAGATCCGGATCGCCCGGCTGTACCTGCAGCTGGGGGTCACTTATGAGGAGATGGAGCGGTTCAGCAAGCATGAGGAGATGGCGTTCCTTGCCGTTCATGGCAGGCGTGTCTCCAGGATGGTGGCCCTGACCGTCTGCCGTGGGGCGGTTTCCGGGCTTTTGTTTTCCGGTATTGTCGCATGGCTTTTGAGATGGTTCGTTCCTGACAGGTTCCTGCAGGGTGCCAACCGGTGTTTCGTCACCCTGCTGGGTACAAGGTCTTTTACGCGTATTATCGAATCGGTTCAGATATCCAATCCGCTGAAACCGAGAGAGAGCCAAAAAGGAAAGGGGAGTTAAGAACGAGGTATGTCGGTTCCCATAGCCCCTTCGGCATCGTGTGGCAGATATCGGCGGCCACCGGCTGGAGCGTGAGATACATCCTCTGGGGTGTGAATTACCAGACGCTGCGGATGATGCTCGCCGACGCTCCGCATTACGAGAAAGAGAATGACAACAACCGGTCCGGAGGCAGGGGCGGAAAAGGGAAACCCAAAAGCCTTTCCGGATTTTTCCAATCACGATTGCAAGAATGATGAAACCCGTCGAGATAGAATTCATAATGAGAGACAAGCTCTCTCCCGGCATCGACAAGGCGGGCAAGTCCGCCGAAACGCTGGGGGAAAGGGCCGATCGGGTGTCTAAAAGCATCACAGACCGCATTGCCGCCCAAAAGGAGCAGATCAGGTATGTCGAGTCCTGTCTCAAGGACTTGAAAAAGCAATACGACAACCTCGCACCCGGCAAGGGGCAGCTGGAGATGCGTGCGGAAATTGATGCCTGCACGAAAGCCCTGCAGGAGGATAAGAACATCCTTGCCTCTTTGGAGGCCGAACATAATAGGAATTCGGCATCCACCAAGCGTCTTTCCATGCAGCTCCGTGAGATGCAGGACGCGATGGCACGTTTGCGTCTGGAGGGCAAACAGAATACAAGGGAATATCAGGACATGGCGGCAAAAGCCGCCACGCTATCCGATACCATCGGTGACCTGCGGACCCAGACGAACATCCTTGCCCATGACAATGCCGGCCTGCAGGGAGTGATCAGCGGTGCGAACGGTCTGTCGGGGGTTTTCACGATGGCGACCGGCCTGATGGGCGCGTTCGCCTCGGAGAACGAGGACCTGATAAAGATACAGACCCGTGTGCAGAGCGTCATGGCCGTCACCATGGGGCTGCAGCAGGTCATGAACACGCTGAACAAGGACTCCGCTTTCCGGCTGGTCACCGTTGTCAGGATGAAAAAGCTGCTGACGGCGGCCAATACAAGGCTGGCCGTGTCATTGGGTATCTCCAATGCTGCGGCCACCGCTTTAATGGCCACGCTGACATTGGGGCTTTCCGCCGTCATAACGGGGCTTGTCGTCCTTTGGGATAAGTACAGCGACGCGCAGGAACAGGCGGCGGAAAAGGCCAGGGAACGGGTGGAAATCGAGCGTGACGGGCGTGCCCAAATGATCAAAACCCGTTTCGAGATAGAAAATACGACAAAGAGCCTGAAAGACTTTACCGGCAGCAAGGAGCAGGAAAAGGCCAAAGTCGAGGAGCTGAACCGGAAATACGGCGAGAGCTTCGGGTATTTCAATACCGTTGCCGAGTGGTATGACGTGCTGGTCCAGAAGAGCGGTGACTATATCCGGATGCTTTTCCTGCAGGCGAAAGTCCAGAGCCTTGTTAACAAGGCTCTGGAGGCGGACGAAAAGGTGGCCGGGATCGAAGCATCCCCGGAATCGGATTATGATACATGGTGGGGTTATGGCGGCAAGATAGACCGGTTCTTTTCATCCGACGAAGGCTATAAGGCCAGAAATAACGGCAAGTGGAAAAAGGAGGAGGCTCTCAAAGCCGCCAAGGCGGAAAAGCAGGCCTACCTGGACGAGGCCGCAAAACTGCAGGAGGAATATGCCGAGCTGGGAAAGAAATCCGGTATCGGCGGGTTCGTGGCTCCTGAGAACAACAAGGATAAAGCGAAACCGGCCAACAACCTCGCCGAGTTAGAACTGAAAGCCCGCAGGAAGATAGAGGACCAGCGTATCGCCATCCAGAAGGAAGGCTACGAAAGGGAACGTGCCGAGGCACTGCTGAACTTCGAGAGGGAAAAGGAACGCATAGACACGGAGGAACGGCAGCGCATTGAGCTGTACAATAAACTGAAAGCCACCGGTGAAAAAGTCACCCCTGGGCAGCTTGCCAATATATCAGCTCAGGCGGCCACACAACGCATACAGGCTGCGCAGATCTATGATGCCACCGTTGCGGAGATTGACGTTAGGGAGAAAAAGGATAACGAGGAGAAAAAGAAGAGACAGCAGGAAACCCTGCAGGAGCTTCTGGCCAAATATCGTGACTATGAGGCACAGCGTGCGGCCATAAAGAAACAGGGTGATGATGACATCGCCCAGCTGGAATCCCAGCGTACAGCGGAAAATTCCGATGAGATTGACCGTGCGATAGCCGTCGCAAGGGAAAAGGTAAGACAAGGCATCCAATCCATCAATGATGCCGAGGCTGAGGAGACATCCAAAGACAACGATTTTTTAAAGAAATTATTCGGGGACTATTCCTCCATGTCTTTCGACTCACTGCAGAAACTTATCTCACAGGCGAAGCAGTTGCGTGCGTATTTATCCGGCAAGGGAGACGCGAAAGGTATCACGTTCATCTCTCCGGATCAGCTGAAAAACATAGAGAAAAGTCCGGAAAAACTTGAAAAGCTGAAAAAGGCCCTTGACAAGCTGCTCGATACCGGCAAGGGAGCGGGTAACAAGTGGGAGAGCATTTTCAAGACATTCGAGAAAGGCTTTGCCGAACTCAAAGGTGCGAAAGGAGCCAAGGAGTTGTCCGGCGCAATCGGCACGATCGGCGGGGCCGCATCCGAGGCGGCCGGTGAGCTTGCCAATATGTTCGACCAGATGGGTGACACCGAGGTTGCCGATGCCTTAAGCGGTATGCAGCAGGTGATGGGGGCTGTTTCCAATATCGGGCAAGGATTTGCAAAAGGTGGTTTGATCGGTGGTATCGGTGCGGCTATCGGCGAGGCTGCCAATTTTATCACCTCGGCTTTTGCGGCGGAAGCCCGCCACAAGGAGGCCCTGAAGGAGATTGAAAAGGCAAAGCTCGATTTCCAGCGTCAATACAACCTCCTGCTGCTGGAGCAGAACCTTTTGCTCGAAAAGGCGGAGAACATATTCGGGGAGCGTCAGGTGGCAAGGGCGGCGAACGCGATAGAGGTCTATCGTGACGCCCTCTCGCAATTCAAGGACGAGCTGGCCGGTGACGCTCCGACCATGAACTGGATAGAGCGCATGACGGGTGATTTCGCCGGGACCTACCGCAAACGGCTGGAGAACTACCTGAAAGGTTTCGGCGGTCTGAATAACGCGCAGATCGTAACCGGTCACAAAAAAACCGGTCTGTTCGGTTGGGGAAAGGGTAAAGACGTTTATAGCGGCATTCTCGATGTTTACCCGGAGCTGATCAAGGCCAACGGCGAGCTGGATACGGAGATGCTCCAGGTCATTCTCGATACCCGCAAGATGAGTGATGAGACGCGGAACTACCTTGAGAACCTGATCGACCTGAAGGACGCGATGGACGAGGCGGAACAGGCCCTGGAGGATTACCTGCGGGAAACGTTCGGGAGTCTCGGCGAGGGGATGCTCGACTCCATCACCTCCGCCATCAGGGGAAGCGGCACGGCATTGGAGAATTTTGCGGACCAGGCCGCCACGGTGCTGGAGAACCTCGGAGAGCAGATCGCGTACTCCCTGTTCTTCGCCGACAAGTTCGATGACCTGCAGCAGCGGCTCAAGGAGGTTTACGGCAGCGGTAAAAGCGAGGAGCAGATCGCGGGTGATGCCATGCGTCTGATCGACAGCTTTTATGACAATATCGGCAGCAACGTCGACGCGGCCCAATCGTGGATGGAAGCGTGGAAGGACAAGGCCGCCGCCATGGGGTATGACCTCTGGAAAAACGATGAGGAGAGTACTGCCACCCAAAGCGGGCGTGCCGGCGCTTTCCAGACCCTCACGCAGGACCAGGGCACGAAGCTGGAGGGACTGATGACCTCCCTGCAGATGCACGGCGCCTCCATCGACGGGAACGTGGAGAACATATCGGAGGGCATGGGTGGAGCATTGGAAACGATCGACAGGATAAGGACGAACACCGATGCCCTGCCAAAGATATACGACGAGATAAGGGATATCAAGCAGAACGGTTTAAAGATGAAATGACATGAATGTACTGAAAGGCCTATTATTGATCAATGGCGTGGACATATTCACGGATTACGGGGCTTTCCTTGTGGAGGACAAGCCCGGTGAGAACAAGAACTACTCCGCCCTGCTGAAACCGCCGGCGGCAAAGCCGCACACGGCCGTGTCATTCCGGGAAAAGGACGGGGAGAAACTGCCCGAAACACTTGTCCCGGCGTGGGAGGCCCGTGATGTCACCCTGTGCTTCGCGATCATGGCGGCGGACCGGACACAATTCCTGTCCCGCTACTCGTCCTTCCTTGAGTTTCTCAGGACCGGCGAGAAGGGATGGCTGACCATCGCCCCCGCGGAGCTTGGAAGGACCTACCGGATGTATTACAAGAGTTGCACGGACTACACCCAGCTGACCGATTTCGGTGGCGAGGTCGCCGCCAAATTCAGCGTGAAATTCCGGGAACCGGTTCCCTCGTTATAGTATTCAAACATTATTCAAACAGCGTTCAAAATGGAGCTTAAAATATACAACCAGCAAGGGATGTTCAAGACTGCGGTATCGCCGTCAGACTCCGACCGCCACGTAAAGGAAGTGATGAATGACAATATCCTGAATTTGTCGTTTACCCTTTACGAGTACGTGGAACTGGGCGTGAATGATTACGTGGATTTTGAGGGTGAACGCTTCACGCTGCTGGAGGATTACAAGCCGGAGCAGAAATCCACCGTTGAGTATGCCTACAGCTGCAAGTTCTACGGTATAGAGAGTGAGCTTAAAAAGGCCAAAGTCCTCAAGATGGTGGACGGTGACGATGAGCTTTCCTTTTCCTATGATGCCACGGCTGCCGAACACCTGCAGCTGATATGTGACAATATAAACCGTATCAAGGGGACGAAAAATTGGGTTATCGGCGAGGTGGTTTCCTCCGCTAACGTAAACATAGAGTATGACAAGATATTTTGTTTCGATGCCCTTTCGGAAATAGCCAAGCAATTCAATACTGAATGGTGGATCGAGGGAACCACTATCAATCTGAGCCGTTGTGAGCACGGCACTCCCGTATCTTTGGGGTATGGAAAGGGGCTGCTCGGGCTTTCCCGTGTGGAGAACGACACGGTTCCTTTCTTTACCCGGCTGTATCCCCTTGGCAGCACCCGTAATATCGTGGCCTCTGATTACGGTCACCGCCGCCTGCAGCTTCCGGGTGGTGTCCGTTACGTGGAAAGGAATATCCATCTCGGTATCGTGGAGCAGGCGGAGGAGGATGCCTTCGCGCACATATTCCCGAAACGAGTCGGTACTGTTTCCTCCGTCAGGACTGAGGATGCCACGGGTGAGGACGGCAACGCGTTCACCATCTATTATTTTACTGATGAGGGGTTGGACTTCGATCCGAACACCTACGAGATCGGGGGACTTGTCAAACAGGTGTCGTTCCAAGGCGGGGAGCTGGACGGGCGTGATTTCGAGGTGAATTTCGATTCCGGGACAAGGGAGTTCGAGATCATCACGCAATTTCCGTACGAGAACCAGCAACTGCCGGGCGGCCTGCTTGTCCCGAAACCGGGTGACGAGTATATCCTTTGGAACATACGGATGCCTGAAGAGTATTATCCGCTGGCGGAAAAAGAATTCGGGGAGGCTGTCCGGAAGTACATGGAGACGATAAGCGTTGACACGTCGGTCTACAAGGCTCCGACCGATTACATCTATCTTGACGAGAACCGTATCGATCTGAAACCGGGTCGGCGTGTCCTCTTGGAGAACGAGGCTTATTTCCCCACCGGTACGCACGAGAGCCGCGTGACCAGGATCTCCCGCCGGGTGAACAATCCCACGGATATTGATATTGAATGCACGTACGCGGTCGATTACGGGCGTATCAACCGGATTGAGAGCGATATCGTGGATATTCAGGCGGCCTACAAGGAGCAGCTTAACAAGGATGTGCTGACCGTGTTGAAAAGCTGGGACAGCATCGACCCCTCGGAATACAACGTGTTTTCCGCCCTCCGTTCCATGAAGGAGTTCCTGTCGAAGAACCGGACGGACGAGGCGAAGGCGTACATCAACTTCATGCGTGGTCTGGGCGTGTGCGGCAAGTTGCTGGGTGACATCCTGCGTGTCGGCGACAAAGGCGAAGCCGGCAATCAGAGCGTCTATTCCTCGCTCCGTACGGACAAGGAAATAGAAGCGGCCATCGAGGGACTTGGCGACAAATATTTAAGGAAAGACATGGAGGATACGGCCAGGGAGTTGATACACTTCCTGAAAGGGATAGACGTCAAGGGAGCGGCCACGTTCCATGACAGTATCAATTCGCCGGACTTCCTTTCCGGCTTCCTGAACGGGAAAGGCTGGGCGATCATGTTACGGGAAGTGCTGAACGCCGCCGGGGAGAGCGAGAAGAAATCCTATGCCGAGGTGGACGACCTGACGGTGCGTGGGGCGATGCGGGTGTTCGAGCTTATCATCAACCAGCTGAAAGGCGAGGGGGACAACAGCGTGTTCTCCGGCATGATGAAAGTCGACCACGCGGACACGGAGAACAAAAAGATATACCTCGACACGGGAGGCGGTCTGCTTTACAACCCCTTCCGGGCGGACGACTGCATAGCGTGCCAGCGGTACGGGGGCAAGCCCACCGAGGAGAACGACCACTACATCACGAAACAGTACGAGCTGGTGGTGACGGGTGCCGGCATGGGTGCGGACAGCGAGGGAGAGAAGCGGCTGGACTGGGTCACCTACGACAACTTCACCGGCAAGGAGAGCGACATCAAGAAGGGCGATATCCTCGTGCGGATGGACAACCTGACGGACCCCGACCGCAAGGGGATAATCATGAACATGACGGTAGGCCCGTTCACCCCCTACATAGATGTGCTCTACGGGGCAAAGACCGATCCGGCAAACGCCGTGCGGAGCCGTTTCGGCAACCTTGCGGGGGCATACAGCGCCTGGTTCGGGTGGATGCGGGGATTCGGTGCCTTCATCGAGAACCTGTACGCCATCGGGGAGTACCACTTCCGGAACGGGGAGAGCATACAGACCCGGCTGGACATGATGGAGAACCTGTTCCGGGTGGACATGCAGAAAAAGAGCTACGACGCCAGCGAGGCGGACAACCACCTGAAGAACGCCACCTTCACCGAGAACATGGAGGGATGGAAACGGGAGAACACGGTGCGGATGTTCACGGCCGGGGGCAAGCCGATCATGTTCAACCGCAACCTGTTCGTGGAAAAGGAGAAGATAGCCGGCATCGTGAACCTTGACGGGCGGAACGTGCTGCGGCTGAAGAACAGCGGTATCCGGCAGATGAATGCCGACGTGCGGAAGCCCGACCCGGCCGGGAGCGTGCTTTACCTGTCGTTCCGTTACACCTGCAAGAGCGGGGGGACGCTGACGGCGGGATTCGAGGGTGCGGCACAGGAGGAGGGCAGCCTGCCCTTCGTGGAGGAGGAGATAGAGGAGAGCAAGGAGACACAGGAGCTCACGCGCAAGGGCACATGGGACGGGACGGGCGACTTCGTGCTGTCGTTCACGGGCGACATCTACATCGAGGTGCTGGCCCTCACGAGCCGTCCGCTGGACGACTACAAGATAGAGGTGGCAACGAAATTCGAGCAGACGGCGGAACAGATCACCCTGCTGGGTGAAAGGATAGACAACACCGACAGGACGGTCACCGGCCTGGGAATAGAACTGGACGCCGCAAACGAAAACATACGACTTTGGGGTGAGAAGACCGACAGGATAAATTCAACGGTCACACAAATCGGCATTGACCTGGACATGGCCGAAGAAAAGCTGGACCTGTACGTCAGAAAGACGGACGACATAAACAGCACGGTTTCCGATTTGGGGCTTCGCCTGGCGGCCGCCGAAGGGGAACTGGAACTGTTTTCCAGGTTTGAGGACAAGGCGGACGGACTTTTTACCAGTCTGGGGACCCGTATGAATTCGGCCGAAGGCACGCTGGAAACCTACGCCACCCGGCTGGACAGCCTGGACGGTACGACTGTCAGCCTGGGCAACCGTATGAGCGCCGCCGAAGGCACGCTGGAAACCTACGTGACCAAGACGAACGCCATTGACGGGAGCCTCACGGCGATGGGCAGCCGGATGGACCTCGTGGAGGGCAAGTTCAGCGACTACGTGCTGACGGAGACCTTCAACGGCACGGTGGAAAAGCACTGGTCGGCCATAGAGCGTACAGACAGGAATCTTCTGCTTTCGATAAACAAGTCGACGGGCTACCCGCTGAACAAGGACGTGAGGTTTGTAAAAGGCATGAACGGCATTTCCCGGTATGACAATTCGGGAGGCGGGTCCGTGACGGTCAGGCGTATCGTGATATACCGGGGCGCTTCCGTCCCCTCGGCCTCCAACCCTCCGGCCGGCGGCTGGATTACCGATGATGTCCGTGCCGCGCACGTGGATGATGTCTATTACGATTCCTCCACGGGCACATGGTACACGTATGCCGTCTCCGGCACGTCCTATGCCTGGAGGGAGGGCACTCCCGAATTCGGGACTGTTCCGGCAGGACAGGCAGCCGTTATCCGCATTCAAAAAGTAGTCGGAAATTCCAGTCCCGGTCTGGGCGGTTTCACATTCTCCACCCCGTCCCGTGCAAACGCCGTCTTTGAAGCCCGCTTCACCGCCAGAATTCCGGCCGGCTACCGGCTGAACTTTGCCAGCAACGGGGTGGGAAACAACGGTCATAGAATGTGGATCACCGACAACGCCGGAACGGGTGACTGGAAAGAATACCGTTACCAGGTCTTTTGCGGCGCTTCGGGCAGTTTCTCTACAACGAACTTTTTCTACCTGACGAAAGATGCCCCGGAGGGGCAGACGAATGACGACCATGACACGGCCGTTGCCTGGTACCTGCGGGAGGCGACGGTGTTTGACCTTTCCGGCTACGAGGACCCGGTGAGCTACATCAACCTGACGGAAGGACTGGCGAAGATCAAGGCTGCCCGGATCGAGTTTGAGGGGCTGGTGACGGCAAACAAGAACTTCAAGATCCTGCTGGACGGGAGCATCGAGGCGACGAACGGGAAGTTTACCGGGGAGATCAACGCCACGAAGGGCAAGATCGGCGGTTTCGAGATAGGTTCCGGCCGTATCGGCTCGGTGGCCACTTCGCACGGCTCCGGCGGCGGTCTGTCCATCTATGACGACCTTATCCGCGTGGGTGGGGAGAACGGTTGCGCGATGTTCGGCGAGGATGTTATCCCCTCCACGGCCGGCGGAGCCTTCACCGCCACCGGCCGCATCGTGAACCGGCATCCCAACGTCTACGGGTCGTACGGTTTTGACCAGGCGAACTACGGGCTTTTCATCGACGTGACCGGCGGCACGAAGAACTACGGCATCAGCAGCAACGCCGCTCTGATGGCCCCGGCTTTCATCAACACGAGAGCCAAGCTGCTGAACTTCAGCGGCGGCAGCTACAGCGTGGACTTCTCGCAGCACACCATCATTCTGATGTACTACAACCGGTCCGGCTACAGCGGCACGGAGGTCACTCTCCCCCCGGAGTCGAGCGTCGCCCGTCAGTTCGGTCTGAGCTCCCTGCCGAGCGACTTCGCGGCGATGGTCACGTTCCGTGTCCGCACGGGGTCGCTGCCCATCACATTGAAAGGCATATACAACCACAACGAGGACCTGACGGACTACAAGATGGACGACGGTGATTCCGTGACGTTGCTCATCAGCAAGGCTGACGGTTTCCGTTACCAGATATTGAACCATTCAAACTAAAAGGAATAAAAGAAAAGGAGGCATTTATGAAAGTGAACTTTAAAGCGATGCCGGTTGAAGTCAAATTCGGCGAACCGGAAGTGATGGACGTAAGGCACACGGTCGGCAACACGATCAACCGTTCCACCTCTGATATCGGGCTGGCGGATCTGGCCCGGCAGATATACTACGATGACGGTCCGGTCGAGATACCGGAAGTCTACCGTCCCGTGATAATAGCCATCATCACGGACGCGGATAATATACTGGGTGCCGGGAAAAAGGCGATAATCGGCGCACTGACTCCCGCCCCGGCTGAAAATGCAGAAGAAGTTGAAACCGTTAATTTGGCCGAAAGATGAAACAGGTGGAAGAAAAGAGAACGAAGACTTTCCGGTCTGAAGTAAAGAACACCGGTATCGTAATCAATTACCGGGTGACGCTGGTGCCCGCTGAAACCGGGGAAGAGGTAAGCAGCGTTTACGGCACCATTGTAAAGGAGAACAAGAACGTGGGCAGTGTCGGCTACGACAAGGCGGCCGACCGTATGCACACCAGTTTTGAACCGTTTTCCGCCACCACGGCGAAGGAGCGGCAGTCCGTCTCTTCGGTTGCCGCTTTGGACGTGGCCGAAATCATATCAAACAAGTAGGGGGGGCACATGAATTACAAGCGTGAGGAACTGGACTATATAGCCGCCCAGCTTATCCCGGTGATACTGGAGAAACTGGGAGTGGAGGCACAGGGGGTGTCGGAGGTGGAGATCGTGACCGACCTGACGGGGGTGTACTCCCTGCCGGCATACAAGAAGGTCGACGGCACGGAAAAGGTGGTGGAGGCACCGGTGAGCCTGTTGCAGGGCGTTGCCCTCGATGCGGTGAAGAGCGCCACGGACACGGCCAACACGGCCGCCGCCAACGCCGACAGGAAGCGTGAGGAGCTGGAGCAGAGCGAGACCACCCGGGCAAGCAACGAGGAGACCCGGCAGAAGCAGGAGGCAGCCCGGCAGGAAGCGGAGAAAAAGCGGGAGACACAGGAGGAGACCCGCCAGACACAGGAGACCAAGCGCGGGACCGACACGGCGGCCCGGCTGGAAGAGCTGGAAACGGCCCGGCAGAATGCCGTGAACGCCACCACGAAAGCCGCCACGGCGACAGAGACAGCCACGAAAGCGGCGGGTGTGGCGACAGCCGCCACCGAGGAAGCCCTTGCCGCTGCCGCCCGTGCGGGCAGTACGGCCACCACGGCGGAGGCGGAGATAGCGAAGATGAAACAGCTGCAGGAATCCATATCGGGTGCGGCTTCACTGGCTCCCACGAGGATGGAACTGACCTACGTGAAACGCATCACCTGGCGTAATCCTTACGTGCAGCGTATCACGGCGAGACTGTTCCCCTCGTATGCCCTGCAGAACGTGCTGTTCCTGGGTGACGAGGGTGCGGTGAGCGTGGAACCGGACGGGAGGGTCACCCCGAAGCGGACAGGACGGAGCCGGGTGCACGTGATCCCGACCCAGGCCACGCACCTGTACGAGACGATAGAGATAGAAGTCGCGGCACCTTCCGTCCGCCTCACGGGGAACGGCAAGATCCGCCTCGACAGCAAAGGAAACATACGTTTAACCTAAAAAACAAAAAACAAAATGACAGAAGAACAGGAAAGGGGCGTCCTCGAGATGCTCGAGGCCTTCAAGGCCGGAAAGAAAATCAGCGACCTCGACGATGCCAAGGGCAGCACGAGCGACATGCGCGTGGAGGTGCTTGACAAAGACGGGGAGAGCAAGATGATGAACCTCTCGGAGGCGGTGACGACCGCCACGAACGCGGTCTGCGGCCGCTACTGGAACGAGAAGAACAGCACGCCGAAGGCGGCGGGCTACCACGGGAGCCTCGACATGCTGCGGCGTTTGCCGGAACTGCTGGGGCTGGGCTGCTACCTCGTGCAGGACAACCGCAGCCGCCGGAAGCTGGACCCCACGGACCACTACCACTTCGAGGACGGCACGCCGGCCAAGCTTGACGGCACGATGGGGCAATACATGTGGTGCTGGAACCGTGGTTTTTACTTTGCCGAGTGGAAAGAGGGCGACCTGAAATATGATGCCGTGTCGTTCTCGCCCATCAAGGGGAAACAGTGCGTGTATATCCCCGCCGGCGGCGTGTCGGCCCTCGGCGGCGGCGTGCTGGACCGGGATACCAACATCCTCTGCTCGGTGGTGAGCAAAGAACCGAAATACCGGGGCGGGAACAACGACCAGGCGCGGGACGGCACCTACCGCTCGCAACTGGGGATGGTGGCGACCTCGATCCCCTACAAGACCTTCTCGAGCTATGCGCGCAAGCGCGGCGAGGGCTGGGAGGCCAACTGGTATGTGGCGCAGGCGGTGGTGGAGATCCTCTTCATGATCATTTTCGGGACGCGGAACATGCAGGATGCGGTGAACAAGAGCAAGGACGGGAACGGCCTGTACCAAGGGGGACTTGGCGCCGGGACCACCAACTTACCCAGTTGGGACAGCTGGAACAATTTCAACGGCGCGTATCCGATAGTCCCGACCTCCGCCGGCATCGAGCTGGGTGACGGCTGCGGGGAGGCGGATTACGAGGTGAAAGGAGCGGAAGGGACGACGGCTTACACGGTCAAGGTGCCGGTGTTCTTCGGTCTTAAACACCCTTTCGGCCACGTCTGGAAGGTGGTCCGGGGGCTGACAATCAACGTCGGGACGGAGAAGTCGGAGGTGTACGTGGCCCCATCGCTCAAGGACAACTACACCGATGACAACATTTCGGGCATGATAAAGGTCTGCGAGACACCGAGAGCGAGCGGGTATATAAAACAGAAGAGCTACTACCTGCTTTGCGCCATGCCGACCGAAATCGGAGCGACCGCCTCGACTTACTTCTGTGACTATTTCTGGGAGAATTCATCCACTTCCAAGGGTTTTCGTGTTCGTCTGTGCGGTGCTAGCGCGAACAATGGCGCGAATGCGGGGGCGTTTGCCACGATTGCGAACGATGCGGCCTCGAATTCGGGTACGAATGTGTCCGCTCCCCTCTGCTTTTTCGACGAGGATCCGAAGATGTTGTCCTGAATCGAAAACAGGAAAAGAACGTTCTTTGAAATTTTGTATTGAGAGAATTAGAAAGACAGTTCGGCGGGTTTCAGAACTCGCCGTCAGGCGAGTCGATTTTCGTGAAAATCTTTCCTGTTTTAGGAAAATGTATTCAAAAGTCTTATCTTTGCGGTGTTAAACAAGGTTTGACAGGTTGTTTTACCCTTAGTGTGACACGGTTTTCGTGTTCGTCTGTGCGGTGCTAACGCGAACAATGGCACGAATGCAGGGGCGTTTGCCACGAATACGAACAATGCAGCCTCGAATTCGAGTACGAATGTGTCCGCTCCCCTATACTTTGCGGTCAGGAACGGTCAGATAGGGTGAAAGACCTTGCCGCTTGGCAAAAGATGACGAACGCTCTGGAAGGATGCCGGTAGGCCGGTAACGGTTCGAACGCTTCCGAGTAAGGCAAAGCAGACACTCAGACACTCAGAACCTCAGAAACAGGCCATGAAAAGGTATGGAAACTTGTTTGAACGGGTTGTCGAATACGGCAATCTCGAACGGGCGTTCCACAACGCCGCCCGTCACAAAACGCGCCGAAGCGATGTAACAGAGTACGGCTCCCGTCTGGAGGCGAACCTGTTACAGCTCCAGCGTGAACTTGTCACCGGTACCTACCGCACCTCCGAATACAAGACTTTCATCATTTACGAACCCAAAGAACGGAAGATATTCAAGCTGCCGTTCCGTGATCGTGTCGTCCATTGGGCTGTCATGCAGGTGATTGAGCCGATCTGGCTGTCGACCTTCACCCGTGATACATACTCCTGCATCCGTGGGCGTGGGATCCATCCTCTTTTATACAGGCTCCGCCGTGACTTGAAGGCGGATCCGGAGGGAACCCGGTACTGCCTGAAAATCGATGTGCGCAAGTTTTATCCGAGCATAGACCACGGGATCCTGAAACAGGTGATCCGCCGTAAGCTGAAGGATGCCCGGCTGCTTGCCCTGCTTGACGGCATCGTGGACTCGGCAGAGAACGGGGTGCCTATCGGGAACTATCTCTCCCAATTCTTTGCCAACCTCTATCTGTCCGGGCTGGATCATATCATGAAAGAAGAAACGGGCATCCGGTACTATTACCGCTTTGCCGATGATATTGTCCTGCTGGATGGTAGCAAGGAGAAGCTCCACGGAATCCTCGTGTTCATCAACCACTACCTGAACAATGAACGTGCCTTGAGTATAAAGCCTAATTATCAGGTTTTCCCGGTGGAGAGCAGGGGCATCGATTACGTGGGATACGTGACGTTCCATGACTATTGCCTCGCCCGCAAACGGAACAAGAAAAACCTCTGCCGTGAGGTGGCAAAATTACGCAAACGTGGAATGAGTGACGAGGAGATTCGGACAAGGGCATCCGGACGGCTTGGGTTCATGCGGCATTGCGACAGCATCCATTTATTAAAGACTCTCAATATGAAAACATTCAGTGAAGTAACAAACAGCTGTGGTAATCTCACGGGAGACAAATACCACATTGATGACATTCTGGACAGGGAAATCCACCTGAAGGGCTTCGAGATAAAGGCCTCCAAGTACAAGGGTGAATGCCTAATCATCCAGTATGACATCTACGAGCAGGTAAAGGACAAGGACGGGGCCTTGCTCGCCGACGATGACGGTACCCCGAAAATGGATTGGGTGGAACATGTCACCTTCACCGGTTCGGAGGCCCTTATCAGACAGCTGAAGGATGTTGTGCTGGATGAGCCCTGCGCGGCAAAGATTATTAAACAACCCATCGGAGACCGGGGCAAATGCTTTTACAAGATAACCGATCCCGACTAAAACAACAACGATTATGTACAAAGCGATTTATGCGGAAAAAAAGACTTTTTCAAAGTTCGACAATGAACATTACCTGTGCTATCTGAACGGGGAGACAGTTGAGGACTACGTGCCTGAGACGATGGAAGGGGAGGATACCCCGGAACCCGTGACCGGCTACGCCTATACGGGCGACATGGCGGACGGGGGCACGCTGATCGAGGCGAGGGAGGCCACTTATGACGAGTTCGTTTCCGGGTTGATCCGGGTAAGATACCCTGCCAACAGGGTGGAGGCCATCCAGTCCAACCGGATGATAGCCTTTGTAAACCCGAAACACGAGCGTGCTGCCGAGTTCATTTCCGAGTGGGACGCCTTCCAGTCCTACCGGGAACAATGCAAGGAGCAGGCGAAAGCACTTGTAAACGGATAAGTGCCTGTCGGGGGCGGACATAATAAAAGCCCCCGGCCTGTTAAAAATCATCTCACCTACTTTTAACACACGACGAGAGAACTCGCACAACCGGGGGCAGATACCCTCTGTTGCGAGTTCTCTTTTTTTATTACGTATGCAAAGTAAGTGAGATGTTGCAAAGATATAAAATTTTTGTTGTATGAAAGTGATTGAGATACTAAACTTTAACCGGGAGCTGTTGAAAAGGCTCCATGCGGCCGGCATCCGCCTTGAGGATGCCCGGTATATCGACCTGTACGCGGATTATACCCGTCTGCTTGACCGGGGTGAGAAGGTCTCGTATGCGGTGGCCGTGCTGTCCGAGAAATACTCCGTGAGCGAGCGGAAGGTCTATAGCCTTGTGAAGCGTTTTAGAAGCGAGTGTAACTTCCTGATTTTCGGGGGGGGTAAATCTTAGTCTGCGGGTTTTGAACGCCACGGCGGGGCTTAAAACGCGCTGTACGCGGCTTGCAGCCTGATGATGCCATACGGCTTTGAGACGGAGCGCAAGAGCGGTATATTTGTACCGTATAATCCGATGTCTTATGAACAAGTATTACCGTATCCTTGACAAGATTCTTGCCGTGGGAAAAACACAGACCAACAGGAAGGGAAACATACAGTACCTTCTGAACGAGCAGCTGTCGCTGACACCGGCGGACCTGCTCGACATATTCGAGGGGCATCATATCGCCCGCAAGAAACTCCGCAGCGAACTCCGGCTGTTCATGCAGGGGGAGCGCAACGTGGAGAGGTACCGGGAGGCCGGCATCAACTGGTGGGATTATTGCGGCTCCATACTCGTGAACAGTTATCCCACCTATTTTGAAAAACTGCCCCCGTTGATAGCGAAAATTAATCGGGAGAGGCGCAACAGCAAGAACTACGTGCTTTTCCTGGGTGAGACCGGGGCAGAGAGCAACCAAGCACCCTGTCTGAGTCTGGTACAGTTCCAGCTGGACAGCGGTGAACTGGTTCTGTCCGCCTACCAGCGCAGCAGCGATGCGAACCTCGGACTGCCTTCCGACATCTATCACCTGTACCTGATGGCGCGGCAGATAGAGCTTCCCCTGCAGTCGATCACCCTCTACCTGGGAAACGTGCATATCTACGAGAACAATATCGCGGGTACCCGTGCGTTGCTCGCCGGTGACGAGACGGTCCGCTTCGGGCTGAACGTGTGATTCGCTGTACATGCCATGCAGCGGGAACAGTTCATGTTTCCCTCTGTTTTTCGTTTATTCCGGGGACCTTTGCGGACGTTTTAAAGCAGGATGAAATGAGAAGGATGTATTTGTCCGCCCCGCTCCCTTTTATGGGGCAGAAACGCATGTTTGCGAAGGAATTTATCAAGGTGCTGGGACAGTTCCCGGACAGCACCGTGTTTGTGGATTTGTTTGGCGGCTCGGGCCTGTTGTCGCACATCACCAAGTGTGTCAGGCCCGATGCCGCCGTTGTATATAACGACTTTGACAACTACCGCCAGCGGCTTGCGAATATCCCGGCCACCAATGCGCTGTTGTCCGATTTGCGCCGGATAGTGGAGAAGGTTCCCAGAAAGAAACGCATAACCGGGGATTTCCGCGAAATGGTACTCGCCCGTCTGGAGAGGGAGGAGAGGGCGCGCGGATACGTGGACTATATCACGCTGTCCTCGTCCCTGCTGTTTTCCATGAATTATGCCACCGACCTGGAGGGGATGAGAAAGGAGGACCTTTGGAATACCGTCCGGCAGACGGACTATCCCGAGGCAAACGATTATCTGGATGGACTGACTGTAACCAGTGAGGACTACAAGGAAGTGTTCAGGCGTTACAAGGATGTGCCGGGCGTGACTTTCCTTGTTGATCCGCCGTACCTCTCTACTGAGGTGGGAACCTACAAGATGTATTGGCACCTAGCTGATTATCTGGATGTGTTGAACGTGTTGAAAGGACATCCTTTCGTGTACTTCACCTCGAACAAGTCATCCATACTGGAGCTGTGCGACTGGATGGACCGGAACCCGTCCATCGGCAATCCCTTCAAGAACTGCCGGAAGGTGGAGTTCAACGCAACCGTGAACTATAATTCCAGATACACGGACATAATGCTGTACAGGGATGGCAGCGATGCCTTCTGAAATGCCGTAAACCTGAAGGCTCTTGAACGTCGTTTGAATGATGTTCAAGAGCCTTCTTGTATCGTGCGTGTGCGGTATTTTTTTCACATTTCGTTTTATGCCATGATTTTCGCATTTCGTTTTTTATTTTGATCGCATTTCGTTTTGGCGATTATA
>ENA-UONZ01000494-UONZ01000494.1-human-gut-metagenome-genome-assembly--contig:-C93old-NODE-494-length-64270-cov-17.140668_pt1 | contig 64270 bp, 59 predicted proteins | sample MGYA00242468_ERZ724015 | MGnify/ENA metagenome assembly ERZ724015
CTGTAATTTTCATTGTACGAAGTTGGCTGGCTTACGCCACAACTTACGCCAATTTCCTGTCAAGTGGCGTAGATTTACGTAGAAATGTGTGAATTTCATCAAAATCAAGAAAACTGAAAAAAGCAGCTCAAAGCCTTGATAACTCTACGAGAATCTACGTTTTGCGTTATATGCGTTTTGCTTCAAAAAGTTGCGGTTTTGAAGGGCGGCATGTATTGATCCTCCGAAAAGTCAATTACCAAAGTATAAAGCAAGGCGGCGCACGCAGGTGTGCCGCCTTGCTTCGGTCTGTCGGGAAAATTTTCTCATCCCCTGGCCAGGACCTTTTCCAGCCAGTTTTTCCCGTCCACGAAGCGGGAGACGATGAACGAAGCCACATAGTCCCCGGAGGAGTTGATCATGGTGGCAGGAGGGTCCACCAGGTTGCCGATAGCCACCAGAATGGGGAAGGCCAACTCCATCTGGGTGGGGAAGAAAATGGAACAGATGATATACTCGCCTATGTATCCGCCGCCCGGCACACCGCTCATCCCCACCGACGACAGCACCGCCACCAGCACCACCGGCACCAGCTTTTCCCAGCCCATATCCTGGCCGAATACCCCCCATACGAAGGCCACCTTCAGCACGCAGCTGAAGCAGGAGCCGTCCATGTGCATAGTGGCGCCCAGGGGAATCACCATCTCCGCCACATCCCGGCTGATGCCGGTCTTCTCCGCCACCTCCAGGTTGGTGGGGATGGCCGCCACCGACGAGCAGGTGCCCAGGGACACCACGGCGGGTCTTGTGATATGCTGCAGCATGACCCCCGGCCCCCGTCTGCCGCCGCCGAACCGAGCGAACAGCGGAAACGCCGTGAACACATACACCAGACACAGCGGGTAATACACCGCCAGCGCCCGGCCATAGGCCTCGGCTATCTGCGGGCCGTAGTCGGCCACGAGATTGGCAAATATGGAGAAAAATGCCACCGGGGCATACCAAGTGATGATCTTCACGAATTTCAGCATGACCTCCGTCAGCCCCGCCAGCCACTTGGCCACGACGGTCTCCGGCCCGCCGGCCATGTTCACGGCAAATCCGAACAGCCCCGAAAACACGATCAGCGGCAGCATTGCCTTGCGGCTGAGAAGCCCGGCAAAGTCCCCCACAGTGAAGAAGTTGACAATCAGTTCTGATACGGAGGCGTACTCCCCCATCTCCCCCGCCGGGATCTCCTGCCAGGGCGTGAGCACCGGCGGCACCAGCTTCATCAGTGCAAACATGATGAGCGCCGCAATGGTCCCTGTCACCACAAATACCGCCACCGTCACACCCACGATCCGCCCCGCCCGGCGCATACTTTTCATCCCCGCAACGGCTCCGGCGATGGAGGCAAACACCAGCGGCACCACTACGCAGAACATCATGTTGATGAACACCGTGCCCAAGGGCTTGATGGCGGCAGAGGCTCCGGGCAGCAGCCAGCCGAAAACGCAGCCGGTCAGCATACTCAACAGCATCACGCCCAGAAATACATAGTTTCTCGAAACAGACTTCCTTTCCATAGGCTCTCTCCTTTCCGTGCCCCAGCCTATGACGAAGGGGCGCGGAAGGTGTCTGTCCCGCCGCGCCCGGGGAAATATGCGGAAAAATCCGTGAATTTTTGAAAAAAGAATTGACAAGCTCCGCCGGATATGGTAACATAACTCTTGCCTGTCAGGGGTTGTCTTATGGCGGCGTAGCTCAGTTGGCTAGAGCATGCGGTTCATACCCGCAGTGTCACCGGTTCAAATCCAGTCGCCGCTACCATGTTCCCCTGAGATGCGGTGCATCTCAGGGGACTCCCTTTCAGCAAAAAACGGCCCGTTGGTCAAGTGGTTAAGACACGGCCCTTTCACGGCTGTAACATGGGTTCGAGTCCCGTACGGGTCACCACACGGCAATCCGTATTGGGTTGCCGAATATGGAGGCTTAGCTCAGCTGGTTAGAGCGCCTGCTTCACACGCAGGAGGTCACTGGTTCGAGTCCAGCAGTCTCCACCAAAAAGTCCAGGAATCTCAAGGGTTCCCGGACTTTTTATTTTTGCCAAGATTAACTTTGTTAGTAATGTGTTAGTAGTAGCGATTTAGGTTAGTTTTTTTAGGACGCTGTTATAAGCTTTCTCATTGACGATTTTTAGTGTGTCCATAAGCTCGTCCATGACTTCCCACGCTCTATCCTGCGCCATTTGCTCCGTGTAACCGCAGGCTATAAGTCGTTCGTACATTTTGCCACCTTCTTTCTGCTTTTATGGTACAAAAAAACAGGCACCCGAAAGTGCCTGAAAAGTGTCAAAAAAGCAAAAATCCCCCCGCCGGTTAAGGCAGGGGGATAAATAGTTCCTGTGCAATTTTATGATACGCTCTGCATCTGTGCCGCTTTACGGTTTCAACGGACATATTCCGCTCCATAGATACCTGTACGCAACTTTTGCGGCGCACATCGCATTCTATGACCACCATCGCTTCATTGTCAGGGAGTAAAAAAGAATCAACAAAAGCAACGGCTCGCTTCGGCGGCAGATTTGACAGAAAATCCCTTACGGCCTTGTGGTTTCTGTTCATACACAAAACAAATAGCCGTGGAGGTGCGGATGCTTATGCACGGGCGTGAGGCCGGCGTAGCGGTGTCCTCTGCGCCCTCCAGTGGGTTTATTTTACCCCTTATTTCAGCAGGAAATTCCAGCTGGCGGAGCCGAGGATGCCGTCCACACCCAGACCGTGATCTGCCTGCATCCGGCGGAGGCCATCCTCCATCTTGGGGCCGAAGAGCTTGTCACCGCTCCAAATTTCATCCGGGTAATACCCCTTGTCCTTCATCAGCACCATCGCAGCATGCACGTCGTTGCCGGTCATGCCGCGCTTGAGCATACGCAGTTCCATGTGGATCGTGTCCTCCTTCGTCGTGTTGTCGGTCTTGGCCGGGGCTTTCGCGGGGGATGTCTTCCCCAGCCGCTTGTTGACCTCTGCGGCAATGCTGCTCATCCGTGCATGCAGGTACGGGCCGGGGCAGGTCGTAGCCATGAACATCCGGTGTTCAGTCAGATTGCCCTTTGCGTCGCCTGTATAGTTCAGGGCCTTGATGCCGTTGCGCTGGCAGATGTCCACGCACAGGTCGATCAGTTTGCTATAAGCTGCATCGGACACGGGCCAGTCGCCGCCGGTGGAGCTGTTGGCCACCTCGATGTTGACGGCTCGGTTGTCGTTGCTGGGAGACGCAGATGCCCATGCACAGTCGCCCTCGTCCACATAGAGGCCCACCCGGCCATCGGAGCCAATGCCGTAGTTGGCGCTGGCTTCGCTGGAAGAGTTGGCAAACACACTGCCGCAGGTCTCCACGGACAGATTCCCGGCCATGTGGTGGATGGTGATCTTGTCGATTGTGTGGTTCCTGGGGTGGCTGCGGTTGGGGGAAAGCCGGGTGTAGTCCACAAGGGCGGAATTACTCATTGCCGTCCTCCTCCGGAAATACAATCCTTAAGCTCAAGCTGCGAGGCTATATCCTCTTTATAACCACTGAATTCACCTTTTTCCACATAGTTTTCCTTCGCCGACAGGATGATGGAATTGACATTCTGCTGCAGATCGGTAATCTGCTGGTGCGTGGTTTGGGTTACCTGGCTTGCCGAATCGTCCACCCGCTCGATCAGCTCCGCACGCGTGTTTTCAATGCGGCCATTGGTTTTTCGGTCAGCATCAATTTGTGCGCCCGTATAGGTGCGGCTGGTGCCGCCCAACGTGATTTGTGTGTTGCCTGGGTCAAGGATGTCCGGGGCCAGCTCCATCAGCGGATAGGACGCGCTGTAGCCGTGGGGCGTACTGACCAAGGCGGTCATTCTGCCCACCCGGAAATGCTGGATGCCCTCTTGCCAGCCCAAATCCACCGCCTTGCAGGTGATGGTCTCCGGCATGGACAGTCCATTGTCAGCCAGCGCCGCCTTTGCCTTGGTCTGAAGGTTGGCGGCAACAGTCACATCATCCCACTTGATATGCCGGGTAATGCCCCCATATGTGGCTACGCCCGACTTGCTGTAGATGGTTTTGCCGTATTTAACAAGGTCATCCGTCAAGTCACCATCAGACAGTGCTTCGATGGTCAAGCCGTCCTTGCCCTCCGGCAGAATAACGGTGTAGATATTTGTTCCGTCCGTCTCACTGGAAAGGTCAAGAAGATTTTCGGCAAATTCCACCGTCTGCGTATTTGTCAGCGGCAGTTCCGCATAATAGTCCAAATAATTGCCGTCATTCTCGTATCGGATCAGCAGATTCCCGCCCAAGGATGATTTGAGCAGCTTATCGGAAATAGTGGTCATCGCCGTGTCGTACTCCTCAGAGCTGCGGGTAATGTAATTGTTCGGGTCGGACACGGTGACCACGCCGGGCTTGATCTGCTGTTCTGCGGTCACCTGCGCATTGTGCTGTGACAGAATCCAGCGGAAGAAAAACTCCACCACATTCCCGCTTGCGGCGGCGGCTTTGTAGTCATCATCATCCTTGAAATCTTCCGGGAAACTGAATGGCTTGATGATGCTGTCATTCAGCACCGCCATAATGCCCTCTGTTTCGATTTTGTGCGCCCCGTAGAAATCCTTTACATCGCTGGTGATTCTTCCCCTATATATAGGAAAAGTGCCGTCCAGCAGCTCCACAAGGCCGCTCATGCGGCGCAGATTGCTTAAATAGGGATGTTCTGCGTCCACCGTAAAGGACATTTCCCCGGCCTTGCTGACCGCCAGCTTCACAAAAGGGTCACGGACGATTAGTTTTTCATCCGCAAGGCGCATATCATGCAGTATGTAGTCCTTGTATTTTAGCTGATACATTACATACTCGCCTCCTGATATGTAACTGAAATGCTTCCTGTGCCGCTGGCAACCTTCGCCTTCAGGATGTTAGAGCCCGCCTCAAGCCGGATGTCCGGCAAAATATGATCTCCCGCGCTGATGTTGATTGTGCTGCTGCCCCAAAGCAAGGTGGTGTCCTGGGCCACAGTGATAGTAGGTATGACAGGCCGGCGCTCGTTGGGTAGGGATAGCTGTTTGTAGGCCGTGCCAAGGTCAGAGCGGGAAACCGTGGTTTTTGCGTTCTTGTATTTCCACGGGTCGCAGTTGACCGTGACCGGGATAGTCTGCATCATTTTGACAAGCTCCACCTGCCCAACAGAACACCGCCCACTGTAAAAATGGGCGGTGTCCTCAGGGAATGTTATTTTAACGCGCTTGCCGTGGACTTTGTTGCAGAAATCGGAAATCGTAGCAGGCAAAGGTAGTCGCAATATCCGTCAATGCTCCTGCGCTCAAACGCCTCATCGTCGCCGTACTTTTTAACGACAATTTCGTAATCCGTGCCTAAAATGTTGACTTTGCTGTTAGCCATGCGTTGCCTCCTGAAAGAAAAAGAGCCAACCTGTAAGCGTTCCTTACAAGTTGGCTCCTATTGCCCTTTCCCGCGCCCTATTGCGCGGGAGTTGAATATTTGATTGTTTTCTTGACCTCTAAGACAATGTACCCGTCGCCTTTTCGGCGTATTTCAGCATCGTTGCCGCGCTTGATGATGGCTTCAATGGTCTTGATGGTCTCGTTATCCATTTTTCAGCTCGCTTTCCAGAATGTCCCGATACTGCCCCGCATGGTCGGCGGCAGCAGGTTTCAAAAACGGCTGTGCCTTGTTGCCACGCGTGTAATGCCAATTTCCCTTTGCGTCCTGATACACCCACGGTGTAGGCCGTCCGCCGCCGCCCTCGGCGTAAATGCCGGTGCCAAGCTCAACATAAGTGGCATACTCGTTGTCCGTCCCGATGATTGCCGCCGGTTCCTGCTCGTCTACCACATGGGTAATGCTATTGCGCAGATTGCCGGTGTCAACAGGGCACAGCTTTTTCGCATATCCCTCTGCCACCAGCCCGCACTTTTCCAGCCCCCGCAGAAGCGCCGCATGGATGGCGCCAGAAACCTCTTTGCTGTTGTCATGGATCTCAACACTCATGATCTGAAAATAAAAAATCGAATTCTTTTTGCAGCGCTTTGAACTTGACATCGCGCTCTCTTTCAAGTAATCTCACAACCGGGTCCGACGGATGATCCAGCCCTTGCCATTCCGGATATTTCGCCCGCTCCGTTTCTATTTTTTCGGTGTAATTGCGAAACAATATCTCGCACTTTGCCAAATACTCAGCATAAAGCGGATGCGCTCTATCGACTTTTTTCTTTGCGTTCATACGCTACACCCAGCTCCTTGCTCAGTATTTTCATTACTTCGTGGTACCTGTCAATGTCGGGGTCTATTTCGCCGTCCCACATCATCCTAAAGACATCCGTTCTCTCAATTTCTTTGAATCTATTATAAACGTAGCTCCGGTCTTTGGCAACCGTGTCTTTTCTTTGCAGACCTGCGTGGAGCACAGCATCACTGTACGCCGCTGCAAAAACTGCGGGCGGTACTTTGCCCAGACAGGCCGCGTCAGCGCAGAGTACTGCGACCGCACACCGCTCGACGGTCAGTCCAGCTGCCGTGCGATGGGTGCATTCCAGCAGTGGACGCTGCAGCAGGCGGACGACCCTGTATTCAAGGTCTACCGCCGGGAGTATAAGCGCCGCTTCGCGTGGATCAAGGCCGGGCGCATCAGCGACAGTGAGTTTTATGCGTGGAGCGAGCAGGCCAGAGAGCAGAAAAAGAAATGCGACGAGGGAGCTATCACCGCGGAGGAATTTGGACAGTGGCTGAGGGAGTCGTAAATGCTTCAACAGCTGCAGTGGAAATTAAAGCCAAGCAAACAAACAGATAGAGAAGGCTGTCCCCCAAAAGGATCTGTGAGCACAAGTCCTGCAGAAACCGGCCAGTAAAATTAAATTGAATCCCCAACGCTCCGTTTTCTCAGGGCATGATTGTCGGTGGATTGCTGTTCATGTCCGGCCAGGTGGGAACGGATCCTGCTACCGGCAAGTTGGTGGAAGGCGGCGTTCAAAAGCAGGCCGAACAGGCAATCAAGAATATCGGAACAATTCTTGAAAGCGTTGGAGTCACCTATGCAGACGTTGTAAAAACTACCTGCTTCTTGGCTGACATTCAGGACTTCGGAGCTTTCAACGAAATCTACAGGCAGTATTTCACTGGGAAACCCGCCAGATCCTGTTTTGCTGTAAAGGATCTGCCGATGGGAGCGCAAGTGGAAATTGAAGTGATTGTATCTATAGAAAACAAATAATTTGAGCACCCCCGTATTTCAAGATTTTATCGAAATACGGGGGTTTTTATCATTTCTCAAATCTGTTGGACTTTCCAACAGATTTTCCAACAAGCTATTGCTGCGTTTTTCTGCAGCGCCGCAATAATTCATTTGGCAATGCCGAAATATTCCCACTATAGACGGCATGATTGTTCCCCGGAGTTGTTCAGTGGCTTTTTCTGCGTCACATCAGTCCATTTCTGGAAGAAATCCGTCTCCACCGTCTCCGCCCAATCAGCGGCGCTCCCTCTGCCCCAATCAGCGGCGCTCCTCGTTGTTGCTATGGGCGTACAGATCTGTTATCATACAGAATTGCGCGTGGCTGGTGTCCTCCTGCACCACGGGGTGCGGATGCTATCTCACCGTTCTCAGAGATGGGGTACGCCGCCGCCAACACCAGGAAATACACCGATATGTTCCGAGCGGGTGAGATAGACCCTTCCGTCCCCGGGCAAGCTTTTTGCTTGGAGGCATATAAAGAATCCGAGATGTTTTATTTGAGTTTAATAAACCGTTTAGATCAAAAATGAAGAAAAGTTTTTTTATAAACACCTTTGGGAACGGGAATACTTTACAATAAATTTACATTCAGGCTATTTTTATAGCTAGAAAAGGAGGCGCATCCCATGAAAAAAGAAACTATCAACGATTTGACAACAGAAAAAACAGAACTCAAGCGGGAAATAGGTGCCTTTGGTGGTGTTAGCATTATTGCTGGTATCATGATTGGCTCCGGTATCTTCTACCTGGGCGCCTATGTGCTGCAGCGCGTGGGTATGAACAGCGGTCTGGCTCTGCTGTGCTGGATCATCGGCGGTGTCATTTCCCTGTTTGGCGGTCTGGCCTATGCGGAAATGGGCGCGGCCATGCCCCAGTCCGGCGGCCGCGTGGTCTACCTGAACGAGGCCTATCACCCCATCGTGGGCTTCATGTGCGGCTTTGTGGATTGGCTCATTGCCGGTCCCGGCTCCGTGGCCGCCCTGGCCCTGGCGCTGATGGGCGTATTCCAGCCCATCCTGAACATCAGCGACTTCGGCTGCAAGGCTGCCGCCATCGTGATCATCATCGGCATCACCGCCTATAACCTGGTGGGTGTGAAGCTGGCCTCCGTGGTGCAGAACGTCTCCATGGTCGCAAAGCTGGTGCCCGTGGGCATCATCCTCATCGCGGCCCTGTTCGTCGGCCACGTCTCCCCCGACCTGTCCTTCGCCTCTGCCAGCACCTACGCCGCAGAGAACAACACCAGCATCTTCAGCATGATCGCTCTGGCCGTGGTGGCCTCCCTCTGGGCCTATGAGGGCTGGACCAACCTGAACACCGTGGCCGAGGAAATGAAGAACCCCCGCAAGAATCTGCCCCTGGCCCTTATCATCGGTATCGGCGGCGTTACGATTCTCTACACCCTCTTCAACTTCGCCATCATGAAGGTTCTGCCCCACGAGGAGATCGTGTCCATGATCGACGCCGGTGACCTGTATCTGGGTACGGCGGTTGCTAAGAAGCTGCTGGGCAGCGCAGGTGCCGTGGTGGTTACCGTGGGCATGGTTCTGGCCATGTTCGGCAGCCTCAACGGCCTGATCCTGGCCCAGCCCAGAATGTACTACGCCATGGCCAAGGAAGGCCACTTCTTCCAGAGCTTCACCAAGCTGAACAAGCAGAAGACCCCCTATGTGGCCATCATCGTCCAGGCCGTTATCTCCATCATCCTGGTGCTGGTGCGCAACCTCAGCCAGCTCACCGACATGGTGGTGCTGAGCAACATGCTCTTCAACGTCCTGATCGTTCTGGCTGTGCCCATTCTGCGCAAGAAGTTCCCCAACATCGAGCGTCCCTATAAGGTGTGGCTGTATCCCGTGTCCATCATTATCACCGCTGTCATCTTCCTGGCCCTGTTCGTCAACTCCGCCATCGAGGATCCCGTCCTGGGCTCCATCGGCTTTAGCGTGCCCGCTCTCGGCGCCGTTGTTTACCTGATCTTTGACCGCAAGCTGAAGAAGGAAGCGGGGGAGAATAAGGAGACTAATGATGGCTGAGCTGTATTATAATGCCAAAGTCTATGTGGAAAAGGGTCATTATGAGCAGGCAGTTTTGGTTGAGGACGGCATCATCCGCCGCATAGGCAGCAGCGATGCCCTGCTGGCCGATGCCCCGGCTGACGCCACCCGGGTGGATTGCGGCGGCCGCACCCTGATCCCCGGTCTCAATGATTCTCATATGCACTTTGCCCAGTTCAGCGAGACGCTGAACCAGGCCCATATCGCCGATGTAAAGTCCATTGCGGAGCTGATCGAGGTATGCCGCAAGTTCGCCCAGGAGCACCCCCAGCGTGTGAAAAACGGTCTCCATGCCATCGGCTGGAACCAGGACTATTTCACCGACGGCGGCCGCCTGCCCGACCGGCATGACCTGGACAAGATCAGTACCGACTATCCCATCGTGCTGGAGCGTGTCTGCGGACACATTGTCTCCGTCAACAGCAAGCTCCTGGAGATCCTGCAAAGCACCGGTGAGATAGACAAGTGCAAGGGCGAGGATTGCCTCACCGATGAAAATGGCGTGCCCAACGGCATCTTCACCGGCAACGGCTGCAATATCGCCAAGTGTCTCATCCCGGAGTTCACTCTGGAGGAGCGCCATGAGTTCATGAAGGATGCCATGGACTATGCGGTTTCCCACGGTCTCACCAGCGTCCAGAGCAACGATGTGGGCACCACCTTCCTGGATACCCCCGCTGCCTTCCGCTTGCTGCACGAGATGTACGACAATGGAGAGGGCAAGGTTCGCTATCGCCATCAGGTCTGCTTCAACAACCTGGAGGATTTCGAGGAGTACCTGACCCGGGGCGAGTACGCCGTGGGCGAGTATAAGAAGGGTTCCTGGCTTACCCTGGGTCCCCTGAAGCTGTTTAAGGACGGCAGCCTGGGCGCCCGCACGGGTCTTATGTCCCACGGCTACGTGGGCGATCCGGAAAACCACGGCCTGGAGTGGATCACCGTGGAGGATATGGACCGCTACTGCCAGCTGGCAAAGGAGCACAATCTGCAGGTGATTACCCACTGCATCGGTGACGAGGCCGTGCGCCGCACTGTGGAGTGCTATGAGCGGGCCTTCGTGGATGGCAAGAACAAGCTCCGCCACGCCGTTGTTCACTGCCAGATTACCGACCGTGCCCTGCTGGAGCGCATCGCCAAGGACGATATTCTGGTGTTTGCCCAGCCCATTTTCCTGGATTACGATATGAATATCGTGGAAAAGCTGTGCGGCAAGGAGCTGGCTTCCACCTCCTACGCCTTCGGCACCCTTCTGCGCATGGGCGTGCATCTGTCCTACGGCACCGATTGCCCTGTGGAGGACTGCAACCCCTTCACCAATATCTACATGGCCGTTACCCGCAAGGATAGACAGGGCCGTCCCGCAGGCGGCTTCTATCCCGGCGAGTGCGTGGATGTGGAAACGGCTATTGACGCCTACACCAAGGAGAGCGCCTACGCGGAGTTCCAGGAGGACGTCAAGGGCCGCCTGATGCCTGGCTATTATGCGGACATGGTCCTGCTGGATCGGGATATTTTCACCGTGGATCCCATGGAGATCAAGGACATCCTGCCCGTAATGACCATTGTGGGCGGCAAGGTAGTTTATAAGAAGTAACGATTACGAAAAGCGACAGGGCTGCTCGTTCAGTGCGTATGTTTGTGCGAGCTGAACGGGCGGCCCTCTTGTCGCATAAGCAAGAAAATAGGAGGAAATAAGATTATGGGCGTAGAGAGCAGATATGGCCTGACCTTCGGCTACATGGAGCACGGTCAGCGCAACCTCATTACCGATGTGCCGGGTGTTCGTGTGGGCCAGGTGACCCTCCACGACGGCGAGGTACACACCGGCGTCACCGCCATCATCCCCCACACAGGGGATGTGTTCCACGAGAAGTGCCTGGCCGGGGCTCATGTGATCAACGGCTTCGGCAAGAGCATCGGCCTGGTCCAGGTGCAGGAGCTGGGCACCCTGGAGACCCCCATTTTGCTGACCAATACCCTGTCCGTGGGCACCGTGTCCACGGCGCTGGTGGAGTATATGCTGGAGCGAAACGACGACATCGGCCTGGATGCAGGCACGGTCAATTCCCTGGTCATGGAGTGCAACGATGCCCGTCTCAGCGACATCCGCGGCCTGCATGTCACCAAGGAGCACGCCCGTGCGGCTCTGGCGGCAGCATCGGAGACCTTTGCCGAGGGTGATGTGGGCGCCGGCGCCGGCATGGTGTGCTACTCCCTCAAGGGCGGCATCGGTTCCGCCTCCCGGCTTTGCCATCTCTATGGCGAGACCTACACCGTGGGCGCCCTGGTAATGACCAACTTCGGCACCCTGCGTGACCTGCGCGTGGCAGGGGACCCGGTAGGCGAGCGGCTGTACCGGCAGGAGCAGTCGGAGCTGAAGGACAAGGGCAGCATCATTATAGTCCTGGCCACCGATGTTCCCCTGTCCTCCCGCCAGCTGGAGCGTGTGGCCAAGCGTGCCCAGTCCGGCATTGCCCGCACCGGCGGCATCTCCGGCAACGGCAGCGGCGAGATCGCCCTGGCCTTCACCACGGGCAACAAGCTGGCCCATTACAGCAGCGACCGGCTGGAATCCATCCGCCTGGTCTACGAGGAAGATATTGACGAGGTGTTCCGGGCGGCTATTGAGAGCGTGGACGAGGCCATCATCAGCTCCATGCTCCACGCCAAAGCCGTAACAGGCCGGGCGGGCAACCATTATAAGAGCCTGGCAGACCTCTATATGCCCGAGAAAAAATCCGAAAAGTAAGAAGGGGACTGGCTGTGAAAAAGATTATCGGCATTATCGGCGGCATGGGCCCTCTGGCCACTGCGGACCTGTTTGAAAAAATCATCCGCGCTACCGACGCCGCCCGGGATCAGGACTTTCCCCATGTGATCGTGGACTGCAACACGGATATTCCCGACCGCACCGCGGCCATCCTCATGGGCGGCGAGGATCCGGTACCCCAGCTGGTGCGCTCGGCTAACACCCTGGCGGCCGCCGGGGCCGACGTCCTGATCATGCCCTGCAACACTGCCCACTGGTTCTACGATGACCTCTGCCTCCGGACCCACTTGCCGGTGCTGCACATGCTGCGCCTGACGGCGGACCATCTGGAGCGGACGGGCGTGACCGCCGTGGGCCTTTTGGCCACCGACGGAACCATTCAAACCGGCATTTATGAAAACCTCCTCTCCGGTCGTGGCATACGGGTCATCAAGCCCGATGCTCCCGGTCAGCGCCGGGTCATGTCCGCCATCTACGATGGCGTCAAGGCCGGAAACTTAGGCGCCATTGACGTGGCAGCCCTGCGCTGTACCCTGGATGCCATGATAGCCCAGGGGGCGGAGTGCTTTGTCCTGGGCTGCACGGAGCTTCCCATTGTGTTTGCCCAATGCGAGCTGCCCTATCCCGTGGCGGATCCCACGCAGATCCTGGCCGAAGCTGCTGTTTCCTTCGCAGGCTATCCCGTGAAAAAAATGTAAGGGGGACTCTATGCATATTGTAACGGAAAAAGCGAAGCATTTCTGCGGGGATCCGGAGCTTTTGGCCCGCCGGATGACCTGCCGGGGTGTACCGGGGTGCAGCGTGGCCCTGCTGCAGGGGGGACAGGTGACCCATTCCGCTGTCAGCGGCGCTGCCGGCGCCGCTCCGGTGACGGAGGGCACCCTCTTTGAGTGTGCGTCCCTGACAAAGCCCCTGTTTGCCGTGCTGGCCCTGCAATTAGCTGATGAGGGGCTGCTGGCCCTGGATGAGTCGGTGCCTGCCCGGCTGGGAGGCGAGCCCTGGTCCCAGGACCCGGATTTTGCAAAGATCACCCCCCGCCACATCCTCAGCCACAGCTCCGGCTTGCCGGATTGGCACAGCCGCCCTATGCCCATGCTCTTTGCCCCGGGTACGGCCTATAGCTATTCCGGCCAGGGCTATTATCTGCTGCAGCACTTGGCGGAAAAGCGCACGGGCAAGACCCTGCCGGAGCTGCTTGAGGAGCATATTTTCGTCCCCTTCCGCATGAGCCGATCCGCCGTGCTTTGGACTCCCTCCGTGGGGAGTGCCATCTCTGTGGGCTTTGATGCGGAGGGCAATCCTTGCCGCGTGCGAGATTGTGTGGATCTAACCGGCAACGCCCCGGAGCCCAATGCTGCCTGGTCCTTGTATTCCAACGCTGCGGATTACGCCCGGTTTATTTCCAGCCTGCTCTGCAGCCGGGGTGGGCTGCGGGAGGACACTTATCACCAGATGGGCTCCGTGCAGAGCATCGCCGATGATGACATTGCCTGGGGCCTGGGTGTGGGCCTCATACGAAAGGAACCCTCCGTCCGGTGGCACTGGGGCGATAACGATGGCTTCAAGTCTCTAGCCCTGTGGGATCAGCAGACGGGCGATGGCCTTGTGGTCACCACCAACAGCGACAATGGTCTCTCCCTGTGCTATGACCTGGCGGCAGAGCTGACGGACGCAGATTTCCTGGCAGCTATGGCCGTCTTCATAGAAACAGCGGAATAGATGCTTCCCTTTTCGGGCGGAGTCTGCTATACTTCTTTCTGTAAAGAACACTGTAGGATGGGAGCAAATGCCATGGATCAACGAGACCTGCTCATCAAAAACGGGAAGATCCTCTGTATGGATGGAGATATACGCGCCGATTGGCTTTTGACCCAGGGCGGCAAGATTGCCCGCCTGGGCGTGGGGAAGTGCGACCCGGAGTATATCTCCGGCACCGTGCAGATCATTGATGCCGGGGGGCGGACGGTATTGCCGGGGTTTATTGATAACCACTTTCAGGTGGTGCGTATCGGCTTGGAGTGCGGGTATGTAGATCTGTCCCATGTGCGCAATTATGATGAGATCGGTCAGATTATCCGGCGTGAGGCGGCCAGCCGCAGCGTTGTCACTGCCTATCGGCTGGACAGCAGCCGCCTAGAGGAAAAGGCCCTTCCGGACCGCAAGGTCCTGGACCATTACTGCGCCGATAAGCCGGTTTTGATCTTCTCCTTAGACTATCACACCATTATCCTCAATACCGTGGGCATCCTGTATAATAAGATTCCCTTTACCCTGCCGGGCATCCATATGGATGACAACGGTATTCCCACAGGTGTCTTCACCAATCAGGCGGAAAACCGGCTGGAGGGCAACGTGCTGGACGCCTATTCCTATGATGACTTTGATACCGCTGCCGCCCGCACTGTGGGCATAGCCTTTTCCCATGGCCTTACCACCGTAGCCGCCATGGAGTGCCGGGGCGCCAAGGCAGAGCAGCGCCCTCTGCGCACCAGTGAGTTCTTGGTGCGCTATAAGGACCGCTATCCTCTGACCACAGAGATTTTCTATCAGACCACCGAGTATAAGCGTGCCCTGCAGCACGGCCTCAAGCATATCGGCGGCGCCCTGTATATCGACGGCACCATGGGCGGCCGGACAGCGGCCCTTTCCTTTGACTATGCCGATGCGCCCCATCGGAAGGGGTGGATCTACATGACTCAGGATGCGCTGACACATTTTACCATGGAGTGCTGCCAAAACAATCTGCAGATTGGCTTTGACGCCATTGGCGACGCCGCCATTGAGACCGTGCTCCAGGCACTGGAGGCCGCCGCGAAACACTATGACGTGCGCTCCATGCGCCACCGCATTGAGCATGCGGAGCTTATAACACCCTCCCAGATGCAGCGGGCTGCCCGCCTGGGCGTCATTTTGTGCATGCAGCCCGCCTATGAGGGGCTGTGGGGCTATCCTGGCGGTATGTATCAGCAGCGCCTGGGCGATCGTTACGGCACTACCAACCAATTTCGCCGGATTATCGACAGCGGTATTACCATCTGCGGCGGTTCGGATCCACCCATCACCAACCCCAATCCCTTCCAGGGCATCCACTACGCCGTCAACCATCCCGTTGCCGCCAATAGCGTAACGCTGCAGGAGGCACTGGAGATGTATACAAGCCTTGGGGCTTATGCCCTCTTTTTGGAAAAGAAAAAGGGGAGCCTCCGGGAGGGGAAGGACGCCGATATTGTGATCCTGGACCGGGATATAACGCAGATGGATCTGCGGCAGCTGAAGGACGTTCAGGTGGATATGACCATCAAAGACGGACGGGTCGTATTTGACCGGAATGTATAAGTATGTTGTATATTACGTTTATGGGCGGGCCCCGATTTTTGCTGGACGGTGCGGATGTTAGCGATCAGATCAGCAGCAAGGCTGCCGCTATCATCGCCCTGGTCCTGATGAAGGAGACCCGGCAAATGCGCCGCAGCGACATCATCAGCTATCTTTGGAGCGAAAGCAGCGATGATGCCGCCAAATACAACCTGCGCTTCAACCTTTGGCAGATCAAAAAGGCCCTCGTGCAGGCGGATGGCGAGTCGCTTCTGCTGGTGTCCAAGGATGATATCAAAGTCAATCCCAACTTTAGCTTCCTGTGCGATATATCTGAGATCGAGCAGGCCGCTATCGAGGATATCAACTCCATCGCAGAGCTGAAGCATCTGCTATCCCTGTTCCGGGGTGACTTTTTTGAAAACTGCAGCCTGCACAATTGCGAGAGCTTTTTGGAGTATATCATCCAGCGCCGGTACTATCTGGAAAACCGAAAGCTGGTGGTCTATCACCGCTTGATCCGGCTGACCTATGAAAACGCGCTGGATGACGATTGCCTGCAGTATATGTCCGCCTGCGAGGAGATCGACCCCTATAACGAGGATATTGCAAAAATCCGTTTGGAGATACTGATCCGGCGGAGCGCCTGGCGGGATGCCGTGCAGTACTATCAGATGTTCTATAGCCGGCTGCTGCGGGATGTGGGGGCCGAGCCCTCTCCGGAGCTGCAGGAGCTGAGCAAGCAGTTCCACTTGCAGAAAAGCAGGGATGTGGAGGAAAATGTGCTGCATTTGGATGTCTGCACCATTCCGTCCCTCCCCGGCGGCTGGATGTCCCAGGTGCTGAAGGCGCTTTGCCAAAGCAATCAGATCACCTGGAGCGACCATCTGACACAGCGCCAGCTCTCGGACCTGGCCTATTTGCAGCCTATGCTGCCTGCGCAGATGCCAACATGCGTACCCATGGTGCGCGTAGCGGAGGCTTTTATAGACCTGATAACCGGCCTCTGCACGGGAAAACAGGCCTGCAGGCTGGAGATTCGCTCCCTGAACGGCGCCCCCTTAGATGCGCTAAGCCGGGATGTGGCAGAGGTTCTGCAGAAGAAATGCAGCCACAAGCTGGTGATCCTGTAACAGAAATTCTGTGTAGGCCATGTGGCTTTGCCGCAAGATAAGATAAAAGCTCCGCTCCTTCGCCTGGCGGCGAAGGAGCGGAGCTTTTATATCTAATCGGTATGGACACATGGGGGTAATGCCCGCTTACTGGCTGTCCGCCTGGCGCAGGTAGGTGTCATTTTCCCCGCCCCACCAGAGGAGGTCCTTTTCAGCGGTGGTGTGCATATCATAGGTGACGTCATCAAAGGCGCTGGAGCGGGCGTAATACTGGTCCGCGTCGTCCGGATCCTGCTCCAGCTGGCCGCGGTCCACGGTGACAAAGTCCTTCCCGGCCTGAGTGCGCTCCCCCAGGCCCCACTGGCCATCGGACAGGATGACGATACAGCTGAGGCCGTCCTTCTCACCATCCGGGTACCACACATCGGCGATGTCGGCAAAGGCTTCGTCTGCGCCATTGCTGCCGGAGCCGCTTATGGTGTAGGTACCCAAGGATTCGATGGCCAGCTCAGTGGCGCCGCCGGGGAAGGTTTCTGAAGCAGTCAGTTTATCCTCCAGTGTGTATTCGCCCGGACGGAATATGTCCACTTGACAACTGCTGCTTCCAGCAAAACGGATCAGCGCAAAGCTCCTTCGGCTCTCGGCTGCAATCTCCAGCAGGGTCATGGCTACCGCCTTGCCCCAAGCCGCAGCTTCGCCTTCGGTGGAACTGGACTCATCCAGACAGCAGATAATGTCGCCCATATCACAAGGTCACGGACGCGCTGACAAAGCAAGACGCAGCGAAGGAATAACCACATTCTGCGGTTGATTACGAACGCCAAATAATGCGTAAATTATAGGTTGATTTTTACCTATATACAGGTATAATAAGCATAGGAGGTGTTCACCATGACCATTGATACAAAGACGATCGTTTCGGTCACCGAAGCGAATCAGAACTTCTCGCGGGTAACGCGCATTGCCGAGAAAAACGGGCAGGCGGTGATTTTCAAAAACAATAAGCCCAAATATATGCTGGTGGATCTGGATGTGTCCCCCATGATCGATATGACCGATGATGAGAAGATCGACGTTGTGGCGGCGCGCATCCTGAAAAAGTATAAGCCCGCATTTATGGAGCTTGCAAAATGATCAAGTTTTCGAAAGATAAGGTGTTGCTCCTCCACAGGCTCATCGCCCAGGAAACAGGCGGCAGTATCGGTGTCCGGGATGAAGCCCTGCTGGATTCCGCATTGGAGAATGCCTTTGCCGGCTTCGGCGGGCAGGAGTTCTAGCCCACCAAGGAGGAAAAAGGGCGCACGGCTCGGCCATACGCTCATCTCCAACCACGCTTTTGTGGACGGCAACAAGCGCATCGGTATGTACGTTATGCTGACATTTCTGGAAGTGAACGGGATACACATGGAGTGTACCAACGAGGAAGTTGTGGAGGTCGGATTATCCGTTGCCTCCGGCACAATGGGCTATGACGCGCTTCTCCAATGGGTGCGCGACCACAGGATTTGACTGTTTTGAAGGAAGTCGATAGGCGGCACGCCTATTCTTTGGTTACAGCGTGGTCATTTCTGCGCCGTCGCAGGGCTGACCCAAACCGTGACCCAAACGCGGAAAAAAGCAGGTGGATACAGGCGGACACAGTGGATCGCCCACCGAGCCGAAAGCACGCAAAAGCGCCGGAAAGCGTTGTGGCACAACGCTTTCCGGCGCGCATCGTATCTTCACACGCAGGAGGTCACTGGTTCGAGTCCAGCAGTCTCCACCAAAAAGTTCCCGGTTTCCTACGAAACCGGGAACTTTTTTGTTTATTGGGTTATATAATTGTGTATTGCACTTTTTTTGCGTGACCCAAACGCTGACCCAAAAGCCGAAAGTACGGGAGAGAGACGGATAGTATTGTCTCCTCCTCTCCCTTTATTTTTGTGTTTACATGGCCCGGTCGTAGTGACCCTCCCAGCGGTCGTCTTTGCGCTTGCCCTCACAGCTGCGGTGGAGCCGTCCAGCGTACTGCGCCAGTGTGCCGCGTCAGGAGATGGGCATAGCCAGCCGCAGAGTGTTCGGCGGCAGAAAAGCTGTTTTCGAGGGTTAGAAACTATCAGTTGTCCTTGCGGCGCTTCAGGGTCAGGCGGACGGGCTCATTGGAGTGGAACACGCCGAAGCCCAGCCAGCCGTTGATGATACCTACAAACGGAGACAGAAGCGGAAGCAGTGCGAAGGGGAAGTATACCAAAGTGGGGACGCCCAATGTAGATGCCAGGAAAATGCCGGATACATCCCAGGGGATGATGCTGCCGATAAGGGTGCCGGAATTTTCCATGATCCGGGACAGTACGCAGGGCTTAATATCATACTTTTCATATGTATCATGGAAGGCCGTGCCGGGGAGGGTCAGGGTGGTATACTGACCGCCGCCGCCCACCATCAGGAGAATACAGGTGGCGGATGTCATGGTGATAAGCCCCTTGCTGGACTTGATGTGTCGGGTTGCCAGTCCCATGAGCGTGGGCAGGATATTCAAGTTTTGCAGCAGGCCCGCAAACATGCCAGAGAACAGGGACACATAGATGGTGGTGGCCATGCTGGCTGCGCCGCCGCGGGAGAGCAGACTGCTGACGGATTCCACAGGACTGGAGCTGACATAACCATAGAAAGCGACCTTGCACATTTCGGCAAAGCCGACGCCCTGGAACAGCATAGCCCACAGAATACCGAAGAAGATATTGAAGCCAAAGACGATGATGGACGGCACGTGCTTGACCGCCATGAAAATCGTGACCAGCGGCGGCACCAGCATCCACAGGTTGATGCGGAACTCCGCCCGGATGCCGTCGGTGATAGCGGTGATCTCGCTGAGATTGGAGGCACCGCTGCCGTAGCCTGCGCCGAGAATGGAATAGGCGACCAGGCAGATGACCGTTACAGGAATAGTGTCATACAGCATGGAGACGATGTGGTCATATAGGTCGACCCTGGCTGTGGCGGAAGCCAGCAGGGTGGTGTCGGGCAGCGGGGAAAGTTTATCGCCGAAGTGGGAGCCGGAAATAATAGCGCCGGCGGCCAAAGGCAGGGGGACACCAATGCCCGCGGCCACGCCGATGAGCGCCACACCCACGGTGGCCGCTGTGCCCCAGCAGGCACCGGTAGCCAGGGAGGTGATGGAGCAGATGATGAAGGCCAGGGGCAGGAACATCTGGGGATTGATGAGCTTGATGCCATAATACAGCATGGCGGGCACGCTGCCGCAGGCCATCCACACGCCGATGAGGCCGCCCACCAGGATGACCACCAGCACCGCGCCGATAACGGCAGAGGCACCGTTGGCCATGGCCTTTTCCATGTCCTTGAGCTTGGCGCCCAGGATCATGCCGTAGATCACCAGCACGGCCAAAGCGGCGATAAGTGCGATAAAAATGTCAATACCGGAGAGCACCATGGTCAATACCACAGCAAAGGGAAGCACGAAGCCCAGCACTGCCCGGGCAGAAGTCATTTTAATGTCGATCATTGCTTTTCTCCTTGTCTCCTATGGTTGTCGGTTACAGGGCGCTTAGGCCGCGTTTGATGTCATCCAAAAGATCTTCCGCATTTTCACAGCCGACGGAAATGCGGACCAGGCCGTCATCGCTGTGAATGGGATAGACCAGAGAACCTACATCGCCCAGGCTGGTAGCATTGCTGATAAGCTGCAGGGCATCCACGAAGCGGCCCATCTCCGCATAGCCGCCCTTTAGGTGGAAGGCCAGCATACCGCCGAAGCCCCGGTGCAGCATTTTCTGCGCCAAAGCATACTGGGGATGGCTCTCCAGGCCCGGATAGCGGACATACTCCACCTGGGGGCAGGTCTCCAGATACCGGGCCAGGGCCAGGGCGTTTTCGCTGGCAGTGTGCGTCCGCATGGAGAGGGTCCGCACACCCCGCAGGACCAGCCAAGCGTCAAAGGCGCTGATATGAGAGCCCAGGCGGTCGGCCATAATGCGCACCCGATCCATCAGCTCCTTGGAGCCGCTGACCACGCCGCACAGGGCATCGCCGTGGCCGCTGATATACTTGGTGGCGGAGTGGAGAACGATGTCCGCCCCCAGTGCGTAGGGCTGCAGCAGGCAGGGGGAGAGGAAAGTGTTATCCACAATGAGCTTGGCCCCGCGCTCGTGGGCCAGGCGGGCAATGGCCTGCACATCCATGAGCTTCAGGTGGGGATTGGAGAGGACCTCTAGATAGATGACTTTGGTGTTGGGCCGGAATTTGGCGCGGATGTTGTCCAGGTTCGTCATGTCCACCATTTCGTGGTCGATGCCGTAGCGGGTGTAGATGTCCTCCAGGGACAGTTTGGAGACTACAAACATATCATCGGAGGCGATGAAATGGTCTCCGGTCTTCAGCTGGCTCAGCAGGGCCATGTTCACAGCGCCCATGCCACAGGCTGTGATGGCGGCATCCTCGGTCCCCTCCAGGGCGGCGATCTTGCGTTCTAAGGCGGCGGTGGTGGGGTTCTGGGTGCGGCTGTAGAAAAAGTTGTCCGGCTGCCAGGCCAGGGCGGCGGCAGAAATGCGCTCGTAGCTGGCCATATCCTCATAAGCAAAGGTGGTGGTTTCGTAAATCGGTGTGTTCAGCGCCCGGGTGGTTGGGTCTACCCGCAGGCCTGCGCGGATGGCCTTGGTAGCTTGGCCCCATTGTCTTTCGTCATGCATTCGGGAATACCTCCTACTGTAAGATGATTTCAGTATAAAGGCTGTCCCGAGAACAGAGTCAAGGAGAAATTTTTCTTGCTGCTTCGGGCCGGGAATGATACAATATTTCCGGGTGATAGTATGGCAAAAAACAGATATACCATCGGCGAGGTGGCCGAAATGATGGGCGTTTCCGTGCAGACCATCCGGTATTACTGCAAGATAGGACTGATTCGGCCCGCCTACACCAACGGAGAGACGGGGTATCGTTACTTTGCCCCGGAGCAGCTGCACTATATCGACCGCATCCGCTACCTGACCAAGTGCGGGCTTTCCCTCAAGGATATTCAGCAAATCATCGCAGGCAACGACATTGATCTGCTGACTCGCCGCCTGGCGGAGGAGAAGGACCGGCAGCTCCAGCGCATCCGGGAGGCCGCAAATCTTGTTGCTACTATAGACTGGTACCGGGATTATTTCCAGGAGGCGCGGCTGCACCGGGACGAAACCATCACATACCAGGTGCGCCATTATCCGGCCCGCAGTATCGTGACGGTGCAGTGGGGGCAGGAACAGTGCTTTGAGGATTTCTATGCCGCCTACGGTCAGGTGCGTAACCGACCCGAGTATAGCACAGTGCATTTTTACCGTCAATTCTACTCCCTGTGGCAGTGGGACCCGGAGCAATTTGAGGCCGGGACGCCTCGCTGCACCCATACGGGGATGATGACGATGGAGCTGCTTCCGTCGGACGGGGACGGCGTGGTTGTGCTACCGGAGGGAGAGTATTACTGTTATCGCTCCCGCATTTTAGAGCACGACTGGAGGCCGGAGGTCCTACACATGATCACATCGGGGCGAGGCGTGCCGCGTTGTGTGGCGACTCTGGAAATTGAAGATGACCTCACCTCCTACCAACACTGTCAGCACGAAGTGCAGATCCTATTCTAAGTCCCGGTGAATATGTTGCAGGCAGATGCCTGCACGGCGGTGCATATCTTGTTAGACTTCGCCGCAAAATATTATAGATAGTTAACAGCAGCGCCCCCAATTCTTGCGCCGCCGTGCAGTCTGACCCAAACGCGGAAACGACTGGGCAGCATAGGGCGGACACAGTGGATCGCCCACCGAGAGCCGAAAGCACGCAAAAGCGCCGGAAGGTGTTGCGGAGCAACGCTTTCCGGCGCGCATCGTATCTTCACACGCAGGAGGTCACTGGTTCGAGTCCAGCAGTCTCCACCAAAAAGTTCCCGGTTTCGCAGGAAACCGGGAACTTCTATTTATCTGAATGCCTTGTGGCGCTTATCGCCTTATGAGAAGCCTTATAATCTTTCTGTCTTGTTGATAAATTTACAGCATGTCCGCCGCCTGCATGGCCTGGGTCAGGTCTGCGATGATGTCCTCGGCATCCTCCAGTCCAATGCTGAACCGGAAGAATCCTTCCTGATAAACGGCAGGATAATGCGGGAGCTTATCACTGTTTTTGTCATAGTAGACGATGAGGCTCTCCACATCGCCCAAAGACACCGCATGTGTCACCAGCTTCAGGGCATCCAAAAACTTTTCATGCTGCTTCTCATCGCCCTTCAGGTCAAAGGAGATCATGCCGGAGTACTGGCCGTGCATCAGCTTCTCCGCCCGGTCGTGCTGGGGATGGCTCTTCAGGCCGGGATACCACACGAACCGGGTAGCCGGGCAGCTCTCCAGGAACTCTGCCACAGCCAGAGCCACGTCGCTGTGCTGCTTCATCCGCAGGGGAGCCGTGGTAAGACCCCGGGCTACCAGCCAGGCGTTGAAGGGGCTGAGGATGCCGCCGTAGTTCACCATGGCCAACTCCTTGATCCGGTCGATCAGCTCCGTGCGGCCCAGGACGCAGCCGCCCAGAGAGTCACCGTGGCCGTTGATGTACTTGGTCATGCTGTGGATCTCCAGGTCCGCCCCGTGAGACAAGGGACGGATGCACACGGGGCCGGCGAAGGTGGCGTCTACGCTCAGCAGCGCCCCGGCCTTGTGGGCGATCTCCGCAATGGCATCAATGTCGCTGATGCCGGTGGTGGGGTTGCCCGGGGTCTCCACGTGGATGAGCTTGGTGTTGGGGCGCACAGCGGCCCGAACGGCCTCGGTGTCGGTGGTGTCCAGCAGAGTCACCTCCACGCCGTACTTCTTGGGCAGATACTCCCGGAACAGCAGGTTCGTGGCGCTGTAGCACACCTCGGACACAATGGCGTGGTCGCCGGAGTTCAGGGTGGTGGTGAATACGGCGGCCAAAGCGGCCACACCGCTGGCGAACACTGCGCCGTCCTCTGCGCCGGTCAGGGCGCACAGCTTGTCCTGCAGCACCATCTGGTTGGGGTTGCGGTTGCGCTGGTAAATATTGCTGTGGATGCCGCTCCAGTCCACCGGGGTACCATCGGTGGGAATGCGGTAGTTGGAGGTCATGTAGATGGGCTCGTTGATGGCGCCGAAGCAGTCGTCCTTCCGTGCGCCGCCGTGTACGGCAGTGGTGTTGATGTGCAGTTTTCCTTCCATATTCATACGCTCCTCTCAGATTATTATGCGGTGCTTTGAGCACCGCCCTTCGTTATGATCATTGTAGTGCGGTTAAACAGTTTTGTGAAACGAATGATTTTTATGATATTTATTAATATATATAATTGATTTTCTGTGAAAGTATGATACGATATACAAAAAGGGGGCCGGGTCATGGAGATACGAAATCTGAATACATTTCTGCACGCGGCATCGCTGCAGAACATTACAAAAGCGGCGGCGGAACTGGGGTACTCCCAATCGGCGGTCAGTGTGCAGATTCGCCAGCTGGAGCAGGAGCTAGGCATGCCGCTGTTTGACCGTATCGGCAAGAACGTGTACCTGACGGATTTTGGTCGGTCACTGGTGCCCTATGCCCGCAGGGCCGTGGCGGCAGTAGCCGCAGTGGAGAATTTCGGTAAGTCCGATGCGATTCTATCCGGCTCCATCCGCATTGGCATCACGGACTCTCTGTTTGAACTGCTGATGAAACCGCTGCTGCCGGCCTACCACGCCCGCTTTCCCAGGGTGCGGGTGGAACTGCTGGTGGACACCACTGTGAACCTGACGCAGCTGCTGCAGCAGGGTTCCGTCGACGCCATGTGCGTCATCGACGACCCCCTGCCCCCCGCCCAATGGCATATCTGGCAGCAGACAAAGGTGCCGGTGGTTCTGGTGGCCAGTCCGTCCCACCCGCTGGCGGGCCGCCCATCCGTAGATCTGCGAGATCTCTCCGGCAGCGAGCTGATCCTCATGGAGCAGGACGCGCCCTATAACCGCCGCTTTGAGGGTCTGCTGGCGCAGCACAGTGTGTCGTGCGAACCTTTTCTGCGCCTGCCCAGCGCCAGTGCCGCACGGGAATTGCTGCTGGGCGGGGTGTACCTGTCCCTGCTGCCATGGTACACGGTGCGCGTGGACGTGGAGACCGGACGGCTGCGGTGCCTGTCCGTCCCGGAATGGGAGCTGACTCAGGCGGTACAGATGGTGCTGCACCGCAGCAAGGTGGTCACGCCGCAGATCGAGGGCTTCCTTCAGGAATTGAACCGGGCGCTGCACGCACTCCTGGCATAGCCCGCTTCTCCGCACCCGCCACCACGGCCCTGAACGCGCAGACGGCCTCCCGGGCCTCCAACTTCATAGGCCCCTTTGCAAGGGAGATGACCATAATGGACTTCGCCCCATCGGCGGAGCATTTACATGGATGGGAGTGAACGTTTTCTTGAAAAGAGGCCAAGCCGTGCGGCTTGGCCTCTTTTCTTTTACCCTTTCACCAGCACCCGGGTCAGGCGCAGGGACAGCGGGGCCACCAGGAGCATCTGAATGGGCAGGGCAATGCCCTGCTTTTTGTTTCTCGGCATTGTTTTTTCTCCTTTTCTCCGCGAAAGAAGGACAACAAACGCCGCCCACCCGTCAGACATAGGGAGAGCAACATTTATTGTCCTGTTTCGCTTATTTACTTCCCGTTCAGCATAGCAAATTTTCGCCGGGAATGTCATAGACATTCTTCGCAAATTTTTCGCAAAAATCACACGCCCCCCTGCGCAGGCGGCACAAGGAGGCTTGACAATCCCCCCATTTTCCCCTACAATACAAACCAAGCTCCTGACGCCAAAAGTTTTCTTGCGGCGGAAGATGCGCCATAGAGAGAATTGCCCGCCCCCGGCGGGTCTTGTGGCCGTGTCGCAGAGCGATGCGGTTTTTTTGCCGCAAAAATTCATCCGGGAGGTAATCACATGGAAACCAGAGTCGCCCTCATCGGCATCATTGTAGAAAAGGAGTCGTCGGTGGCCGCGCTCAACGAGCTGCTGCACCAGTACGGCCACTACATCATTGGCCGCATGGGGCTTCCCTACCGGGAAAAGTGCGTGAACATCATCTCCGTGGTGCTGGACGCGCCCCAGGACGCCATTTCCGCCCTCAGCGGCAAGATCGGCCGCCTGGAGGGGGTCAGCGCCAAGACCCAGTATTCCCATGTCATCACCTCTGCGGAAAACTAAAGCAAAAGAAAGGAACACCGCAATGAAAAAGATCCTCTCCCTCCTGCTGGCCCTGGTGCTGGCACTGAGCCTGGCCGCCTGCGCCGCGCAGCCCCGCCAGGAAACATACCAATCTGTAAACATCCGTTTGGGTGGCCTGAAGGGCCCCACCTCCATGGGCATGGCCAAGCTGCTGGACGATGCTGAAAACAAGCTGACCGCCAACACCTATGAGTTCACCATGGCCGCCTCCGCCTCGGAGCTGACACCGCAGCTGATCAAGGGCGAGCTGGATATTCTGGCCGTGCCCGCCAATGTGGGCGCCATCCTCTACAACCAGACCCAGGGCCAGGTGGAGCTTCTGGCCGCCAGCACCCTGGGCGTGCTGTACATTGTGGAAAAGGGCGGCGAGACCGTGACGGATATCAAGTCCCTGGCCGGCAAAACCATCTATGCCACCGGCAAGGGCGCCACTCCCGAGTATGCCCTGACCTACCTGCTGGCCCAGAACGGCCTGACCCTGGGCGAAGACGTCACCGTGGAGTGGAAGAGCGAGCCCACGGAGATCGTGACCCTCATGGCCCAGGAGGAATCCTCCGTGGCCATGCTGCCCCAGCCCTTTGTCACCGTGGCCCAGGGCCAGGTGGAGGGTCTGCGGGTGGCCCTGGATCTCTCCGCTCAGTGGGACAAGCTGGGCGTGGACAGCCGCCTGGTCACGGCGGGCCTGCTGGTGCGCAAGGCCTTTGCCGACGAACATCCGGAGGCCGTGGCCAAGTTCCTGGAGGAGTATGCCGCCAGCACCGACTATGCCAATGCCCATCCCGCTGAAACCGCCGTGCTGGTGGAGAAGCTGGGCATTGTAAAGGCCGCCGTGGCAGAAAAGGCCATCCCCGCCTGCAATCTGGTCTGCATCACCGGTGCCGACATGAAAACCGCCGTCAGCGGCTATCTGCAGACCCTGTATGATCTGAAGCCGGAGTCCGTAGGCGGCGCTATGCCCACAGACGGCTTCTACTGGCTGGGCGCATGAGCCGGGAGCGCCTGCAGAAGCTCTTAGCCACTGCCCTGGCCGTGGCCGTCTGGCAGGGGGCGTCCATGGCTGTGGCCTCCCCCCTGCTGCTGCCCTCCCCGGTGCAGGTGGCGGCGCGGCTGGCCATCCTGGTTCCCACGGCGGACTTCTGGTGCACAGTCTTTTTCAGCTTCCTGCGCATCGCCGGAGGCTTTCTGCTGGCGCTGGCAGCAGCCGCCGTGCTGGCCTTTGCAGCCGGGCGGCTGCGGGTGCTGGAGATCCTGCTGCAGCCCTATGTGCTGGCCATCAAGTCCGTGCCGGTGGCATCGTTCATCATTCTGGCGCTGATCTGGCTGAAAATCTCCCGGCTCTCCCTGTTCATCTCCTTTCTCATGGTCTTTCCGCTGCTGTATACCAATATTCTGACGGGCATCAAAAATGCCGATGGGCAGCTTCTGGAAATGGCCCAGATCTTCCGCGTGCCATGGCGGCGACGCCTGCGGATGATCTATCTGCCGTCGGTGGAGCCGTTTTTACTGGCGGGCAGCGCCGCTGCCCTGGGCATGAGCTGGAAGGCCGGCGTGGCGGCGGAGGTCATCGGCGTGGTAGCCGGCTCCATTGGTGAGCGGCTGTACGAGGCTAAAATCTACCTGATGACCGCCGACCTCCTGGCCTGGACGGTGGTCATCGTGGCCCTCAGCGCCGGGTTTGAATGGCTGGTGCTGCGGCTGCTGCGAGGACTGCTTCGGCAGATAGGAGGTGACGGCGCCCATGATCGTTTCCCATCTGTGTAAATCCTTCGGCGGCAAGGCCGTTTTGGAGGGCGTATCCCTGACCCTGCCGGCAGGGCAGATTGCCTGCCTCATGGCCCCCTCGGGTCAAGGGAAGACCACCCTGCTGCGCTGCATCGCCGGGCTGGAAAAGCCCGACAGCGGGGAAATTCTGGACCTGCCGGATCGGATCGGCTATGTATTTCAGGAGGATCGGCTGTGCGGTGGGTTTTCTGCCGTGGACAATATCCGCCTGGTCACGGGCAAGGTCGTGAGCGAGAGCGAGATCTGCCGCCACCTGGAGCAGCTGGGTCTGGGCGGCAGCCTGCACCAGCCCGTGGGGGAGCTGTCCGGCGGTATGCGCCGGAGAGTAGCGGTTTGCCGGGCGGTATGCTATGGCGGCGACCTCCTGCTGCTGGATGAGCCCTTCAAGGGCTTGGACGATGCCGCCAGGCGGCAGGCAGCGGACTATATCCTCCGGCATCGAAATGGGGCGGCCATATTGTGCGTGACCCATGACCGGGAGGATGCCGCCGCTTTAGGTGGGGCAGAAATTATGACATTTTAATTTTGTTCTTAACAAGAAACCCCCGGGAGGAAGCGCCCATACAGGCATTCCCTCCCGGGGTATTTTAATTTCCGTAGGGCGGGGCCCGCCGAGATCATTTAAGAAGTGCGTAGAGGCGGGAGCTTTCCTGCCCATGGTCGCGCCTGCTAATCGGGGCACTTCCTCGAAATCGCCTCGCTTTTTTCTGCCGCTGGCAGCACATCGGCGATTACCCCCGCCCACGGGCGACCGCAAGGGTCGTCCCTACACACCTCGCAGCGCACTGTTCCAAATTGTTTTACCGTCTCACTCCAGCGGCTCACCCAGGGCCTCCAGCCGCTCGATGATCTCATCGGCCAGATCCTCCAGTTCTTCATGCGCCTCGGCCCAGTCCACAAACTCCTCGCTGGTCTCGTCCTCCGGCTCATCCTCGTCCATGATCTCCAGCTGACAGCGGATATCATCCAGATATGCCCGCAGCTCCGCCGGCTCCATGCCCTCCGGATCCCTGAGAAAATCCATCACCCGCACCTCCTGTGTTTTTTTCGATTGTGCCACACCCGGCGCAAAAACGCAAGGGGAAAAGCCGAAAAAAGGAGCTCTTCCTGAGGAAGAGCTCCTTTTTTCTTCACTTCTTCAGGCGCTTGTCGCTGCGGATGGCCAGCTTCGTGCCGATGGTCTGCAGCACCTGCACCAGCAGCACCAGCAGCACCACCGCCACCAGCATCACCAGGTACTTATAGCGATAGTAGCCATAGTCGATGGCGATCTTACCCAGGCCGCCGCCGCCGATGATACCGCTCATGGCGGAATAGCCCAGGATAGTGGTCAGAGCGATGGTCACATTCTGCAGCAGGCTGGGTACGCTCTCCGGGATCATCACCCGGCAGATGATCTGGATCGGGGTAGCGCCCATGCTCTGGGCCGCCTCGATGATGTTGGGATCCACCTCACGGAGGCTGCCCTCCACCAGTCTGGCAATGAACGGGAACGCCGCCACCACCAAGGGTACAATAGTAGCCGCCGTGCCCACAGCCGTGCCGATGATGAGCCGGGACAGGGGGAACACCATAATCATCAAAATCAGGAACGGCACGGACCGAAGCAGGTTGATGATCACATTCAGCACATGCAGCACACCCTTGGGCAGGGGCAGCACGCCGCCCTTCTCGCCCACCACCAGCAGCACGCCCAGAGGCAGCCCCAGGACGGTGGCCAGGAAGGTGGAGAGCAGGGTCACATAGAGCGTCTCCCAGATGGCAAAGGGGATCTGGGGCAGCACCGTTTGCAGGTCTGCCAGGGATTCCGCGGAAAACAGGTCACTGTACATCGTGCTCCACCTCCTCTACCTGAATGTTGGCATACGCCTTGATAAAATTCACAGCCCGGTCAAACTGGGCGCTGGGGATGCCCAGGAGCATACTGCCGTAGACCTCCCGGGACAGCCGCTGGGTACTGGCGGATATCACGTTGCAGTAGATGCTCTCCTCCGCCGCCAGACGGGCCACCAAGGGGATACCGGTGGTCTGGCTGTCCCGGAAGATGAGCCGCACACGGCGCTCCGCTGTGGGATCGGACACCAGGGCATCAGCCCCGCTGGGGAACACCAGCCGCCGGCCGGCTGCGGACTTGGGGGCGGCAAACACCGCCGATACCAGGCCCTCCTCGGCCACCTCGCCGCCGTCCAAAATGGCGACCTTATCGCAGATTTCCTTCACCACGCTCATCTGGTGGGTGATGATGACCACGGTGATGCCCAGCTCCCGGTTCAGCTCCCGGATCAGCTGGAGGATCTGGTGGGTGGTGTTGGGATCCAGGGCACTGGTGGCCTCGTCGCACAGCAGCACCTTGGGATTGGTGGCAAGAGCGCGGGCGATGGCAATGCGCTGCTGCTGGCCGCCGGAGAGCTGGGCCGGGTAGGCATTAGCCTTATCCGGCAGGCCCACCAGGTCCAAAAGCTCCCGGGCCCGCTTTTCGGCATCAGCCTTTTTCATGCCGCCCAGCTCCATGGGGAAGCACACATTGCGCAGGCAGGTGCGCTGCATCAGGAGGTTAAAGTGCTGGAAGATCATGGTGATCTCTCCCCGGGCCCGGCGCAGCTCCTTGGGGGTCATCTTCTCCAGCTCCTGCCCGTTGACCCAAATCTCGCCGGAGGTGGGCCGCTCCAGCAGGTTCATACACCGCACCAGGGTGCTTTTGCCGGCGCCGCTCATGCCGATGATGCCGTATATTTCGCCCTTTTCTATTGTGAGGGAAACATCCTTCAGCGCTTCCACTTCTCCCCCACCGGAGTCAAATGTTTTGCATATGTGCTTGAGCTCGATCATGTTTGTTTCCCTCGTTTCTAAATTACTTCGTCAGGGCGTCCAAAGAGGTCTGCTTGCCTCCGTAGAGGCCCATGGGCTCCACATGGATGGTGGCAATGGACACAATATGCGTACCCTGCTCCTTGTTGAAGTCCTTCAGGTAAGGCAGGTGCTGGAAGTAGTTGGCGTCTACGGTGCCGTCCTCTACCACGGTGTTGGGCACAACATAGTCATTGTAGCTCTGGATGTCCAGGGTGATGCCCTTAGCGGCCAGGATGGTCTTGGCAACCTCCAGGATCTCGGCGTGAGGCGTGGGAGAGGCGGCGACGGAGATGGTGGTGCCGTTCAGGGCAGCGTAATCAACAGAGGCGTCATAGCCGTCGGTGGGATTGGTGACGGTGCTGACCACGGAGCCGGCATACTTCTCAGTGATGAAGTCAGCCACCTGCTTGCTCTCCAGGGCAGCCTTCAGAGCCAGGATCTTGGGCTCGTTCTCATTGCCCTCCTTGACGCAGAGGATGTTGCCGTAGGCGGAGGAGGAACCCTCGATGGCCAGGGCATCCTTCAGGGGATTGAGGCCGGCATTGATGGCGTAGTTGGAGTTGATAACGGCGTAGTCCACATCCTGTCTCACGTTGGGCAGCTGGGCGGCCTCAGCCTCCACGATCTCCACATTGTGGGGATTTTCCACGATGTCGTTCTTGGTGGCGGTGATGCCGGCGCCGTCCTTCAGCTTGATGATGCCCTGCTGCTCCAGCAGAAGGAGGGCACGGGCCTCGTTGGTGGTGTCATTGGGGACAGCAATCTGAATGGTGGTGGTCTTTTTGCCGCAGCCGGTGAGGGCCAGGGCCAGGGTCAGCACAAGGGCCAGGACTAGGGCGGTGAGCTTGGTAGTCTTTTTCATGATGGAATTCTCCTTTTTAATATAGTCAGATTTTTTGTATAGGTCGTGTTATGTGGTCGTATCCGTTTTCCATTCTGATGTGCCCCAGGGACACATTCGCCAGCCGGTGGTAAAGAGACGATAGAGCTTTTTCATGGAATGGTCCTCCTTTTTCTGAAAAATAAAACAGCGGGAAGCCAAGTGACTTCCCGCTGCGATAAGCGATACCCGCGGCTCTAAAAACCGCTCAGGCGTTTTGGGAAAGCAGATGGCTGTTTTGCGCGCAAGAAAACATGCACATGCACATGGACATGCACATCTGCATCATCATGCTGTTGCGGCTAAACTGCTTCATGCTGCTTTCTCCTTTCTCTCTGTTGATGTGGGCATAGTACACCTTTGTTCCGCTCCTGTCAACCGCTTTCTCAGTATTTTGTTGTTTTTTCTAAAAAAAAGACAAATAAACTCTCTATTTTTGTGCGAAGAGCGGCAGTTTTTCACTTCTCCTCTGGATATCTCCTTGAAAAAAGCATGGCAATTCCCTGCAGAATATGATATACTTATTTTAAATCTAAAAAACGAGGTAGCATCATGGACAGGAAATTCCCCCGCATTGTGTTCCGGCTGGATAAACTGCGCAACAATTTCCAGCAAATCACCGCCCGCTGCGCCGCCTGCGGTGTCTCCGTTGCCGGAGTAGCCAAGGGCGTAGGAGGTCTGCCTGAAATTGCCCGGCTTTATAAGGAATGCGGCGCAGCGCAGCTGGCCTCCAGCCGCCTGGAGCAGATCGAGCTCTGGCGCAAGGAGGGAATCGAAGGCCCTTTCCTGCTGCTGCGTGTACCGGGCATGTCTGAGCTCAGCGACCTGCCCCGTCTGGCAGATTACTCCCTGCAGAGCGAGCGCTCCACCCTGGACGCTCTGGAGGAAGTCTGCACCCGGCAGGGGCTCACCCATAACGTCATCCTGATGGCCGATCTGGGCGACCTGCGGGAGGGTTTTTGGGACAGGGAGGAAATGGTGCAGGCCTGCTGCCATGTGGAGTGGGATCTGCCGCACCTGCACCTGGCCGGTGTAGGCGTGAACCTGGGCTGCTACGGCTCCATCATCCCCACCCCCGAGAACCTGGGGCAGCTGGTGGAGATTGCCCGTACGGTGGAGGGCCGCATTGGCCGGAAGCTGGAGATCGTGTCCGGCGGTGCCACCAGCAGTTTCCCCCTGATCCATCGGGGCACATTGCCTGAGGGTATCAACCACCTGCGCATCGGCGAGGCGGCTCTGCTGGCCAAGGATCTGCAGGTGGACTGGGGTATTCACGACATGACTTATCTGCAGCGGGGCACCATTTACCTGGAGGGCGAGATCATCGAGCTGCGGAAAAAACCCACATACCCTGTGGGGGATACGATCATAGATTCCTTTGGCCGGCGGCCCACCTATGTGGATCGCGGTGTGCGGCTGCGGGGCCTGGTGGGCTTCGGCCGGGCCGATGCGGGAGATCTGGAAAGCCTGATCTGCCACGAGCCGGGCATGACCGTCATCGGCGGCTCCTCCGACCATTGCATCGTGGATGTGGAGGACTGCCCCCGGGCGCTGAAGGTAGGCGACGTTGTGCGCTTTGACCTGTGCTACGGCCACATGCTCTATGCCACCGGCCGGCAGGATATTGCCAAGATTTTTGTGGACGCTTGACGGTAATGCCGTTTTGCATATAGGACGCACTCAAATAAATTTTTAGGAGGAAACTCAATTGGACGCGAGCAGTATTTCCATTTTCATCGTGCAGGCGGCTTTGGCCCTGTTCACCTTCTTCGTGGCGGCGCCCTGCGTGCTCAATGCCATCTCTACCTTCACCGTGCAGGCCCGACTGGCCAAGGCCATGGTGGAGGAAGGAGTCATCACTGAGGCGGATCGGCGCATGCTCCAGCCTAAAAAGCAGATCGCGGGCGTGGTCATTTCCGTGATCCTGGTAGGCGCGCTGGTGGCCGTCGCCGCCCGGACGGAGCCCTATGGCTACTTCAGCTGCGGTATCGCCGCCATTGCCGGGGTGCTGAAATACCGGCGCATTCTGGAGTTCAACAGTCTCACCGTTTCCCGCTTCAAAAACACCTATCAGAGTGTTATGAACGCCGGTAAGTACGACCAGTATGTGAAAAAAATGTTCTGATTTCAGACCGCGAAAGGCGGCACGCATTCGCGTGCCGCCTTTTTGCTTGCTGTGGTGGGGCGAGCCAATGCAGGCATCGGGGACACCACCCCCTGCGCAAACCCAGCCGCAAGCTGGTGGCAGGACTCTTTGCCGCAATCCGGTTCGCTTATTGCTGGCTGGCTGCGGACCCATCTGCAAAAAAGAGACGCCCGAAGGCGTCTCTTTTTTGACGGTTTACTATATGTACCCTATCTATACCTTACTTGGCCATAGCCTTGTTGGCCTCGGCCATCTCGGCGAAGATACCTGCGTGCTTCTTGGACACCACAGCCTTGATGACCAGCAGAGTGGCGATCATCAGGACGACGGCGATAATCATGCAGATCACAACATTCTGCACCAGACCGGCGATGATGAAGCTGACGAAGGAAACGGCAGCCACGGTGATACCATAGGTCAACTGAGTAGACACATGGTTCAGGTGGAAGCAGTGGGCACCGGCAGAAGCCATGATGGTGGTATCGGAGATGGGGGACAGATGGTCGCCGCACACGCCGCCGGCGCAGGAAGCAGCCAGACCGATGGACAGCAGGGTGATCTGGCTATTCCAATCGAACACGGCGCAGACCAGCGGGACCATGATGCCGATGGTACCCCAGGAGGTACCGGTGGCGAAGCCGATGAAGCAGGCCACAATGAAGATAACCGCAGGCAGGAACTTGGCAAGGCTGCCGGTGCCGGCCATGACACTCTTCACGAACTCGCCCACCTGCAGACCGTCGTCACGGCACAGGCCGCACAGGGTCCAGGCGAAACAGAGGATCAGGATGGGGGAGATCATCTGGATGAAGCCGTTGGGGATAGACTCCATGGACTTGTTGAAGGAGATGAGGCCGCGCAGCCAGTAATAAACGAAGGTGAACACCAGGGCCACGATGGAGCCCAGGCACAGGCCGTTACCGGCTGTAGCATCGGAGAAGGACATGATGAAGTTGCCATAGTTGTCGCTCTCGGAATCCCACATACCTCCGGTCCAGATCAGGCCGACGATACACAGAGCAATCAGAACGATAACGGGGAGCAGCAGGTCCAGAACGGAGGAGTGCTTGGCACCTTCCTCATAATCGTCCGCACCGGCGAAGGGACGCTCGGGGGTGGTGAACAGGTCGTTCTTGACCTGAGCGTTGTACTCATGCTTCAGCATGGGGCCGTAGTCGATGTTCAGCACGGAGGTGACAATGACCATCACCAGAGTCAGGATGCAGTAGTAGTTGAAAGGAATCTGGCTCAGGAACATGCTGATACGGGAGCCGGGGAAGCCATCGGGCACATAGGAGGCCACGGCGGCAGCCCAGGAGGACACGGGAGCCAGCATACACACGGGAGCGGCGGTAGCGTCGATGACGTAAGCCAGTTTCGCCCGGGAGATCTTGTGGCTCTCGGTAACGGGACGCATCACAGCGCCTACGGTCAGGCAGTTGAAGTAGTCATCGATGAAGATCAGCACGCCCAGCAGCATGGTCATCAGCTGTGCGCCGGAACGGGTCTTCACGGACTTGGATGCCCAGCGGCCGAAAGCAGCGGAACCGCCGGCCTTGTTCATCAGGTCCACCATGATGCCCAGGATGACCAGGAAGATCAGGATGGAGATGTCGATGGCGTTGATCATGCCAACACCCTCACCGGCGCCGATGAAGTTCACAACGGTCTGCCAGGGGCTGAAGTTAGCCAGCAGCAGAGCGCCCACCAGGCAGCCCAGGAACAGAGAGGAATACACTTCCTTGCTGATCAGGGCCAGTGCGATAGCGACCACAGGGGGAAACAGGGCCCAGCCGGTGGCCACGAAGCCGGAACCGTCATTGGACACCTTAGCGATGACCAGGGCGACGATCACGACCGCCAGCGCAATAAAATACGCTATCTTGGTACTTTTCTTTTCCATAATAAGTGATTTACCTCCTCAAGTTTTGATACTTTCATCCTAACCCGAATTGGCAATATTGTCAATATTTCGTTTTCGCCCTCAGTCCTTAATTTTGAACAAATTATGAACCCGTTTTTTGCTTAAATTGACAAAAATGTGACATTTTTATATTATATTGTCGATAAATACTTTTATTTTAACGGTTTCTTTATACTTTTTCTCTCCGTTTTGATGGGCATTTTTAACAGAATCTAAACGCTTAAAATTTCTTTTTGAGAAATTTTTATGTTGCCTGCCCTTCCGATATTATCTTTATTTCGTTTTCCACGCCCGAATATCGTATCAAGTTTCTGTTAATCTCCTCTTTTGTCAAATGTCCACGCCATGATCAAACTGTATATATGCGATCGGACAGGACAGCAATATAATAAAAAGAGACACCCGAGGGTGTCTCTTTTTATTATATAAGGTGCGAATCTTACTTGTTGTACAGGGCCTTATCGGCGGCAGCCATCTCGGCAAAGATACCTGCGTGCTTCTTACCAACAACAACACGAATCACCAGCAGAGTAGCGATCATCAGCACAACAGCGATAATCATGCAGATCACAACATTCTGCACCAGACCGGCGATGATGAAGCTGACGAAGGAAACGGCAGCCACGGTGATACCATAGGTCAACTGAGTAGACACATGGTTCAGGTGGAAGCAGTGGGCACCGGCAGAAGCCATGATGGTGGTATCGGAGATGGGGGACAGATGGTCGCCGCACACGCCGCCGGCGCAGGAAGCAGCCAGACCGATGGACAGCAGGGTGATCTGGCTATTCCAATCGAACACGGCGCAGACCAGCGGGACCATGATGCCGATGGTACCCCAGGAGGTACCGGTGGCGAAGCCGATGAAGCAGGCCACAATGAAGATAACCGCAGGCAGGAACTTGGCAAGGCTGCCGGTGCCGGCCATGACACCCTTCACGAACTCGCCCACCTGCAGACCGTTGTCACGGCACAGGCCGCACAGGGTCCAGGCGAAGCAGAGGATCAGGATGGGGGAGATCATCTGGATGAAGCCGTTGGGGATGGACTCCATGGACTTGTTGAAGGAGATGAGGCCGCGCAGCCAGTAGTAAATGAAAGTCACAACGATGGCCACGATGGAACCCAGGCACAGACCGGTACCGGCTGTAGCATCGGAGAAGGACATGATGAAGTTGCCGTAGTTGTCACTCTCGGCATCCCACATGCCGCCGGTCCAGATCAGGCCGACGATGCACAGGGCGATCAGAACGATAACGGGGAGCAGCAGGTCCAGAACGGAGGAGTGCTTGGCGCCTTCCTCATAATCGTCCGCACCGGCGAAGGGACGCTCGGGAGTGGTGAACAGATCATCCTTGACCTGAGCGTTGTACTCATGCTTCAGCATGGGGCCGTAGTCGATGTTCAGCACGGAGGTGACAATGACCATCACCAGAGTCAGGATGCAGTAGTAGTTGAAAGGAATCTGGCTCAGGAACATGCTGATACGGGAGCCGGGGAAGCCATCGGGCACATAGGAGGCCACGGCGGCAGCCCAGGAGGACACGGGAGCCAGCATACACACGGGAGCGGCGGTAGCGTCGATGACGTAAGCCAGTTTCGCCCGGGAGATCTTGTGGCTCTCGGTAACGGGACGCATCACAGCGCCTACGGTCAGGCAGTTGAAGTAGTCATCGATGAAGATCAGCACGCCCAGCAGCATGGTCATCAGCTGTGCGCCGGAACGGGTCTTCACGGACTTGGATGCCCAGCGGCCGAAAGCAGCGGAACCGCCGGCCTTGTTCATCAGGTCCACCATGATGCCCAGGATGACCAGGAAGATCAGGATGGAGATGTCGATGGCGTTGATCATGCCAACACCCTCACCGGCGCCGATGAAGTTCACAACGGTCTGCCAGGGGCTGAAGTTAGCCAGCAGCAGAGCGCCCACCAGGCAGCCCAGGAACAGAGAGGAATACACTTCCTTGCTGATCAGGGCCAGTGCGATAGCGACCACAGGGGGAAACAGGGCCCAGCCGGTGGCCACGAAGCCGGAACCGTCATTGGACACCTTAGCGATGACCAGGGCGACGATCACGACCGCCAGCGCAATAAAATACGCTATCTTGGTACTTTTCTTTTCCATAATAAGTGATTTACCTCCTCAAGTTTTGGTAAACCCTATATTATGCGCATAATCTACGATTGTCAAGTTCTTGTCATTCGATTCCATTATTTTAACAAATTATGAACGTCGTTTTTTCTTTTTTGACGAATTTTTCGCCTAAAATTTATTACCTCAATAAATTATTTCCATATTATACAGAATTTACGGGCAAAAATACAATTTTCTTCCGCGTGTCATTTTCCGCCGGTTTCCGCAGACGAAATCCAGAAAGTCAATCGTGCGCCCATAGGTCAGGATATATGGCAGCAAGAAAGCCGGGGCAGTTGCCCCGGCTTTTGGGAAAATTTTTGAGTGGGATCGTATCAGAAGAAGAATTCCTTGATCTGACCATAGAGCACCAGCAGCATGACAATGGGCGTAACATACTTCACGCAGACATTGAAGAAGCCCTTCATCTTGAAGCTGTTGCCCTCCAGGCAGCACTCATCGTCCACAAATTTGGGCCCCAGCTCCCAGCCGACGCAGATGCACATCAGCAGGGCACCCAAAGGCATCAGCAGGCCCTCGGAAATGCAGTCAAAGAAGTCCAGCCAGCAGTCGCACCAGGTGGGCAGGGCTCCATTCGCATCTTTTTCGATGCCCAGGATGTTGAACGGGGAGATACCGGCGCCGCCCAGGCTGTCCAGGCAGATGAGAATGCAGCCAACGCCCACGGCAGCCGCAGCAATGAGGGAATAGGCCTTGCGCTTGTCGCCCTTGCCCTTTTCCCGGGCCTTGTCGCAGAAGTGGGCCACGATAACCTCCAGCAGAGAGATGGAGGAGGAGATGGCGGCGAACACCACCAGCAGATAAAACAGAATGCCGAACAGGGAACCCAGAGGCATGTTGTGGAACACGTTCTGCATGGTCACAAACAGCAGGGACGGGCCGCCCAGGGAGCCCTCGGAATCCAGGGCGAAACGGCCGGGGATCACGCACAGACCGGCCATCAGGGCCACCAGGGTGTCCATGATGACGATGAGCAGCGCGTTCTTCTCGATGTTCTCCTTCTTATTCAGGTAAGAGCCGTATGTAATCATAACGCCCATGCCCAGGGACAGGGAGAAGAACATCTGCCCGCCCGCCGTGGAGAGGACCGTGAGGATATCAGGCGACTCCTTGATGACGCCGTTGGCCAGAGCCCAGCCGGGGACGAACATGTACTTCAGGCCGTTGACAGCGCCGGGCAGGGTGCAGGCGCGGATGATGCAGATAAGCAGGATGACAAACAGCGCCGGCATACCCACGGAGCAGACCTTCTCGATGCCGCCGCCGACGCCGCCCATAACGATGAGCATGGTCAGCAGGACGAAAAGCAGACCGTAGATCACGCCCTCCGTCTGGTTCTGCATGAAGGCGGAGAACACCTCGGCGCCGTTCATACCGTTAGAGCCAAAGCCGGCCCCAAACAGGTTGCCCACGTTCAGCACCACATACTTCATGCAGTAGCCGCCCAGTGCGCAGTAGAAAAACAGGATCAGGAAGGCGGACAGAATACCCAGCCAGCCCAGCCACTTGAATTTCTTAGTCAGGGCATGGTAGGCGGCCACAGCACCCTTGCCGGTCTTCCGGCCCAGAGCCAGCTCGCCCACCATGACGATGATGCCGCAGCAGGCCGCCAGCAGCAGATAAATGATCAGAAAGGTAAATCCGCCGTTTGCACCCATCTTATTGGGGAAACCCCAGATGTTACCCAGGCCCACCGCCGAACCAACGGCAGCCATCAGGAAACCAAAATTGGTTCCGAAGCCTTTTCTTTCTTCCATAATTTTCTCTCCTTTAATCTTGTTTGCCCCCTTACAGACCGCGGGCTATTTGCACCTTATCATTTCCGCCCCCTCCTGTAAATAGTCTTCGCCTGTTTTCAACGCTTCCTTAACGCACCACCCGTTTTTCTTTATCAGATGCTTACGCCGTCACGTTATTTTTACGAACCCCCCTTCCAAAAAGGTTCTTTTTGTGAAACATATTACGATATCTGTTCCCATTTTATGCAGTGTACCGCCTCGCTATGCCACAGAGAGGGCCATCTGGCCGGGGCCGCGCAGACCCGCGAAAATTTCTGCGCTTCTCCCGCAGAAATACAGAAAAAGTGCGTCAAAACGGACTGAATTCAGTCCGTTTTGACGCGCCCTATTGAAAGCGTTTTATTTTATATGTATCACTCGTCCTCGCGCATACGGTAGCCCACGCCCACCTCGGTAAAGATATACTCCGGCTGGCCGGGGTTCTTCTCGATCTTGCGGCGGATATTGGCCATATTCACCCGGAGGATCTGGTTGTCGGTCTTGGCCTTGGGGCCCCACAGCTCCCGGATGATGAAGTCATAGGTCAGCACCTTGCCCGCGTACTTGCCCAGCAGCGCTACGATCTTGTACTCATTCACCGTCAGCTTGGCGTTCTCCCCCCGGAGGAGCACCTGATGCTTGTCATAGTCAATGGTCAGCTCACCCGTGGTAAATTTGCCGGACTGGGCGATCTCCCCATTGGGCAGGGCGGTGCGGGTGTGGCGGATGGCCGTGCGGATACGGGCCAGCAGCTCGGAGGTGCCGAAGGGCTTGACCAGATAGTCGTCGGCGCCGTAATCCAGGGCCTCCACCTTGTCGCGTTCGTGATTCCGGGCGGAGACCACCACCACCGGGAGATTGGACCACTTGCGCACAGATTTCAGCACCTCCATACCGTCCATATCCGGCAGACCCAGATCCAGCACGATCAGATCCGGGCAGTGGGAGGAGATCATGGTCAGCGCCTCCTCGCCGGTGCGCACCACGATGGTGTCATAGCCGCTGGCCTGCAGGATCATGGAGATGAAATTGCTGATGCTCTGCTCGTCCTCCACAATGAGGACCTTGTCCTTGATTTTCATAAGCTTCCTCCTTATTGCAAGGGCAGGGAAATGCGAAACAGCGCTCCGCCCTCTTTTCGATTCTCTGCGGTGATGGAGCCGCCGTGGGCCGCGACGATGGTGCGGCAGACGGACAGTCCGAGCCCCATATCCCGCCGGGCATCCTCCCGGCCCTCCTCCCGGTGAAGGGTACCGTCAAAGAGCTTGTGCAGCAGCTCCGGCGCGATGCCCACGCCGTTATCCGCCACCTCGATCACCGCCCTGTCCGCCTCGTGCCGCAGGGTCAGGTCGATGCATGTGACCGTTTCGCCGTGACGGGCAGCATTTTCCATGAGGTTAAAGAGCACCTGCTGCATCAGCAGCGGGTCCATCGGCACCAGCAGTGCCTCCTCCGGCAGGTGCACCTGCACGGGAATGCCTCCATAGTGGCGGTGGAACTTGGACACCGCCCCCTCCATGACCTCCTCCATCAGCTCCGGGCTTTTCTTCACGCCGGCGTTCTCCCCGTCGATACGGGTGATGGAGAGGAGATTCTCCGTGACGCGCATGAGCCAGCGGGCCTCCTCGTTCACCGACTGCAGCAGCTCCCGCCGCTGCTGGGGGGTGAGGGTGTCCTCCTGCTCCAGCAGCACGTCCGTGGCCCCTACGATGCCTGTCAGGGGGGTGCGGATGTCATGACTCATGCCCCGCAGGAGGTTGCCGCGCATCTTCTCCCGCTGCATCTGGCGCTGGGTGGCCTCCACCTGCTTGGCCCGGCTGGCCAGAGCACCGGCCAGAATGGAAATGGTCATCATCACCAGAAAAGTCAGCGGGAAGCCCGCCAGAGTGAAGCTGATGTGCCAGTAGGGCTCTGTAAATATGTAGTCCACACTCAGAACACCCAGCACCGCGCAGACAATGCTGAAAAGATAGCCGTCCGTCAGTACGGCCGTGAGGAACACATCCGTCAGAAACAGCATAGCCACATAGCTGGTGTCCCCGTACTTATCCAGGGCGCGCAGCAGCAGGCAGGCCACCACCGTGATGATATACAGGCAGAAGGATATGATGAAATCCTTGGGCGTATAGACGAGATTATCCCCTCGGTGGATCAGGGAAGTGCGTTTCTTCCACTTCTCCGGCCAGGGGATGTGAAATTGCTTGCTCATAGTCGATCCTCCCTGTTTGCACCCAGTATAGCATATCTTGCCGTTAAAAACTCGTCAAAAAATCGTTAAGAGAACTTCCTGAAGCTGCCTCTTGACACAGGCCGCCCCACTTGCTATTATACATATATAATAACATACGGTGCAATGAGAATCTGAGTCATGCATAGGAACGCGCAGAGCTTCTGCGCGCTGCTGCGCATGGCTTTTTATTTTGGAAAAGGAGAGTGTGGAAAACGTGATCTATGATGTGATCGTCATCGGCGGCGGCGCCGTGAGCTGCGCCACGGTCCGGGAGCTGAGCCGGTATGACCTGCGCGTAGCCCTGTGCGAGAAGGGCGAGGATGTGTGTGTGGGCACCAGCAAGGCCAATTCCGCCATCGTCCACGCGGGCTTTGACGCCATGCCCGGGACGAAGAAGGCGCAGTTCAACGTGGCGGGCAGCCGGATGATGGAGTCTCTCAGCCGGGAGCTGGACTTTCCCTATCGGCGCAACGGCGCGGTGGTGGTGTGCTTCGACGAAAAGGACCTGCCCCGGCTGGAGGAGCTGCGGGAACGGGGCGAGAAGAACGGCGTGGAGGGTCTGCGCATTGTTAGCGGAGACGAGCTGCACGCCTTAGAGGGCGCTCTGTCTCCGGAGGCGGTGGCAGCCCTGTACGCCCCCACCAGCGCCATTGTCTGCCCCTTTGGCATGACCATCGCCCTGGCGGAGAACGCCGCCCAGAACGGGGTGGAATTCTTCCTGGACAGCCCCGTGACAAGCATCGTCCGCCGGGACGGTCTGTACGAGATCACCGCCGGGGATAAAGTTTTTCAGACCCGCACCGTGGTCAACGCCGCCGGGGTATACAGCGACACCCTGCACAACATGGTCTGTGAGCATAAGCTCTCTATCGTACCCCGCAGCGGCGAATACTGCCTGCTGGACAAGAAGGACGGGCATCTGGTGGAGCGGACGGTCTTTCAGCTGCCGGGCAAATTCGGCAAGGGTGTGCTGGTGACGCCCACGGTACACGGAAACCTCCTCATCGGCCCCACCGCCGTGGACCGCAGTGACAAGGACGCCACCAACACCACCTCGGGCGGCCTGGCTTATGCCATCGAGATGGCCGGGCACAGTGTGCCGAACCTGCCCATGCGGGACACCATCACCAGCTTCTGCGGTCTCCGGGCCCACCTGGAGGGGGAGAGCGACGACTTCATCATCGGCGAGAGCGCCGACGGGTTCTTTGACGCCGTGGGCATCGAGTCCCCGGGTCTGTCCTCCGCTCCTGCCATCGGGTCATATCTGGCCCAGTGCATCGCCCAGAAACTGGATGCCACGGAAAAGCTGACCTTTGTCTCCACCCGCAAGGACATCCCCCATCTGCGGGAGCTGCCCTTTGAAGAGCGCCAGGCTTTGGTGCGGGAGAACGCCGCCTACGGCAACATCATCTGCCGCTGCGAGCAGATCAGCGAGGGGGAGATCGTGGACGCCATCCACCGCACCCCCGGTGCCCGGTCTCTGGACGGTGTAAAGCGCCGGGTCCGGGCCGGTATGGGCCGCTGCCAGGGCGGGTTCTGCGCCCCCAGAGTGATGGAAATTCTCAGCCGTGAGCTGGGTATTGCACAAACAGAGCTGACCAAGTCCGGCGGAGACAGCAGGCTCCTGGTCGGCTATACCAAGGAGGTGCAGGCATGAAACAGGTACAGCTTGCCATCATCGGCGGAGGCCCTGCAGGCCTGGCCGCCGCCATCGCCGCCCGGGAAAAGGGCGTGGAGGGCATCCTCATCATCGAGCGGGACAAGGAGCTGGGGGGTATTCTCAACCAGTGCATCCACGCGGGCTTCGGCCTGCACACCTTTGGCCAGGAGCTGACAGGGCCGGAATATGCCCAGCGGTTCATTGACCGGGTGGAGGAAATGCACATCCCTTACCTGCTGCGCACCATGGTGCTGGACCTGTCCGGAGAGCGGGTGCTCACCGTCACCGGCCCGGAAACGGGACTCATTCAGATCCAGGCCCAGGCAGTGATCCTGGCCATGGGCTGCCGGGAGCGGCCCCGGGGCGCCCTGAATATTCCCGGTTATCGCCCGGCGGGCATCTACTCCGCCGGAACCGCCCAGCGTCTGGTGAATATAGAGGGCTTTATGCCCGGGAAAAATGTGGTGATCCTGGGAAGCGGCGACATCGGGCTCATCATGGCCCGGCGCATGACCCTGGAGGGGGCCAAGGTCCACGCGGTGGCGGAGGTCCTCCCCTACTCCGGCGGATTGAAGCGCAACATCGTCCAGTGCCTGGAGGACTTTGATATTCCCCTGTATCTCTCCACCACCGTGGTGGATATCCATGGCCGGGAGCGGCTGGAGGCCGTGACATTGGCTCAGGTGGACGAGAATCGCCGCCCCATCCCCGGCACCCAGCGGCGCATCCCCTGCGACACGCTGCTGCTGTCTGTGGGGCTGCTGCCGGAAAACGAGCTGTCCTCCGCAGCGGGGGTGCAGCTCAGCGGCATCACCGGCGGGCCGGAGGTAACAGACAGGCTGGCCACCTCTATCCCCGGGGTGTTCGCCTGCGGCAATGTGCTCCATGTCCACGATCTGGTGGACTTTGTGAGTCAGGAGGCTCAGAAGGCCGGGGAAAACGCCGCCCTGTATCTGCAGGGCGCCCGGGCGGGCAGCCGCTCCGTGCGTCTGGAGGGCAAAAACGGCGTGCGCTACACCGTGCCCCAGTATATAGATCCGGAGAACATGGACGAAACCGTTACCGTGCGTTTCCGGGTGGCGCAGCCTTACCGGGACGCCGCCCTGTGCGCTTACTCAGGCGGCACGCTCCTGCGGCGCATCCCCAAACGCATCCTCACTCCCGGCGAGATGGAGCAGTTCCCCCTGCGCAGGGCGGAGCTGCCCGCCGGCTGTGAAACCATTACCTTTACCGTTGAGGAGGTGGCAAAATGACACAGCGCCAGCTGACATGCATCGGCTGCCCCATGGGCTGCCAGCTCACCGCCACCATTGAAAATGGCGTGGTCACTACCGTAACGGGCAACACCTGCAAGCGGGGCGACAGCTATGCCCGGAAGGAGTGCGTAGCTCCGGCCCGCACCGTCACCGGTACCGTCCGCTGCACAGGCGGAGCGGCCCCGGTGGTCTCCGTCCGCACGGCGGGTGAGGTGCCCAAGGAAAAGATCTTCGATGTGGCCCGGGCACTGAATACCGCCGTGGCGCATCTGCCCATCCACCCCGGGGATGTCATCATCGCCGACGTATGCGGCACGGGGATCAATGTGGTGGCCACAAAGAGTGCAAAATAACAGAATTTTGGCTTTTAATATCCTCCCGCCCGTGGTATGATAGGCGGGAGGATAAATTTTACTTGGCAAAAAATCTGTCATTGCGAGACCAGTCCGCAGACTGGTCGTGGCAATCCGTTCCCCCAAGCCTTTGCGTAAGGGTATTGCGGATTCCCACCGTCGCTTTGCTCCCTCGCAATGGCAAGGACCTTTTTTCATACCTGCGGGCAGCAAACTCTGCGAGGCTTTTTACTCTATTCCATTCCACAAAAGGAGGGATCCTTATGCGCCACAAGCTCATTGATCTTTTGGAGCAGTCGCCGGTGCTGCCGGCGGTGAAGGACGAGGATGCCCTGCCCCGGGCGCTGCGCTGCGAGAGCCGGGTGGTCTTCCTCCTGGGCGGCGACCTGCTGAGCATACGCCGCTGGATCGACCTGACCCATGAGGCTGGCAAGCAGGCCGCGGTGCACCTGGATCTGGTGGGCGGTCTGGCCCCTCGGGAGGTGGCGGTGGACTGGCTGCAGCAGCAGGGGGCCGACGGCATCATCTCCACCCGGCCGCACCTCATCCGCCGGGGTCGGGAGCTGGGTCTTCTGACGGTGCTGCGGGTGTTTGCCATTGATTCCAAGGCCGTGGGGAACCTCCAGAAGGAGACGGAGATGGTAACGCCGGATGTCATTGAGATCCTGCCGGGGACGCTGCCCAGAGTCATTGAGCGGCTCTCCAAAAAAATCCCCGTCCCCCTCATCGCAGGCGGACTGATGACGGACAAGAGTGACATCGTGTCCGCCCTGCAGGCGGGAGCCCTGTGCGCCTCCACCTCGGACGAGGAGCTGTGGGAGGTATGATGCCGTGAAAAAGGTATGGTCTTTTGTAGCCATTCCTGCCACAATGCTGGCTGTTTTGACAGGGTCCATCGGATGGGTTCTGCTGGTGCGGCCGTTTTACTACGCCCAGATAGGGCCGCTGGGACTATGCGCCGCCAGTGGCCTCACAGCGGAGCAGGTGCGCGCCGCCTACGGCGACGTAATGGACTACTGCCTGGGGCTGCGGCCGGACTTTGCCGCCGGTGTGCTGCCCTTTTCGGCGGAGGGCGCCAGCCACTTCGCGGACGTGCGGGTGCTGTTCATCCTGAACATGGCCGTGCTGGCGGTGACAGTTGCCTTTTTGCTGGGGCTGCGTATAGACTGCAAGCGCCGGAGCGAAGCCCTTCCCCGCCTGGGCGGGCGGACGCCGGGGTTCTGGGCCGCCTGCGCTCTGGGCGGGGTCATTCTGGTAGTGGCCGCCCTGGCCGCCACGGATTTTGACCGGGCCTTCACGGTGTTTCACAGCATATTTTTCCCGGGAAAAGACAACTGGCTCTTTGACCCGGCCACGGACCCGGTGATCGTGCTGCTGCCGGAGGAGTTCTTCCGCAACTGCGCCATCGCTATCGCCGCTTCCCTGCTGGGCTTGTGCCTGGTGCTGGTGCTGACCGGGCGAAAGCAAAAAAAATAAAGCGCTTTCTGCGGCGCTTTACAAAAAAATACCCACGCTCCGGGCGTGGTACTCTCATTCGGGATCGGACTTACCGCTCGCTGGGCTGCCAATCGCAGTCTGCAAAGATCATGTCGTCCAGGTCGCCCAGGATCCAATTGTTCAGCATAATACTATCACGCTCCTTTCTTCTCTTGCTTACAAAGGCAGTGTAGCACGGCCGGAAAGGGATTGCAAGAGATTTTTAGTCAGTTTACATAAATTTAACAAAAGCTTTTTGTTTGTTTCTACAAAACAATTGAGGATTTGCCATGAAAGAATTTCCGGCTGGAAAATTTGATATTGCCGTCATCGGCGCGGGCCATGCCGGCATCGAGGCGGCTCTGGCGGCGGCGCGGATGGGACTGGAGACCATTATCTTCACCATCAATCTGGACGCCGTGGGCAATATGCCCTGCAACCCGGCCATCGGCGGCACCGGTAAGGGCCACCTGGTCCGGGAGCTGGACGCTCTGGGAGGCGAGATGGGCCGGGCGGCGGATGCGGCCTGCATCCAGTACCGGATGCTCAACCGGGGCAAGGGCCCAGCCGTCCACTCCCTGCGGGCCCAGGCGGACCGGCGGAAATACCAGCAGGTGATGAAGCACACCCTGGAAAGGCAGGAGCACCTGACCGTACGCCAGGGGGAGGTCATCGACCTGCGGACGGAGGCGGGCCGGGTGCGGCAGGTAGTGCTGCGCACCGGGGCCGTGTACCAGGTGCGGGCAGCCATCCTCTGCACGGGGACCTATCTCCGGGGCCGCACCATCGTGGGCGCCTGCGTGGAGGACTCCGGCCCGGACGGCATGCACGCGTCGGGGCCGCTGACGGAGGCTTTGACGCGGCTGGGTCTGCCCCTGCGCCGCTTCAAGACCGGCACGCCGCCCCGAGTGAACGCCCGGAGCATTGATTTTTCCAAGATGGAGGTGCAGGTGGGGGATCCGGATCCGGCGCCCTTCAGCTTTTCCACCGAAAAAGTACGGGAAAACCGGGCCGTGTGCTACCTCACCTACACCACGGAGGAGACCCACCGGATCATTCTGGAGAATTTAGACCGCAGCCCCATCTATTCCGGTGTCATTGAGGGCGTAGGGCCGCGGTACTGCCCGTCCATCGAGACAAAGATCGTACGGTTCCGGGACAAACCCCGGCACCAGCTCTTCATCGAGCCCATGGGCCTGGACACAGAGGAGATGTACATCCAGGGCTTCTCCTCCTCCATGCCGGAGGAGGTGCAGCTGAAGATGCTGCACTCCATGCCGGGACTGGAGCGGGCGGTGATGATGCGCCCGGCCTACGCCATCGAATACGACTGCATCGACCCCCTGGCCCTGGCCCCCACTCTGGAGGTGAAGGCCATAGAGGGCCTGTACGGCGCAGGACAGTTCAACGGCTCCTCGGGCTATGAGGAGGCGGCGGCTCAGGGCTTTGTAGCCGGAGTGAACGCGGCGCTGAAGCTCCTGGGTAAGCCGCCCATGCTCCTCAAGCGCAGTGAGAGCTATATCGGCACCCTCATTGACGACCTGGTGACCAAGGGGACGGAGGAGCCGTACCGGATGATGACCAGCCGGTCCGAATACCGGCTGGTGCTGCGGCAGGACAACGCGGATCAGCGGCTGACACACATTGGATACGGCCTGGGTCTGGTGCCGGAAGAGCGGATGCAGGCGGTGGAGAAAAAATACGCCGCCGTGGACGCGGAAATACGCCGTCTGGAGCGCACGGGCATCCCGGGCAGCGAAAAGCTGAACCGCCTGCTGACGGAGCGGGGTTCGGCAGCGGTGACGGACGGGGCAAGGCTCATCGACCTGCTGCGACGGCCCCAGATGACCTACGACGAGCTGATGACCTTTGACCCCGGAGCCCCGGCCCTGCCCAAGGCGGTGCGGGAGCAGGTGGAAATTTCCGTGAAATACGAGGGATACATCCGCCGGCAGCTGAGCCAGGTGGAGGAATTTGAAAAGCTGGAGCAGCACGCCCTGCCCGGAGATATGGATTACTCCGGCATACAGGGTCTGCGGCTGGAGGCCCGCGAAAAGCTGGCGGCGGTGCGGCCGCTGAATCTGGGACAGGCCGGCCGCATTTCCGGCGTGTCCCCGGCGGATATAGGCGCACTGATGATCTACATGGAGAAAAGAAAATGAAAGTAATCGACCTGACACATACGATCAGGCAGGACATGCCCGTTTACCCGGGCACGGAGCGGCCGGTGCTGACCACCGCCTGCACCATCCGGGAGGTGGGCTACCGGGAGACCCTGCTGCACATGTACTCTCACACCGGCACCCACATAGATGCCCCGGCCCACATGATCGAAGGGGGAAAAACGTTGGATACCTTCCCGGCGGAGGCCTTTGTGGGGCCCGGCCTGGCGCTGGACTGCCGGGGGCTGCGGGAGATCCCCCTCTCCCTGCTGCGGGAAAAGGAGAACGACATCCGGCAGGTGGATTTCCTGCTGTTTTGCACGGGATGGGACAAATACTGGGGGCAGGAAAAATACTACGAGGATTTCCCCTGCCTGACGGCGGAGGCGGCGGCCTTCTTGGCACAGATGCCCCTCAAGGGCATCGGCGAGGACTGCATCTCCATCGACCCCTGCGACAGCGTGGACTTTCCCAACCACATGAAGCTGCTGGGGCGGGGATTTGTGAACACGGAGAACCTGAAAAACCTGGATAACCTCATCGGCAGACCCTTCACCTTTGTGACGCTGCCGCTGAAATTTGAAAACGCCGACGGCTGCTCCAGCCGCGCGTTAGCCCTGACAGAGGAGGACTGATTTTCATGGGAAAACTGCGATTTCTGGTTGCGCTGTGGATGGCGAAGCTGTCCGTTCCGGCGCTGAAGATCACCCGGCACGACGGGACGGATTTCCCCGGCGCACTGGCATGCAGGCTGTGCCCGGATTTCCTGCGCTACATTGGGAAACCGGAAACCATCGTGGCCGTTACCGGTACCAACGGGAAAACCACTGTGACCAACACCATCGCGGATATTCTGGAGAAAAACGGGCGGCATGTGCTCAGCAACCGGGCGGGCTCCAACATGTGGTCGGGCATCGCCACCACGCTGCTGGGCGGCTGCGGCCTGGGCGGCAGGCTGCGCAAGGGCTATGACACCGCCGTGCTGGAGGTGGACGAGCGCTCCAGCCCCCGGATCTACCCCTATGTGGAGCCGGATGTGCTGGTGGTGACCAACCTGTTCCGGGATTCCATCAAGCGAAACGGGCACAGCGAGTACATCTTCGGCAAGATCGCCCAGGCCCTGCCCAAAAAGACACGGCTGCTGCTCAACGGCGACGACGTGATCTCCGGCCTGCTGGGCCAGGGGACCAACGAGAGAGTCTTCTATAGCGTGGCCCGGACGGAGCGCTCCACCGATACGTGCGCAAACACCGCCTGCGACCGGTCCGCCTGCCCCTGCTGCGGACACCTGCTGACATTCGACTACTACCACTACCATCACATCGGCAAGGCCCACTGCCCCCACTGCGGCTTTGCCCTGCCGGAGGCCGTCTTCCAGGCGGCGGAGGTGGATTTTGACCATTGCCGCTTTACCCTGCGGGAGCAGGGACAGGCGGAGCTGTCCCTGCCCTTCAGAGGGGGGAACCTGTTCGGCGTGTTCAACACCGCGGCGGCTGTGGGCTGCTGCCGGATGCTGGGTCTGGACGGGGCGGACATCGCTCGGGCGATAGAGGAGCCCGAGCTCCAGACGGGGCGCTTTGAAAGCCGGAAGGCCGGGGAGCTGGAGATCGTGACCATGCTCTCCAAGAACCAGAACCCCATCTCCAGCACCCAGAGCATCGCCTACCTCAGCCATGTGCCGGGGAAAAAGACCGTGGTACTGACCATCACGGATTCTCTGGACAAGGTACACGGCCACGAGGACATCTCCTGGCTGTACGACACGGACTTTGATGCCCTGCGGGATGAATCCGTGGAGACGGTTTACATCGGCGGCAGACGCTGCTACGACCTGGCGCTACGGCTGATCCTGAGCGGAGTGGCCCAGGAAAAGCTGCAGCTGTTTCCCGACTACGGCGAACTGGAGCAGGCGCTCATCCGGCAGGCCCCCACGGAGGGCACGGTGGCCATCTTCTTTGAGCTGTATGCCAAGCCCATTGCCATGGGTCTGCGAAAGGCGCTGGCCAAGCACGAGGAGGTGCAGGCATGAAAAAAATCATTATGGAGGCTCTGTACGGTGAATACAGCAACCTGTACGGGGATCGGGGCAATCTTCTCTATGTGCAGGAAAAGCTGCGCCGGGCAGGAGTGGAGTCTGAGCTGATCCAGACCCACCTGTTTGACAGGCCCGCCTTCGCGGAGAGGGCTGTGGATCTTTTATACATCGGCCCCTGCACCGAGAGCCAGCAGGAGCAGGAGCTGGCCCATCTGCGGCCCTATGCCGATGCCCTGCGCCAGCGGATGGAAGGGGACGGCGTGACCCTGGCCACGGGCAATGCCTTTGAGCTGTTCGGCGAGGCCATCGTGTGCGAGGATGGGCGCAGGATCCAGGGACTGGGCTTCTGGCCCACCACGGCCAAGCGATTTTCCAATCTCCGGTACAACGAGCTGTGCCTGGGCAACTGCGGCGAGCACAAAATCGTGGGCTTCAAGAACCAGCTCTCCCACAGCTATGGGGAAACGGGCAGCCCGTTCCAGACCATGTTGACCGGCTCGGGGCTGAACCCCGAGGAAAAGGAGGAGGGCTTCCACCGGGGAGGCTTCATCGCCACCTATCTGCTGGGGCCGCTGCTGCCGCTGAACCCGCAGTTTGCCCTGTCTCTGCTGCAAAAAATGGCGCCGGAGGCGGAATTTGCCCCCCTGCCCTACGAGGACGAGGCCTATCGGCTGCGGCTGGAGGAGCTGAGCCGCCCGGATGCCAACCACAAAGCCCACTGAAGGAGGTACAACATGGGAAAACTGCGCTATCTGACCCGGGTCATCAGCGGTATCCGCTTTGACAAGCTGAACCGGGTGCTGGAAAAAATAAAGGAAAAAAGCGGACAGAGCAAGGTCTATACCTTCTTTGATATTCTGGTCTGCGCCGCCAAATACGGGGCCGGGTACTACGACTACCTGATGTTCGGCTTCTACGACATGAACGGCCGCCAGCGGGACACCTATCTGACCCGGGTGCGGAACAAGAAGATCATGGATTTGATGAACGACCCGGCCTTTAGTGACGAATTCGACGACAAGCTGCGCTTCAACAAGACCTTTGCCGCCTATCTGGGCCGGAAAACCCTCAACGGCGAGACGGCGACGGAGGAGGAGCTGGCGGAATTCCTCCGGGATCAGGAGGCCATCTTCGCCAAGATCAACCACGGCGACTGCGGACGGGGCGTGGAAAAGCTGTATGTGAAGGATTTTGACTCCCCGGCGGCCATGCTGGCGTACATCCGGGAGCATGGGCTGGTGGTGCTGGAGCATGTTCTGCCGCAGCATGAGGACATGGCCCGGCTGCACCCCTCCTCGGTGAACACCATGCGCATCCTCACGGATCTGGTGGACGGGCAGGTGCACATTGCCTACATCACCGTGAAAATGGGCCGGGGCAGCGGTGTGTGTGACAACTCCGGCCAGGGCGGCATCCTGTGCCGGGTGGATCCGCAGAGTGGGAAGATCATCTCCCCCGCCACGGACGATTACTTCAACGTCTACGAAAAGCACCCGGACACGGGCATCGTGCTGCAGGGCTATCAGCTGCCCATGGTGGACAGAGCCGTGGCCATGGCCAAGGAGGCAGCCCTTGTATTCCCCCAGGTGGGGCATGTGGGCTGGGACATGGCCATTACGCCCACAGGGCCGGCCATCATCGAGGGCAACGAGTTCCCGGGGACAGATCTGTGCCAGCTGGCGCCGTTTTACCCGGAAAAATGTGGACTGTGGCCCTACTATAAGGAGCTGCTGGGCATCCGATAAATGAAAAGCCGTCCCATTACCGCCCGCAGGCGGCAATGGGACGGCTTTTTATACGCAAAAGGGACACCCTTCTTGGGTTTCCCTCACACACCCTTCCTTACCGTTATCCTAAATTCTCCCCTTTATAAACAGGAAAAGGGACACGCCGGAGCGTGTCCCTTTTTTGCGTACTATTTGCAAGCCTAAGGCTTACTTGTCATACATCTCGATGAGCTTGAGCAGGTGCTCGTAGCGGGCCTTAGCCTCGGCCTCGTTGCGCTGGAAGAGCACACCGGCGCGATCCGGGAACTCGCGGGTCAGGCGGGAGTAGCGGGCCTCGTTCATCAGGAACTCCTGATAGCCGCCGGCGGGCGCCTTGGAATCCATGGAGAAGCGCTGGCCGGCCGGAGCGGCGGGGTTAAAGCGGAACAGGTTCCAGTAGCCACATTCCACAGCCTTCTTCATTTCCTTCTGGCAGTTCATCATGCCGCCCTTGATGGAGTGCATCTCGCAGGGGGCGTAGCCGATAATCAGGGACGGGCCGGGATAAGCCTCGGCCTCCTGAATGGCCTTCAGGGTCTGGGCGGGGTTGGCACCCATGGCCACCTGAGCCACGTAGATATAGCCGTAACTCATGGCGATCTCCGCCAGGGACTTTTTCTTGATCTCCTTGCCGGCCGCGGCGAACTGCGCCACCTGGCCGATGTTGGACGCCTTGGAGGCCTGGCCGCCGGTATTGGAGTACACCTCGGTATCAAAGACGAAGACATTCACATCGTTGCCGGAGGCCAGGACGTGGTCCAGACCGCCGAAGCCGATGTCGTAGGCCCAGCCGTCGCCGCCGAAGATCCACATGGACTTCTTGGACAGGAACTCCTTGTCCGCCAGAATCTCAGCAGCCAGCTTGCAGGCGTCACACTGGCACAGCGTCTCGCCCTTTGCCTTCAGCTCCTCGCCGAAGGCATGGATCTCCGCCTTGGGATTGGCCAGCAGCTCGTCCACAGTGCAGATGCTGCTCTCCAGGGCGGCGATGTATGCCTTGGTGGCCTCGCCGTTGGCGGCGCTGTCCTCCATGGTGTCCAGCCACTTCTGGCCGGCCTCCTTCAGAGCGGGCACTGCCCAATCCTTGGCAATCAGCTCCCGGGTCAGATCCGCCAGACGGCTGCGGGTGGCCTGCTGGCCCAGATACATGCCCAGGCCGTGCTCAGCGTTATCCTCGAACAGGGAGTTGGCCCAAGCGGGACCATGGCCTTCCTTGTTGGTGCAGTAGGGAGAGGTGGCAGCCGGACCGCCCCAGATGGAGGAGCAGCCGGTGGCGTTGGAGATGTACATCCGGTCACCGAACAGCTGGGTAATCAGGCGGGCATAGCTGGTCTCGGCGCAGCCGGCGCAGGAGCCGGAGAACTCCAGCATGGGCTGCTTGAACTGGCTGCCCTTGACGGAATTATCCTGCATATCCTTCTTCTCGGAGACCTTGCTGACGCAGTAGTCAAACACGTCCTGCTGCGCAAGCTCACCCTCCTGAGGAACCATAGACAGGGCGCTCACCGGGCACACGCCGATACACACGCCGCAGCCCATGCAGTCCAGCGGAGACACGGCCATGGTGTACTGATACTCGCCCTTGCCCTTGCCGGCCTTCACATCCACGATTTTGGCGGCCTCGGGAGCGTTCTTGGCCTCCTCGTCAGTCAGGGCGAAGGGACGGATGGTGGCGTGGGGGCAGACGTAGGCGCACTGGTTGCACTGGATGCACTTGGTGCTGTCCCAGGTGGGGACGGACACGGCCACGCCGCGCTTTTCATAGGCGGAGGCGCCCAGCTCGAACTGGCCGTCCACATGATCCATAAAGGCAGAAACGGGCAGGCTGTCACCGTCCATCTTGCCCACGGGGTCCAGAATTTCCTTCACCATCTTCACAAGCTCGGGCTTACCCTCCAGGGCCTTGTGCTCGGGCTCGTCCACGGCATTGGCCCAGTCGGCGGGCACGTCGATCTTCTTGAAGGCGGTGGCGCCCAGGTCGATGGCCTTGTAGTTCATATCCACCACGTCCTGGCCCTTCTTCAGATAAGAGGCCTTGGCCTTCTCCTTCATGTAGCGGATGGCGTCCTCCTGAGGCATGACCTTGGCCAGGGTGAAGAAGGCAGACTGGAGAATGGTGTTGTTGCGCTTGCCCATGCCGATCTCAATGGCCAGATCAATGGCATTGATGGTGTAGAGCTGGATGTTATTCTTGGCGATATAGCGCTTGGCATCAGCCTTCAGATGATGGTTCAGCTCGTCCATATCCCACTGGCAGTTGATCATGAACACGCCGCCGGGCTTGACGTCGTTGACCATCTTGAAGCCCTTGGTGATATAGCTGGGGTTGTGGCAGGCCACAAAGTCGGCCTTGTTGATATAATAAGGAGAACGGATGGGCTTATCACCGAAGCGCAGATGGCTGATGGTGACGCCGCCGGTCTTCTTGGAGTCGTACTGGAAGTACGCCTGGACATACTTGTCGGTATGGTCGCCGATGATCTTGATGGAGTTCTTGTTGGCGCCCACGGTGCCGTCGCCGCCCAGACCCCAGAACTTGCACTCGATGGTGCCGGGAGCTGCGGTGTTGGGGCAGTTCTCATCCTCGGGCAGGGAGAGGTTGGTCACATCGTCCACGATGCCGATGGTGAACTGGCGCTTCATCTCGTCCTTCTTCAGCTCGCTATACACAGCGAAGACGGAGGCAGGAGGCGTATCCTTGCTGCCCAGGCCGTAGCGGCCGCCGATGACCTTCACATCGTTCCAGCCGGCGTTGGCCAGAGCGGTGACCACATCCTGATACAGAGGCTCGCCCATGGCTCCGGGCTCCTTGGTGCGGTCCAGCACGGCGATCTTCTGCACGGAGGCAGGCAGGGCCTCAATGAGCTTCTCGGGGGCGAAGGGACGGTACAGGCGCACCTTCACCAGGCCCACCTTCTCTCCGTGGGCGTTCAGGTAGTCGATGACTTCCTCGGCCACGTCGCAGATGGAGCCCATGGCCACGATGACGCGATCCGCCTCGGGATGGCCGTAGTAGTTGAACAGCTTATAGTCGGTACCCAGCTTGGCGTTGACCTTGTCCATATACTTCTCCACCACGGCGGGCAGCTCTGCATAGTACTTGTTGCAGGCCTCGCGATGCTGGAAGAAGATGTCGCCGTTTTCATGGCTGCCGCGCATATGGGGATGCTCAGGGTTCAGGGCGTGGCGGCGGAACTCGGCCACGGCGTCCATATCGCACATGTCCTTCAAATCCTCATAGTCCCAGACAGCGATCTTCTGGATCTCGTGGCTGGTGCGGAAGCCGTCGAAGAAGTTGATGAAGGGAACCTTGCCCTCCAGAGCGGCCAGGTGCGCCACGGGAGACAGATCCATGACCTCCTGCACGTTGCCCTCGCACAGCATGGCAAAGCCCGTCTGGCGGCAGGCCATGACATCACTGTGGTCGCCGAAGATGTTCAGCGCCTGGGTGGACACAGTACGGGCGGACACATGGAACACGGCGGGCAGCTGCTCGGCGGCGATCTTATACATGTTGGGGATCATCAGCAGCAGGCCCTGAGAGGCGGTATAGGTGGTGGTCAGAGCGCCGGAGCCCAGAGAGCCGTGTACGGCACCGGCTGCGCCGGCCTCGGACTGCATCTCCACCACCTTGACCTGGGTGCCGAAGATGTTCTTCAGGCCGTTGGCGGACCACTGGTCCACAAAGTCGGCCATGGGAGACGACGGGGTGATGGGGTAGATGGCCGCTACTTCCGAGAACGCATAGGATACATGCGCCGCGGCGTTGTTGCCATCCATGGATTTCATTTTTCTTACCATGTTGTTTGCTCCTTCCATTTCTTGATCCGATTTCTCGGGTGATCTCACTGCTTCTTTTGCATTGTTCATAGTAACACAATCAATGGGAGTTGTAAACGTCATTTTTGTATCTTTCGCCCTTATAAAACTTTTTCATTGTCATGCACAAAAATTCTCAAACAAGGCCGTGACTTTTTTTATAATTTTATTTCATGAGACGGATTTTTGTGGTAAAATAAAGGTGATTTGGTAAGAAAGGGGTGAGCCCGCATGGTGGTGACAGTGCGCTCTTTGGGGCTGGGCGGCATCAACGGGTACGAGGTCAGCGTGGAATGCTTCCTCTCCGGCGGCCTGCCCGCCTTCGACATTGTGGGCCTGCCGGACACGGCGGTAAAGGAGGCCCGGGAGCGGGTGCGCGCCGCCGTGAAGAACTGCGGGGCCAAGTACCCCGTCAGCCGCATCACGGTGAATCTGGCACCGGCAGGCCGCCGCAAGGAGGGCACGGTGTACGACCTGCCCATCCTGCTGGGCATTCTGGCCGCGTCGGAGGAGATCCCCCCACTGCCGACGGACGCGGCCTTCGTGGGAGAGCTGAGCCTCACCGGGAGCCTGCGGCCCATCGCCGGTGTGCTGCCCATGGCCATGGCCGCCTGCCGCGCAGGCATACGGCAGCTCTATGTGCCGGCAGAAAACGCAGCGGAGGCCACCCTGGCCCAGGGCGTGACGGTATACGGCGTGGAAAACGTGGAGCAGCTGGTGGCCCATCTGCGGGGCAGCCAGCCCCTCTCCCCTGCGCCGCTCTGGACACCGGAGCACACCCGGCAGGCGGCGGGGCCGGACTTCGCCGACGTCATGGGCCAGGAGAACGTGAAGCGCGCCCTGGAGATCGCCGCCGCAGGGGGACACAACATTCTGCTCATCGGCTCCCCGGGCTCCGGCAAGTCCATGCTGGCGCGGCGGCTGCCCTCGATTCTGCCCGATATGACCAGAGAGGAATCCCTCCAGACCACGGAAATCTACTCCGCAGCGGGGCTGACGGAGGCCCGGCATCCCCTCATCATCCGGCGCCCCTTCCGCAGCCCCCACCACACGGCCTCGGCGGTGTCCCTCACTGGCGGCGGCGCGGTGCCGAAGCCGGGAGAAATCTCCCTGGCCCACAACGGGGTGCTGTTTCTGGACGAGCTGCCGGAGTTCGACAAGGCCGCCATGGAGACCCTGCGCCAGCCCCTGGAGGACGGGGTGGTGACCATCACCCGGGCCTCCGGCTCCCTGACCCTGCCCAGCCGGTTCATGCTGGTGTGCGCCATGAATCCCTGCCGGTGCGGCTGGTACGGCCATCCGGACAGGAAATGCACCTGCTCGGAGCGGCAGGTGGAGAGCTACATGCGGCGCATCTCCGGGCCGCTGCTGGATCGCATCGACCTGCACATTGAGGTGCCGTCGGTGGACTACGACGCCATGCGGCGCAAGGACACCCCGGAGTCCTCCCGGGACATACAGGCACGGGTGAACGCCGCCCGGCAGCTCCAGCAGCAGCGCTATGCCGGGACGGAGGTCTCCTGCAACGCCTACATGACCCCGCCGATGATCGGAAAATACTGCGTACTGGATGAAAAAAGCGAGAAGATCATGCGCAGCGCTTTTGACCGGCTGGGCCTTACCGGCCGCAGCCACGACCGCATTTTGCGTGTGGCCCGGACCATCGCCGACATGGACGGGGCGGAAAATATCCAGCCCGAGCACATCGCGGAGGCCATCCAGTACCGCAGCAGCAGTATACTGAAATAGAAGCACCCGTAGGGACGGACGACCCTGTCCGCCCGCCCCCCACCACATAATATATACATTATATAAGGAGAATCCCCATGCACGAAATCATCCTCTGCAAGCTGGGCGAGGTGGTCCTCAAGGGCCTCAACCGCCATAGCTTTGAAACCAAGCTCATGTCGAACATCCGCCGCCGGACCCAGAAGTTCGGCAAGTTCAAAATCTACTCCCGCCAGAGCACCATCTATGTGGAGCCCACTTCGGACGAGTGCGACCTCACCGGGGCCTATGCCGCCTGCAAGCAGGTGTTCGGCCTCATCGCCATCGCTCGGGCCGTGCCCTGCGAGAAGAGCAAGGAGGCCATTCTGGAGACGGCCAAGGCGTACCTGGGCGACAGCCTTCGCCGCTCCGGCAGCTTCAAGGTGGAGAGCAAGCGGGCGGACAAGTCCTTCCCCATGAGCTCCATTGAGATCAGCCAGTGGGTGGGCGGCATGCTCCACGATGCCTTCCCCCATCTGAAGGTGGACGTTCACACCCCGGAGCTGACGGTGTATGTGGAAATTCGCGAGGACGCGGCCTATGTCCACGCCCCGGCCGAGCCCGCCGCCGGGGGCCTGCCCCTGGGCATGGGCGGCAGCGCATTGAGCCTGCTCTCCGGCGGCATCGACTCCCCGGTCTCCTCCTACATGATGGCAAAGCGGGGCGTGGTGCTGGAGATGCTCCACTTCGCCGCGCCCCCCTACACCTCCGACCTGGCAAGGCAGAAGGTCCTGCAGCTGGCCCAGGAGCTCACGCCCTGGTGCGGCCGCATGAGCGTGCACATCGTGCCCCTGACGGAGATTCAGGAGCAAATTCGCAAGCAGTGCCCGGAGGAGTATTTCACCCTCATCACCCGGCGGTTCATGATGCGCATTGCGGATAAGCTGGCCAAGGAATTCGATTGTCGCGCCCTTATCACCGGTGAAAACCTGGGCCAGGTGGCCAGCCAGACCATGGAGGCCCTGCGGGTCAGCGAGGATGTGACCGACCTGCCCGTGCTGCGCCCCCTCATCGGCATGGACAAGGAAGAGATCGTCCGCATCGCCCGGCACATCGGCACCTTCGACACCTCCATCCTCCCCTACGAGGACTGCTGCACGGTGTTCACCCCCCGGCATCCCAAGACCAAGCCCCATGTGGAGGAGGTCCGGGAGATCGAGAGCGTGCTGGACATCGACGGCCTGACAGAGAGGGCCATGAGAGAGCGGGAAGTGGTGAAAGTCAAGCTGTAAGGAACGAAATTTATGTCTCACAAAGCAGAGATCATTGCCGTAGGCTCGGAGCTGCTGCTGGGCAATGTGGCCAACACCGACGCCCAATATGTATCGGAAAAGCTGGCCTCCGTGGGGGTGGATGTGCTCTACCACACGGCGGTGGGCGACAATCCGGAGCGGCTGCGCCAGGTGACGGATATCGCCCGGAAGCGCTGCAATTTGCTCGTTTTCATCGGCGGATTGGGCCCCACCTATGACGACCTGACGAAGGAAACCGTCTGTGCCGCCTTTGGCCTAAAGCTGAAATTTCACGAGGAGGTCATGGCGGAAATTTCCAATTATTTTCAAAATGTTTTCCGCTGGGAAATGCCGGTGTGCAACCGCCAGCAGGCGTTTTTACCGGAGGGGGCCACGGTGCTGCACAACCCCGTGGGTACCGCCCCGGGCTGCCTGTTTACAGTGGAGGGCGTGACGGTGTCCATGCTCCCAGGGGTACCACACGAGTGCCGGTATCTCACGGATCACGCCCTGCTCCCCTACTTAAAAGCCAGGCAGGAGGGGGTGATCCTCTCCCACACGCTGCACGTGTTCGGCCTGACAGAGCCCAAGGTCCAGGAGCTTCTGGGCGACCTGATGGACGCCGCCCAGAATCCCAGCCTGGCACCCTATGCCAAGGGGGCGGAGATTCAGCTGCGCCTTACGGCCAAGGGGGAAACGGCCGCGCGGTGCGAGGAGCTCATGGCCCCGCTGCTGGTTCAGGTGGGGCAGCGGCTGGGCCAGCACCTGTACGGCATGGACATGGGCAGCCCGGAGGAGCACGCGGTGCAGACCCTGAAAGCCCGGGGGCTGACCGTCTCCACTGCCGAGAGCTGCACCGGCGGACTCATTGCCAAGCGCATCACGGATGTGCCGGGGGCATCGGCAGTATTTCCCGGAAGCGTGGTGTCCTACACCAACGGGGTCAAGGAAAATGCCCTGGGTGTACCCGGTGAAATTCTGGCGCAGTTCGGCGCCGTGTCGGAGCCGGTGGCCGGGGCCATGGCAGAGGGCATCCGCCGCATGATGAAAAGTGACCTGGCCTTGTCGGTGACGGGGCTGGCAGGCCCTGACGGAGATGACCGGGGCAACCCCGTGGGTACGGTTTACATCGGTCTGGCCGCCCCGGACGGCACGGAGGTCACGCTCCTGCATCTGCGGGGCAGCCGGGAGAGCATCCGCCAGCAGGCGGCAGACTATGCCCTGGCCCTACTGAACCGCTATCTATATACTATAGACCAGAAAGCCAAAGGAGAGAATGAACATGGCAAAGAATAACGCACCCAAGGACGCCTACACCCGACAGCAGGAGGCCATCCGCAAGGCCAAGGGCAACCCCAACAAAAATGTGCACCACAAGAAGAACAACTCCAACTACGGCGGCGGTGACTACCTGAAGGAAAAGGCCGCCCAGAAGGCCGCAAAACCGGATAAGCCCAAGCTGCCCAAGTGGCTGAAGATCACCCTGGGCGTACTGTTCGGCGTACTGATGGCAGCGCTGATCCTGCGCATGACGGTGTACAAGGACAGCTTGTTTATGAACTACCTGACCTCGCTGCTCCTGGGCCTGGCCTGTGCGGCGCTGTTCTACACCAGACGGTTTCGCAACACACAAAAGGAGGGCGCACTGTATACGATAGTCTCTGTAATCCTGGCCATTATGGCCGTCATCTACGGTGGCATGGGTCTGCTGGGGATCCTGCGCTATTTGGGCGCGTTCTAATTTTCCTGTTGACAAAAGCGGCTTTTGTGGTAAAATGACATGGAATAAAGTACACATGCATAGATGGGGACAAGTAGCCCCGGACTTTCGGTGCCAAGAGATCCGCCGGTTTGGTGCGAGGCGGAGACCGGGTTCGCGGCGAATATCACCCCGGAGCTTCCGGCTGAACGGGTCACTTCAGTAAGCACGGACGGCGGAGGGCCGTTATCACCCCTCGCCCACGGATGGTGGGAACGGAGTGGCCGCTACGGCGGCAACAAGAGTGGTACCGCAGAGGTTTGTTCATCGCCTTTGTCTCTTAATAGAGGCAAAGGCGATTTTTTGCTGACGAAAAGCTGCTCCCGGCAAGGACGGGGGCGCGGATTGCCACAACCAGTCTGCGGACTGGTCTCGCAATGACACATTGTAAGAAGTGTGATGTGCGGTGGGGCACATGGGTTCCGCCCTACGGATGCACTGCAAGAAGTGCGGTACGGCGGGCGACCGCAAGGGTCGCCCCTACGGACGCTTGCAATGGGTGCGGGGGTTACGGATTGCCACAGCCAGTGTGCGCACTGGCTTCGCAATGGCAGTTTTTAGGCAGATTTTCTTTTATTTGTTTTCAATTTTGTTTTCAAAATACGGATATATGGAGGTACATCATGGAGTACAAAAGCACACTGAATATGACCAAAAGCGGCTTTCCCATGCGGGCGGGTCTGCCCAAGCGGGAGCCGGAGATGCTCAAGCACTGGGAAGAGCTGGACCTGTACAACGAGCTGCTGAAAAAGAACGAAGGCAAGCCCCTGTTCAACCTGCACGACGGCCCTCCCTTCTCCAACGGCGCACTGCACATGGGCCACGCCCTGAACAAGTCCCTGAAGGACTTCATCACCCGTATGTACGCCATGCGGGGCTACTACACCCCCTACATCCCCGGCTGGGACAACCACGGCATGCCCATTGAGAGCGCCATCATCAAGCAGAACAAGCTCAACCACAAGGCCATGAGCGTGGCGGACTTCCGCACCGCCTGCCACGAGTTTGCCGACCATTACATCGACGTGCAGCGCCAGGGCTTCAAGCGAATGGGCGTGGTGGCTGACTGGGAGCATCCCTACAAGACCATGGATCCCGGCTTCGAGGCCCAGGAGGTCCGGGTGTTCGGCAAGATGTACCAGAACGGCCACATCTACAAGGGGCTCAAGCCCGTGTACTGGTGCGCCCACGACGAGACCGCCCTGGCCGAGGCCGAGATCGAGTACAAGGACGATCCCTGCACAACGGTGTATGTGAAGTTCCCCATGAACGACGATCTGGGTAAGCTGAGCCATCTGGACAAGAGCAAGCTGTTCTTCGTCATCTGGACCACCACCATCTGGACCCTGCCCGGCAACCTGGCCATCGCCCTGCATCCCGACGAGAGCTACGCCGTGGTGAAGGCCCCCAACGGGGAAATGTACATCATGGCCGAGGCCCTGGTGGAGAAGGTCATGGGCATCGGCGGCTTTGACAGCTATGAGATCGTGGAGACCCATCCCGGCTCCTTCTATGAGAACATGCTGGCCAGCCATCCCTTCCTGCCCAAGACCAGCCGGCTGGTTTTGGCGGACTATGTAACCATGGACAGCGGTACCGGCTGCGTCCATACCGCCCCGGGCTTCGGCGCCGACGACTACGAGACCTGCAAGCGCTACGGCATGGAGATGGTGGTACCCGTGGACGACCAGGGCCGCCACACCGACTACGCCGGCAAGTACGCCGGAATGGGGACTGACGAGTCGAATCCCGTCATCCTGGAGGACATGAAGAAGGCCGGCTCCCTCTTTGCCAGCGAGGAGATCGTCCACAGCTATCCCCACTGCTGGCGCTGCAAGAATCCCATCATCTTCCGGGCCACGCCCCAGTGGTTCTGCTCGGTGGATTCCTTCAAAGACGAGGCCATTGCCGCCTGCGACGATGTGCGCTGGGTGCCCGGCTGGGGCAAGGACCGTATGCGCTCTATGATCCTGGAGCGCACCGACTGGTGCATCAGCCGTCAGCGCCGGTGGGGCCTGCCCATCCCCGTGTTCTACTGCAAGGACTGCGGTAAGCCCATCTGCACCGAGGAGAGCATCGAGGCTGTGGCGTCCCTGTTTGAAAAGAAAGGCTCCAACGCCTGGTTTGACATGGAGGCAGAGGACATTCTGCCCAGCGGCTTTACCTGCCCCCACTGCGGCATGCAGGCCGGCTTTGAAAAAGAGACGGACACCCTGGACGGCTGGTTTGACTCCGGCTCCACCCATTTCGCCGCTATGGAGCGGGACCAGGGCTTCTGGCCCTCCACCATGTACATCGAGGGTTTGGACCAGTATCGCGGCTGGTTCCAGTCCTCCCTGCTGGTGGCTGTAGGCGCTCTGGGCCGGGGCGCACCGTTCAAAGAGTGCGTGACTCACGGCTGGACCGTGGACGGCGAGGGCAAGGCCATGCACAAGTCCCTGGGCAATGGCATGGATCCGGCGGAGATCTTCGACAAGTACGGCGCGGACCTGCTGCGCCTGTGGGCGGGCTCCTCGGACTATCATGTGGATGTGCGGTGCTCCGATGAGATCTTCAAGCAGCTGAGCCAGAACTACCTGAAGTTCCGCAACACCTGCAAGTTCTGCCTGGACAACCTGGTGAATTTTGACCCCAACGACCTGGTGAAGCCCCAGGATATGCTGCCGCTGGACAAGTGGGCCTTGACCCGGCTCAACGACCTGATCGGCAAGGTCTTTGGCTGGTATGATAACTACGAGTTCCACTCCGTATCCCACGCCATCAACGACTTCTGCGTGGTGGACCTCAGCTCCTTCTACTTCGACATCATCAAGGATCGGCTGTACTGTGACGAGGCGGAGGGCTTGGAGCGCCGCAGCGCCCAGACCGCCCTGTATCTCATCCTGGACGCCATGACCCGGATGTTCGCGCCCATCCTGGCCTTCACCTGCGACGAGGTTTGGCTGGTTATGCCCCACCGGGCAGAGGACGACGCACGCAATGTCCTCTTTAACGAGATGGTGCAGCCCTACACGGAGTACGCCCTGTCCGACGAGGAAATGGCCAAGTGGGGCCGCATTGCCGCCCTGCGCAGTGCCGTGAACGGCGCGCTGGAGCAGGCCCGGGCAGACAAGGTCATTGGCAAGAGCCTGGAGGCCGCTGTGACCCTGACTGTACCGCAGGAGGATGCCTTCCTGGCGGAGATGAGTGAGGAGGCGCTGGCAGACCTGTTCATCGTGTCTCAGGTGACGCTCACCGTGGGCGACGAGGTCAAGGTGTCCGTGAAGGCCGCCCAGGGTGCCAAGTGCGGCCGCTGCTGGAAGGTGCTGCACAGCGTTTCCGCTGTGGGTGAGCACGAGGCTCTGTGCCCCCGCTGCGCCGCCGTGATGGCAAAGCTGCCGAAAGTGGAATAAAACACTTGCATTTCCCGCAAAAGTGTGTATAATAATGGGGTGGAACGAAATCGTTCCACCCCATTCCCCCATACAGGGGCCCGTAGCTCAGCTGGGAGAGCGTTCGGTTCGCATCCGAGAGGTCGAGGGTTCGAATCC
>ENA-UONZ01000516-UONZ01000516.1-human-gut-metagenome-genome-assembly--contig:-C93old-NODE-516-length-61876-cov-63.968797_pt1 | contig 61876 bp, 64 predicted proteins | sample MGYA00242468_ERZ724015 | MGnify/ENA metagenome assembly ERZ724015
GATGTCGCTTCCGTCTGTCAGACGCTTCGTGCGTTTATTCGGGAGTCGCTTTCCAGACTTGAACATCTGTCGCCGAATCAATATATCGCGGCTCTTAATGGATTTTTCTTTCCGGAATTTCGGCACAAGTGGATCGCCAATCCGATAGAAGGCACCGGAAATTATACGCTCTTTGATGATGTCAGAATCCATCTTGTGCCGCGGGAAACAGCACCGGCTTCAGGGCAGTTCAGGATTTTTGAGTATTACGAAACAGAGCATTTGCAAACGCTTCTGAAGCTGGATTTTTATAAAGGACTGGAAACTGGACATCTGATTCGGAAGTGCGAACTATGCGGCAGGCTCTTTCTGCTGCAAAAGGGCTATCATACAAAATACTGCGATTCCCCGAATCCGGATAACCCACGCTATTCCTGTGCGCAGCTCGGTTACCGGACGCGCGGCGTCAAAGAAACAGCGGCGGACAGTCCACTGACGCAGGCGCTTTCCCGCTGCTATCAGCGCATCGATAAGGATTCACGGCAGAGGAGCAGATGCGCCTGCGCGCAAAGGCAGAAGAACTTTACCACGAAGCACAAACACAGCCCGGTATGCCCTATGAAGCCTTCAACGAATCCCTGGCAACCAGGAATCTGTATCCGCTCTGCGGTGTGCAGCGCAAAAGTAAGCCCGTAGGACGCCCAAGAAAGCAAAACTGACAGTGCTGCGCGAGGAGGTGACAGCTTATGACGAACGAAGAACTGTACCGGCAATATCTCAGCGGTGACACGGAAGCCTTTGAGCAGCTCTATCTGCAAATGCAGGGGTTCATCGCTTCTGTGGCAAAGGACGCGGCGCAGAGCTTTGGCTGTTCGGACAAAGAAATACTGGATGAACTGTGTGCCGAAGGTGCTTTGGAGCTTTGTGAGCGCCTTTCCACCGGGGCGTATGACGAGAATCGTGGAAAACTGACTACATATCTGCATCCATTTCTGCGTGGGAAGATGTATCGCTATTTGGAGGCAAACCTCGGTGCAGCGGCGTTGCCAAAAGACGAAATGCAGCGGGTCAAGCAGGCACAGCGGCTGCACAAAGAGGAAAACCTTTCTCCGGATGAAGTTGCACAGATGCTCGGCGTTTCCGCTGAAAAGGCCGCACAGCTGATCGGCAGCAAAACGAAGTCACTTTCTGTCTCTGCGCTATCAAATGACGATCCGGACGATGATCCGCTTGCGTGGCTGCTGCTCGACCAGCACATCCTCACGCCGGAGCAGGCCGTTTACCGGCAGGTCTGCACGGAAGAACTGGAGCAGCTTTTTCACACACTCAGCGCGAAAGACCGCGCGATCCTCGGTCATACCTACGGCGTGTTCGGCTACGAAAAGCTGTCCGCGGACGAGCTTGGCCTGCGCGAAATGCTCTCGACGGACGGCGTAACAAAAGCAAGAAAAGCCGCATTGGAGCGTCTGCGCAGCCGGTACCCCGGCAGCGGCCTGCACCTCTGGCGGGATGTGTATCATTCGCTAAAAGATATTTCAGATATCTGACAAAGATACTGTTTCTCAGCAGAGTTTTACAGACGCGGTATTCAAAAAGAGAAGGATCAGAGGAAAAATCCTCTGGCCCCGATAATTTATTCGCGCGGATATGAAGTATTTATCAGCGGCATCTGTCTAAAAAAGCCCTCAAAAAGCTCTGAAGAGGGCAGCATGAAACAAATTTAAAATAGTCAAAAGATCCACTAAAAACTGTGGATCTTTTGTGTTGCAAGGGTATGATTGTGTGCTGGATTCTAAAGAAATCTGACATTTGCCCCACCCATGCCGAGCGCGGTCTTGATGCCGATGCCGCTGTAATCTGCCCAGAGCAGGATGGCGCGCCACAACTCCGCCAACGGAACAGGAAGTCTGGAGTCCAGCGTAACCTTTCCGACAAATGCCGGAATATATACATTCTTTAGATGATATCGAACGGATTTCAATGTATAATCGCGGATATAAATGCCGCTTTCCAGCATACACAGTGCGTCCGGGTCGCAAAGCGGATATTCCTCACAAAAACTGTTCCAACGATTCACAAGACTTTGCAGAATCAGCTTTTCCTGTGGAAAAATCACATAGCGTCCGTTTTGCTTGAACGAAGCGGCGCTCCGAAACTGAATTTCCATGCACGAGGAGGCAATCTGGCGTGCCTGTCGGATGATGTCTTCAAATTGAATCTCTGTTTTTGGCAGTTTGGAAACAACAGAAATCTCACCTGTGTGCAAGGAAATCGTTTCAATCGATTCTATCGCCGGAGCAAACAGCGCAGAAGCCTCCGTGCTCAGAAGATGGATATTCCATATAGACGTATCCTTTTCTTTATCAAACGTTACGAACTGAGAAATCGGGTGGTCCTGCTGACTGTGAAGCGCTTCCGCTGCGGCAGAAGGAATCTGCGTCAGCAACCACGCATACAGCTTATAGCCATCCGACGGCATAAGCCGGGCGGACAGTTCTAACTGGTAAGTCGTTATCAAGAGAGCTTCACCTCGCACAGACCATATGGATACAATTCACCTTCGTAAAGCGCATATTTTATAGTTCTCGGCGAGATACCATCCGCGCGGTCTTCTTCGTGTCGGTGCTTGCGGAACGAGCGGCTCAGCTCGTTGATTGCCGCTTGCAGTCCGTCCTTTTCGCCGAGGTACGGATATGTAAGCGTTTTGGAAAAGAAGCCCACGCCGCCGCCCAAAAAGAGCGTGTTGTCATAGGAAACTTCTGCCGCATGACGCGGCGCTGTAAAATGGCGCAAATAGGCTTCGTAGAAGCTAGCAAACGTCCGAACGCTGTTCATCAGGCTTTCTGCCGTAATTTTCTGATGCAATACCGACTGATCGAGCGTCAGTTTAAAATGAAGCTTCGTTCCGGGACGGATGCACTCGCGGCAGAGGTTGATCCGGTGCGTCTGCCCATCCGGATCTGCATCTATTTTACCGGCGAGGATCATGCAGGTGTCGCTGACTGGCAGGCTGTCCGAAATGCTGAGGCCGCGCAGGATACTGTTCACTGCGTCATCCAGCACAGCGCCGTTTCGATCCTTCTTGAGTTTCAGCGTATGGAGATATGTCCCTTCCGGAAAGCCCTTGCGCGTATCGCCAAACGCAGAATGCGGAGAATTGTCCGAAAGAATCCAATCAGTAAGAATCGCGGTACGGAGCGCACCTTTTACACTGCTTCCGGGAACATAGACGCGGCCGTCTGCTCCGCGCACAAAGGCGTTGATTTCCTTCAGAGAATGCTCTGCGTCGAGCGCGTCTTCGGCAGCGATGCTGTAGCGGCTGACAGCGCGGATATCGTTCAGGCTCAGGCAGCATTCTGCCGTGAGAAACCGGTAAAGATCCGTCTGCGCCCCCAGCATGAACTGTGTGTACTTATCTTCCAGCTTCCGTTCCAGCAGCAGATGAAAAAACTTTGTTTCATCTAACAGCATCACTTCGTCGCAGGATACTCTGGCAAAACGTGGCGTTAAAAAGACATATTCTTTTTTCACATAGCTTTTGCCGCTGCCAACAAAAACTGGAGCTTTTGCAATCAGCGTCAGATCGAATACCTCCAGTTGTCCTTCGTGAATCATAACGATACCCCCAGCAGAACAGGAGCTGAATAGCGGTAGACAGGATGTTTTCCGCTTTCTCCGACGTTAAACAGACCGCCGGAAAACTTCCGCTTCAAAACAGACCCTGCGGCAAGAAAATACTGCGTGTCCTTCTTCTGCGGCTCATCTGCGTAGGTTTCAGATTGAATAAAGCCGCCTCTGCGGGTCAGCTGATAATAGGCACCTTCTAAAACAGCTTCGAGGTCTTCCGTTTCAGGCAGCGCCGTCGTCAGCAGCAGATAAGAGTTGCTTTCCCGCGCAAGCGCGTCATGCAGCCACTCGGTCTGATCGTCGAATGGCTCGTCCAGAAAAATCACATCCTCGATTTCAAAAGAACCATATCCGGCGCTGGTCTTCCCGCCGATCCCGCTCATGCCGAGCAAACGGAGCAGCGTTTCATAATAGGGACCGTCCTCCTCCGGGCAGCACAGCATGAACCACAGGCCGCAATCTTCAAAGAACCGGAACACGCCGACCTGATACGGGTTAGTGTCTTCACCGTCTGTAACAGCCGCTTTCGTGTAATCCTCATGCACGCCGAAGCCTTCCACTGTTTCTGGAACAAATGCAGCCCCGCCGTGTACGGACACAGAAAATCGCTCAAAGGCATGCACCGGGAGCCAGCGCAGCTTTTTCATGGTCTTTCGCTGCTTTGCCGGAAGCTCCTCGGATGAGGGCGCATGGATAAAGGGCTTTGGAAGATAGAATGTATCGCCGCAGTAAGGCATAGCGTCGGAAAGCGTCAATTCTCCTCGCCGGACGGCTTCACAGAGCCGTGTCACGCCTGCTTCACCTTCTGCGTGCAGAGCAGTATGGCAAAGCGCTGAGAAGAGCGTATCGGCGCGGAAGGTTTCTTCCGATGCGTAGAGCGACATTGCAGCGTCGGACAATCCGAAGTGGACAGGTGCGGTGAACCGGAGACTAAACAGAAAACAACTCATAGTTTGCAACCTCCTCAAAGAGGCCCGTCAGAGAAGCCGTATCCGCGTCACAGGCAACACCGGTCAGGTGGAAGTTTGTGAAGCTGACTCTGCCGCTGCCGCGTGAGCCATGTCCACCGAGATAGTCCAGCTGCAGCAGCTTCATCCCCTTTGCGAGCAATGCAAGGTCTTCCTGTGCTTCGCGCTCGCCGCTAAATTCATAGACAATGTTCACGCCGAAGCTGGTTCCCGGCACGACGCGCTCGATCTGGCGCGGATTTGCAACAGAATTGATCCGGTCGATGGCGTTTTCAAATTTCACCTCGGTCAGGCCAACCGCTTTCATCTGCTCTTTATTATTGACAAAGCAATCGGCAAACTGGAGCCGCGCCGCTCTGACTGGCCTAGCGCTTCCAAACAGGCGCAGGATCGGTGCTTCGTCGTTTTTGAAATCCGGCATATGTTCGATGTCACCGGAAAAACTTCTTGCCAGCAGCGTGCGGAGCTTTCCCTTGAGGCTGCTGCCGGGAACGATTGGATTTCCCGTGAGCGTATCGCGGACAACAGGACTGTCGACCGCACCGATCGCGGAAAAGGCGCCGGATGCGCCGATATGCATACCGGTTCGGACGATCAGATCACACTGAATCAGAATTTTCCCGTACATACTTACGCCTCCTTACCGCCGTAGTAGCGATGATACGCTACCAGCGCTTCCATATAGTGTGCAAACGCAATCAGAGTCTCGCGATTTGTGCCGATGCCCTTGAGATATTGCAGAAGATGTGCCTTTTCGACAAACACCTTCGTTGCAGGATCGCGCCCGGCTTCATATGCTGTGCGGATGCGCATCATGCCGATACCCGCAATGCTCTCCTTTGTCAGTTCCGGTTCGGTACGGAGCCGCTCGGCATCATAGATGCCGCTGACGAGACTCAGGAGGTTTCGGATTTTGCTGGTTGTAATCACTGGGCGCTGGCCGCTCATTTCGCGCATGATCGCGTCAGCACGGTCGATATAGTCATCCGGGACCTTTTCGGCTTGAATTTCTGCGAGCGGCTGGTTGTAAGCCGGGCGCTGCTGTGCACCATACCCCAAACGCTGCGGCGGGCGGGACTGTCCGCCGCCGGAATAGCCGCGGTTGAAGCCTCCGTAGCTGTTATTGTTGTATGCCATCTGTATCCCCCTCCCGGTTCTCATAGACATGAAGATAAATTGCCGTGATTAACTCGGCGCGGTCTGTTTTGTTCAGCGCCCAGCGGTACATCTTGTCTGCAAACGTCCGGTACGCGCCAAACGCGGGCGATGTGCGCGGCGGCTCCAGCCGGGCAAGCAGATAGGCATATCTGGCGAGCTGTAATTTGCCGTCCTTCGGATCCTGCGCCGTGCGCAGAAGGTCGAGCGTCCGATACAAAAATGCAGTTCCACGCTCTTGACCGCGCGCGCCGAAAAAAGCCTCTAACGCAGCCTTTTTCTCGCCCAGCACGCGCCCGGTAAACGTGTTCCAGCCATAACAGTGTGCGCTTTCAAAAAGGCAGACTGCATCTTTGTCCGGTTCCTGTTTTGCAAGGTCTTCCAAATCGCCGGAGGCGGACCGGGTAATGATCGTCCACCAGAGCAAGTCCCGCGCTGATGGTAAGCGCGCCGCAGGAAAAGGCTGTGAATGCCTGCCGGATGCGAAGCGCCGCCTCTACAACATCATTCCACGCGCCGAGCAAAAACACATCATCGCCGCCGGAATAGACGACCGTCACGGCAAGCGCCGGCTTGCTTTCAAAGCGTCCGGAAAGGATATCGTTGATGTAGCACTTAAAGAACAGGGACATCTGCCGGGAAAACGCCGCTGTGCGCGAGATGGTAACGAAATGCTCACGTTCCTGCGCAGTCGCTTTTTCCGGACGCTCAAAGCCGGCGACAAACGCTTGCCCCAGATTGTCTACGTCCATCCGGCACACGCCGATGCGTTTGACGCCGTTAGCTTCCTGCGCAAGCGTTTCTATGCTGTTGCTGAAGGCGTAGTCGCCGACGTAGAGGCGCGTACTGTATTGAAGTCCGGTATAGGCTTTATTCTTGGAATAGATCCTCGTAACAGCTTCGCCGCCGTTTAACCGGCTGCGGGCTGTTTTTTCGTCTATGAAGGTGACACTGACCGTGCCATCCGGTGTAGGAAGCACGAAGTCCGCGCTGTCTGTCTCACCCGGACTTACAAAATAGATGTCGCAGCACTGAATTTTCTCAGACAGCGAAACGAACAGCCGGCACCAGCTGCACCGCCCGTCCTGAAGGCTGTCTGTGCGTCCGCAGATTTTGCATTCGCGCCCGCCGTCTGCGTGGGTGCTGTTGAGCTTCAAGATTGCCTGCGCGTCATAGCGGTGCATCTTGTGTCCAGCCAGCGCAGAGGATACGCACCGGAACATCTTCTTGTAGGGGCTGCGCTCTGCAGGGAAGTCGACCAGCTCGTTGCCGCTGCACGGTGTATATCCGTGCGCAAGGAACAGCGAAATGCCGAACTGTTCCGAGAGCCAGTCGTTGAAGCGCCGGTTCCAACGCTCGATCGCTGCCCGGACTTCCGTGGTGTTCGGCAGGAGCATATAGCAGTGTCCGCCGCCGGTATAAAGAAGGTTCGCCCGTCCGACGCCGCATAAGGACAGCAGCTCGTCTGCGTAATGCTCCATCGCAAGCTCCAGAAAGAACGAGCGGCTTCGCAGCGAACGCAGCGCCTTTTCAGATGCGACAGTGTAGATGAATTTCTGGATGCCGGAAAAATCCGCCGAGTAAAGAAGAAACGCCTGCTCGTCCATGAACTGCTTTTCATTGTCGAAAAGGCGCTTTTTGAACTGCGTTTCCTGTTCTGCCGCCAGATACTCGCTGATGCAAACGCCGATGGCGGCAGTGGTCTTTAGATGGTCAAAGAGTGAAATATCCGGGCTTTCCGCTGTGTTGGTGCTCGATGGGAAGGCGCTGAGGTAGCTTTCCAGCAGACACAGCAGGGAGTTGAGCCACTGCTCCGTGCGCGAAAGCTCCGCGAGCCTCGGTGCCAGCGCGTCCACGGCTGCCTGATACTGCGCCGCCGTCAGAGCATCCAGATTTTCAAGCGGCAGATGCAGCGCGCCTGTCTGCAAAGCAGGCGAAACGGCTTTTCCGGGATGCTCCCCATTCATATGGGAAAACACGGGCACAAGCGGCAGATAACGCCGGAAACTTGTTTCCTCCGTGTCTATGCTGCGCCGGTCGGCAGCGGCGGAGATATTGTCCGCGATGCAGGCGATCCACGCGATGCTGCTGTCCGCAGGCTGCGCGGCGCGCAGTGCAGCGGCATGGTGCAGGCGGACGCAGTCGAGAATGTCCCGGTCATCCTGCCAAAGCTTTTTCAGGTACGCATAGCCGAGGCTGCTGTGATCGCCAGTTTGTCCGCCCGCACGCAGCACCGGCTTACCGATGTCGTGCAGCAGACAGCCGAAGCTGACGCGCACGCTTTCTTCTCTCAACGTGTCTCACGCTCCTTTTTTGTCAGTTGTCCCCTGTCGGGGTGTAAAGTATTTCCTTCATGAATTTTGCAAGCTGAACGGGGGTTATTAGTTTTCGTCCCCTGGCGGGGTGTAGGTTGTTTCATAGCGTATGACAGACAAGGAAATCGTGCAGGCGCTGTTTCCGTCCCCTTACGGGGTGTGGGTTGTTTCCTGCTGAAATTTTACCGCTTTTTTACAATGTGGTATTTCCGTCCCCTTGCGGGGTGTGGGTTGTTTCCGGGATCGGCGGGCTTGATCTGGCTGCCGAGTGGTTTCCGTCCCCTTGCGGGGTGTGGGTTGTTTTGGCAAAGCTGCACATTCTTTTTGGTGCAACAGGAAAAAGAATTGTCAACTCTGCTGTTTTATTGTATCATATTGGCAGATGGTTTATCAATAGCAAACTGAGAAACTGCAAAGTGCCGTGCGAAGCGCATAAAACAGCGACTTAATTTGTACTGTGAAAATAGAGGTTCGCACACGTAAGAAGGTTCATAAACTCGAAAGCGAGGAACGATCCATGATGAGACTATTGTTTACCTGCATGGGTACGTCAGACCCTGTGCGCGGATACCACGATGGCCCGATGCTGCATATCATCCGCCATTACCGCCCGGAGCTGATCTGTGTGTTCCTTTCCGGTGAGGCTGCGGCGCTCGACGGCTGTGGCGCGCGGCTGGACACCGTTTTATCGCACATTCAGAACAACTGGGGCGGCTATGCGCCGGAGCTGCGTGTCGTGCGCACACAGATCGATGATCCGTCAGACATGGACGCCGTCGGTGCGCCGATTACGGAGGCTGTGGCGACACTGACAGAGGAGTTTCCCGATGGGGAGGTGCTGCTGAATCTCAGTTCCGGTACGCCGCAGATGAAAATTGCGCTTGCATTTCTCGCCGCCGATCTGCGGCGCAGCATGCGCGGTATTCAGGTCAAGAATTTTGAACGCGCTTCCGGCACCACCGAGCGGACAAATGCCCCTGATTACAGCGTCGCCGACGAGTTGGAGTGCAATGAGGATGAAGCGCCGGATGCTCCGAACCGCTGCTCGGAGCCGGAGCTCATGCACATGCAGAGGCAAAGAGCCAAAGCACAGCTTCTGACGCTGCTTGACGTACGCGATTACAGCGCGATTTACACGATGAAGAATCTTCCAAACCAGCTGAAGGCGCTGATCGGGCATCTGGACGCGCGCGACCAGATGCAAAGCGAAGCGGCGCGGAATTATGCGCAGAATCTCAAGCTGCCGTTTTCTTTGTATCCGGTTCGCACCGGTGCGCCGCGCAGCGATTATGCGGAGGTCAGCGAGGCGTATCTGGTGCTGCTCAACCGCAGCCACCGGCAACAGTATGAGGAGATGATCCTGCGTCTTAATCCACTTGTTGTCCGGCTGGAATTGCAGCTAATGAAAACCGTGCTGGCGGGGAAAAACCTGCGTTTGGAAGACGTGATCGACCGTCCGTATTCCCGGCGGCCGCGTTTCGTACCGGATATGCTGGCGGAAAAGCTGCCGGAGGTCTGTCAAAGCGTCTGCACAGATTTCGGCGCGCCGCTTCGGGAGAGCGATGTCAGCATGGAAGTATGCTATCGGATTTTGGAGCATCTGCCGGATGTTCCTGTAGATGCTATGCCCGTGCTAAAAAGCTGCAACCTGCTGAACGAAAGCTGCCGCAATTCACTTGCACACCAGTTGACCGCCGTGACTGCGGAGCAGATCACCGCCGCCTGCGGCATGCAGCCGGCGCAGCTGCTGAACCAGGTGGGCAAGCTGATCGCCGCCATTTATCCGGAGTGCGACCCGGCGCTGTTCACGATCTATAAACGCTGCGGAGATTACATCAAATCCAGGATTTTATAACCTTTTATGTCAGGCATAATTGGTGCAGCAGTTCGCGAAAGCGTGCTGCTGCATTTCTGTGCTATTAGAGATGCGCAGAGAAATTCACATGATTTATGTGAATTTTCATTATTTCACTTGTTTCATGTGAAAACTGCGTTATAATATGAATATCCAACACGGAGGTGTGATTGATGCAGTACGAAAATGAGCGCATGGAATTTAAATCCCAGCTGACAGATGATATTTACAAGGAAGTCATCGCCTTTACGAACACGGACGGCGGTGTAATTTATATCGGCATTGACGATCAGGGCAATGTGACCGGCATTGACAATGTGGACGAGACCTACACGCGGCTGACGAACGATATCCGCGACGCCATTCAGCCGGATGTGACAATGTTCGTGCGCTATGTGCTGCAGGAAAACAAGGTCATCCGCATTGAGGTCGGCGAGGGCAGCTATAAGCCGTATTATTTGAAGGGCAAGGGGCTGAAGCCTGCTGGCGTTTATGTCCGGCAGGGCGCAACGAGTGTGCAGGCGTCGCCGGAACAGATCCGGCAGATGATAAAAGATTCGGACGGCGACATGTTCGAAGAAATGCGCACCGTGCAGCAGAATCTGACCTTTGATGAAGCTGCGGTCGCGTTCAAGCGGTACAAGGTGGATTTTTCAGAGGACAAGTATATTGCGCTGGGGCTTCGGAACATCCACGACGATCAGTACACCAATCTGGCGCTGCTTCTGTCCGACCAGTGCCAGCACACGACGAAAATCGCGGTGTTCAACGATGAATCCTGTACAGAGTTCCGGGACAGCAAGGAGTTTGGCGGCTCGATCTTCAAGCAGTTTGAAAACTCGATCAACTATCTGGCGCTGTGCAACAGAACCGTCTCTACCATCAAGGGTGTCGTCCGCACGGATAAACAGGACTATCCCGAGGAAGCCATCCGCGAAGCGCTGCTCAATGCGCTGGTGCATCGGGACTACAGCTTCAGCGGCAGCATTATCATCAACGTGAACGACAGCAAAATGGAGTTTATTTCTCTGGGCGGTCTCCTGCCCGGTCTTTCCACGGAGGATATCCGCCTCGGCGTTTCTCAGCCGAGGAATAAAAAGCTGGCAGAGATTTTTCACCGCCTGCGCCTGATTGAAAGCTACGGCACCGGCATCCGCCGCATTTTCAAGCTCTACGCAAGCTGCCCTGTCCAGCCCAGCATCGAGGCAACGGCAAATGCATTTAGAATCGTGCTGCCGAACATGAACGCCGCTTCTGCGGGCGCAGAAAACGCGGCAGAAGCAAAGCCTGCCGCGCCGATCATTACGCCGCAGATGAAAATCGTTCTGGACTACCTCAAGGAATACGGTGAAATGCGCGACGAGGAGTTGCAGGAGCTGCTTCATATCAAGAAAACCAGGGCCTACCTGCTGACCCGGCAGATGAGCGAAGAAGGACTGATTGAGGTGGTCGGCAGAGGGGCGGAGAAGAAGTATAGGTTGAAATAGTATCGCTGTAAAACGTCTTTGCGATGGCATGAGATTAGAAAGTAAACGGTGAATTGCTGTTTGCGGAAACGGTTAAAGACCTGAAAAGGTCGAAAACGCTAGTTGCTTTGAAATAGAGAGGAGAAGTTATGATTACTAGCCAAGGTATGCTTGTGTGTAGTTTTAACCTTAAGCAAAGGTTTTCCCGCGGAGAGGAGAATGTCTATCCATTAAATCAGCAATACGAACTAAAACTTGAAAACGAGACATTACGAATTGAAGATGCAGCCAAATTTTTTCAAATTTTTTGCCAGGAAAATAGCAAATTTACAGATGATACAATAAAAATGAAGTTGTTTTCTGTGAAAGAAAATAGCTTTTGTAAGATCGTTCGTGATACATATACTGCTGTGTCATTCGTTATCAAGTCTGGAGGGTACGGTGTTGAAGGTGAAATCACCGACAGAACTTCACAAGTCGTCACATACCATCGGAAGGAAAATGAATCGGATGTAAAAGAGTTTCTTTGTGTTGTCTATATCCCGCATGATATTGGGAATCTGCAAATTAAAAAAGGAATCCTGGTGTTTCAAAGTATTGGTGCCTATGGTGTAAAAACAATAACAACTGAAAGATTGCGCGACTTCTTTGGAAAATTTGATTTAACGTTTGAAACACGCAGCGTTTCTATTGCTTCCTTTATCGAGAAACTGATTCAGCAAGGAAGCCTGTATAAACTTACACTGATTCGGGAAAGGGTATCACAAAACCCGGCTGATAATATGCTTATTGCAACAGGGCGTGAGGAACGTGTTTTTATTCGTCCGACACTAAAGCCGGAATGGAAATTAAAGCTTCTTACGATGTTTCAACATGCGGATGAAACTGGTGTTTTTGAAATACCAGAGGGAGAAGACTACGATGACATCTCGATCCAATTCAAACTGGGGGAAAGAACGCGTACTATGCGTTTGCGAAACATTGAAAGACTAAGTATAGTTGAGGAAATACCCGAAACATTAGTGCGAGAAAGAAGCGCAGATAAGATTAGAAATTATATGATTTCTACTGCTGATATGTATAAAGAACGGATGGTTTGGGGGAATAGGGGTGAAATATAGTTATGCGAACCTTGAAAATCATTGGAATACTGATGGTCTTGATCCCAGCGGGAATTATGAGTGTCAGTTTGCTAAGAAAGAATGAACCTTTTTTCAATATACATGAAATCGTTCAAGAATATAGAAAGCTAATCCGTGGTTCTACAATTGTATTTTTTATTTTGCCGCTTTTATTCTCTGTGGGACTAGCGTTGCTGTACACGGCAGGAACGCGCTTTTATTCGGAAATAGGCGTCATACTGGGGATTATTCTTTCCATGCTTTTGGCGTCACTCAGCATTTTGTGCAATTACGATTTTTCAGAAGTCAGGGATGAGCAGCAGCGAAAGAAAGGCAGGGACGTCGTAAAGACAACGATAAATGTTGTGTTCTTCGATGTATTAATGTGCGTTTTTCTTCTTTTATACGGATTGGTGATAATCGTTCTGAGTGATGGAGATTACACTTGGTTGCACATAGACATAACACTTTTGAAAGTGATTATCTCAGCTGTGTCTTATTATGTTTTTTCCATTATCATGCTAAACCTTTTGCTTGTTGTTAAACAGATCAGCCGGATTATTGAATTTAATCTTATTGTGAAAAAGAAAACAGAGTAAATATAAACGCGGTAAAAGTATTCCTTTGGCAAGAATAGTTCCATTACAAAATATAAAATTGTGATTATCGTATCATATTTGAAATTTGTCATCGAGGATTTGAAAGAGATTCACAAACAGAAATAATTGGAGGTGCAACATGGCACTGGAGAATAAATTGGGGCTGACAAGTTCTGCCGACCTTGCGCGGGAGGAGGAACGGATCAGCAAGAAAAAGGCCGTGTGGCTGTTTGAGAGCGGCACGCTGGACAAGCTGCCTGTCGGCACGTTCGCGTCGCTTAAGGCAATTCATAAAGCACTTTTTGAGGATATTTATGACTTTGCGGGTAAACTCCGCACGGTGAATCTGGCGAAAGGCAACTTCCGCTTCGCGCCGCTCATGTATCTGGAAGCGGCGCTGGCCAACATCGAGAAAATGCCGCAGAGTACATTCGATGAAATCATCGAAAAATATGTGGAAATGAACGTTGCGCACCCGTTCCGCGAGGGCAACGGGCGCAGTATGCGTATCTGGCTCGATTTGATGCTGAAAAACGGCATCGGTCAGGTTGTGGACTGGAGCAAGGTCGATAAAGAGGACTATCTGCTTGCGATGGAGCGCAGTCCAATTAAGGATGTGGAGATTAAAGTGCTGCTGAAACCCGCACTGACAGATGATGTGAATAGCCGTGAGGTCTTTATGAAGGGGATTGACCACAGCTATTATTACGAAGGGTATACAACGTTTAGGGCAGAAGAATTGTAATATAATATATAAGTAGAAAGCGGTGACGATGTGGATTTACTTGAGTATGGCATGTGCCTTCAGGAAGAAATCCTGCAGTTAATCTCTTTACAGCAGGAAGGAGGTTACTGGGATTTTAAAAGACAGTGGTATACAAACAAAACAGATATGCTGCATGATATCATTTGCATGTCAAATAATCTCCATAATCGGGCTGCATATATCATCATTGGCATCGACGAAGAGAAGAATTACTCTGTCGTCGATGTTAGCGGCGATCCGAACAGGAAAAATACACAAAAGATTGTAGATTTCCTGAAAGACAAGAAGTTTGCTGGCGGTATTCGGCCAATCGTTCATGTCGAAAGTGTGTGCTGCCCCGGTGGTACGATTGACGTAATTGTAATTGAGAATGGCCATAATACTCCATTTTACCTTACAAATCAATATGAGGGCGTACACGCAAACAACATCTACACGCGCATTATGGACACGAACACACCTAAAGATAGTTCAGCAGATATAAACCATGTTGAACAGTTATGGCGCAAGCGTTTTCACTTGGACGACACACCAATCATGAAATTTCACCAGTATTTAAAAAATCCCGGTGATTGGAAAAGAATGCAAGAAAATGAGTCCGGTTACTTCTATAAATACTTCCCGGAATACACAATTACCTGCGAAACAGACGAGTCCCGAACTGGCTATGAGTACTATATGTTTGGACAGGTGGACACGACACCAAACTGGTGGCTCGTAACCCTGCGGTACTATCAGACTGCCATTGAGCAGTTACAAGGTATTACGCTGGACGGCGGCAATGATTTTGTTGTTGCACCAATGAGAGCATACGATTTATACCGTACAGGCATTTCAGCTTTTGGCTTTTACATATGGAATGATTTGAGATATCGCCTGTTGGATTTCTTTCATGCAAAGGAATCTGCGGAAGAATATCCATACACAACATATATGAAAGCGATAGCTTTATTTCAATCAGAAAGTGAACATACAGACTTTTTACGGTATGTACAGACGCATATTGGACGCTACAAAGAATTGTATGCACAGCAGGACGATTCGGAATTGCCGCCAATTTCTGATCGAGAAGGGTACAATATGGAGGTATTTCGGAAAGAATACCGTGATGCTCTTGTCATTCAAAAAATGCTATCCGAATTTAGAAGATGTAGCGGCTTCGGGAAACAATAAGGTATTCGGAAACAAAGTAACCCGGCAACTACAAATTGTAATTACAATTCTTGAATGCGATAGCATGGATTTTGATGAGCAGCGACTCGAGTTTCAAGTTGCTGCTCATTTATGTTCGAGATATTACGGTTAAATCCGCGAAGAAAGTGCTAAAAATCGTCGAATTAACTGGAAACAAATCAGAAAGTATCCTATACTTGTTTTGTAAGGTATATAAATCAAAATTTTGAAGAAACAACCAGGAAGGACATTTGACGAAAGGAGAAACGCTCATGGATTATACCCCTTTAGATCTGCTTGCTGACGGAAGCAAGCTGTTTGTGGAAAACAGTTCTATGCCGCAAAATCAAAAGGAGCTTGCGAAGTTTGGTGTTGATTGTTTAACGGAGCTGATAAAGCGGTTCAATGTGCCTCCACAGGTCAACTTTTCGGTGATGGGATTTTCACTCGACCAGATCTATGCGCTAAAGGCCGCAGCAAAAGAATGTAAGTTGACCAGAGTAACGCTCTTTCCGTGCCCCGTCAACGGAGTGCTTGTACCATGCTTGAAAATGGAGGGAGGAGATATTTCCGCATTTTGCAACGCAACAGGTTTACCGTCGCTGGAAGCCATGAACATGAAGGTCAATGCAAATGAAAGTGAACAAAATGAGTTGATTCAAAAGTATGGCGTGGTTATATATTCCAGCGAACTTTGAAAGCCATCGTTGCCTGCTTCTGCTACTTGCAAGAGAGAAATTTGAGGTGTGAATATGGAAGTGCATTCCCTTCAAGAATATTTGAGTATCATAAACGAACTGATGTGCAATTACACATATTCTATTCAAAATTTACCGAATCCCATGTTTGGAAAAACTGTTTATAGACCACACTTTATATATCGTGGGCATAGTAGCTGTCAGTACAAGCTGTTGCCCGCAATCTTTCGGTGGCATGATTTGCCACAAGGCGTCAGCGTAAGTGCATATTCTCAACTCGAATTTAATATTCTGGAGGATTTTATCTCCGAAGCATGCTTTTTTGTCAGAGATGTCCCTGTAGACGATGTTATATCATGGCTTGAAATCGCACAACATTTTGGAGTTCCAACAAGATTGTTAGACTTCACAGAAAACCCACTGGTCGCTTTGTATTTTGCTTGTATTGGATCACCAGAAAAAGATGCCTGCGTGTGGATCATCAATGAACCGGCATACAATAAGAAGTTTTTCGCGGTAGAGGGACTTATTTTAGCGGCACGTTCAAAGCATACCATATCTAAAATTGTTACAGAGGAAATTGTTTATCAAGATTTCCAACCACATTGCGGAAATATGAATTATATTCAGTACCCATGGATTTATAAGCCGCACTATCGAGAGGAACGGATGCATTTGCAAGAGAGTGTTTTTATGCTATGGGGAGCAGATCAAAGACCTGTTACAGCAAATATCCTTGGAATCGAGTATATGTCGACCGGAATAGTTAACAATGCCGAAAATGGTTTGATATGCTCTGTATCAATTCCGGCAGCACGAAAAAAGGGATTGCTAAATGCATTGGATTTATGTGGTGTCAATGAAAAGTTTATATACCCAGGCTTGGACGGCATTGGAAAATACATAAATAAAAAGTACTCTTCTCGACAAACAGTTTGAACCTTAAATAAACAAAAGCGGCAGTTCCAAAACACCTTTGGAGCTGCCGCTTAAAACTATTATCCGCGATAGAATCCGTTTTCACTGTACTGCGCCCATTTTTCGTACATCTTTTCGTAGTTTTCTTTGATGAATGCCTGAATTTTGCTGATTTCCCGATCGGTCAGAATCCCCTTGTTTTGAAGAACGCTGTCGCCGTTGCCCTTGACGAAGAACTTTGCGGAGCCGGCTTCAGTCAGCTTTTTATCGCTGGCGTGGACGTGCATGCATTCCACAACGCAGAACGACGTGAAATAGAGGTAATATCCCGCAACCTTGAACTCGTAATATTTCGGCATCTTACGCCTCCATATACTTGAGACTGGAGCTTAAATACTTGGAAGCGATGTGAAGCTCAATGTCATTCATCGTTGTTTCCAGAACCGAACCGTCGACTGCGAAAACGGCTGCCTTGTCGGGAGCGTTCAGGTTCAGGACCCGATAACCGCCCTCGAATTTCGAGAAGGCGTATCCGTCGATGATAACCTCCGCTTCGTCGGCAATCTGTTTGATGTCAACCATGTGCAATCGCGACCTCCTTGATTGGTTTCAGGAATTCCTGCGCGTTGATATACAAATTATTCAGTATCGGAAGCAGGTCGATGTATTCCTCTTCCGGCTGCGGATTGTGGCGGTATTTTGCCATGACGACCAGGTAGCCGTTGTTCCAGTCCTTGACAGAGGTATATCGTTCCAGCGAATAGGGCGCTTTGAACCGGATGGTTCGACTGCCAAAGGAAAAGATGCTGAAGCCGTCGCGGTTTCCTAACGTCGCAATTTCATTCATGGGATCACCTGCTTTCACAGCTATCTTACCATAATTCCGAGATGTTCGCAACGAGAAAGCTATAAAATTGAAAATCCCTAGCAGTTGAATTTTTCTTCAATCTGCTGGGGATTTCTTCATACTGTCAGTGTCGCTATGTACCGCACCGCCTGCATATGCCCCTCCATGATCCGGTTATTTCTTGTAAATCTCGCGGTTCGTATGGGGCACACGTTCTTGACCATCTGGCCGCCGACGGAGCCGGCTTCGCGGGAGGTCAGGTCGCCGTTATAGCCGTTCTTCAGGTTGACGCCGACCTCAGAGGCGGCTTCCATCTTGAACTTGTCCATGGCTTCACGGGCTTCCGGGATGTTGATGTTGGAAGAATTACGGTTCGTCATGTTTCTGCATCTCCTTACTTGTTTTGGGGAAATCCGTTTTGATTTCCTTCAACCGTAGTTTGACCCGATGCAGGCTTGTTATGAATGGGAATTCGCGGGTCAGCTTCCATGGAATTTTTTGAAACAGCATTTGTGTCGGAAGCAGCACTTCCCTGCTCACGATCTCCGGCGAACTGACAGACGGCGCAAAACTCGGCGGCGGCATCTCCGCTTCGTACCCCATGCTGCTTGCGGGCAGCACGCAGGATTACAGCGCGTATTTCACCCCGGATGATCCGGACGCTTTCGTACTCTTCTCCGGCAGTGCGCTGACTCTATGCGCAAAGCCTTCGGCCACGCTTGAGGGCGACACGCTGACCGTCTCGACCAGCAGCAATTACAAGCCCGATGCGTTTGTACTGTTTGTGGCAGAGTATGACGCGGACGGCCGGCTGCTTGCCGTGCACAGTGAGAATATCACGCCCGAATCCGGCATATATACCTTCAAGGTGCAGCTTGGCGCGAAAATCAAATGCTTCCTGCTGCGCACCGACACCTACGCTCCGCTGTTCGGGACATTCTCACCCAACGCATAACACCATAAAAACCCGGCGGATGGGTGTTCCATCCGCCGGGCTTTTGTGTGCACCTTATACGCCGCTGGCGCCGTAGTTGGACAGAACGCGGGCAGATGGGTCTTTCACATCGCAGCCCTTCCATGCTTTGTTCGGCATCCAGAAATCCTTGACCATTTTGGCCTGACCGGGATAGTATTTTTCAAAAATATCGCGGTACAGGAGACTTTCTTTTGTAAACGGCTTTGCAAATTCGTATTTCGCGCAGCCCTCCGCAAACGCTTCGTCCGAATAGAGGCTTTCGGCATAGTCCTTCAGATCATCGACCATCGAATGGCCGACGGCGTCGGAGAAAGCCGCCTTCTGCCGCCAGAGGATATCGTCGGGCAGGATATGATCGTCCGCAAATGCCTTGCGCAGCAGATATTTTCCCATATCATAGGTGTTCATTTTCAGTTCTGGGCGGATGGACATGACGTATCGGACGAAATCCAGATCGCCGAACGGCACTCTTGCTTCGAGCGAGTTGACAGAAATGCAGCGGTCTGCGCGCAGGACATCGTACATATACAGTTCATCGACACGCTTCTTCGCCTCCTGCTGGAACGCTTCGGCACTGGGGGCAAAGTCTGTGTACTTATAGCCGAACAGTTCATCGGAAATTTCGCCGGTCATCAGGACACGCACGTCCGTCTGCTCATGGATGGCCTTGCAGCACAGGTACATGCCCATACTGGCGCGGATGGTCGTGATGTCATACGTTCCGAGCAGTGCGATGACCTCTTCGAGGGAATCGAGCACCTGCTGCCGCGTCATGGTGACCGCGGTGTGCTCCGCGCCGATGAAATCAGCGGTTTCCTTCGCGTATTTGAGGTCGATGGGGTCTAAGTCCATGCCGATGGCGAATGTGCGGATTTTTTTGCCGAGAAGCTTTGCCGAGATTGCGCAGACGAGACTGGAATCGAGGCCGCCGGAGAGCAGAAATCCGAGTGGTGCGTCCGCGTCAAGCCGCTTTTCCACGGCGGAAATCAGCTTCTCGCGGATTTTCTTCGTGACGGTGTCAAGATCGTCATCCGAATAACGTGTAACGGTGGTCAGATCAGCGTAGCGGACGAATTTGCCGTCCTTATAATAGTGCCCCGGCGGGAACGGGAAGACGTGCGCGCAGAGGCCGACGAGATTCTTCGCTTCACTGGCGAAGATGATAGAGCCGTCGGCAAGATAGCCGTAAAACAGCGGGCGGATGCCGATGGGGTCGCGCGCGGCGACAAGGGAATCGGACGCGGAATCATAGATAATCATGGCAAATTCCGCATCAAGCCCGGCAAACATGTCGGTGCCGTATTCCTGCCACAAGGGGAGAATGATCTCGCAGTCGGAATCGGATGCAAACACATAGCCCTTGGCCTCGAGTGCCTTTTTGACCGGGCGGAAGCCGTACAGTTCACCGTTGCACACGGCCATATCACCGCCGCGATGGAACGGCTGCATGCCCTCGGGATGCAGACCCATGATGGCCAGCCTATGGAAGCCCAGCATGCCGCTGCCTGCGGGTTCGAGCCGCGTATCGTCCGGGCCGCGGGATTTCGTTTTTTCAAAATACGGGAGAACCTGTTCCTTTTTGAGACTGGGGGACGTAAAACCAAGAATTGCGCACATAAAAAGCACCTCCGAATCATTTGCGCAGCATTGCCTAAAATAAATTTTAGGACGAATTGCTGCCGATCCGCGGTGCCACCTAACTTACTGGAATACCCAGTCTCTTTTCCGGGACTCTGACAAGCCCCTGCGCTTTAACGCCGCGCTGCGCGTCTTCCCTACTGTGGTCTTTTCCGGTTCAGGTTGCTGCTAAGAAGTGTTCGTTCACGAAGGCGTTGGCGCCGGGATCCCAGCATCCCCGGCTCTCTGTGGCCATGTCCCGCGTTACTTTTCTTCCTCATTGCATTTGGCGATATTCTTTTATTGAGTGAAGCTTTAAATGATAAAGCAATTTTACACCCGGCGGCCTGTTTCGTCAAGCGTGCAGGTTTGACAAAATACATACCCGCCGGTTCTTCATTTTTGTGCGATCTGAATTGCCGCAATGCGCGCAGCAAATTCCGTGATGCGCGCGTCTATCCCCGCCACCATCCGGACAGAGCCGGGGTCGTGCGCCGTCTGCATGAGGCAGAATTTCGGCGGCAGGATGGCCGTTTTGTTCAGGCACATCGCGCCCAGCAGCTGCCGCGCAACGATATCGCTGCCGGAATAACCGGAAACAACAATGCCATACAGATATTTCTGATACAGATCCTGCTTGACAAGCAGATTGGTCAAGCGGTTGAACAGCGCCATGATATTGGCACTGACTGCGTCATTATAATTCGGGCACAGGAACAGCATCGCGTCGCAGGCGCTGATGGCGGGCAATACCTCATCGGAGATGCTTCCGCCGTAGAAGCATCGGCTCTGCGCGGCAAAGTGCAGGCAGGCTTCATAGGAGCAGCCCCGGCAGTCATGGATGGAGCCGTTTTGCAGAGAGATGGTCTTTGTCTCGAACGTGGCCGGCAGATGCGCGAGCACCTGCTTGCCGAGCCAGACCGTATTGGAGCGCATGTTGTCCGACGCGTGGAGCATGAGAAGCTTTGGCTGGTCAAAGCTTGGCAGTTCAAATTGCAAAAGCCGCTGCGCCAGCTGCGCCAGCTGATGCGCATAGGTCTGCTCCCAACTTAAGTGCAGGAGCCCTGCTTGGATATGCTGGTTATAAAGAGAGCCTGTCCCCTCAACGAGCGGCTTGCCAGGGAACGCACAGCCCGCCAGATTTGCCGCAAGAACCAGTTCCCGCGCAGCCTGCTTCGTATAAAGTTCCCCCGCCCCATCGATAATTACGCCGCCGAGGCAGCCGTTCAGGCAATCCGGATACTTCCGGAACATCCGCAGCAGGCCAAAAAACGTCTCATCCGGACCGTATTCGTCCAGCGCGGCTGCAAAAAGCAGCCGACGCCCCGCCGCCGAGGCGATCTGCTCCGGCGAAAGTTCTTTCACACGGATTCCAGCCAGCGCCTGCGGCAGCAGGCGCTCCAGCCGCGCACTGCGGCCAATACGCACCAACGTCAGTTCCTGTTCCATGTCAGTATCTGAACGCCTCCAATGCGGCATGTGTTTTTTGTAATTCCCCCAGAAGCGCGGGGGCAATCTTCTCCCGAACAAGGCTGACGCCGAACGGCGTCATGCGGCTGCGGCAGCCAAAATATGCGCCGCCGAGCGGAACCGCACCAAAGTGCTCCTGTCCGCGCACGAGCCGCAGAATGCTCACCGCGGCGGAGGACAGTGCAGGCGCCAGATATGGCTTGAAGCCAAGTTCCCGCACGCGCAGGTTTGCTGTGCGGGTCTTTTCGGTCAACTCCGCGGAGAGGGTCGCATCGTAGTCCGGGCCGCAGCTGTTTGCACAGATAAGTCCCTGTCCGTGCGGTCCATAAACACGCAGCGTTTCCTCGCTTACGCCCAACTGCCGCGCGTAATACGCGCAGCGCGCAGCCATTACGCCGAGGCCGAAGCCCTGTACCTGCTCGGGAAGCAGCCCGGAAAAATCATACTCCCCTGCCTCATTCTGATTACTTTGCAGGAAAACAGAACGGGAAAGATGATCGACCGGGTCGGATATCTGGCAGAACAGGCCGGTAAAACCGACGCTTCGCGCCATACGGGCATACGCGCCCACCATGGTCCGGTTGGCCTCGTACTGCGCCATGCGTACGTCCTGCACAGTCGTATCCAGTCTGGGCACGCCGCGCGAGGCCGTAAACGCAAACAAGTCGCAGACAAACAGGTCTTTTTCCTCGCATATCACGACCTTCGGCAGCGGCTGGCCGTCCGGCGAAAGCACCTGGTTCAGTTCCAGTTCATAGCGGGCACACTGGGCCTTGTTGGGGTCAAAGATCTGGATTTTAGAAAACTCATGTCCCAGCAGCTTCAGCGCCAGCAGCGCCGTGCCGCCCACGTCGCCAAGGCCGACGAGTGTCAGGACAAGACCGGTTTTTTTCTGCCTATGCCACGTCTCCAGCACAGCGAATGCGTTTTGGAAACGAACATTCAGAACCCCCGCCCCATGCACACGCACAAAATCGGCCAGTTCACCGAAGGCCGGACTGCACGGTGTCAGGCAGCGGACTGTCTCAAGCTCGGAAAGTTCATCCAGATCATGGATATAAAATAATCCGCGCGATTGCAGCGGGTCGCGCCGCACGAGAAACACCAGCGGTGCGAACACAGCGCCGCACGGCTGCGCATCCCGCGGAAAGAGCGCTTCGTCATCTGCACCGAGACAGAATGAACGCCATTGCTTCAGAATCATTTAATAAATCAACTCCCGCTTCGGTATCTGAATAAAGCTTGGATAGTGTGGGGACAGTACCTTGCTCTGCTCCCTACCAACTGCATCCGTTTTCCCGGTTTATTTTCCCTTCCAATACTGTGCGCCCCAGTGCTCGAAATCCCACTCGGGACTGTAGTCATTGCATTCGTAATCGACATAATAAAGCCGGTCAACGGACAGAACGAAGTTATTCGGATAATAATCAATATTCAGCTTTGCAGGATACAGGCGGGCGCACATGGCTTTCAGCTGCCGGAGACAGAAGCCCGGAAGCCGGTTTTCCGCGATCAACTCCGCGGCTGTGGAACCCGGGATATATTCCTTGAGAATTCGTTCGTTTTCTACGTCAACATCCAACAGGCGCGGCATGGGGATTCCAACGGCCAAAAGACGCGCATAGTCATACTGCTCTGCGGCAAGCTTGTCTCCAAACTGATAATACTCACACGGTTCGTGGTGGATCTGCTTGACGACGTATTCACCGTGCTCGTCCGCGGCAAGGTAGGAATAGCCGCCCTTTCCCTTGCCGAGCAGCCGCCGGATGGAAAACACTCTGCCGTTGACTGTAATCTGATCTTCCATGTTCCTCGCCTCCATATGCCCAAGCATAGCAGACTCGTGCAGCGTTTGTCCAGCAGAAATCTGTTCCACTGGAAATACTGGCAGATTGAATAAAATATCGTTTAGATTTCATTCATCTTTCACAAGTTCTTCTTGCATTTTGCTTGGAAGTGCGTATAATGATGTGTGCAAAAAAGTAGAAATGAAGGAATTTGAAAATGCGCACGCTGTTATCATTATCTATTGCCATTCTCGCGGGCCTTCTGATGACCCGCGTTGCAAAGCCCCTGAAGCTGCCGTCTGTGACGGCGTATCTGGTCGCAGGTGTTCTGATTGGACCGTATTGCCTGGGTCTGCTTGGGATTGAGGGGCTCGGCTTCCCGACGCAGGAAGACGTAGACAGTCTTTCTCTGATCTCCGAGGTCGCGCTGGGCTTCATCGCGTTCTCTATCGGCAGCGAGTTTCGCGTGTCCGAACTCAAACACACCGGCAAGCAGGCATTTGTCGTCGGCGTTCTGCAGGCACTGGCCGCAACCTTTTTGGTCGATATCGCCCTGATTGCCATCGCGCTGCTTACAAACGGCAAGCTGTCCATTGCGCAGGCTATTACCCTCGGCGCGATTGCCACGGCGACGGCCCCTGCTGCGACGCTCATGGTCGTGCGGCAGTATAAGGCAAAGGGCCCGCTGGTCGATCTGCTGCTGCCGATCGTCGCGCTGGACGACGCGGTCGGTCTGGTGGTGTTCGCGGTGTCGTTCGGTATTGCGAAGGCGCTCAATACCGGCTCGTTCGACGTGATCTCCATTGTCGTCGATCCGCTCATCGAGATCGTCTGCTCGCTGGCGCTCGGCGCGCTCGGCGGCTGGGTGCTGACGCAGCTGGAGAAGCTGTTTAACTCCAACACGAACCGCCTGAACATGACCATCGCCTTCGTCTTCCTGACCTCGGCGCTGGCCATGGCGGAATTCAAGATCGGCCCGGTCACGATCGGCTTCTCGTCGCTTCTGACATGCATGATGCTCGGCACGCTGTTCTGCAACCTCTGCCCGCTGTCCGGCGAGATCATGGAAAAATCTGACCGTTGGACGAGCCCGCTGTTCGCCGCGTTTTTCGTCATTTCCGGCGCTGGACTGGATCTCGGCGTGTTCAAGGACGGGATGATCGTGCTCATCGGCGTTGTGTATATTGTAACGCGTTCGCTCGGCAAATACTTTGGTGCGCATTACTCCGCAAAGCTTATGAAGTGTGAGCCGCAGATCTGCAAATATCTCGGCATTACGCTGCTGCCGCAGGCGGGCGTTGCGCTCGGTATGTGCGTAACAGCGCGTTCGCTCGGCGCAGAGGGCGATCTGATCCGCAATATTACGCTGTTCGCCATTCTGATCTACGAACTGGTCGGTCCGCTGCTGACCAAAATGGCCCTGCAGGCTGCAGGTGAGATCCACCCGATGGACGAAGCCGTCCGCAACCGCCGCCAGCACAATCTGGAGCAGGTCAACGCGGGGAAGAAATAATACAGAAGTGCAGCAGCCCCGGCCACGCGGCCGGGGCTGCTTCTGCTTAGCTTGCTTACTTAATAACGCCCTTCTGCAAAATTACATTGGCGTAGATTGCAGTCTCGCCAGACTGTAGGATGCAGTAGGTCTTGCGGGCCTCGTCGTAGAACTCGAAGCGCTCATAGCTGCCGAAGGCGGCTTCGCCACGCGCATCGTATTTGGCGACGATCTTCTTGTATTCATCCCAGATGGGGATCTCCATGCCCTTGTCCTTCTCGGCTACCTGCATAATCATGACGGGATGCTCAACATACTCGTCAAGCGGGATGACCTGCAAAATCGCGTCGAGCAGTTCGGGCACGCCGTGGCCATCGGCGCGGAGGAAGACGCAGTTATTGGGCTTGGCCATAGAAGCGCCGGGGAAATTGCCGTCGCCGATGCAGATGCGGTCGCCGTGGCCCATTTCAGCCAAAACCTTCAGAAGTTCCGGGGAAAGGATGGGGGGAATGTTTTTCAGCATGGTTCAAATACCTCCTGTTTGATCGGGCCGCCCGTTGACTTCGGGCAGCAAAGGCAATAAAATATGTGCGTTGATTTTTTATTTTAGGAGATGCCGCAATGGACTACGCACAGCAGCTTGCATTTTTCGCCAATATTCTCGAGCAAAAGCGCCTTGTGACCGCGTTGGAGGGCAATGCCTCCATGATTGACCGGAATGCCGGTCTGACATATATCACGCCGTCCGGGCGGATGAAGCTGCTGCTTCAAAAAGAGGATATTAGCGTCATGGGCGAAAACGGCACACAGGTCGGCGGGCGCGGGAAGCGGTCGAGCGAATATCTGCTGCACGAGGCCGTCTACCGGACACGTCCGGACGTAAATGCCGTTGTGCACTGCCACTGCCCGTATCTGACAGCGTATGCACTGCGGTATCAGGACTTCATCGTCCCAGAGAACTGCTCACTGCACGCCGTGTTCCGGCGCTTTGTCTGTCTGCCCTACGGCAAAAACGGAACGCATGAGATCCACCGGGGTATTGAGACTGCACTGTCCGACAGCCCAGTCTGTCTGCTCGGCGGACACGGCGTTGTATGCGTGAGCAATTCCATGGAAAGCTGTATCGGGCTGCTGGAAGCAGCGGAGGGGCTGGCAAAGACACTGTGGCTGGCGGGGCAGATCTAGGTATTTGTAGGGGCCGATGCCAACATCGGCCCGTGAGGCAGTTAAGACCTCGCCGAAGATTTTCGTAAAATCGGTGCATTCTATTGGATCGATGCGACGCCCGCAGGCTAGTTTCGAGGCGCAACCGCGCATCGCGCGGCTCTTAGCGCCGAAGATGGGCATCGACCCCTACATCCACGCGGGAAAATACATACGAATTCGCCGAAAAGCTTTCTCTTTTTGCATCTTTTTGCATTTGTATGCTGCAACCCCTCAGGTACACAGTTGGGGCAAAATATCCGCTGATAACCGTAGATGATTTAATCAGCGGTTACTCAAGCACTTTGCGCCAACTCCCCTTTCAGGGACGCTCTTTTCTGTTCACGCTCTGGTATGGAACACTTCCTTGAGGCTTGGGTAGAGCATGGCATAGCGTTTTTTTGTAAGGGCATAGGTTACCCGCACAGACGCGTCGGGCTCAATGTCGCCGCTCATGCGGATGTGGCTGCATGCTTCCGGCAAATTCTTGAACAGGCCGATCGCCACGCCTGCGGCTGCCGCCGCACCGAGGCTTGTTGCACTGTCGGAGAATGTCGAAACATCATGGAGTGTCACATTGCAGACATCGGCGAGAATCTGCTTCCAAAGCTTTGATTTCGCGCCGCCGCCGATGATGCGCAGTTCATCGATCTGCTGCCGCTCGCGCATCACGTCCAGAATCTGGCTCAGTCCGCAGGCCGTGCCTTCCAGAACAGCGCGGAGGAAATGCTCGCGCTTGTGCGTCGTGTTCATGCCGAAGAAAACACCCTGCGCCTGCGCATCGAAGACAGGAGAGCGTTCTCCCTCCAGATACGGCAGATATATCAGCCCATTGGCTCCTGCTGGGGCAGTCGCTGCGGCAGAGTCGAACGCCCGCGCAGAAGCGACGTCGAACAGTTCCATTGCCCACGAAACAGAACGTCCGGCACACTGTTCCGTGCCAAAAACGTTGCAGCCGTGGCCGTCGAGCGTGTAGATATGGAACACGCGGTGCTGCGGATCTATGAACGGTGCGTCCATCTGTCCGGCAATCCACGCGGTGGTGCCAAGGCTGAGATAAAAGTCCCCCGGCTTTGCCACACCCGCACCAACATTGGAGCAGGCACCGTCGCCGCCGCCGACGGACACGGGAATACCCGCGCGAAGGCCGAGGCAGCCTGCCGCTTCCTCACAGAGTCTGCCTGCGATCTCGCAGCTGGTATGAATCTGCGGGAATTTGTCCAGATCAAGGCCTACATTACGGAACATATCCGCATCATACTGCCGCGTTTCCAGATTCATGAGCAGGCCGTGCGACGCATCAGACATGTCGGTCGTTTCCATCTGGCCGGTAAGGCGGTAGACAAGATAGTCCTTCGATTGCAGGATGCGGTATGTCCGGGCGTAGAGTTCTGGCTCGTTTTCCTTTAGCCAGAGCGTCTTGCAGAGCGTGGACGCAGGTGAAAGGACGTTGCCGCAGATCTCATAGAAATAATCCCGCCCGAATCTGGCGCGCAGCGCATTGGAGATGGTCAGCGCGCGGGTATCGGCGTGGATCATGGCCGGACGGAGCGTCTGCCCCTCCTTGTCCATGGGCAGGCAGCCGAGCATATGGCCGGAAACGCCGATGGCATCGACGCGTTTGACGTATTCGGGTGCAAGTTCCCGCAGCATCATCATTGCGCGCACGGCGCTCATCCACCAATCGGCAGACTCCTGTTCACAGCCGCCGTCTGGGTAATGATGTGTAGGATAGGTCGTTGTAACATTACGGATGATATTGAGATTTTCATCGACCAGCGAAGCTTTGAGGCCGCTGGTTCCGATATCGAATGCCAGTAAAATGCTGTGCAAGTTGAATCACTCCAAAATTGGGATGCCGGATTACGCCGGTGGGGTGTCCCTGCTTTATTGTACAATATTCAACCGGAAAAGCAAAGCGTTTTTTCACAATCTAACCGAAAAAGGCGGGCCGCAGCCCGCCTTTTTTGGTTCAGTCTCAGCGGATATTCTTGTACATCGGGCCGTAGGCGGCGCAGGCACGATAGTCCTGGCCTTCCTTGTCCATGCCGAACGCATTCCATGCTGCCGGACGGAAGATATCCTGCTCCGGCACGTTGTGCATGCAGACGGGGATGCGCAGCATCGAGCAGAGCGTGATGAGATCCGCGCCGACGTGGCCGTAGGAAATCGCGCCGTGGTTCGCGCCCCAGTTCTGCATGACGGAGTAGGCGCTCTCAAACGGGCTGCCGGCCTTGCCGTCGCAGCGCGGGGTGAACCAGGTGCACGGCCAGGTGGGGTTCGTGCGCTCCATGAGGGTGTCGGTGACCTCCTCGGGCAGATGCACGGTCCAGCCCTCGGCGATCTGCAGGACGGGACCGAGGCCCTTGACGAGGTTCAGGCGGATCATAGTCGCAGGCATTTCCGCACGGGTGACAAAGTGGCTGGAGAAACCGCCGCCGCGGAAGTTGTCGAAGCCGGCCTCGCACCAGACGGTCGCGTCGGTCATCTTCTTGATGTCCGCATCCGTGACCTCCCACCATTTCTTCATAACAGCGTTGCCGTTTTCGTCCGTGCACTCGCCGCAGGCGTCGAGGCAGGCTGCGCCGGAGTTCAGCAGATGAATGATGCCGCCGTTCTCCTTCGCCTTACCCTCCAGATCATAGCCGGTGACGCGCTTCGTCGCCTCAGGCGACCAGTAGGTACGCACGTCGGCGAAGATCTGTGCGCGGTTCGTCAGCAACTCCATGAACAGCATGCCGAGACCGTTGAGCACGTCGTTTTCCGTTGCGAAGACCATCGGCTCCTTCGGGCCTTCAAAGTCGAAGGACGAGTTGAGTACAGCCTCGGGATAGTCACAGTTGGGCCAGTGGTCCGTCCACTGTCTCTGGCCCTGGAAGCCGGCAGCGATGGCGTTGTGTCCGACGGATTCTTCAATGAAGCCTGCGGGCAGGTTTTTGTTGCCCTGGATCAGATCCTTGATGATGCAGTACATCTTGATCGTAAATTCCCACTGCTTCTCTTTTTCTTCCGGGGTAAACTTGATACGGCGCTTTTCGCCGAGGAAGTCAACATATTCGGGGTTGTCGTCGCGGCCTTCCTTGCAGTGCTCCTTCGTCCAGGCCAGCGCCTTTTCATAGGCCTCATGGTCGTAGATGCCCTCTTCCATGCGGCGGAGGATCTCGACCTCGTCAACGGACTCCACACGCAGGCCCAGATACTCCTCCATGAAGTTCTGATCCATGATGGAGCCGCCGATGCCCATGGTGACGGAGCCGATCTGCAGATAGCTCTTGCCGCGCATCGTAGCGGCGGCGACGGCCGCCCGGCCGAAGCGAAGAAGCTTTTCCTTTACGTCGTCGGGAATTTCGGTGATCTGATCGCGGTCCTGCACCTCATGGCCGTAGATGCCGAAGGCGGGCAGGCCCTTCTGGGCGTGGGTCGCCAGAACAGAGGCCAGATACACAGCGCCCGGCCGCTCGGTGCCGTTGAAGCCCCAGACGCCCTTGATGGTCATGGGGTCCATGTCCATCGTCTCGGAGCCGTAGCACCAGCAGGGAGTGACGGACAGTGTGATGGCGACGCCCTCGCGCTTGAACTTCTCGGCGCAGGCGGCAGATTCCGGCACGCGGCCAATGGAGGTGTCAGCCATGACGACCTTCACATGCTCGCCGTTGGAGTAGTACAGATTATCCTCAAACAGCTTCTTTGCGGCCTCGGCCATGGCCATGACCTGATCTTCCAGACTCTCGCGCAGCTGCATCGGGCCGCGGCGGCCATCGACAATGGGGCGGATGCCGATCACGGGATATTCGCCGATATAACGATTCTTTGCCATACAATAAACTCCTTTACGTTTATAAAATATCTTTTTTATACGCCCTTCCGGGCGGGGCTTACAGATTGGACAGCTTCGCCTTGAGGCGTAGCAGCTTTGCGGGCGACGCGTCGCCGCCCAGTCTTGCCAACAGCAGTTCTGCCGCGCGCAGGCCCATCTCGTTCATGGGCTGCTCGACAATTTCAAGCTTGGGTGAGACAATGGAGCACAGATCGACATTGTCATAGCCGATAAAGTCCATCTCGTCCGGCAGCGTCACCCCGCGCTCATGCGCAGCCATAATTGCGCCGAGCGTCATGTCGTAGTTGGTGACAAACACAGCAGTCGGAGGCTGCGGCATATCAAGAAGCGCGCAGAACAGGCGTGAACCGGATTCAAGATCATAGTTTCCGGCAGTGATGAGTGCCTCGTCAACCGGCAGGCGATAATCTGCCAGCACACGGCGGTATCCCACGGTGCGTTCCCGCGCGGTAGAGATCGTCTGCGGGCCAGCAATCAGACCGATGCGGCGGTGTCCGCGGCCGATCAAATGCTCGACGGCCATATAGACCGCATTGAGATTGTCAACCACGACAGTATCATACTGTGCATTTTCCAACGACCGGTCGATCAGCACGACAGGGATTGCACCGACGCGGGTGCGAACCTCTTCGGCGCTCGCATGCTCCGGGACATAAACAATGCCGTCTACATGATAGCGCGCAAGGAAATCCAGCTTACCGAGTTCCTGATCCCGATCGAAGTCATAGCTGCAGACGAAGCATTCATAGCCGCTGCGCCGCAAAATCAGTTCCAGCGCCGCAACCACGCGGCCAAAAAAGGGACTCGAGATTGTCGGCAGCAGAACGCCGACGGTCATGGAGCGGTTTGCCTTGAGACTGCGGGCAAAAACATTGACGGAATAGCCCAGTTCTGTGACCGCTGCATCGATTGCAAGGCGGTTTTCCTCGCGGACATTGCCGCCGTTAAGATATTTGGAAATAGTGGACAGCGAAAGCCCCGTCCGGCGGGCGACATCCTTGATCGTTGACATTGGCTGCTCCTGTTCTTGCATAACGTTTCGCTTTTTCTTTATTCTACTCTATCTGTATTTCCTCCGTCAAGAAGCATTTCACTCAAATCCGCACATTGTTTTTGTGTAAAATGCGCAAATACTCACCGCTGCTTGGCGCATTCCCCGGCATCTCCCCCTGCTTTCGTCGGCGAAACGTTTCGCATCCAGTGTCTATAAAAAATCGTAACGTACTGCCTTCGCATTATAATGATGGATTGCCTGAATGCTTTGATACAAAACATAACAAGCGCTGCGAACCTGCGCAGTACGCGACTGCATGCGTGATCTTTACACTATGGATGCACGCAGAGTTTCATGTTCTCAGAAAGGAAGACAGTGTAAAAATCCATCAAGAGTTCCTTCTTCGTTCATTTCCTGCCCGCAGACCGCTTTTGCACCAATAAAAAGACACGCCTAAGCGTGTCTTTTTTATTGTGTGATCGCTGCACTAAAGATGAACGCGGAGATTTACATTTTCGGAAAGGAAGAAAGTACAAAAGCACACTGCCGAGTAGGGGCTTGACATCCCACATCGATCCCTACTAGGCAGCTGCGAGTTTGCCGAAGGATTTCGCGTTTCGGACGTGCATTCTGTCGGGCCGATGTGGGCATCGGCCCCTACAAAAAAATCGTCGGTGTTCTTGCGAACACCGACGATTTTGGTGCGAGAGATGAGACTTGAACTCACACGACGGTTGCCACACGCCCCTCAAACGTGCCTGTCTACCTATTCCAGCACTCTCGCATACAATTTCCGATTGCTCAGTTATTATACTCACAGCTTTTGTATTTGTCAAGTGTTTTATTTCTTTTTGGCCGGATGTTCCATCACTTTTTTACTTGCGCTTCGTCCCGATATCTGGTATAATACCAGCTGTATGTATACTAAGGAAGGCGGGCGAGGCGGTTGCCGAAGTTTTTTGTTTCGCCGAACGATGTGCGCGGAAGCTTTTTGACGCTTGACGGAGAAAACGCAGCGCATGCGAAGGTTCTCCGGCTCAGGCGCGGTGACAGCGTTCTCGTCTGCGACGGCTGCGGGACTGACTACCGCTGCACCGTTTCTGACATCTCTCCCCAGCAGGTATGTCTGGTCGTAAACAGCACGGAAGCCTCCGGCGCGGAGCCGCTGGTCGCCTGCAGCGTCTATATGGCTTACGCGAAGGCCGACAAGCTGGAGCATGTGATTCAGAAGGCAACCGAACTCGGCGCGTATGAGATTGCAGCCTTTCCGTCCTCCCGCTGTGTGCTGAAGCTTGATGCAGCCTCGGCTGAGAAAAGGCGCGAGCGCTGGCAGAAAATCGCCGCGTCCGCCGCTGCGCAGTCGGGTCGGGGCCGAATCCCGCAGGTGCTCGTGCTGCCGTCGTTTGAAGACGCCGTGCAGCGTGCAGCCGGATGTGAGTTGGCACTGTTTCCGTATGAAAACGAGCATGCGCTTTCCCTGCGTCGCGCCATCGGCAGCGCGCAGGCAAAAACCGTCTCGATCATGACCGGGCCCGAAGGCGGATTTTCCGACGAAGAGGTCTTGCTTGCACAGCGCGCCGGACTTCAGGTTTGTACGCTCGGCCCGCGCATTCTCCGCTGCGAGACTGCGCCGCTGTGTGCGCTCAGTGCCGTTCTGTTTGCCGCAGGCGCGCTGGACTGACACGACATCTATACAGTGTATAGGAATTTTGAATCAAAGGACAGAACAGAATGATGACAAAGAACAAAACTGCTGCAAAAAAGACGGAGGATCAGTCCGTTATCTATAAAGTTCCCGCTGCGTTTGCGCTGATGATCCTCATGATCTATGCGTTCTGGAAGCTCGGCGGCTATTACAGCACCGTGCAGGGCTTTACGACGCTTTATCCGATGTTCTGCGTTCAGCGGTATGTGTTTCTGGCGCTGACCGCCGCTGAGCTTGTGCTGTGCGTTCTGCTGAAAAACGGGCTTGCGCGGACGATCTGCCGCTACTGGCTGGCGGCGTTTGCGCTGCTGTTCGTCTCGAGCCTGATCCTGTCCATCTTCTGGACGGGCAACATGATCGTGATCTATCTGCTGCATGCGCTGGTTTACTGCCTGTATATGGTTTGGCAGCTTTATCATTCCGAATTTTTCACCTTCTCGCTGGTCACAGCCTCTGCAGGTGTTGTATTCTATCTCATCGCCCGCACCTCCTACATGGCAAACCGCATTGTGGGCAGCATTCTGCTGGCGCTGATTCTGATCGGCACGGCGCTCACCGTGTTCCTGTGCGCAAAAAATCGCGGCAAACTCAGTCTTGACGGCCGGACGCTGCGGCTGTTCCCGGACGGGTTTAATCCGCTGCTGTTCTACTTCATCTGCGTGCTCTGGGCTGTCGTGCTGGCTGCCTGCCTGCTTTTCGGCTCCGGCTTCGCGTTCTATGCCATGTTCGCAGCCATCGCCGTCGAACTGATCGGTGCCGTCTACTATACCTTCCAGCTGAAATAAAAATCCGCATAGGCACGCCCTCCGCTCCGTAAACATGGAACGGAGGGTGATTTTTTGTTTTCTGGCCGTCAGATCCTTAAAAATACGCTGCTGTTGACCGCTGCGGCGCTGCTGCTGCGGTTTGCGTCCATGCTGTTTCAGGCGCATCTGGCCGGACGTATCGGCGCGGAGGGGCTGGGCGCAGTGCAGCTTCTGCTGTCCGTATCCGCGTTTGCCACGACGCTGGGGCTGGCCGGAATGCGCGTGGCAGCTTCCTGTCTGTGCGCACAGGCGCACGGCAAGCGGGAACCGGAGCAGGTGCAGCTTGCCGCCGCGCACTGCCTCGGCTCTGTGCTTGTAACCAGCACACTTGCGGCGGCAGGGCTTTATTGTGCTGCGCCGCTTCTGGCGGAACGCATTCTGCATGAGCCGTCGGCAGCCAGAAGTCTGCGCCTGCTCGCGGGACTGCTCCCAGCCGGCTGTGCAGGTTTGGTGCTGGGCGGGTATCTGACCGCAGTAGGAAAGGTCTGGCAGCTGACCGCCATCGATGCTGGCGAACGCGTTCTGGGACTGGGCTTGAGTTTGCTGCTGCTGCGTTTTGTGCCGCAGACCGTGTCCGGGGCCTGCTTTGCACTGCTGGGTGGGGAACTGCTGTCGTCTTGCGCGGCAGACGCGGCGCTTTACGCGCTTTACCGGCAGGGATGGCGCGGTATCCGGCAGACGCATGCACCCAGCATGGCCCGGCGTGTGTGCGCTCTGGCAGCACCTTTGGCGCTGAACGATCTGCTGCGCGCAGCGCTCCGGGCGCTGGAGCAGTTTCTCATTCCTTGGGGCCTGACGCGTGCAGGTGCAACACGGCTGAGCGCGATGGCGGCGTATGGGACGGTCACGGGCATGGTGTTTCCCGCGCTCATGCTGCCGTCAGCGTTTTTGTACGCACTGGTCGATTTGCTGATCCCGGAACTTGCCGCCTGCCGCGCGCAGGGCCGCCGAGAACGACTCGCCTCCGTAACCGGGCAATGTCTGCGGGCAGGGCTGCTGTTCGCAGGCTTCACGGCAGGACTGCTGTTCGCGCTGGCTGAGCCGCTTACCGCGATTTTATACCAGAGCGAACAGGCTGGTCAGCTTTTGCGCGTGTTCGCGCCGCTGGCGCTGGTCTTGTACATGGATGCGCTGACCGACGGGATGCTGAAGGGACTTTCCGAGCAGGTCGCAAATGTGCGTTACAACACGTTTACCTCGGCGCTGGATGCGGTGCTGCTTATGCTGCTCCTGCCGCGCTGGGGGCTGGGCGGCTACATTTTCGCGTTTACTGCGACGCATTTGCTGAACTTTGCGTTGAGCCTGCGGCGGCTGCTGACCGTTACCGGCTGCCCGCTTCGACTGTGCGCGCCGCTGGGCGTCGGTGCATGCGCCGCAGCGGGCACATTTGCGGCGCAGCTGCTGCCGGAGTTAGAAAGCATTCCAGCACTGCTGCTCCGCACGGCGGTCTTTTTCAGTGTATTTGTGCTGGCCGCGTGTCTCAGCGGAACAGCGGAACACTGTCTGCCGCCGAGCCTGCGCAGTCTGCTGCACCTGCCGGAGCGCAGCAAAAAAACGCAGGCAGTTCGTTGACTTTTCTGTCCAAAGGCCCTACAATCAGAATAGAATCTGAAATAAGGACGGGCTTTTCGATGATTTCTTTCCGCAACGATTATTCCGAGGGCGCGCACCCGCAGGTGCTCGCCGCACTTGAAAAAAATAACCTCATCACGACCTGCGGCTACAGCATGGACTGCTTCTGTGACGGGGCAAAAGACATTGTCCGCGCACGCTTTTCCTGCCCGCAGGCGGACGTGCACTTTATGGTCGGCGGCACAATCGCCAACACGACGGTCATTGCCGCTGCGCTGCGCCCGTGGGAGGGCGTGATCGCTGCCGATACCGGCCACATCAACGTCCATGAGACGGGTGCGATCGAAGCCTCCGGCCACAAGGTCTGCGCCATTGAGGCGCCCGACGGTAAGCTGACGCCGGCGCTTGTGCGCGAGGTCATGCGCCGCCACTGCGACGGACAGGACGAGCATATGGTTCTGCCGCGCATGGTCTATATCTCCGACGCGACAGAACTTGGCACGATCTATACAAAATCGGAACTTTCCGCGCTGCATGACGTTTGCCGGGAGTATGGGCTGTATCTGTTTTTAGACGGTGCACGCCTGCCCGCCGCGCTGGTTGCGGAGGGAAACGATCTGGCCCCGGCGGATTTTGCGAACTACTGCGATGTCTTCTACATCGGCGGCACGAAAAACGGCCTGCTGTTCGGCGAGGCCCTTGTCATCACAAACGACAGTCTCAAACCGCACTTCCGCAACATGATCAAGCAGCGCGGCGGCATGTTCGCCAAGGGCTTTTTGTTCGGGACGCAGTTTAAGGCGTATTTTAAAGACGATCTCTGGCTGTCCATGGCGCGCCACGCCGTCTCGCAGGCACAGCGAATTCAGGCAGCAGCCATCGAAAAGGGATATTCCCTCTATGCCGTCTCACCCACGAATCAGGTCTTCCTTGTCCTTTCCCATGCACAGATCGAGCGGCTGAAGCAGGACTTCGCATTTGAACTGAACGGACATGTGGATAAAGACCACGAGGCTGCGCGCTTCGTCTGCTCGTGGGCGACGCGCCCCGAGGCGGTCGATGCGCTGATCGCGGCTCTGTGATGGACAGGCTTTCTCATCCGTTTCCGCCGCTCTATGACGCGGATTCCCGGATTCTGATTTTGGGTTCGTTCCCCTCGGTCAAATCGCGCGAAGCCATGTTTTTCTACGGCCATCCGCAAAACCGCTTCTGGCGCGTCGTCTCAACCGTGCTGGGCTGCGAATGCCCGCGCACGGTCGAAGAGAAGCAGCAGATGCTGCATACGCACCACATTGCGCTCTGGGACACCATCGCCAGCTGTGAAATATCGGGTTCAAGCGACAGTTCCATCCGCGAGGCTGTCCCGACTGATCTCACGCCGATTTTACAGAACGCACCCATCCGGCAGATCTTCTGCAACGGCACGGCGTCTTATCAGCTTTACTGCCGCCACCAGCAAATGCGAACCGGCCGGACCGCCGTCAAACTCCCCTCTACCAGCCCTGCCAATGCCGCATGGAGTGTTGAGCGGCTTACGCAGGCATGGATGGTGATTCTAGATGCGCTTAAATGAGCGCATCCATACACTAAAAGCGCCCCTCTCCGAATCAGAGAAGGGCGCTTTCTGCTGTTTTATACGCTCTGTACGAACCGGAGGAAGGCCTGCCGGCCCTCCGGGGTGCACTTATAGACGCCTGCGTCCTCCAGCACCTGCATGAAGACCGCGCCGACCTCCTGCTTCAGAATTTCCTCCGCGTTTTCCGGTTTGAACGTGTACCGGGTTTTCAATTCCTCCGCCCAGTCTGCATGCTTCTGCAGCGTCTCATCGGCACGCAGATCCCTGTCCTGCAGGATTGCGTCTTTTAAAAGCGCAAGTTCTCTGTCCAGCCGTGACGGCAGAACGGCAAGTCCCATGACTTCAATCAGGCCGATGTTTTCCTTTTTGATGTGGTGCAGCGCCTCATGCGGATGGTACAGGCCCAGCGGATGCTCCGACGTCGTCAGATTGTTGCGCAGGACGAGATCAAGTTCAAAATCGTCTCCCCTACGGCGGGCGATGGGCGTGACGGTGTTGTGCGGAACACCGTCTGTTTCAGCAAGAATCATAGCGGATTCATCCGTATAATCGCGCCACGACGTCAGAATTTTGTCTGCCAGCTGGCACAGACGTGCAGAGTCCGGGCCGTTCAGACGCAGCACGGACATGGGCCATTTCACAATCCCGGCGCGAATATCGTCAAAGCCCGTAAACGCGACCGGCTGTTCGACCGGCGCTTTTTCCATGGCGAAGGTATAATGTCCGCCCTGAAAATGGTCGTGGCTCAGAATCGAGCCGCCGACAATGGGCAGATCTGCGTTGGAGCCGAGGAAGTAGTGCGGAAACTGCTTCGTGAAGTCCAGCAGGCGCCGAAACGTCGCGTCCGAGATGCGCATGGGCGTATGCGCTGCATTCAGGACAATGCAGTGCTCGTTATAATAGACATACGGGGAGTATTGCAGATACCAGTCGCCGCCATCCAGCTGCAGCGGAATGATGCGGTGGTTCTGCCGGGCCGGGTGGTTCATGCGGCCCGCATAGCCCTCGTTTTCCGCGCACAGAGCGCATTTAGGGTAGCCGGACTGCGGCGCGTTTTTGGCAGCGGCGATGGCGCGCGGGTCCTTTTCGGGCTTGGACAGGTTGATCGTGATGTCGAGCGTTCCGTATTCGCAATCATACGTCCACTTCTTGTCCTTCGCAATACGGTCACGCCGGATATAGTTAGTATCCTGACTGAAGCGGTAGAACCAGTCAGTTGCTTCGCGCGGAGAGACTTCATAGAGTGTGCGGAAGCGGGTGCGCACCTCATGCGGGCGAGGCGTAAGGGTGCCCATGAGTTTCGTGTCGAACAGATCGCGTGCAACCTGATTGTCCTGACACACACCGCGCAAAACGGCATCGTCCGTCAGAGCCTGCAAAATGTCCGCAAGCGGCACCTCTGCGGGCGCTGCAGTTTCGTCAAAGGAATCCAATCCGAGCGCGTCAAGCAGCGCGTTGCGGCAACAGACCACATCGTCCGGCTGAATCAGCCCCGTGCGCACAGCATATTGGCAGAGCGCAGAAAGATAGGAATCAAGCATAACAGTACCTCTTTTCTGGTTTGCTTTATTATACATAGGAGTCTGCGTGAAAGCAACGTTTTTGCGAAAATCCAGGTGCACCGGCGCATTCTATTGTAATAGACTGTAACAGCCAAAACTTCACGCTATCGGCATGGGTGCAGACAAATTTACAGCTTTCTCGGGGCGGGCAGAGTCCGCCTCTACCGAAACCGTGCGTACTTCATTCACGACATTTCCCGCAGGCGGCTCTTGATCAGGCTGATGGCATAGTACATCGTCTCATAGCGCAGATACTGATCCGCATTCGCGTCCCACAGAACGCGCAGGCGGGGCACAAATTCGTCGTCGCCGTGCCAGAATTGAACAGCGATGCAAAGATCCTCGAAAAACGGCAGGGAAAAGCCCAGATCTGCTCCCGCTATCGGCGTACCGTCGAGGCGCAGGCAGACGCGGCGCAGCCGTTCCGGCTGCCGGTCGTACAGCAGTTCCAGTTCATCCGCGCGGTTCGGCTCCATCAGGCCCCGGTGGACCTGTCCGCCAAAGTCCAGTGTTGTTTTCCAGTCCCCGGCCGCTCTGCGGCCCGGCTTCGCGTCGCAGAGCAGATCGAAGATCGTAAGCGTTTCGTCAAAGCCGTCCGCCGGAAGCCACGCTTCTCCCTCCCGGCGCGCAATATGCCCGCTCGAACGGCTGACGCGATAATCCTCGCTGAGCAGATGCAGATATAAAAAGTCCGCATCTGTCCGCAGTCCATGCGCTCGCGCGACCGCATCCAGATCGTGTGCGCAGAACAGCTTCCGCGCCTGTTCGGCCTGAATCGCATAGTTGTTTCTCCGCTCCATACGCGTTTCAGCCCTCCCGCAGCGCGCGGTACAGCGCATCCATATCGTCGCAGATAGTTTCGGCCCCCGCGCTGACAAGCACATTGCGGTCGCGGAAGCCCCAGCTGACTGAGATGCAGGGCAGGCCAGCGTTTCGGGCTGTCTCAATATCAACCTCAGAATCGCCGATGTAGACGGCGCGCAGCGCCTCAGCCCCCAGCTGCTGAACAACCGCAAAGACGGAATCCGGGCAGGGCTTTTTGCGTACGCCGTCCTTCGCGCCTGCACTCGTGGCCAGAAGTCCCGGGAAATATTGCTCGGAGAGCGTTTTTACGGCATAATCCGGCTTGTTGGAGACGACGGCAGAGACGACGCCGTCCGCCTGAAGTTTCCGCAACAGGTCCAAAATGCCGGGATACGGCTTTGTAAAATCCACACAATGGACGGCGTAATAGGGATGGAATGCTTCAAAGACTGCGTCGATCTGTGCCTCGCCCGTCCCCGCGGGGACAGCGCGCTCGATCAGCTTCCGAATGCCATTGCCGACGAATGCACGCACCTCCGGAAGCGTTCGGGGCGCAAAGCCCTGTGTGGCGAGTGCATAGTTGAGTCCCTGCCGCAGGTCGGCCAGCGTATCGAGCAGTGTCCCGTCCAAATCAAAAATTGCAAGCTGATACATGATCTGATCCTCGCTTTCGTCTGTATTCGATGCGATTATAAAAGTTGCGGCCCGCGATTGTCAATGCTATAATACAGCTATTCTGACAAAGAAGGATGAAACGCCATGGAAATTCATCAGATCACCGATTTTAACGCGCCGGAATTGGATATTTATGCCCGGCTGACGGAAAATCAGCTTGTAAACCGCGCTGACCCGGAAAACGCGCTGTTCGTAGCAGAAAGCCCGCTGGTCATTGGACGGGCGCTGGATGCAGGCTGCGAGCCGGTGTCGTTTCTGATGGAACAGAAGCATATTGAGGGCAAGGGCGCGGCGCTGCTTGCGCGTTGCCCGGACGTACCGGTCTATGCGGCAGAACTGGATGTTCTGACGCAGCTGACGGGATTTCATCTCACGCGCGGGATGCTTTGCGCGATGCGAAGACCAAAGCCGCGCGATCCGGCAGTTCTACTGCAAGGCGCATCGCGCGTGGCCGTACTGGAAAACGTGATGAACCCCACAAACCTCGGCGCGATCTTCCGTTCAGCGGCGGCGCTTGGCATGGATGCAGTACTGCTGACAAACGCGGGCAGTGACCCGTTATACCGGCGTGCCGTGCGCGTGAGTATGGGCACGGTCTTTCAGATTCCATGGGCCTATCTTCCGGAGGACTGGCCAACGCTCCTGCATGCACTCGGCTTCTGCACGGCAGCTATGGCCCTGCGGGATGATTCCGTCCGTCTGGACGACGCGCGCCTCGCGGCAGAACAGAGGCTTGCCATTGTGATGGGCACGGAGGGGGACGGGCTTGCAGATGCAACGATCGCCTCCTGCGACTATACTGTCCGCATCCCTATGCACCACGGCGTCGATTCTCTGAACGTCGCCGCTGCCAGTGCCGTGGCCTTTTATCAGCTTGGCCGGGCATGAGAAAAAATGAAAGCCGGAAGTGCATACACGCGCTTCCGGCTATTGATTATGTAAAAACAGGAATTAGTCCTTGATCTCGCGGATAGAGAGGAAGCGAAGCTGGTTGAGGGGCTTTCCAGTCTTGTCTGCGACAATCGCCATGAGCATGGCAGCTGTCTTGTCGGGGACGTCGTGCAGCGCGATCTTACCGGCGGAGCCGGGTGCAGGCGCGTTCTTCGCGGCGGGTGCAACAGGTGTAGCAGTGGGCGCAGCAGCAGGCTCTGCGGCCTTTTTGCGGCTGATGATGGCACCGGCAATCTTTGTGACGCACATCAGAAGAATGAGGCCAAAAAAGACGACAGCCATGCCGAGCACAACGATCAGAGCAGCAGTACCAATGGAGATTTTCTCCATGGCGGCGTTAATCAGAAACATGTTTCTTCCTCCTCACAGGGCGCCGAAGCACCTTGATTTTTCAGAGACAATTATACAGCAGGAACATGTTAATTTGGTGTTAAGGAACAAAAGTAGAAAGGGGCTTGCAAAGCAGAAAAAACATGCTATAATACAGGTAGGAAAGTAAACAAGGCGGGTCGGTTCGCCCGGCATGGAACGGATGCCGGAAGCGGAATGGGGTGCAATTCCCCGCGAGTGGGTCACTGTGATGCGCGCATGCCGCGCTCAGTCAGATACGTCAGAACCAGACCTGTGCTCCTGCCGTCACCGGGAGTCTATGGACGATTGAGTTTGTCCGCACGGCTGGTGGCTGTGCGGACTTTTTGTCTGGCGCTTTTCCTCCCCCGGAAAGCGCCGTCCGGAAAGCTGCACAACCCATGTGCTTTCCGGGCAGTCTGCGCAGATCCCCCTCTGCGGTGTGCTGTCAACAAAAAGAGCCCCCTTCGGCGTTGGGAACCGCCGAAGGGGGATTTTTGCTATGCAAAAACATGGCAAAATAAGAAATGTGCCCTTTCCTTGCCCCTGCGGGGCAACCGGAAATGATGCACAAAACTTCATGCACCGCATTTGTGCATTCCGTGGTACAATGCCCATGCTGAAGTTTTATGTCCAGCAGCGGGAACTGGCCGTCTCCCGCAGGATTTGCTGCATTTGCGGCCACTGTGCTTCCATGTTCGCCGCAAGCCGCAGCTGTGCGCGGCAGCGGTCGAGATTCTGCGTCGGCCGGTCGATCTTGAAATAGACATCACCGTCCAGATAGTCCTTCAAAAAGCGCATGCCAAGTTCAATGGTAATGATCTTCGCGCCGAGCGGCAGGACGTTGATCTCGTTTTCCGTCAGCGCATGCCCGCAGGCATCGAGATATCCTTCCAGATAAGCCCGGTACATGTCAAGCCGCAGGAAGACCTTTGACAGATCTGTCTCATCCTCCGCTGCCGAGGACGCGCCGAAGCGCACTGCGTCGCCGAAATCGTAGGCCGACAATCCCGGCATGACAGTATCAAGATCAAGGACGCTTCTGGCGCGGCCCGTTTGTTCGTCAAGCAGGACGTTATTCAGCTTCGTATCATTGTGCGTCACCCGCAGCGGCAGCGCACCGCTGCGCAGCATCCGGCAGAGCGTGCCGAGTTCCTGTTCGCGGGAGAAAATAAATGTAAGCTCCGGCCCGACCGCTCGGACGCGCCCGCAAGCGTCGGCCTCCACCGACGCGCGCAGCTGGTTGAGCCGGTCTTCGGTGTCGTGGAAGTGCGGAATCGTTTCATGGAGCGTTGCAGCGGGGAAGTCAGCCAGCGCCTGCTGGAACTTGCCGAAGGCGACCGCCGCCTGATAAAAATCGTTGCAGTCGCGCGGCGCTTCAAGACTGAGGCCGCCGGAGATAAAATCATAGGCTCTCCAGAACTCCCCCTGCGCATCGACGGCGTATTTTCTGCCGTCTTTCGCCGGGCAGAGGCAGATCATCTCCAGTCCAATGTCCTTGCGCGCAATAAAGCGCGAAACAGCATCAATGTTCTCGATCAACTCTTCTGGATGCCGAAATGCAACGCGGTTGATGCGCTGGAGCGTATAAACTCTCCCGCTGCTGCAGGTAACACGGAAGGTGCGGTTAATATGACCATTTCCAAACGGTTCGCAGGAGACGGGCGTTCCGTCCAGACAAAACTGCTGTAAGACCTGTTCCATACCTGATCTGACCTTTTCTCTTTGCTGCGTCCCACATGCGGAACGTTCTTTCTATTCTATCCGCTTTGCCCTCGAATTGCAACCTCCAAGACAAAAAACAATAGAAATCCAACCGCAGACTCCCCAAAAAAGCTCCCCCTTTGGCACAAGGGGCCGATTCCCCCTATCAGGTGGAAATGGCCCGAAGGGCCAATAGGGGTAGGGACGCCGTCAGCGAAGCTGACTGAGGTGGATGCGAACGTTACAAATTTCAGAGCACTTTGAACCTTGCAACCAATCCCCTCCGTCATTTTCTCCGAAAATGCTACCTCCCCTTGTCGTGCGTCGCACGACAAGGGGAGGCTCGGGGGCTTAGATCTTCTTTTTATCCGGCAAGAGATTTGTCATGCTCTTTAAGCTGATGGCAAGCGTGGATGCGTTGTGCAGAAGGGCTGAGGTCGTCGGCGGCAGGAGTCCGGCCACGCCGAAGACGATCAGGCCGAGATTGAAGCCGACAATGAAGCGGTAATTGCGGTGGATGCGGCCCATGAGGGCTTCGCTGATTTTGCGCAACGTGACAAGTTCAAACAAATCCTCCGACGCGATGGTAATGTCGGCGATCTCCCGCGCAATGGCTGCGCCGGTCGAAATGGCGACACCTGCGTCGGCCTCAGACAGGGCCGGCGAATCGTTTACGCCGTCGCCAATCATGATAACCGTGCGGCCCGCGGCCTTTTCCCGGCGGATGAACGCCGCCTTGTCCTCGGGCAAAACCTCGGCGTAGAATTCGTCAACGCCGACCTCTTCCGCGACGGACGCGGCGGTTCGGCGATTATCGCCGGTCATCATGACGACCTTGCTGATGCCGCAGGCGTGCAGCGCACGGATGGCATCCTTTGCCTCGGCGCGCAGCGGGTCGTAAATACAGATGACGGCTGCAAGTTCGCCCGCGATGCACAGATACAGGTGCGAATACTGTGCGGGCAAGGAATCGAATTTCTCCTGTTCGCCCTCCGGGATGGTGCAGCCCTCGTCCTCAAAGACGAAGTGCGCGCTGCCGATGAGCACCTTTTTGCCCTCGACCATGCTGGAAATGCCGTGCGCGACGACGTATTGCACCTGCGAATGATATTCCTCATGCTTGAGGCCCTGCTTTTTGGCCTCCTCCACAACGGCGTTGGCCATCGAATGCGGGTAATGCTCCTCAAGGCAGGCAGCCAGACGCAGCATTTCCGTCTCCTCATGACCGCCGAAGGGCACAATCTGTGCAACCTTCGGCTCGGCGTAGGTCAGTGTCCCGGTCTTGTCGAACACGACCGTATCCGCCTTCGCCACAGCCTCCAGAAACCGTCCGCCCTTGACAGAAATGTGATAGCTGCTGCTCTCGCGCATGGCCGAGAGCACCGCGATGGGCATGGCCAGCTTCAGCGCGCATGAGAAATCAACCATCAGAACGGCCAGCATCTTCGTCACGTTGCGTGTGACGAGGTACGTCAGCACCGTACCGCCCAGCGTATACGGGACCAGCCGGTCGGCAAGGCGCGAGGCCTTGTCTTCGGCGGTGGATTTGAGTTTTTCTGATTCCTCGATCATGTGCACGATGCGGTCGTACCGGCCTCCGCCGAGTGCCTTTTCCACACACACGACGCATTCGCCCTCTTCTACGACCGTCCCGGCGTAGACATAGCTGCCCTCGCGCTTCGGGGCCGGCATGGACTCGCCGGTGATGGATGCCTGATTGACCGTTGCCTCACCGGAGACGACCTTGCCGTCGAGTGGAATAAGATTGCCTGTACGCACAATCATCCGGTCGCCAGGCTTTACGTCGCCGATGGGCACGAGCAGTTCGGTTTCGCCGGACTGGAGCCACACCTTGTCAACGTTCAGCGCCATTGCACCCGCAAGATCCGCGACAGATTTCTTGTGCGTCCACTCCTCCAGAATTTCACCCAGCCGCAGCATGAACATGACGGAGCCTGCGGTGTCGAAATCGCCGCGCACCATCGAGACAGTCACAGCTGTCGCATCAAGCACGGCGACGGAAAGTTTGCCGTGCAGTAGGGCGCTCAGTCCTGCGCGGATATATTTAACCGAGCGGAACAGTGCGATCGCTGTCCGCACCGGAATCGGCAGAAACAGCCTCGAGAACGCGCGGCGGCAGACAGTAAAAACAAGCTTGTCCTCATACTCGCGGTTGAGCGCACGGGACGTATGCTCCGGCAGGCGGGAAAGCGCCTGTTCCGACGTGAACGAGAACGACGCGAGCGCCCGCACGATATCCATGCGCGGGCAGGTATAGGTGATGACCGCGTCCTGTGTCCGATCGAAGACCTTGACAGACACGACGCCGGCAACGCCCTTCAAATCATATTCCAAAAGATCCGCTTCGCGCAGCGACATACGGCGAAGCGCGAGATGCACGCGCATGCGCCCGGGCGTCTCATGCAGAATGCTACACTTCATATGCTGATTTGTACCTCCGAAAAACAGAAGAGCCGCAAAAACGGCTCTTCCTTTGCATGCTTACGGGTTTACTCCGCGTCCGAAGCGGTATCCTCAATCACCTCGGGCTCAGCCTCAGCTGCGCGGCGGTCGTTGATGGCCTTTGCGTCGGCGTAGACATCATCCGCACCCTCGCGGACGGCCGTCACGGCCTGCATGACGCAGTCCTTGGCGCGCAGGACGGCTGCAGTGGTGTGCGCATAAACGCTTTTTGCTTCCTTGCTGCTGAGGATCTTCAGACCGGCGGTGCCAAACAGAACGCCTGCCGCGAACAAACCAAGATGTTTCATAAAATGTACCTCCTGTTCTGGATTGCTGCCGCACTCAATGTTAGATACGGCTAACAAAAATTAGACGCGTTTAATTTCAGCGAGATAATACCACACATTCCCTGAAAATGCAAGCCCATATCCGTAAAAAAACTATGAATTGTGCGAAAAACGCAGCCCTCGAAAGGGCTGCGTTCTGGTCAGTCAGTCCGCGATCAGCGCGGCCATGTCTGCGGCGCTGATCTGATAGACCGCGCCGTCGATTCCGTTTTTCCGCAGCGCATCCAGAACAGCAGTCCGGTCGTACCAGCAGCCGGTAAGCGCACCCGCAATCGTCTCTGCGGAAAGCGTGGAGAAAAAATCTCCCCAGACGGACGCGCTGCGGATCACGCCGCGCTGCACGTCCAGCCGGAACGTGAGTTTGCCGCCTGGGAAGCGGCCTGTACGTTCAAGATTGAAGCGCGGGTTCTTGCCGTAGATCGCATCCCACGCAGCAAATTTCTCCTGTGCCAGCTGTCGGATGCGCGCATCGTCCTCCGGGGTAACGGCATAGGTATCCGTACTGCCGCGCATCAGATGTCGCACCATACAAGATTTAAATTCCTCAACCGAAAGCTTCCGAGGCAGGTGTTCGGAGATATTCGTCACGCGGTCACGCACGGATTTGATGCTTTTGGAGAGAATTTTATAGGGGTCAACCGTGGTGGACGCGACCATCTGCTCAATGTTCGTGTCATAGAGCAAAGAGCCATGATGCACAATGCAGTCGCCCAGTCGGTACTGCGCGTTGCCGGAAAACTTCTTACCGTCGATCAGAAGGTCATTACGGCCGTTGAAACTGGCATCCGCACCAAGTTCACGCACGGCATCCACGACAGGTCCAATGTACTGGGCAAATTCGATCTGCTGGTCGGGCGAATGCTCGATAAATGTGAATTGCCAGCCGCCGAGATCGGTGTAGATCGTCCCTCCGCCGGACATGCGGCGCACGAGATGGATCCCATGCGCATCGGCATACGGCTTGTTGATCTCCTCGAGAATATTCTGGTACTTGCCGACCATCAGTGTCGGCGTCGTGCGCCAGAAGAGAAAAACCGTGTCGGGCAAGCGCTTTTCGGTGGCAAAATAGTGTTCCAGTCCAAAATTATAGTAAACGTCGGTCGAGCCGGTCTCAATATAAATCATGCACGTCCTCCAGTGCCTCCCACGCGCGGTAGGAACTGCGGGCCAGCGGCGCAGAAGCCACATGCCGGAAACCCTTGCGCAGCGCCAGCTGCTTGTATCGTGCAAAGTCCTCTGGTGTCGCGTAGCGGTCAAGCTTCCAGTGCTTTTCCGACGGCTGGAGATACTGTCCAATGGTCAGAATGTCGCAGCCCGTGGCAAGAATATCGTCCATGAGGACAGAGATCTGCTCGTCCGTCTCGCCAAGGCCGACCATGAAGCCGGTCTTGGTTAAAATCGTCGGGTCTTTTTCTTTTACATAGCGCAGAACGCCCAGCGTCCGGTCATAGCCTGCCTGCGGGCGGACGGCCTTCTGAAGTTCCTTGACCGTCTCAATATTCACATTGAACACATCCGGATGCGCGGCAATGACGATATCGGCAGCCTCATGGCTGCCTTTCATGTCACTCGTCAGCGTCTCGACCGTTGTACCGGGGCACAGCGCGCGGATGGCGCGGACGGTCTTCGCAAAATGCTCCGCGCCGCCGTCCGGCAGATCGTCGCGCGTCGAGCAGGTCAGAACAACATGGCGCAGCCCCAGCTTTTTTGCCGCCTGCGCAACATTTTCCGGCTCGTCCGGGTCAGGGGGCAGCGGCTTGCCGCAGGTGACGTTGCAGAAACGGCAATTTCTAGTGCAAATATCACCCAGAATCATAAACGTGGCGGTGTGCTTCTGGTAGCATTCACCGAGATTCGGACAGTTTGCCGCTTTGCAGACCGTGTTCAGCTTCAGATCGCGCATCAGTTCCGCGACCTCGTTCACAGCCTGTTGGTTGTAGCGGACGCGCAGCCATTCGGGTTTCCGTTCCATTATGCTCTCCCGCCTTTACTTTGTTTCGAGAATTGCGACCGGAGCCAGCGCGTCAACGGTGTCGCCTTCCTCGCACAGCTGCCGGCGCAGGATACCGTCCTCCGTGGCTTCGATCTGATTGACAACCTTATCCGTCTCGATCTCATACAGGGCGTCGCCCTTGTGGATCTCATCGCCCTCGTCCTTGAGCCATGCGCACAGGACGCCGCTCTTCATCTCGGGCTGCAATTTCGGCATAACAAGCTGCTTTTCCATATTTTCAAACGCTCCTTTTCGTTACATCAGACAATCCAATAGTTCTTCCGCCTGTTCGCCCGCAAGCGTCCGGCAGAGGTCCAGAAACAGCGCTGGGTCAAGCCGCGCGCCGTTCAGCATAGCGCTCGCCGCCTGTGCATCGAGCACGTCAGAGCGCACCTCCGCACTGCGCAGCAGACCGTGCTTGGCCTCATAGCGTACAAAAATCGGCTTTCCCGCAAATTCGGCAGTCTTCTCATAGGTAAAAGCCGGAGTCTTCCCCCATGTCCAGTCCCATGAATGATAGGTTCCATCCGCCAGCTGCCGCACCTCAGCCAGCTGCTGCTCCGTCAGCCGGATACACGCCGAGCCGGGCGTCAGCAGCTGCTCGGCCAGCCGTCTTGCAAACGTGACGATCTCACAGTCGTCTTTCAGATAGGGCCGCAGATTTGTGACTGTGCAGATGGCCGATTCCGTGCCCTTCGAGCAGAACGCATCGTTTTTCCTGCCGGTCGTGATCTCGTCGAGCAGCGACAGATCAGAATCAAACAGCAATGTCCCGTGGTGCAGGACGCGGCCGCCCGCGATCTTCTGCGCACTGCCGGAGATCTTTTTTCCGTCCACGGCGATATCGCAGGTGCGGTTTTTCTGCGCCGGGATACCAAGGGCATTCAGTGCCCGGATGACCGGCTCCAGGCAGCGGTCGTAGTCAAGCGGCCCCGTCTGGTCGGATATGAGCGTATAGTTGAGGTTTCCAAGGTCATGGTAGACTGTCCCGCCGCCGGACATGCGGCGCACGACGGGAATCCCCCTGTCCAAAAGCGCGCGCACATGCACCTCGCGGCAGATATTCTGATAGCACCCGACGACGACCGCAGGCCGGTTACGCCACAGCAACAGCACGTCCCCCTCGCGGTAAGTGCGGAACACATAGTCCTCAAACGCCTGATTAAAAAACGGGTCATGTGATGTTGTTTCAATTTGAATCATGCGGAAATCCTTCCGTTTCTGATTTCTTTTCTTATCTTATCACAGCTATCCACAAAAAACAACAAAAAAGCTGAAACTGCCTCTGCCGGCTTTCCTTGGAAGCGTGACGCCTTGGGTACAGGATAATCAGTCAGATCACATACTCATCCGCCGCATCGGCGGTGGTCAGGCTGGAGAGAGGGACGGCATCAAGGCAGGCGGCAATTCTCTCGTCGAGTTGGTTCCAGACAGCGGACAGGCCGGAGGACACTTCGCAGCGTGTAAGCTGCGCGTTCGCGCCGAGGCAGGACAAAGAACCGTCCGCCGTGCGGATGATCTCGCCGACAGAATAATCGGACGGTTCGCGCGTCAGGCGGTAGCCGCCGCCTTTGCCGTGCGTTCCTTCGACCAGTCCCTGCTCCGTCAGCGTGCGCAGGATGCGCTCAAGATATTTCTGCGACAGTTCCTGCCGCTCGGCAATCTGCCGCACAGGGACGAAGCCGCCGCGATGCTCCGCCAGATCCAGCAGAATCAGAACGGCATAGCGGCCCATGGATGAAATCAGCATGCGGCATCCTCCCTTGCAATGATGCCGCCGCCAAGAACCGTATCGCCGTCATAGAGCACGGCGGACTGGCCCGGCGTGATGGCGCGCAGCGGCTCGTCGAAGACGAGGCGCACACCGTGTGCCCCTGCCGGATAGACCGTGCAGGGCTGCTCCGGCTGACGGTAGCGCGTTTTCGCGCTGCACCGGAACGGAAGCGCGGGTGCTTCACCGGAGATCCAGTGCATGCCGGGAACGAAGCACGCTCTTGTAAACAGCGCCTCGTTCGGGCCGACGACGACGGCGTTCTGCTCCGGAAGAATTCTCACGACATAAATCTTGCCGTCTGACGGCATACGAAGCCCGCGGCGCTGACCGACGGTGTAGTGGATAATGCCGCGGTGCGTGCCGATAACATTGCCGTTCAGGTCAAGGAATGGCCCCGGCTCCGGCGTTTTGCCGGTACGGTTTTCAATGACCTTTGCGTAATCGCCGTCCGGGACAAAGCAGATGTCCTGACTGTCGTGCTTGCGGGCGTTGATAAGCCCGGCCTCGGCCGCAATTTTGCGCGCCTCGGTCTTGCGCAGTGTACCGAGCGGAAACTTGACTCGCGCAAGCGTCTCCTGCGTCAGATCGTAGAGCACATAACTCTGATCCTTTGTCTCATCAAGGGCCTTTTTGAGAACATACTTCCCCCCTGCCCGCTCGATGCGGGCATAGTGCCCAGTGGCAATATAACGGCAGTCCATGATATCGGCGCGCTCGAACAGCTTGTCGAATTTCAGATAGCGGTTGCAGTCAATACAGGGATTCGGCGTGATGCCGTGCTCGTAGGCGTTTACGAACCGGTCGATCACACACTCGGCGAACTTGTCCTTGAGATTGAAGACGTAATACGGCATGCCGAGGCGGTAGGCCACGCTGCGCGCGTCCTCTACATCGTCAAGTGAGCAGCAGGTGTTTGCTTTCGGAATGCCTGCGTCCTCATTGTCATAAAGCTTCATCGTGCAGCCGATGCACGAAAAGCCCGCATCCGTCAGCAGCTTGGCTGCAACGGAGGAATCCACGCCGCCGGACATGGCGACCAATACCTTTTCAGTTTCCATTGGCAGCCGGGGACGCCTGCATGGCGTTGATCGTTCGTTCCATCAATTCGTCAAGGCTCCAACCGAGCATATCCGCACCGCGTTCGATAACCTCGCGCGAGCAGCCGGAGGCAAATTTCTTGTCCTTGAACTTCTTTTTGAGTGACTTAAGCTGCAGATCCTGCACGCTTTTCGTCGGCAGCATGCGCACGACCGCGCCGATAAGGCCGGTCAGTTCATCCGTGGCATAGAGCACCTTTTCCATCTGGTGCTCCGGCTGCACGTCAACGGTGAGCAGATAGCCGTGGCTGACGACTGCATGCACAAGGCGCTCGTCCATGCCCTTTTCGCGCAGGATTTCCGCCTCCTTTGTGCAGTGCTGGTCGGGATACTGCTCGAAATCCAAATCGTGCAGAATGCCGACGGTCTGCCAGAAGTCCGCCTCATCGTCATAGCCGAGTTCGACGGCAAAATACCGCATCACATCGCCCACGATGCGCGCGTGCAGGCGATGAAACTCGCCTTCATTATATTCGCACAGCAGGTCCCATGCCTGCTCTCTGGTCGGAATCATAGTTCTGCCTCCTGATCGTCCAGTTTTATTTGATAATTATAGCACAGATCGACACCGGTGTACAGGGAAAGTGTTTGATGCGGCGCGGCATCATGCGAAAACCTCCCTTTGCCACAGCCTGAACTGCGAAAAAGGGAGGTAGTATTTGCGCAGGCAAATATCGAGCAGGGTTTGTAGCGGTGAAGCACTCTGCTTCACCGCTTACCGACGCGCAGATAACCTTGCAGCTGCGCCTACTAACCGCATTCGGTCTTCGCCCAGATTGATGTCGCTGCCTTACAGATATGGCCGCATGTCCTTGACAAGCTGGTCCTCCAGCCGGATGAGGGACTTGGCAAGACCGCGCGCATCTTCATCCGCTGTGGGATACTGGTTGCAGTAGCGGGCAAGCGACTTAATGCCCATGGAGCAGCCGGTCGAGATGAGGTCGGCAGTCGTCGCGTCGCCGGGCTTCATGGAAAGCATCGCCTGCGTCTTCAGATACGACATAGCGCGCGCCGCCGGGTCTGCACGCTTCGGCTCCTTGCCCTGATGGCGCAGCCGATCCTCTGCCTGCGCGGCAAGCTGCTCGTGCTGGCGTTTGCTGTCAAGCAGACGCTTTTGCAGCGGGCCTTCCGCGCTGTTTTTCAGCACATCCTCCAACGAACGGATGGCCATATCCGTCCCTGCCGCGCACTCTGACAGCAAATGCAGGGTGTCTTCGTTCATATTGCATCTCCTCCTTCTGCAAGTATTGTGTTCCAAAACGAGAAAAAGTATGATACAATAAAATATCAGATGACGCAAAAGGAGGCGCTGCTATGCGTATGGAACGGACAGTCCGCGAGATCGCGGGCGATTACGCCGTGCTGGAAAACGAGACAGGCGGCACGACAGAGGTTGCGCTGGCGCTGCTGCCGGACGGCATTGCCGAGGGCACGGTGCTGATTTTTGAAAATTTTGAATACCATATAAAGGAGAGTACGCCATGATTCGTCATATCGTCATGTGGAAATTCCGCGAAGGAGAAGAGGAGAACCGCGAACAATTCCTGTCCGGCCTGCAGGCGCTAGACGGCGTGATCCCGGAGATCCGCCATATGGAAATTCACCGCAGCTGCAAGCCCGGCAATCCCTACGATGCCTGCCTGATCGCTGATTTTGACGATCTGGAAGCGCTTTCCCGCTACAAAAATGACCCGCGCCATGTCGCCGTGTCTACACTCTGCAAATCCATCCGCGAATCGCGCGGCGCGATCGACTACGAGCTGTAAGCCAAGTATACCGATTTACCGTTTCAGGAGGGAGCTTCATGAAAACCGAACATATTCAGAAGCAGCTGGATTTTTTCGTCCGCGACAAGGCGCACCACGCCTACCGCAAGCCCGCCGAAGACGTGCACGCGCTGGCCGCAGAATTTGCAGCGCAGGGACTTGACGATATGCAGCGCTCGGTCGCGCGGCTGCGCTATGTACTGGCGCAGGAGACGCCCGTCGTTTTCCCGGACGAGCGCATCACGCTGCTGCGCACCGTGCGCACCATCCCGGAGATTCACACGGAAGAAGAGGACAAGCGCCTGCACGAGACGCACGCATTCCACGAAAATGGCCGCGTATTCAACATGTGCCCCGACTACGGCATGCTGATGGCGGACGGCTTTACGAAAAAGGCAGAAAAAATCCGCGCGCAGCTGGAACAGGCGAAAACAGCGGAGCAGAAGGAATTTCTGCAGGCTATGCTGGACGTGCTTTCCATCGTGACGGACTTCGCCGCGCGCTACCGTGAGGAGGCTCTGCGCGTGGGCAACCTGACCGTTGCGGACACGCTTTCCAGAATTCCCGCGAACGCGCCCAAAACGCTTCTTGAGGCGCTGCAGTTCCTGCGCCTGCTGCACTACGCCATGTGGTGCAACGGCAACTATCACAATACCATCGGCCGCATCGACCAGTTCCTGTACCCCTATTACCGGCACGATCTGGATGCGGGGCTTCTGACAAAAGACGAAGCACTCGAGCAGCTTGAAGAGTTTTTCATCTCCTGTAACCGTGACAGCGATCTTTACATCGGCATCCAGCAGGGCGACAATGGGCAGACGATCGTATTGGGCGGCTCGAACGAGGACGGCACCGATGCGTATAACGACCTGTCCGAATTGTGCCTGATCGCCAGCCGCGACCTGTGCCTCATTGACCCGAAGGTCAACCTGCGCGTGCACAAAAACACGCCGCTGTCCGTCTACGAGCTTGCCACGACGCTCACGCAGAAGGGGCTCGGCTTCCCGCAGTATACGAACGACGAGATCGTCATTCCCGCGCTGCTGCGCTGGGGCTATGAGAAGAAGGACGCATACAACTACACGCTGGCCGCCTGCTGGGAAATTCTTGTGACGGGGTATATGGATCTTGTCAACTGGGACAGTCTGAACTTCCTTAAAACCGTGCAGGACGCCTGCGAGCATCTGCCGGAATGCAAAACATACGAAGACTTCGCGGCGCTCGTAAAGAAGAACATTGAAACGCAGGCCGAGGCGCTCATGGCGGAGACGAAAAACGTCTACAAGGAACCTTCCCCCCTCGTCAGCCTCATGTGCCCGGACTGCCTCGAAAAGATGCGCGATATCTCGAAGCCCGGCAAATATAATAACTACGGCTTCCACGGCGACGGCCTTGCAACAGCCGCCGATTCCATGGCCGCTGTCCGCAAATATGTCTACGACGAAAAGACCTTCACGCCGGATAAAATGCTTGCCATGCTGCATGCCAATTTCAAGGGCTATGAGCGTGAACAAAACATGCTCCGCTATGAAGGCCCGAAGTTCGGCAACGACGACGATTACGTCGATTCCATTGCCGTGCAGCTGCTCGACTGGTACGCCGACGCGCTGGAGGGCAGAAAAAACGACCGCGGCGGATGCTTCCGTGCAGGTACCGCCTCGGCTATGTATTACATCTGGCACTCGAAGGATGCGCCTGCCTCTCCCGATGGCCGCAGCGCACACGAGGCACTGCCCTGCAACTATTCTCCTTCCCTCTTCGCCCGCTGCGAAGGTCCGATCTCCATCATCAAATCCTTTGCCAAGCCGCATCTGACGCGCGTGGCCAACGGCGGCCCGCTGACCGTCGAACTGTCTGACACCATGTTCCGCAACGAGGACGCCATCCGCAAATGCGCCATGTTCGTCAAGAGCTTCATGGACATGGGCGGCCATCAGATGCAGATCAACGCCGTCAACCGCGACAGGCTCCTCGACGCACAGAAGCACCCGGAAAATTACCGCAATCTGATCGTGCGCGTCTGGGGCTGGAGCGGCTACTTCGTCGAGCTGAACGAGGTCTATCAGAACCACATCATCAAGCGCTCGGAAATGAGCCTGTAACATCGAAAGAAAGGAAGCATCACTATGCTGGAAGCACTGAAAGAACAGGTATTGAAGGCCAATCTGGCCCTGCCGAAGCACGATCTTGTCACCTTCACCTGGGGCAACGTCTCCGCCATTGACCGTGAAAGTGGCTTGATCGCCATCAAGCCGTCGGGTGTGGAATACGACGAAATGACCGCCGACGACATCGTCCTTGTGAGTCTGGAAACCGGCGAGCGTGTCGAAGGCCGTCTCAAGCCCTCATCCGACACACCGACGCATGTAGAACTCTATCGGGCGTTCCCGTCCATCGGCGGCATCGTCCACACACACAGCCGCTGGGCGACCAGCTTTGCGCAGGCCGGTGTCGGCATCGACGCCATGGGCACCACGCAGGGCGACTATTTCTACGGCCAGATCCCCTGCACCCGCAGCATGACGCCGGAGGAGATCAAGGACGCGTATGAAAAGAACACCGGCCTTGTCATCATCGAGGAATTCAAGCGCCGCGGCATCGACCCGGCACAGGTTCCCGCCGTGCTCGTCCACAACCACGGCCCGTTCACCTGGGGCAAGGACGCGGACGAGGCGGTCTACCACGCCGTTGTGCTTGAAGAGGTCGCGTTTATGAACTTCCACGCCAAACTGCTGAACCCCGCCGCAGGCCCCATGCCGCAGGTGCTGCTCGACAAGCATTACCTGCGCAAGCACGGCGCGAACGCCTATTATGGACAGGGCTGAGGCGCAGAAGGCGCTGCAGGCCTGCATCGCAGATGAGCAGACCTATCAGTTCACGAGCTTTTCCCACCGCGACGCGTGGGAGCTTGGCCATGCGCTGGTGGACGCGTGCGAGAAGATGGGCGCGCCGCTCGCCGTAGAGATCGAGATCAATCATGTGATTGTCTTCCGCTATTACCCGGACGGCACGGGCGCATATCACGAGCAGTGGCTGCGGCGCAAGCGGAATCTTGTGAATCTGCTTGAAAAAAGTTCCCAACGCGCCTATTACGAACTGGAAGCAAGCCACGCAGATCAGGAGCATGACTGGCATCTGCCCCGCAGCGACTATGCTGCCTGCAGCGGCGCGTTCCCCATCCGCATCCGGGACGGAAGCGTGATCGGCGTCGCCGCCGTCTCAGGTCTTCCCGACCCGGGAGATCAGATTGCACTTCTGAACGGTCTGCGCGCCTATTTTGAGGCCCATCCATAAACCGCCGCGGCGCCCCCGCCCGGGGCGCCGCATTGGTTATGCGAAAACGCTCTTGGTAATGCGCAGGAATGTACGGCACGGAGTGATCTGGTGCGGAAAGGCAAGCTGCCGGAAAAGGATGTGAAATTAGAATGTCTCTTGAAATTGTCCGCAATGACATTACAAAAATGAATGTGGACGCCATCGTCAACGCAGCAAACGAAACGCTTCTGGGCGGCGGCGGTGTAGATGGCTGCATCCACCGTGCGGCAGGGCCGGAACTGCTGGCCGCGTGCCGGCGGCTCGGCGGCTGCAGGGTCGGAGATGCTAAAATCACCGGAGCGTACCGCTTGCCCTGCAGCTATGTGATCCACACGGTTGGCCCCGTGTGGAGCGGCGGCAGCTGCGGCGAACGGGAACAGCTTGCTTCCTGTTACCGGACGAGCCTTGCGCTGGCGAAGGAATCCGGCTGCAAAACTGTGGCGTTCCCGCTGATCGCCTCCGGTGTCTATGGCTATCCAAAGGATCAGGCACTGCGCGTGGCGGTAGACACCATCGGGGAGTTTCTGCTGCAAAACGATATGACGGTCTATCTTGTTATTTTCGACCGCAAGGCTTACCAGATCGGCAGCAAGCTGTTTGCAGCCATTGCCGAATACATCGACGACCATTATGTAGACGCGCACACCGACTTTATCCGCTCACGTCCGTGTCCGACTTTTCCCGCAGGCCGGACAATGGCCCCCTGCACGGCTCCCGCGCCGGAGTTCCACGCGGCTTCCACATCTATCCGCAGTCTGGATGATCTGCTGATCCATCTGGACGCAGGCTTCTCAGAGACATTGCTGCACCTCATCGACCGCAGTGGTCAGAAGGACTCCGAGATTTATAAGAAAGCCAATGTAGACCGCAAGCTGTTTTCCAAGATCCGCAACAATCCAGACTATAAGCCCTCCAAGGCTACGGCGATTGCCTTTGCCATCGCGCTGGAACTGAATCTGGATGAAACCCGTGACCTCATCGCCCGCGCGGGCTACGCTCTCAGTGCCAGCAGCAAGTTTGATGTTATCATTGAGTATTTCATCAAGCAGAAGCAGTACGATATTTTTGAGATCAACGAAGCGTTGTTTGCTTTTGAGCAGAATTTGCTGGGCGCGTAAAAATTGTCGCTTTCCAAGCGACCAAACCCTCCTCCTGATTCGCTACAATGACAGCGTAATCAAACACAGGAGGGTTTTTATTATGACAGAACTGGTTTTTATTTTGGATCGCAGCGGGTCTATGGCAGGGCTGGAGGCAGACACCATCGGCGGCTTTAACTCCATGATCGCCAAGCAGAAGAAGGAAGCGGGCGAAGCGCTGGTTTCCACGATTCTCTTCAGCAACGACAGCGTTGTCATTCACGACCGGCTGCCGCTCAGCGAGGTGCCGCCCATGACGGAGAAGGAGTACTTCACCCGCGGCTGCACAGCGCTGCTCGACGCGGTGGGCGGGGCCATCCATCATATCGGCAATATCCACAAGTACGCCCGTCGGGAAGATGTGCCGGAAAAGACGCTGTTCATCATCACCACTGACGGCTGCGAAAACGCCAGCCACCGCTACAGCTATGAGACGGTACACAGAATGATTGAGCGGCAGAAAACAAAATACGGCTGGGAGTTCCTGTTTCTCGGTGCAAACATTGACGCGGCAAAGGAAGCGGCCCGCTTCGGCATCGCCGCTGAGCGTGCAGTAAACTATAAATGCGACGAGATGGGCACAGCGCTCAACTACGATGTTATCAGCGAAGCGATCTGCACCGTTCGCGCCAAAAAAACACTCGGCGCTGGCTGGAAACGCCGCATCGATGCGGATGTGCAGAAGCGCGGGCGGTAACGAGAGTATCCAGAGCAATTTGGGACAATCAATGTCCCTATAAAAGTACATTTGTCATCCGCATATTGACATGAAATCGCTTTTTTGTTACCATAGCGTCAGATGTGATATGGAGCGCGTATGCCCCTGTCAGCTGACGCTATGCACAATTATGGCCCCAGACGGGGTATATTGTTTGGAAAGCAGTTAGTTTTATCTAACTATCTGCTTGCAGCCGCAGGTTAGAGCGGTTTAACAGCATTTCAGAGGTGTGAACCATGCAGATTTTGGAGCACGGACAGGAGCAGGAACAGACGCTGCTGTTCTTTCCCTGCACAGCGGAACCCGTTTGGGCATTCACGGACACCATTGCGCTGCTTTCCCAAAAATGGCACGTTTTTCAGGTGGTATTCGACGGGCACCAGCCGGAGTATCCGGGAGATTTCACCTCCGTGGAGCAGGCCGTGGATGAAGTAACTGCGTATTTAAAAAACCACGGTGTTGTCCGGCTGGACGCGGCCTACGGCTGCTCTCTGGGCGGCGCGTGCCTGACCCGCTTTCTGGCGTTGGTCGAGATTCCCGTTGACCGGGCGATCATCGACGGCGGAATCACGCCCTACCAGCTTCCATATCCAGTACGAAAGCTGATATTGGCCCGCGATATCCTGTCCTTCAAACTCGTAGCAAACAGCCGTAAAATTCTGGAGGCGGCATTCCCTCCGGAACGTTTTACCCTTCCCGGACATGACCCCGTGAAGGAGTATTACACCATGGAAGTGTATCTCAAAACCTACTCCAACCGGACGATCCACAATTTTTCAGGAAGCTGATGTATAAAGCATTTCTGCGGGCAAAGTCGGCCTGTGATAAATGGCACGACTATGAGATGGACGTCGCACCTCTCGACCCGGACAAGCCGATCTACTACGAATTCACAGCCTGCCCGGCGGCGGAGTTTGCCATCAAGCACGATCTTACCGACATCATGCCCGCCCTGTGCAACGTGGATTTTGCGTCCATGGAGTTGATCCACGCAAAACTGGTGCGCACCACCACCTGTGCGAACGGCTGCAAATGCGACTATACGATCTGCGGCGACAAAGACCCGTATCTGAACAATCATCCCGAATACCGCAACGAGGCAGGATACAGAAGGAACAAATAGGCCCGGAGGCAGCTATATGCAGACATTTCTCGGAATTTTAATCCCGTTTCTCGGAACGACGGCCGGTGCGGCCTGTGTGTTCTTCATGAAAAAATCGCTCGGTGATCTGGTTCAACGCTCCCTTGCGGGCTTTGCCGCAGGCGTAATGGTGGCCGCCTCAATCTGGAGCCTGTTGATTCCGGCGATCGAGCAATCCGCAGCAATGGGAACGTTTGCTTTCTTCCCGGCACTCCTCGGCTTCTGGCTTGGCGTGCTGTTTCTGCTTGCGCTTGACCATCTGATTCCGCATCTGCATGTCGGCAGTGAGCAGGCAGAGGGCCCCAAAAGCAGGCTTGCACGCACGACCATGATGGTGCTGGCCGTCACGCTGCACAACATCCCGGAAGGCATGGCGGTCGGCGTAATGTACGCGGGTTTTCTTGCGGGAAGCACGCAAATCACAGCAGCAAGCGCACTTGCCTTATCGATTGGAATTGCGATTCAGAACTTCCCGGAGGGCGCGATCATCTCCATGCCGCTTCGCGCCGAGGGTCAAAGGAAGGGTAACGCCTTTCTCGGCGGCGTGCTTTCCGGCGTTGTAGAGCCGATTGGTGCCGTACTGACAATCATTGCTACCCAGTTCATTGTTCCCGCGCTGCCATATCTGCTGAGTTTTGCTGCCGGCGCCATGCTTTATGTGGTCGTAGAAGAATTGATTCCCGAAATGTCACAGGGGCAGCATTCCAATCTCGGCACGGTATTCTTTGCCGCCGGGTTCAGCATTATGATGGTTTTAGACGTGGCCTTGGGATAACAACATGGGAAAAGAGAGGTTTTTGACATGAAAAGAGTTTATGCAAACTCCCAATGCGCAAAGCCGTGTGAGCGGTATTGCCGGGAGGTTTACCCGGATGAAGCCGAACAGATCTTCAAAAAAGCCGAGGCGTATTATCTCAAGTTCATGAAAGATATGCCCGACCTCGGCGAAAACATGATGGCGAAGAATATGCTGGACTGGTTTACGATCCTCGCCTTTTATGAGGCAAGTGACCATCGCATGGATGGTGAAACGCTGCTTGAAATCAAGCGCCGTTCGGTTGAAAAGATGAAGTTCCTTGGAAAGCTTATAGACGGGAATAAACAGAAATGGCCGTACTGTGACTATTTTATTACAGGAAATAACGAGTGATAGATTGATGCCATCGATGAGACTTATGTATTCTGCATAAGCGGATGAAGTAGGAAATGGTGCTGCGATTGCTGCACCGCTATCAAGAAACAAAATTAGAATTTATGAGAGTTTGGTATGAAGCGGCTATACTTACTCGGCGGAACAATGGGAGTCGGCAAAACAACGGTAAGCCAGCAGCTGAAACAGGATTTGCCAAACAGCGTTTTTCTCGACGGCGATTGGTGTTGGGATGCCGACCCGTTCCAGGTTACAGAAGAAACAAAATCCATGGTCATACGCAACATCTGTTATTTACTGAACAGTTTTCTCCACTGTACCGCCTATGAGAATATCATCTTCTGTTGGGTCATGCACGAGCAATCCATTCTTGATGCAATCACCAATCGTCTGGACACAGATAATTGCAAAGTCACGAAAATTTCTCTGACAGCTGACGAGATAAATTTGAGAAATCGGTTAGCCTCCGATATCACCCGCGGAATCCGCACTGCCGATATTATCGACAGAAGCGTCGCGAGAATCAACCTGTATTCTCTGCTTGACACCGTAAAGATCGACACAAGCAATAAGACCGTCTGTGAAATTGCAAATGAAATCATAGCGCTTTGAGCCTGACAATTTTTCAGCAACTAAGCAATTCAAATTCTGTTTTTTCCGGAAGAAACTCTGCGCGGCTGCGATTGTGTTTTGGCGCCTGTTTTGTTATCATGAAACAAATCTTGCTAATGTTTGTCAAGAACTTTTTTCTGGAAGTTGCACAGAAAAAAGGGCGTACTAAATGAACCCACCAGATTGCGGGCTTTGAAAAAATGATGTAGAATTAAAGTGGTTTACTTGTAGAGCTCCATTGCTCTGGCGTAGTAGATTCGGAGGAACTTGTTCACGCCAGCCATCTTGGCTACGTTGAAAGGATTCCCTTCCTGCTCTTTTTTGAGCATAAAGAGGTACACAGGGTCGTCTTGAGGTTTTGTCAGTTTAAGGGCCTGCATTACCTCGTAACAAGCCTTCCGGAGGGTAGAGCTGCCACGTTTTGAAATGTGGCGGTTTCTGCTCTCGAATTGTCCGGATTGATATGGAGGGGCATCGTTGCCGGCATAGGAGTTCAATGCCTTGCCGCTGTGAAAGCGACGGATGTCGCCGATCTCAGCGAGAATAATTGGCCCGAGACGGTCACCGACGCCGCGCATTGCTCGGAGTACCTTGTATTCCGGAATTGTCTCGGCGATGTTTCTCATCTGAGAAATGATTTCGTCGGCAGCATTTTGTGTTGCGGAAAGCAGGTCAACGCATTGATTTTGCGAGAGCCAAATGTAAGGGTTTTCGCCGCGGGTGGTAATGCTGTCAACAGCGAGTTCGTAGATACTAAGTCCCTTGCTGGATGCACTGCGTTCTGAAGCCTTTTTCGCCAAGACGTCATAGGATGCCAGGAAGCGCGCCTTTCCAATTCTTTGAATCTCATCAAAGGACTTGAATCGTTTGATAAAGAGCAGCAGAGCGCATTTTTCAGGGTTTCTGCTGTTCAGTGGCAGTATTCTTGTGATCCCAGGCATCGTCTGATCCAGCAGAGCTATGAGCTGAACTTTCAGTTTCGCGACATAAGTGATTCGTTGGCTGTACTGACGGGAAAGAAATTTCAAGTCCTCATACTTTTGCTCCATTGAGCTATACGGTACGAGTTTATAAGATTTTTCAAGTGCATAGGCTGCTATCCGAAGCGCGTCCTTCTTGTCCGTCTTCGCCTTATGAATCTCGACATCCCCGTATTTTTTCATCTGGTATGGATTGACAATGCAAACGGGAAACCCTTCGTCTTGAAGCTTCTTGAGCACCGGATAATGGTAGTGGCCAGTGTACTCCATGAGGATGGTCGTGGGTTCTCCAAGTCCCTTCAGATAGGTCACGAAAGCTTCCATCTCCGGCTGCGTATGAGCCATTGTGAATGGACTTGCCAGAACTGTACCGTCTGAATCAATTACCGCAACGGTGCTTTTGGCTTTGGATATGTCGATTCCAACTGCGATCATGAAACTCCTCCTTCGTAAATTGAGATACGATTGGTTCCAGCACTTCAAGATTCAATCAGATTAGTCCGTGAAACGGGAGCAGTGATTTGTCCCAACTTGCTGAATCGAATGCAGAATGATGAAGGCTGGCTGACACATTTGTTTACGGGCGTGGAGTCCCAATCGGAAATTCCGTCAGCCAATCACCTTCATCTTAAAGGAAAAGCGAAGGCTGTAACACCCTCGCTTATATATTACTAATTGGGATTTGTTGCTCCATACGCCCTTGACAATAGTCCTTACAATATACTATAATAATATTTACAAATACTATTTGTAAGTGGGGGACTTATGGAAAACAATCATTTTAACGTTGCGTGGGCGAAAAGCACTGCGCTAT
>ENA-UONZ01000517-UONZ01000517.1-human-gut-metagenome-genome-assembly--contig:-C93old-NODE-517-length-61820-cov-15.695718_pt1 | contig 61820 bp, 48 predicted proteins | sample MGYA00242468_ERZ724015 | MGnify/ENA metagenome assembly ERZ724015
CGGAGCAGGTGTAATACTCGCTATTGCCCGCCTCGGTGCAGGTGGCGGCCTTGGCCTCGGTCTTGGTCAGCTTGTGGCCGGTAGCCTCGATGATCCAGCTGTCCTTGGCGATCTCGTTCTTGCCCCCAGCATCGCTGAAGTACTTGCCGCAGGCAGAGCAGGTGTAATACTCGCTATTACCAGCCTCGGTGCAGGTGGCGGCCTTGGCTTCGGTCTTGGTCAGCTTGTGGCCGGTAGCGTCGATCGCATGGCCCTCGCTGATCTTAGCGCCGCAGAGTCTGCAATAGGTGTCGCCGGTGTAGCCTTCGGTGATGCAGGTGGCAGGCTGAGCGTTCTTTACCTCAGTCACCGTATGCTGGCACACCTCACTGGACTGCCAGGTCAAAACGGGATAGGCCCGGTTTTCCACATGGGCAAACGCGCTGCCCAGCTGGACGGCAAAGGCCGCGTCGGCCATCTCGGCGGCCGTCTTGGGCGTGCCCGCAGCGGCAGAAGCAGCGCCCGCACAGCAGCCTTCCAGATAGAAGCTGTTGGTGGCCTTGTCCGCAGCGCCGGTGTTGACGCCGCCGATATTGGCCGTGCCGGAGATGGCACCCACATTGAAGCAGTTCCTCGCCACCGCCAGGGAGTTGGCCGAGGCGCTGGCATTGATGCCGGCCACCAGCTTGGTGCCGGTGATGTTACCGGTGTTGTAGCAATTCGTGATGGTGCCGGCCATTGCCCCGCTGCCGGCAATGCCGGCCACGGTCTGCTTGCCGGTGACATGGGCCGCGTTGAAGCAGCCGTCGATGGAGTATTTGCCGGCGGCGTAGCCTACCAGGCCGCCGATATAGTTCTTATCGATCGCCGTCACGGTGCCGGTGACACCCAGGTTCTTGATGGAAGCGGCACTGATATAGCCAAAGAGGCCCTGGTAGTTATCGGTGGAGTTGATATACAAATCCGTGACCATATGGCCATTGCCGTCAAAGGAGCCCTTGAACGCCTTGGAGCTGCTGATGCCGATGGGCATCCAGCTATAGCTGTTCAGGGAGATGTCCCGGGTCAGACGGGCGCTGTATTTGGCGCCGGTACCGGCATTGACCTGCTGGGCGAACCACGCCAGCTGCGCGGCGGTGGATATCTCATACACGCCGTCCACCAGCGCAGGCTCGGTCTTGGTCTTGCCGTCCCAGGTGGTCTCATCCGTCGGGCGCAGGACAACGGAGATGGACTTGCGGCCGTTATCGGCACTGTTCACGGTGAACAAGCCGTTTTCCCGGATGCAGCCGTCCGCCTCCACCAGGTAGGAGTAGGTGCCGAAGCCCAGGCTGTAGACGCCGTTCTGAGCGGTCTGCTCAACGCCGTCGGAATCCTTGAGAATGAACCGGTAGTCCGCAGCGCCGGTGACGGTGAAGTCCACCGTTGTGATGGGCATTCTCGCCACGGAAATGTCAATGTCGCACAGGCGCTGGAAGGCAAAGGCGACCGTGACCGCGTTGAAGTTGGTCCCCACGCCCACGTCGGTCATGTTGTACATGGTGCCAAAGGGATTGGCCGCAGAATACATGGAGCCGAACACATAGCCGTTGGTGGCGGTGACGACGGTGGTATCCTTCCCCTCCTCAAAGGAAACATCCTTGGGTATGGTAAAGGTGACGGAGGAGGAATCCATCTGCTGGTACTGACCGGTGGTGCCCGTGATCTCCTGGCCGGCCAGGGTATAGCGGGGATAGAAGGTGGTGGGGTTGAAGATACCGGAGATCTTATTGACGGAGCGGTACAGGCCGTCAAAGGTGACACGCACGGTAGAGCCGGGCATCACGGGCTCGCCGGGGTAAGAAACATTCTCCACATGCACATCGATCCCGGCCACCTTGACCAACTGGTAGCTGTACTTGCCGGCAGAGTCCGTCATGCGGATAATGACGGTGCCGCCGTAATTGTTGGCGGGATCGTTCATGGCCTGCAGGGGGATGGAATAGGTGCCGTCCGACGCCGTGAGGGAGGAGAAATCGGACACAGTGCTCACCATGGTCTTGCCGTCGGTCAGGCCGAAGGCGTACTCCACCTTGACGGCGTCAGAGGTGGTGAAGGTCAGTGCGGGCTGGGCATCGCTGCGCAGGTAGTACCAGGTGTCATAGATATAATCCCAGCCGTCCAGACGGGCGTTGGCGGCGAAATCGCCGTTGAAGGGCACGTTGGCCACGGCGCTGCCCAGCTCATCGGCCACTACCGCGAAGGCCACGCGGTCGGGATTGGTGGCGGGATAGTAACCGGCATGGGTCTTATTGTTGCCGGTGTCCATGTCCATGGCATCGTAGCGGACGGCGAAGATGCTGGTGCCGCCGTTGGCGGAGATGTCCGCCCAGTTGTGGCGGGCGTTGCCGCTGTCCACCTGATTGCCGGTGATCACGGCGGTATCATCCACGAAGGAGATGCCCGCGGGGCCGGAGAGCTTGTTCCAGACGAAGTCCGGCTCCACCATGATATTGCCGGCGTCGGAATTGATCAACTCCCACATGCGGTAGGCACGGATACGCTCGGTGCCGCTGCCCAGGGCCTTGGCGCCGGAGGGGCTGACAAAGACCTGCAGGTCCGCCTCATCGCGCTTGATGGTCTGGGTGCCCAGCTTGGTGAAATCATGGCTGAGCTTATCGGTATAGCCGCTGGAGAAGTCGAAGCTCATGCTCGTGCTGGAGGAGAGGGAGTTCAGCCAGCCGCCCCGGGTCACATACACATCCTCGGTGTCGGTGAGACGCCAGGTGTAGTTGCCGTTCTGCTTGGAAACGGCGTAGACGGCGGTCTTGGTGCCGTCGTCCTTAGAGGACCAGTCCACGATGGGCTTTTGCTGGGAGGTGTTGAAGTTGTTGAACTGGAAGTACAGGCCGAAATCCGCCGTCTCCGGCACGGTGACGGTCAGCTCAACGATCTGGCTAATCTGCAGCATCTTGGTCTGGACGCTGTTTCCGGCCGTGAGGGTGCCGTTGATGGCCTGGTTGAAAATGTAGCTGTCCGTGTCGGTGGGATACACATAGGTGTTGAACAGGCAGGCATTGCCGCCGGCATAGAACAGCGTGGGATAATAGGTGTAGTTGCCCCTTACATAGGGCGTGCCCATGGTGGCATCGCACTGCATGATGGGGCAGGTCACGCGGGCCGTGTAGTCCTCCGCGCCGAAGTAGGAGCCGCCGATCATCTTGCTGGAGGTATAAACCGACAGCAGACGCAGGTAGATGTTCGTGCCGCCGGCCAGGGCGCCGTCCACGTTGCTGTCGGCGGGCAGCTTGATCTGCATGCCGCCCAGGGGGATGTCATAGGCCTCGGTCTCCGTGTTCCAGCCGAAGCCCTCGTAGACATACCAGCCGCCCTTGACCGTGGCATACTGCATGTTATAGGTGCCCTTTTCATCCATGTAGCCCTGGGCCGCGTTCTCATCGGCGGCGAACTGGCTGTTGAGGAAGGGGACGGGGTGTTCATAGTCGGCAACGGCGTGGCCGTTTTCATCCGTGCCCAGGCTGGGATAGAGCTTGATGATGGGGTACTTGCCGCCGTTGGTGCTGTAGTTCTGGTCCTTGCCCAGGTAGAAGGTGGTGTTGAAGTCCAGGTTCTCCACCAGATCCACCGTCAGCTCCAGGTTCCAATAGTTGCCCTCGTCGGCAGAGGAGTTGGCCTTGATGATCTGGCCATTCTCATCATACTCGTAGCTCTTGGCATAGAAGCGGTAGTTATAGACGCCGGGCTCGTTCTCCGTCAGGGAGATGGTGGTGGCGCCGAACATGGCACCGGCAAAGCTCAGCTCCTCGCTCCAGGTATTGCCGCCGTCGGTGGAGCGCTGATAGAAGTAGTTGGCCTGGGAGCTGCCCATGGCGCCGGAGCCGGTGACATAGAGCTTGTCGCCGTCGGGATCAAAGAAGATCTTCCCGCTCTGCAGGTCGCTGAGCAGATAGGCGGTGCCCACCACCACCTGGTCCTTCACGTCCTGCACACCCTCGATCAGCCGGGGGGCACGGTCGAATTTCTTGCCGCAGGTGTCGCAGATGCCGTCGTCGTTTGCATCCGTGTGAGAGATCTCCTCCCCCTCTACCACCAGGTCGCAGGTGGCCGGGGCCAGGCTGGCGGATTTACCGGCATCCATCTCCATGCCCACCAGGTGGTAGGTGCCGGGGGCCAGCTTGCTGGTGTCCAGCTCAAAGTTTCCGTCCACGGTCTCGGACACCGGGGTCGCCGTGGCGACCCGCTCCCAATTCTGGTTGAAGCAGACATAGGTAATGGCATCGCTCTCGCCCACAGTGAGGAAGGTATCCGTTCCGCCGTCACTGACGGACTGGGTGCCGTATTTCAGGCCCGTGAAGCGCAGGGCGCTGCCCTGCTTGACGGTGAGGGTCTCCGCAGGCAGCTTGCTGCCGGATGCTCCGATGCAGCAGAAGGCACCCTTTGTATAGAAGTTCCAGTCGCTGAACATGGCCACATCCATGACGTCGCCATCGGAGAGCAGCATGTAGTCCGCCGTAGCGCCCCAGCCGGGGCTCATGAGGGGATAGCGATGGTTGCGGTAGTACATGAGGTTCTCGTCATGCCCCCAGAAGTTCTGCATGTAGGTGCTGGTGGCGCTGCCGGTGTACTTCAGGGGAGAGTGCCCCTCGTCATAGACGTTGGCTTCGTTCAGGATGTTGCTGACGCCCATGTTGAGCGGATCGCCGAAAAGCTGATCCCGGGACGAACCGGTGCCGCACTCCGACTCAGGCAGGCCCAGATAGTACCGCTCCAGCAGGTAGATGAACAGGTGCATGGCGGTGGGCCGCTTGATCACTTCCGTGCCTACATAGGCGCCCTGACCGTTCTGGGTGGCATAGCGGTAGAAGTCCTGCAGGCCATAACGGGCCAGGTCGAAATAGGGCACCGTCACCTGCAGGTGGGACAGGGGCGTCTGGTCCTGGTCCGTGCCCAAAAGGGGGATGCCGTCGCTGGAAACGGTCACATATACCGTGACCTTATCCGCCGGGGTCTCGTCGTAATCATACTGCTTATTGTCGGTGATCTCACCGGCAGTAACGGTGATGTGCAGTGTGATGTCGGCGGTGGTGCCATCGCTGCCGCACCGGGCCGTGATGGTGGGGGTGTACTCGCCCTCTGTGGGACAGGTGAAGTAATACACGCCGTCCTTAATGGCCGTGGTGGATTTATTGGCACTGTCGTTGGTGACGGAATAGGTGAGGCTGTGCCCCTGGCCGTCCGCAAACACATTCTTCAGCTCCAGCTGATACTGCGCGCCCTGGGCCACCTTCACGGCCTCCTGCTGGTTCGCCGTGATGTGTCCGCTCTGGGCAAATGCCGCAGGAATGAGCGAGAAGAGCATCACGACCACCAGAAGCAGTGACATGATCCTGTTGGTTAGTTTCTGTTTCATACTGACCTCCTTACACAATTCTGTATGCAAACGCCCCGGGGGGCGAAGAAAAGGGATTGCGCCGTTTTCCGACCGGAAAACGGCCACCTGACGCGGCAAAAAAATACCGGCCTCCCACAGCGGGAGCCGGTGCATTCCAGGCAGGAAAATGCCGTACCGCATAACGCCGGCACACACTCCCGCCCTCCGTCACAACGAAGAAACGCCGCTGCAGACGAGTTCTCAGCCGTGCAATTCTACTGCCCTCGCGCCCCAAGGCGTTCCGCCTTCCGTACATGACCTACCTTCTCAGGAGCGTGCTCCCAATGGCGGTGTTACCCAGCGGCTTATGCCGTTTCGGTCATTTCCTTGCGCTCACAGTGCCGTCCGCGGTGGGTTTCCGACCCAGATTCCTTTTATGCTGCAGCCTGGCCGAAAAAACGGCCTTTACGGCATGCAGCTACCCGGCGTCACAGAACTCAATACCTGTTAAATTTTACAGTTACAGATAGTATATCGGAGATTCAAGCGAATGTCAATAACGCAACCACCCGGTTTTTTCACATCCGTCCGTGGCATTACAACTCTATAAGCATTCTACGGCGTGCGCTCTTCGCCCGAATATAGCGGCAGCCCCTCACGAGGATCGACCTCATGGGGGCTGTTTCGTATAGAAACGTAAAAATAAATTTTTACTTATGGTTGATGAATACAAGTCCTACAAGGCAAATTGCCGCCCCCACCAGTTTGTTCCAAGTCAGTGCCTCATGGTAAAGAAACTTGCCCGCAAAAATCAATGCCGCTGCCAGAAATGCACTATGAACAATAGATGCCGTACTCACTTGCCATCCGGCTTTATAGGCGTATATCCAACCGGCTTCCAGAGCTACGAGGACAACGCCAAAAGCAAATGGGGCCCAATTCAGCTTGCTGTGCTCCTGCATTAAATTCCCATGCTGATTTAATGCGAAGTACATAACTGCCGAAAATATTGCCCCCACTATATACGTCACGGTAAGGGAAGCAAACGGGTTCATACCCTCCGGCAAGGACTTGGCGCATATCTGATACACCACATTCGAGCATACGACCAATGCAATTGGCCAAACATAGCTGAACATTCTCTGTTCCTCCTAATAGTATTTGGCCTGACTGTTGGTAGGTGCCCACCCATAGCAGCAATATCATATTGTAACTGCTGTCAGCATAAACGGAAAGCTTCAATATAGCAAGCGGTTTTGGATAAAAATTTGTTGTAATCCTATAAAAGCGGCATATTCTGCCCTGAAAAAAGCCCGGGCACCGCAGATCGGATTCACCGGCCTGCCGTGTCCGGGACTGCGCCCGCCTGCACTCTCCCCTGCTCCGTGATGACGGCGGGGATGCGGATATCGTGGGGCTGCCGGGGGATATCCGGGCGGAGAAGCGCCCGGCGGCACAAAAGCAGCGCCCGGCCCGTATACCGGGCCAGAAAGCGGTCATAATACCCGCCGCCCCGGCCCAGCCGCCAGCCCTCCGGGGAGGCACCCGCGCAGGGAACAATGGACAGGTCGATATCCGCCCGGGCCACCTCCGGGGCATCGGCCGGCGGCTCGGGGATGCCATAGGCGCCGGGCCTTAGGATAGACAGATCCCGCACCTGGCGGCACTCCATGATACCTTTCCCGGTGCACAGGGGGACGCACAGGCGCTTTCCGTCCGCCAGGATCTGCCGCAGAAGAGGCATGGTGTCGATCTCCCGGCCCCGGCCCACAAAGGCGAACACCGTCCGGGCAAGGCGGTACTCCTCCGCAGACAGCACATGGCGGATGATCGCCGCGTCCGACGCCTGCTTTTCCGCCGCCGTCAGTCCCCGTTCTACCGCCGTTAGAGTCCGGCGCAGGGCAGTTTTTTCCAGCTGTGTCGTGTCCATAAAATGCTCCCCTATCAAGCTGAGAGCGGGAAACCATAGGTTTCCCGCTCTCAGCGTGTCGAAAAAGTCTTTTCGCCCCGCTGCCTAAGTTTTCGAAACTTTGAAAAAGTTTCAAAAACTACTGATTTCAATGGCGAGGGACACCCTTCTTGGGTTTCCCTCACACACCCTTCCTTACCGTTATCGCAAATATACCACTTTATCGACAGTCTCTGAGCGGGAAACCATTTGGTTTCCCGCTCTATACTTCGTTTTTATGCCAATTTGGAAACCAGAGCCTCCACGGCCTCGCTCAGCGCCTCCTCGAAGGAGGGGTGCGGCCGCATAACGGCCAGCAGCTGCTCCGCCGTCAGGTGATTGACCATGGCGGCGCTCAGCTGGGAGATCATGTCGCTGGCGTGCTGGCACATGAGCTGCGCACCGACGATCTCATGGGTGTCCTTCCTGGCCACCAGCTTCATAAAGCAGCGGCCGGGATCCTCAATGATGGTGCGGGCGTTGCTGAAGAGGGTACACTTAGCGGACACGGCAGGAATCTCCTGCTCCTTGGCCTCGGCCTCGGTGAGACCCACCACGGCGATCTCCGGAGCGCTATAGATGCAGCTGGGAATCACATTCAGATCGGTGCTGCCCCGGCTGCCGCACATCCGCTCCACACAGTCCGTGCCCTGGGCGGCGGCCACATGGGCCAGCTGCACAGCGGCGGATGCGTCGCCGATGGCGTATACACCAGGGATGCTGGTCTGGTAATTCTCGTCCACCAGCAGGCGCTTGCCGTTGAGCGCGGGGGTCAGACCGGGCGCAAACAAGCCGTCGAAATACGCCCGGCGGCCGATGGCACACAGGACCTTTTCGCCGGTGACGGTCAGCTCCTTGCCCTTCTGGTTCAGATGGACGCACAGGCCCTCCGCCGTCCGCTCCAGGGACTGCACCATGGCGGAGGTCAGCACCTCCACCCCCTGCTTTTTCAGAATCTGCGCCAGGTTCTGGCCCAGTTCACGATCCAGCTGGGGCATCAGATTGGCCATGCCCTCCACCAGCGTCACCCGGCAGCCCAGGTGGCTGTAGAAGGTGGCAAATTCCACGCCGATGACGCCGCCGCCGATGATGACGATGGAGGCATAGGGCGTATCCGTCCCCTCCAGCAGCTCGTCGGAGGTCATCACGCCGGGCAGATCCAACCCGGGGATGGGCGGGCGGACGTTCACAGAGCCGGTGGCGGCCAGGATACGATCCGCCGTGTACTTGGTCACGGCACCGTCCGGGCCGGTGACATCCACCTGGCCGGGTGCGGCGATCTGCGCCGTGCCCTCGATGACATCCACCTTGGCCCCCTTGAGCAGAGCCTGGATGCCGCCGCGCAGCTTCTCACTGACGCTGCGCTTGAAGGCGAACATCTCGCCCATGTCATAGGTGATATCGCCGCTGCGGACGCCCACGGGAGCGCCGTTGACGGCATCATAGTAGACCTGAGAGGCGTGAAGCAGCGTCTTTGTGGGGATGCAGCCCCGGTTCAGGCAGGTGCCGCCCACCTCGCGCCGCTCCACAATGGCGGTGTGCATCCCCAGCTTGGCCGCGCGCAGCGCGGCGGTATAGCCGCCGGGGCCTGCGCCGATGACGATCAGCTGATAGTCGGACATAGTAGTTTCGTCTCCTGTTTCTCAGATGTTTTGCGCCCGGATAAGAGCACAGAGATCCTCCTTGACCTCCTGGGGCACTGTGGCGGACATGGTGGCAGTGCACAGCGCATCGGCAGAAAAGGCACAGCCGTTGTAGACCGCCTCCAGTCCATCGGGCAGCCGGGCATCCATGGCATCGGTATACACCGCCGCGTCCCGGCAGGTACCGCTCTCCACCCGCAGGTGCAGGCTCACCTCGCCCCAGGAGAACTTATCCCCGCAGGCAAAGTCCAGCGGCGCGCTGCGGCCATAGACCCAGTCCCGGCTGCCAAAGCGCGCGCACAGCGCGCCCAAGGCGGCGCGGTCGAAATCCTCCTCGCGCAAAGGCGTGGCCGACAGGCCATAGACCTCCTCAAAGGCCCGGTTCATGGCCTGGGCCATCTGCTGGATGGTCAGACCCGGGCACAGCTCCCGCAGGTTCACCACCCGGGCACGGACGGAGTCCACGCCCTTGCTGGCAATTTTAGCGGTGGAGGGACTGAGATAACGGCCCATCTTCGTCATGTCCGCATTCACCAGCAGGGTGCCGTTGTGAAAGGCCCGGCCGTTATGGGAATAGAAGGAATTGCCGGAGAATTTCCGGCCCTCGGCCAGCAGATCGTTGCGGCCGGACAACTCCGCCCGGAGACCCAGCAGGCGGCAGGCCGCTATGAGGACCTGCTGCTGCCGGGAGAGATCGTAATTTTCCTCGGTGACGCTGAAGGTGAAGTTCAGATTGCCCAGGTCGTGGAACACCGCGCCGCCGCCGGAGAGGCGGCGTGCCAGCACGCCGCCCTCGCTCTCCAGGAGGCCCGTGCGGCACTCCTTCCAGGCGTTCTGGTTGCGTCCGATGACCACGGTGTTCTCATTCTGCCACAGGTAGAGGATGCAGGCATCCTCCGCCACCGTCTCCGTGAGATACTGCTCCAGCGCCAGGTTGCGGTAGGGGTCTGTGCCGCTGCCGGAATAGGTGTAGAGCTTTTTGATCATGCGTTTTTCCAGCGCAGAACAGGCTTGCGGGCCGCCTGCACCTCGTCGGGCCGACCGATAGGCATGTTATGGGGAGCGGTGTGCATGGATTCCGCATCCTCGAATGCCTTTTTATACAGCTTGCGCAGCACGTCGGCGGCATGATCCAGAGTCTCGGGGCCCTCGGTCTCGGTGGGCTCCAGCATCAGGGCCTCGTGGACGATCAGCGGGAAATACATCGTGGGCGGATGGATGCCCTCGTCGATAAGGGACTTGGCCACATCCAGCGCGGAGACGCCGGTCTCCTTCTTCAAGCCGCTGAGATCCAGCACAAACTCGTGCATGCACAGCCGGTCGTAAGCGGGGGTGTAGGTGCCCTTGAGCCTGGCCATGAGGTAGTTGGCGTTGAGAACGGCGTTCTCCGCCGCCTCGGGGATGCCCTCCTTGCCCAGGGTCAGCAGGTAGGCCAGGGCGCGCACCACCACCAGGAAATTGCCCTGGAAGCTGCGCACCTGGATATGGCCCGGCTCCTCCGCCAGGGCGCTGTGGGGCAGGAACTCCTTCAAAAATGCCTTGCAGCCCACTGCGCCTGCGCCGGGGCCGCCGCCGCCATGGGGGGTGGCGAAGGTCTTGTGCAGGTTCATATGGATGCAGTCAAAGCCCATGTCGCCAGGGCGCACCACGCCCATGACGGCGTTGAGGTTGGCACCGTCATAGTAGCACAGGCCGCCGGCCTCGTGGACCAGGCGGGTGATCTCCAGAATGTTCTTGTCAAAAATGCCCACGGTGTTGGGGTTGGTGAGCATAAGGCCCGCGGTATCCTCGCCCAGCACGGCCCGCAGCGCGTCCAGATCCACGCAGCCATCGGGGCCGGAGGCGATGTTCACCACATCATAGCCGCACATGGCGGCGGTGGCGGGGTTGGTGCCGTGGGCGCTGTCGGGCACAATGATCTTGGTGCGCTTCTTATCGCCCCGGGCATCGTGGTACTGCTTGATGAGCAGCACGCCGGTGAACTCGCCGTGAGCGCCGGCGGCGGGCTGGAAGGTCATGCCGTCCATGCCGGTGATCTCGCAGAGATACTGGGCAGTGGTGTCCAGCACCTGCTGCATACCCTTGCGATCCTCCGCAGGGGACAGGGGGTGCACGCCCGTAAAGCCGGGCAGGGCCGCCATCTCCTCGTCGATGCGGGGATTATACTTCATGGTGCACGAGCCCAGCGGATAGAACCCGCAGTTGACGCCGTGAACCTGCTTGCACAGCTCCGTATAGTGGCGGGAGATATCCGTTTCGCTCATCTCGGGCAGAGCGGGCTTCGTCTCCCGCTGCAGGGCGGCGGGCAGAGACACGCTCTCCACATCGCAGGCGGGCAGAATGGTACAGCGGCGTCCGGGGACGCTCTTTTCAAAAATCAGCTTCATTTTGCCAGCACCTCCTTCACAGCGTTCACAGCTTTATCCAGCTGCGCCCGGGAGACCTTCTCCGTGGCGCACCACAGAACGCCGTCCTCTCCTACGGGCAGGCCGCCCAGAATATCGGCCTCTGCCAGGGCGGAGAGAACTTCCTCGCGCTTGGGCATATGGGTGACGAACTCATGGAAATATTCGCCGGTATAGGCCAGGGACACGCCGTCGATGGTGCACAGCTCCCGAGCCAGGTAGTGTGCCTTGGCCATGGACTGCTCCGCCGCCTGGGCCATGCCGTCGGGGCCCATGGTGGCCATATACAGGCCGGCCGTCAGGGCGCACAGGGCCTCGTTGGAGCAGATGTTGCTGCTGGCCTTTTCCCGGCGGATGTGCTGCTCCCGGGCCTGCAGGCTCAGCACATAGGCCCGGCGGCCGTCATGATCCGTGGTCTCGCCCACGATGCGGCCGGGCAGCTTGCGCATGAGCTTGTCGGTGGAAGCCATATAGCCCAGATACGGGCCGCCGCAGCCCATGGGCAGACCCAGAGGCTGGCCCTCGCCCACGGCGATGTCCGCGCCGCAGGCCCGGGGCGTTTTCATAATGGCCAGGGCGATGGGGTTGCAGCCCATGACATACAGGGCGCCCGCCTCATGGGTCAGGGCACCCAGAGCCTCCGCGTCCTCCAGCTGGCCGAAGAAGTTGGGCTGCTGCACATAGAAGGACGCCACCTCGGAGGTGAGCATCTCACGCAGAGCGTACATATCGGTCTTGCCGTCCTTCACGGGCACCACGCGCAGCTCGTCGCCGGTGCCGTAGCAGTAGGTGCGGACGGTGTTGATGGTGTCGGGATGGGCCGCGCCGGAGATGAGCGTCACCCGGCGCTTGCGGTCGCGGCACATGGCGGCAGCCTCGGCGGCGGCGGTAGCGCCATCATAGACGGAGGCATTGGACACGTCCATACCCGTCAGCTCACAGATCATGGTCTGGTACTCAAAGATGGACTGGAGCAAGCCCTGGCTCATCTCCGCCTGATAGGGGGTATAAGCCGTCAGGAACTCCTCCTTAGCGGGGATATACTTGACGATGGAGGGAATGTAGTGGTCGTAGGAACCGGCGCCCCGGAGCACCGTGCCGTACACACGGTTTTCCTCCGCCATAGCGGTCATGACGCGGCTGACCTCCAGCTCACTCATTCCATCGGGGATATGCAGCGGCTCGGTGAGGAGCATCTGCTCCGGCACATCCCGGAACAGGTCGCGGGTACTGCTCACGCCCACGGCGTGGAGCATCTCCTCACGCTGCGCCCCGGTAGAGGGAACGTAGCTGCCCATAGCTTAGCCCTCCTCGCTGCAAAAAGCCTCGTAGGCAGCGGCGTCCAGCAGCTCCTCGCTGCCGTCCACATTCTCCACCTTGATGAGCCATGCGCCATAGGGATCGGCGTTCAGCTTCTCGGGAGCGTCCAGCAGCTCCTCGTTCACGGCGCACACGGTGCCGGTGACAGGGGACACCAGGTCAGACACGGCCTTCACGGACTCCACATCGCCGAAGGCATCACCGGCGGCAACGCTGTCACCCTCTGCGGGCAGGTTCACGAACACCACATCACCCAGAGCGTTCTGGGCAAAATCAGAAATGCCGACGACGGTGACGCCGTCTTCCACCTTCACCCACTCATGGGACTTGGAATACTGCAGCTCAACAGGATACAACATGATACTTTACCTCCAATTTATAAAATGTTTTTCGCTTTTTATGGCGCCCCGCCCCGCAGGGCGGGGCGCCGGTTTTCTTTATTACTCCGGCTATTACACCAGCTTGGCAGCCAGGGTCTCCAGAGCCTCGTCAATCTCGGCATCGCTGAAGCAGTAGCGCATCTCCAGATGCTGGCTGCGCAGCTTCTTCACGTCCTCCTTCACGTCCTTGCCCCGGAGGATGCAGTCCGCCATCAGCTGAGCCAGCTTGTCAAAGTCCGCGGCCTCAAAGCCGAAGCGGGTCATCTCGCTGACACCCATACGCAGGGCACCGGAGGCAGTGAAGCCCTCCTCGTCGGGAGTGGCCTGGTAGTTGACCACGATGTTGTTCTGCTCCAGGCGCTCGGCGATCTCGGGACCCTCGCCGTAGCCCACGGACACGATGACCTGGTGGGTCTCGGTGTAGTCGATGGCGGGGTCACCTGCCACATCCAGGCCGTTGGCCTTCAGGCTGCGGGCAAAGGACTTGGCATTGTCGATGATGGCCTTCTGATAGGCATCCTTGAACTGGTTCATCTCGTAGGCGGCCATGAGCATACCCAGCTGGGTGCCCAGGTGGTGGTTGGAGACGCTGCCGGGGAAGGTACGGCTCTCGATGGTCTTCCACAGGCCGTACTTCAGATCCTCCTCCTTATAATTCACGCCGATGACGCCGCGCTGAGGGCCGAAGAAGGTCTTGTGGGTGGAGCCGGTGACGATCTCCGCGCCCTCGGCAAAGGGATTCTGGAAATGGCTGCCGATGAGGCCCAGTACATGGGCCATATCGTACATAATGGTGGTGGGGATCTTCTGCTCGTCCACAAACTGGCGGATGGCGGCCACAGGCTCCTTATGCAGCACCATGCTCTTGCCGAACACGATCAGCTCCGGGCGATAGCGGTCGATGAGCTTCTTGGTCTCCTCCACGTCCATCTTATAGGGGTTATCGGCACAGACGGGGAAGTTCACCACGGCGGGCTTCTCCGTCACGGGATCGATAGCGATGTAGTCATGCAGGGCGCCCATGGGCTGGGCAGACAGGTGACCGCCCTTGATGATGTGGTTGTTCATCACATAGCCCAGGCGCTTGGCCTCGTGCTTGCGGTCGGTCCGATTCTTCCAGTCCATCAGGGCGGAGAACACGGCCATGTTGGACATCTGGCCGCTGAGGGTACGGGTCTCCACCTCGGTGCAGCCGAAGTAGGCGCGCATTTCCTCCACCAGGCGGCGCTCCACCTCGTCGATGAACTTGGTGCCCTGATAGTAGAACACTTCCTTCTCATAGAAGGCCAGGATCTTCTTGTGCTCGGCATACCGGCAGGCGGGATCGCTGCCGCTGAGCAGGCGCACGGCCCGGCTGGGGGTGTTCTCGGAGGGGATCAGGTTGATGCACTCCTCCTGACGCCAGGTGTGGTTCTCCAAGGCCTTCTTCACCAGCTCCAGAGCCTTGGGCGCCCGGTCGCCGGAGCCGACGGTGTGGTCCAGCTCCTCCACACCGTACAGCAGAGGCCGGGCAAAGGGAGGCGCACCCACGCTCATGTGGCGGGCGGGGATCACGGCCTTCAGGCGCTTGCCGCGGACATCCACCTCCACGGTATCGTCGGTGAGGATATCGCTGTCAATATAGCACAGGCCGATGGCGCGCTTGCCGCTGGCCTCCAGAATCACAGTGGCAAGGCCCTCGCCCTCGGACTTGAAGTAGGGCACCATGGTGCCGCTGGTGACCCAGCCCACCAGCTTGTCACCCTGGTAGATTTCCATACCGGCGCGCATAACGCCCCGGTCCAGCAGAGCGATGGGCGCAATCTTCCGGGGCAGAGCGGACAGGTCGCTGAAGTCCCGATCCATGTACTTCATAAAAGCCTCATGCTGCTTCTCCAGAGCCTTGCGGCCGATGAAGTCGCCCTTCTGCTCCGAAAAGCTCACGGCGAACTTGGCCAGAGGCACGGCGAAAATGGGGATCTCGCTGCCGTCGGCGGCGGTGCCCATCTCGTGGCCGTACAGGGGCATGGACGCCTCCATACGCAGGGTATCCCGGGCGCCGAGACCCGCAGGATGTGCCCCCATCTCCACCAGACGGTTCCACAGCCATGCAGCATCCTCGCTGCGGACATAGACCTCATAGCCCAGTGGCTCGCCGGTATAGCCGGTCTTGGCTACCCGGGCATAGTGCCCCTCCAGAGAGACAGTGCCCAGGGCGTTCTTCATGGGCTCGGTCATCTGCGCGCCGCCGTTGAGAGCGGTGAGCATTTCCTTGCTCCGGGGGCCCTGCACGGCAATGGCCGCCCAGTCGGCAGAGATGTCGGTGATGGTGCAGTCAAAGCCCTGCAGGGCCCCGCGCAGATGGGCCAGATCCTTGTCAATGTTGGCGGCGTTCACCACCAGCAGGTAGTTGTCCTCCTGGAACATATAGAGGTAGGCGTCATCCACGGCGCCGCCGTTCTCGTTGGGGATAATACAGTACTGGGCCAGGCCCACATCCAGCGCCGCAACGTTGCTGGTCAGCACATGCTGCAAAAATTCCTTGCGCTGGGGCCCCTCGATGAGCAGGCGGCCCATGTGGGACACATCGAACAGGCTGCACACCTGACGGGTATACAGGTGCTCGGCGATGATGCCGCCGGGGTACTGGATGGGCATTTCCCATCCGCCGAAGTCCACCATCTCGGCACCGGCCGCTACATGGACATCGTATAACTGGGTACGTTTCAGTTCACTCATTCTTTTTCCTCCTTAAAGATCGTTTCTTTTTGGGCAGCAAAAAAGGACGCAAAGCCGCTTTCCGGCCCTGCGCCCCCGTTGAGTTACCTGAGAGATTCCCCTCCCCGCCGGGGAAGGTTGCACCTTCGGTGGTCGGGCGTTGCCGTCCGGCCTTTTCGGAGTATCGTCCGGAATCGGTCCTTTTGCCTGAGAGCTTCTGCGTTCCCCTTCGGCGCCGCCTGCAGCGGACTCTCCCGATCCCATCATCCGAACAATATGGACTTGTAAACGGGTGATCTATACCACTTCTTGATTTTATCATCGGAAAAGCGGCTTTGTCAAGGCAAATTTTGCTTCTTGCCCAGGCAAAAGCCGGGACGGAGCGGGTGATGCATGGGCGCGAAAAAGGAGGCCCTCTGTTTTCGCGTAGAGGGGCCTCCTTTTTTACTTGTTTTATGGGCAGCGGTCAGGACTGGTTCGGTTTTTTCCTGCGCAGCAGGCGGACAGCGGCCATGGAGAAAAACATCACCACAGGGATCAGCATCATCACCCGCGCCGCAGTGGTAATACTGGGATGGTATGTCTCTATGCTGATTTGATTCGCCATGCGGACGCAGGCGCCCGTAATAAACATCACCACCAGGAAGCCATAGAAAAAACACTGAAATAAGTCCAGGTGCTCCCGTTTGGGCTTCCGGCCCGCTTCCCCGCAGATCAGCTCCTCCGCACTGGCCGACAGAGCCGCGCACAGCCGCTGTAATTCCTCCACATCCGGCACGGAGGCCCCCGTCTCCCACTTGGAGATGGTTTGCCGAGTAAGGCCCATCTTTTCCGCCAGCTCCTCCTGGGACAGGCCCGCCTTCTTGCGCGACTTGGATAGATTGTCTCCAAACGTCTTATCGGCCATATTGGATATCTCCTCCTTTACAAATGCATTGTAATCGTGTTGTCAGCCCAAAGCATCCGCCTTTTTGTGTTGAACGGTGTCTTGGGGTAGATAAAGAGTAGCAGTTTTTTCCGTTGCACACCACCGCCGGGGCGTTGCATTTGCGCAATGGAGCGTTGCAGGGGGTATTTTTTCTCAGTTTTCCTTGAACACATCCCTGTTTTTTGCGAAATATTCCACGCCGGAATATACCGTGGTCACCAGGATGATACCCTGGCAGACATAGTTCAGCCACTGGGGGATGCCGAAGAGGATCAGGCAGATGCAGACCATGGTGCTGGCGGTCTTCACCTTGCCGGACCAGCCGGCGGCAATGACCCGGCCCTTTTCCACGGCGATGAGCCGCATACCGCTGACGGCAAACTCCCGCAGCAGCACCACGGCCAGGACCCAGCCGTAGAACTCGCCGCCCTCTACAAAGCAGCACAGGGCTGCCATCACCAGGCATTTGTCCGCCAGGGGATCGGCAAATTTTCCGAAGTCGGATACCTGGTTATAGTGCCGGGCTATATACCCGTCCAGCAGATCCGTCAGGCAGGCCACGGCATAGATGCCCAGGGCTATATACCGGCTCCCGGCAAAGCCCCAGTAGTATACCACCAGGAACACCGGGATGAGAAACACCCGCAGCAGGGTCAATTTGTTGGCTGTGTTCATTTTCATGACCTTATTCCTCCTCTGTCACTTCGCCGGTGGGATCGCCGTCCATCACGCCCGTGATGCGCACGGGCACGAACTCGCCCGGCTGCACATCCCGCTCCGCCGTGAAATATATATTCCCGTCTATGCCAGGGCTTTCCGCGTAAGTGCGGCCCACATAGGCCATGGCCTGCCCGTCGAACCCGTCGCACAGCACCTCTGCGACAGTACCCAGACGGCTCTCGTTGAACTGATCCATCACCTGGCTTTGCAGCTGCATCACCAACTCTGCCCGCTCCTGGGCCTGGTCGCTGTCCACCCGGTTAAGCATTTTGGCCGCCGGGGTCCCCTCCTCCGGTGAGTAGGGGAAGGCCCCCGCCCGCTGGAGCTTCTCCTCCTGCAAAAAGTCGCACAGCTCCTCAAAGGCGGCCTCATCCTCATAGGGCAGGCCCGTGATGATGCTGGTGCGCAGCACCAGGCCGGGGATACGGCTGCGAAGCTTTGTAAATAGCTGGTGCAGACCCGCTTTAGTCTCCCTGCGGCGCATGGCCTGAAGAATGGTATCGTTGCAGTGCTGGATGGGGATATCCATATAATTGCAAATTTTCGGCTCGGACGCGATGGTGTCGATGAGCTCATCGGTGATGCTGTCGGGGTAGAGATAGTGGAGCCTGATCCAGCGGAAGTTAAGCTTGCACAGCTCCCGCAGCAGCTGCGGCAGCTTCTTCTTCCTGTAAAGGTCCATGCCGTAACGGGTGATGTCCTGGGCGATGACGATGCACTCCTGCACGCCGCCGTCCGCCAAAGCCTTGGCCTCGGTGAGGATATCCTCCATCCTCCGGCTGCGGTATTTGCCCCGCAGGGCCGGAATGATACAGTAGGCGCAGCGGTTGCTGCACCCCTCGGCGATGCGCAGGTAGGCATAGTGCATAGGGGTGGAGATGACCCGGGGCAGCTCCTCCACCGGGCCGCTGATATCGGCGAAATGGCTGAATTTCTGCCCGGCGGCCACCTGCTCCACAGCGGAAACGATGTCGCCGTAGCTGCCGGTGCCCATGATGCCGTCCACCTCCGGCAGCTCCTCCAGAAGCTCCGCCTGGTACCGCTGGCTGAGGCAGCCGGTGACCAGGATCTTCCCCACCTGGCCCTCCGCCTTCAGCTCCGCCACGGAGAGAATGGTCTCGATGGCCTCCAGCTTGGCGCTGTCAATAAAGCCGCAGGTGTTCACCACCACCACATCGCTGCCGGCGCAGTCCTCCTGCACGGTCATGCCCGCCTGCAGGCACAGGGCCATCATCTGCTCGGTGTTCACCCGGTTTTTGTCACATCCCAGGGATATAAATGATACGATCACGGTTTTATCTTCCTTTATTCCTGAATCTCGTCCTCCAGCCGGCGCAGCACCGGCCCGATCTCCTGCCACGAAAAACCCCGACGTTGCAGGGTACCTGATAGCTTTCGCAGCATTTCCTTGTCAAGCTGTTTTCCTTTACATTTACTCTGTACAAAGCGCTCCACGGACTCCTCCGCCGGGGGCAGCTGGGAAAGCAGACTCTCCCACAACTCCCGGGGCACGCCCCGGCGCTTTAGCTCCTGGCGGATACGGCCGGCGCCGTAGCCGGCGGCGCTGTAATGCCGGACGATGGCGCCGCCATAGGCCGACTCGTCCACCGCGCCCAGCTCCTCCAGCCAGTTGGCTGTATCCTCCGCCGCGGCTCTGTCGCCGCCCCGGCGGGTCAGGTGCTCCACCACCTGTTTCTTCGACAGCATCCGGCTGCCGGTGAGCTGAGCGCCCCGGGCCTTCATCTCCGACCGGGCGGCGGCCTGTTTCAGCTCCGCCGCCAGCGTCTCCGTCAGCTCCATGCCCGGGTGCAGGTCATAGCGCAGCAGCTCATTGTCGGTAATTTTCAGCAGTTCGCCGCCCTCCAAAAAGACCAGTACGCGGTTCTTTTTATGTCTGGACGGCTCCACGCGCTCAATCCGCATCGTCGAAATCGTCGGCGGATACATCCACCGCCCGACCGGCGGCCCGGGCCGCCACCTTAGACTGGTTGCTCATGAGCTTATGGAAATTCTTGCGGATCTCCTGCTCCACGGCGTCGCACTGGTCGGGGTGGTCCACCAGATACTGCTTGGCCGCGTCCCGGCCCTGTCCCATGCGCACCTCGCCCAGGCTGAACCAGGAGCCGCTCTTCTGTATGATGTCCAGCTTCACGCCCAGGTCCAGAATCTCTCCTGTGCGGCTGATACCCTCGCCGTACATGATGTCAAACTCCGCCTCACGGAAGGGAGGCGCCACCTTGTTTTTCACCACCTTGGCCCGGGTGCGGTTGCCAATCATCTCTCCATTCGCCTTCAGCGTCTCTATCCTGCGCACATCAATGCGCACGGAGGCATAGAACTTTAGCGCCCGGCCGCCGGTGGTCACCTCGGGATTGCCGTACATGACGCCCACCTTCTCACGCAGCTGGTTGATGAAAATGACCACAGTGTTGGTCTTGGCGATGACACCGGTGAGCTTGCGCAGGGCCTGGCTCATGAGTCGGGCATGGAGGCCCACGAAGCTGTCGCCCATCTCGCCCTCGATCTCCGCCCGGGGTACCAGGGCGGCCACAGAGTCCACCACCACCACGTCGATGGCGCCGGAGCGCACCAGAGCCTCGGTGATCTCCAATGCCTGCTCACCGGTATCGGGCTGGGAGATGAGCATATCCTCGATCTTCACGCCCAGAGCCCGGGCATAGGTGGGATCCAGGGCGTGCTCAGCGTCCACAAAGGCCACCTCGCCGCCCTTTTTCTGGGCCTGGGCCAGAATGTGCAGGGCCAGAGTGGTTTTACCGGAGGATTCCGGCCCGTAGATCTCGATGATACGCCCCTTGGGAACGCCGCCGATGCCCAGGGCCACATCCAGGGCCAGGGAACCGGTGGGGATGGCCTCCACATTGGGCTCGCTGTTATCCCCGTAGCGCATGATGGAGCCCTTGCCGTACAGCTTCTCGATCTGCTGCATGGCGGTCTCCAGAGCTTTTTTCTTGTCGGAGCTGCCCGCCGCAGCGGGGGCCGTAGATTCTTTCTTCGCTGCCATGATCCATTCCTCCTATATTTTACTGGCGAAAAATCCATTGGATTTTTCTGTCAAAAGGCTTACAGTCTGCTGCGCGCATAATTTTGCCGCACACGGCAAAATTCCACACTGGCAACCTGAGAGGTACTTTCTCTCACGCACAGGTCGCGAGAGAAAATGATTTTAACTCTTTGCCGCCTCCGGGCGGCAAACTCCGCGAGGCTTTTCCCCGCACGGAACACTAAATCTCGTCGTAAATCCTGCCCTGCACTACTCGGGGGATGCCGCCGGGATCGGGGGTGATCTCCAGATCGCCGAAGCCAAAGCTCCGCATGATCCGCAGCACGTCATCCGCCTGGCCGATGCCCACCTCGAAAAACAGCATCCCGCCGGTGCGCAGCGCCTTGCGCCACAGGCTGCTGACGGCCCGGTAAAAATCCAGCCCGTCCTCGCCGCCGTCCAGCGCATCGTGGGGCTCATAGTCCCTTACCGATACATCCAGCCCCGGAATATCCCCTGTGGGGATGTAGGGCGGGTTGCAGAGGATGCAGTCATAGGTGCCCAGGCGGCTGGGCGGGGCCTCCATGGCGTTCACCTGCATAGGCGCCACCCGGTCAGACAGATCGTTGCGGCGGATATTCTGCCGACAGATGTGCAGGGCTCCCTCAGACAGCTCCCCCAGGGTCACCCGGCAGTCCTGCACCTGGCTGGCTACCGCCAGCCCCACGCACCCGGAGCCGGCGCACAGATCCAGCACCCGGCTCCCGGGCTGCTGCCGCAGAAACGGCAGGGCACAGTCCACCAGCGTCTCCGTGTCCGCCCGGGGGATCAGCACCTGACGGTCAATGTCCAGGGGCAGGCCGTAAAACTCCCACTCTCCGATGAGGTAGGCCACTGGCTCCCCGGCCAGATGCCGCCGCACCAGATCCCGGACCTGCTCCTCCACCACCGGGGGCACATAGAGCTGCCCGTCCCGGGTCAGCTGCTCTCGGCTCTTTCCGGCGGCAAAGCATACCAGCTCCCGGGCCTCCAGCGTGGAGGCCTCCACCCCGGCAGAACGGAGCTGCTGGCGAATATCCATATACAAATTGTTATATGTAATAGCCATAATACTATTTGTTGTCACTTTCTGTGGGATTTTGGGTTTTCGCGGGAAAAGCCGCAGGCGCTTTCGCCCAAGCTGCTTACCACTTATCCTTGCCCTTTTCCTCGGGCAAAACCAATATCAGCGCCTCGATGGCCACCTCCAGCATGGAGTCGTCCGGTTCAAAGGTGGTGAAATTCTGCAGCCACATGCCCGGCGCCGACAGGGCCCGGGTCACGGCGTTGTCATGGCGGCCCACGAAGCGGTTGAACTCATAGGTCAGGCCCACCACCGGGATCAGCAGCAGCAGGTGCATGCCGATGCGCACCCACAGGTTCTGCCACTCCACATAGGTAAAGGCCACGGAGGAAAACAGGATGGACACCACGATCACCACAAACAAAAAGCTGGTGCCGCAGCGGGGGTGATGCCGGGGCTGGATGCGGGCGTTTTCCACCGTCAGCGGCAGCCCCGCCTCATAGCAGAAAATGGTCTTGTGCTCCGCCCCGTGGTACTGAAATACCCGGTGCACGTCCTTCTGCTTGGAGCAGAGGATGAGATAGCCCAGGAAAATGGCGATCTTGATGGCTCCCTCGATGAGGTTATGGACCAGGGCGCTCTTTGCGTGAAACAGCCCCGCCACAAAGGTGGGCAGCAGCATAAACAGCCCCAGCGTCAGCGCCAGGGACAGCACCAGGGACACCCCTGTCACCACGCTCTGCATCTTTTCCGCGGGCACATGCTTCTCCAGCCACAGATCCAGCTTGGAGGGCTTGGCCGCCTCGTCGTCGGGGAAATAATCCGCTGAAAACATCAGCGCCTTGATGCCCCGGATCATAGAGTCCAGGAACGTCACCACGCCCCGGATGATGGGCAGACCCAAAATGGGATACCGATCCCGCACCAGCTTCAGCTCCTCCACCTTCGTCACCAGGCCCTCCGGGGCCCGAACCACGATAGCCTGCTTTTCCGGCCCCCGCATGAGGATGCCCTCGATCAGAGCCTGCCCGCCGATGGACGTGCGGAAGGCCGTTTTTTTCTCGTTGTTTGCCATGGATAATTCTGTCCTCTCTGCTTCTTCGTCAGTATAGCACGCCGGAGCGCTTAGTGCAACATCTGTTCTATATTTTATCCCTCCTCCCGGGATATAGGCAGGCGGATGGTCACCACAGTGCCGCCGCCGGGGGCGTTGCCGATGTCGAAGGTTCCCTCGTGGCGGTGGATGATCTCGTCGCACACCGCGAGACCTATGCCGCTGCCCCGGGCCTTGGAGCTTCCCTTGTAGAATTTCTGCTTCACGAAGGGCAGCTCCGCCTCCGGGATGCCGGGGCCGTAGTCCCGCACCCGCACCACATAGTAATCGCCGTCCTGCTCCATGGACACCGTAATGCGCTTGCCGGAGCCGCCGTGCTTGGCGGCGTTATCCAGTACGTTGCACAGCACCTGCTTCAGCCGCTCCGGGTCGCCGGTAATGGGCTCGTCGAACATCTCTCCGGCGCTTAAATACTCCAGGTCGATACCGTCCTGATGAAACAGCTCCCGGTAGGTATAAATGGCGTCCTCCACCTCGGCCTGCAGATCCATCTGCTCCACCCGCAGGGTGAAGCGGCCGTCCTCGATCTTGGAGAACTCCAGCAGCTCCTCCACCATATTGGTCAGCCTGCGGGATTCCCGCAGAATGATCCGCACGCCCCGGCGCAGCTGCTCGGTATCGCCGCTGTCGTCGGCCAGCAGTGTCTCGCCCCAGCCGTTGATGGCCGTCAGAGGTGTGCGCAGCTCATGGGACACGGAGGAAATGAACTCCGTCTGCATTTTTTCGCTCTGGCTGATCTGCAGGGACATCTGGTTGATATTGTCCACCAGCTGCCCCATCTCATCGTCATACTTGTTGGCGATCTGTATGCCGTAGCTGCCGTCGGAGATACGCTTGGCCGCCTCCGTCACCTCTGCCACCGGGGCGGCGATCTTCCGCATGAAGGCCAGGTTCACCAGCAGCACCACGCAGCTGATGACCACGGCAAAGCCCATAATGGCCAGCGCCAGCAGCACCACCTGCTTATCCAGCTCCCTTGTAGCCGTGACCAGACGCATCACGCCCACGGCGCTGCCGTCAAACTCCAGCGGCGCCGACACGGCCATGATGTTCTCCCCCGTAAGGGGGTCTTTACCGGCGAAGGACTCCATGTGGCCGCTGTCCAGTGCCCGGCGTATCTCCGAGGTCTCCGGCGTCAGGCCCACGGTCTGACCCCGGCTGGATATGTCGATGCGCCCGTTCCGGTCCAGAAATTGCAGCTCAATGGTCTCCGCCTCGTCAAAATCCGTGGCGTAGAGCACCGCGTTGCGGTAATACTCGTTGTAGCTGACCATCACATAAGTGTTGAAATAGCTCACGCCGGCCCGGGCCTTGTTCTCCAGTGCGGAGCGGGCGTTGCTGTAGTAGTTGGCCACCAGAATCACCGTGGCCAGGGCCGCGATCAGCAGCAGGATGGTGATCACCGGGAACACACTGCTCACAATCCATCGCCGACGCATACCGGCCAGACGCAGCTTCCTTTTAAGAACGGGCTTGCCCGTCCCCTCCGTTCTGTCCTGCATCATGCGTCCCACTTATACCCGTACCCCCAAACCGTTGTGATATAGGTGGGGTTGGTGGCATTGTCCTCGATCTTCAGCCGCAGACGGCGGATGTTCACGTCCACGATCTTCAGCTCGCCGAAATAGTCCCGGCCCCATACCAGGTCCAGTATCTCCTCCCGGGACAGTGCCTTGCCCGGGTTCTCCATGAACATCTTCATGATGGCGTATTCCATCTGGGTCAGCTTGATGCGCCGGCCGTCCTTTTCCAGGGTGCGGTTGCGGGTGTTGAGCACAAAGGGCGGCTGGGAGATCTGGTCGGCCATCTCGTCCGCCACGCCGGAGCGGCGCATCAGCGCGTCCACCCGGGCCGTGAGCTCCGCCGGGGAAAAGGGCTTGGTCACATAGTCGTCCGCCCCGGTCATAAGGCCTGTCACCTTGTCCATCTCCTGGGACCGGGCCGTAAGCATAATGATACCGATGCGCAGATTGGTGGCCCGGATCCGGCGGCACACCTCAAAGCCGTCGATCCCCGGCAGCATGATATCCAGCAGCGCCACCCGGACGTCCGGGTTCTGCTGCAGCTTTTCCAGCGCCTCCTCGCCGCTCTCGGCCTCGATGACGTCGTAGCCCGCCCGGCGCAGATTGATAACGATAAAGCTCCGGATGCTGGATTCATCCTCCAAAACCAAAACTTTTTTCATGAAATTGCCTCCCCTCTCAATTCCCGGCCACCCAGGCCGCAGAGATCAGATGAAAATGACTGCGGACCCACTCGCTGCTGATGCCCGCAGCGCTGCCGGCCTCGGTGATGCGCATGCCATAGGCCACATTGGCCCGCTGCAGCAGCAGCGTGCGGCCGTTGCTCTGGGCATCCCGCTCCCGATCCTCGCCGCTGAAGCTGTACAGGTAGAGCACCGCCTTCCCGTTTACCTGTAATGTCACGCAGGTCCCCTTCTCCGTAGTCTCCAGGCGGGTGCCGTCCAAGCTGCCGTGCCAGCTGCCATTGAGCACCAGGTACCAGTTGTCCGCTAAATTGTGAAATGTATCCATGACCCAGGCGCTGTTGCCCCGGTCATCGAACCGGAACCAGGCAAACACCTTGCCCTGCTGGCGGGTCGTGCCGCTGACAGGGTAGGCCACCTCTATAATGCCGTCGCTGTTGATATCCTGCGGGCGCAGCTGGCTGAAGGGATACTGCACCTCCGTCACCCCGGTCTTTTTATCCGTGCCCACGTTGACCAGGCGGCCGTCCCGGCACACCAGGATATCCGTCAGCGCCACGTTTTTCCCGCTGACACCGGTGATGAAGGCCGCGTTTTTCTGACTGTCCAGCTTGCCGCACACGATGCTGCCCCGGGCCAGCTCGGCGGCGGTGCTGCTGAGGTGGCAGGTGCCGCCCACCCGCATCTCGCCGTCCTGCCACCGGTAATGCTCGGCCAGACACTCGCTCTCGCTGCCCGTCCGCACCAGCAGCAGGTCAAACAGGCCGTCGCTGTCCAGATCGTCCACCACATAGCGGGTGTAGCCGCTCTGCATCAGGATGTCGGGGGACTCCTCCTTCAGGCTGTACACGGCCACGGTCTGCACCTCCGTGCTGATCCGCCAGCCCACGGCCACCTCCAGTCGGCCGTCCCCGTCAAAATCCCGGTAGGAGACGGAGTCTATGGACGTTCCGCCCGACTCGATGGTGCAGTACAGAGCGTAGGAGTCCTCCTGCGCCCGGAAGGCCATGATCTTCAGGGGCTTTTCGTCCCCGGCACGGCGGAAAAAGGCAATGGCCTCCTTCTCCCCGTCGCCGTCCATGTCGATCATTTGCAGGGACTGGATATTGTTTCCGCCGGTGGGCGCTACATATTCATATCCGTTTTCCAGATAGGTGTTGAGCTTGTTGGACAGGCCCGTATATTCCACCGGCACCTTCGGCAGGGTAAACAGGTTCTCCGCCGATGTCTCCAGCGAGCAGCCGCACAGCCCCAGCACCAGCGCGAAGCACGCCAGCAGGAGCAGAATTCTTGTAAAGGTGCGCTTCACGTCCGTCCCTCCCCGTTTCGATTTTTATTCAGAATATACTATAGCACAAATCTTCCCCCTTGTGTAGCCCCTGTTTCACATTTTCCCGTGGGGGAAAAATCGCCGCCGGGCGGGAAATTTCCTCTTGAAATAGCCGGGAAAGTACGCTATAATAGCAGAGCACCTGCCGGTGTGATGGAATTGGTAGACGTAGTGGACTCAAAATCCACCGCTGGCGACAGCGTACCGGTTCGAGTCCGGTCACCGGCACCAAGTCTCCCGAAGCTCTGGTTTCGGGAGACTTTTTTCAAAACCATCTGTGGAGGCGCTGCCCTGTGGCAAGGCAAAGAAAAGCGGATCTGCTGCTGGTGCTGGTCACCGGCCTTTGGGGCGGCTCCTATTACCTGTCCGACCTGGTTCTGGCGGAAATGCCCCCCTTCGCCCTGTGCGCGTTCCGGTTTCTGCTGGCCTTTGCGCTGCTGGGGATTGCGCTGCTGTCCCGGCTGCGGGGCGCAAGCCGCAGGACCCTGCTCTATGCCATCCCGGCGGGTCTGTCCCTGACCCTGACCTATATCGGCGCCACGGTGGGGCTGCTGTATACCTCCATCTCCAACGCAGGCTTCATCTGCTCACTGCCGGCGGTCACCACGCCGCTTCTGAGCTTTCTGGTGTACCGGAAGAGGCCGGACCGGCGGATGCTTCTGAGCCTTGTCTTGTGCGCAGTGGGGCTGGCTCTGCTGACCCTGGGGAACGATTTCCGCCCGGCGGTGGGCGACCTGATCTGCCTGCTGTGCGCTCTGGGCTACGCCATCAACCTTCTGTTGGTGGAGCATGCCGTGGGTCAGCCGGAGGTGGACGCCCTGCAGCTGGGCGTGTTCCAGCAGCTGATTACCGGCATCACTATGCTGCTGCTATCCCTGCTGTTTGAGACCCCCTGCCTGCCGCAGACGGCCACCGGCTGGGGCAGCGCCCTGTTTCTGTCCATCTTCTGCACGGGGATCGCCTTCGCCATCACCGCCGTGCAGCAAAAGCACACCTCCGCCGTCCATGTGGGCCTCATTTTCACCCTGGAGCCTCTGTTTTCAGCTATCGTGGCCTTTTTCCTGGCCGGAGAGCGGCTGACGGCCCGGAGCTATGCGGGCGCAGGGCTGATGATGCTGGCCCTGGTGACAATGGAGGCAGGCGGATCGCTTTTTAAAAAGAAAAATCAAAGCTGAAAATGCTTTTTTCAGCACAACGAACTGCCCGGCAGGTTTCCCTGCCGGGCAGTTTTTTGTTTATATTCGCATGGCTTCCGCCTATTCCCGCTCTGTGATCGGCGGGATAAAGTTCTCGATGGCGCTGCTGCTGATCGCCTGCGGCAGCAAGCCCGCCGCCGACACAGACGGCGGCGCAGCATCAAACGAGCCGAAGCAAAGCGAAACAAACCAAGCCAAAGCGGATGCAGTTTCCGCCGAAAAAATATCAAGATCACGCAGACGGTGGCCAGGGCCGTGCAAACGGAAAAATATGAATGCGCCGATTTCAGCATGACCATCCCCAAGGGCTGGACTGTCACCGCCGGAGGCACCAACATCTACCACAGCATCCGGGTGTACGACCCTACCGAGCCTCGCAACCAGATGTTCGTGCTGCTGAAGGCGGACATCCTGCTGCACAGTCAGGCCGGGAAGGATGCCCATCAGCAGCTGTACAACCTGGGCAGCACCCAGATGGCTCTCTTTGCCAAGGCGGCGGTTCTGGAAAACCCGTCCACCGAGGGCTTTTTCAAGATCTTTCCGCAGTACACGGCCTTTGTGTCAGCGGTGGAGCCGGATTACGCAGGCTATGTGTTCCCGCAGTTCAACAATTTCACCGTCACGGACCGCTACCCTTCCACCAGCCCCCTAAAGGGCTCCGCCCTGGGCGATGAGCAGCTCCGGGCTACCTTCACGGACGGTGCCGGTCAGGAGGGCGAGGGTCTGTTCGCCGCCAGCGTGGTGGATTTCGGCAGCACACCCATCTCCGGCGGGAACCTCATCGGCTATCAGCTCCAGACGGCCGACGGCGGCTACTATATGTCCTATAATATTCTGGCTATCACCGCTGTGAAGCTGCCCGTGGGCGCCACCATCGTCCTGGCGGATGGCAGCGAAAACACCATCCAAAGCGGCGATGTCACCATCAATATGTCCGGCGGGTACAAAAAGAATCAATATTTCACTGCCCTGGACGCTGCGGGCAGCCTCACCATTCAGGCCGGCACAAAGGGCACAGGCACGCTGTCCGTCTTCGCCGGCAAGGTCCATAACAGCGGCAACGCCTGGACCTACTCCTCCGGCATCGCTGTAAACAGCGACTTCACCGTCAAGGGCGGCCAGGTCACGGCCCGGGGCGGCCATATAGAGGGCTATGACAGCTGCTTCTCCATCGGCGTCAACATGGATAACGACATCAAGAACAAAGCCCTGCTCATCACCGGCGGCACCCTGACCTTCCAAGATGGCGACAAGCCTGTGTTCACGGGCAAGATCCCCGACGGCGTGCCTTATAAGCTGATCTATGAGGCCTGGCAGACCGACGGCGAGGGCCTCAGCTCTCAGGAGTGGTTCAATAATGAGGATCACCTGGCCACGTGGGGCGGCAAGCTCATTTCCACTTTCGATAAGAATAAAACCTACACTTATAAGCTCTACCTGACCACCACCGCCGCAGGCAGCGACGCGGGCTACTACTTCGGCGCCAATACCAAGCTGAAGATCAACGGCACGCTTTATAGCTACCGGCTCGTTAACGTGGATCCGGACTACGATTCCAGCGGCAGAATATACACCTTCTGGACCTACACCGACCTGACCATGGCGCCGCAGACATCCGACACGTCGCCCGATTATAAGATCACCGAGGGCGCAAACGGCACTTAGACACAGAACAGCGGCGGTACGCTGAGATTTGCCGCCAACGGCGATCTCTCCAAGTTCACCGGCGATAACAGCAGCATCGTCCTTTGGATCTCTCTGCTGTTTGTTGGCGGCGTGCTGGCCGGCGTGCCCGTGGTGCTCAGAAAGAAAAGAGAGCACCGCTGATCCCCAGCCCTAGCCAATCAAAACCTCCGGCTAAGCCGGAGGTTTTGATTTAGACCGACGAAAAAAACTCTGGGTTTTTCCGACAAAAGCATCTGAATTTTTCGCGTCTGCGGACGCGAACTCTGCGAGGCCTTTTGATACGCTGGATTTTTAACTCTATTCTTGGAAAGTTTTCACTCCTGCGGGCGCGGCGGGATGGGCCGGAAGTCCGGCTTCGCCGGCAGCCACCCATCTGCCCCGCCCGTGCCGCGCCTGATACGGGGCGGCGGCGGGATCGCATCGTCCAGCTCTCCGGCATAGTAGGCCCGGTTGTTCTCCACCAGCTGCTCCAGGGTTACCGGGCGGTAAAAATTCACATCCACGCCGGCGTTGAGCACCTTGGGCAGCTCCCGGAGCATCTGGTATTCCTCCCCCCGGCCGTGGTGCAGGTGGCCGTGGATCATATACCCCCTCTTGCGGTATATAATGGGGTAGTGGCACAGCAGGATGTGGCTCTCCCCGTCGTCGATCTCGTTGAAGTCCGTCACCGTTTCAAAGCATTCATACAGCCGCCCGGCGTCGGCAAATCCCGTGTCGTGGTTGCCCCGGATGAGGTGCTTGCAGCCCCGGAGCCGCCGCAGCGCATCCAGCGGCACGTGGCCGCCGTTGTAGCCCACGTCCCCCACCACATATACTGTGTCTCCATCCGCTACGGTCTCGTTCCAGCCGCGGATGAGGGCCTCGTCCATTTCCTCCACAGTGTCAAAGGGCCGTCCGGGCAGCATGGGCGCATAGTGAAAGTGCAGGTCGGCGGTGTAATAGATCATAGCGTTCCCTCCTGTAGGCGGTACTGCCGTTATTGTACCATCTGCGGCAGCAGCAAGTCAAAGGATTCAAAAAATCGCCAAAATATTTCTGAAAAAGGTATTGACAACAGCAGAAAATGCGATTATAATGCGCTTAATTTCAGATGACAAACCTGTGAGGAAGAAAAGTAGCGCAGCACAGGGCATCCCAAGAGAGCTCCGGGTGGTGAGATCGGAGCGATGCGCGGCGGCGTGAATGGCCTTCCGAGGGCGACTTGAACAGGACACGTTCCTAAGTAGGGTCCGACGGGAACCCTCCCGTTATCCGTGGGGTACGCATGATGGTGCGTAAAAGCGAGTGGGCATCGAGAGATGTCAATTTGGGTGGTATCGCAGAAGCAGAGGCTTTTGTCCCATGTGGGGCAAGGGTCTTTTTTGTTTTTTAAGTTCCGGCCGCCGGCAACGGCCCCTCCATCCGCCACCTGAAACATATTATATTTTGGAGGTAATCAGAAATGAAAAAGAACACCGTGAAGAAGCTGCTCTCCCTGGCGCTGGCCGCTGTGCTGGCCCTGTCCCTGTTTGCCTGCGGCAAAAAGGCCGACAGCGATACAAAAACCGACAGCAACTCTGCCGGAACCACCACCTATAAGGTTGGCATCTGCAACTATGTAGACGATGCGTCCCTGAACCAGATCGTGTCCAACATCGAGTCCCAGCTCAAGGCCATCGGCCAGGAGAAGGGCGTCACCTTCAACATCAGCTATGACAACTGCAACGCCGACGCCACCGTCATGAACCAGATCATCGCTAACTTCATCGGCGATAAGGTGGACCTGATGATCGGCGTGGCCACCCCCGTGGCCGTGGCCATGCAGGCCGCTACCGAGGGCACTGACATCCCTGTGGTCTTCGCCGCTGTGTCCGATCCCGTCAGCGCGGGCCTGGTGGAGAGCCTGGAGGCCCCCGGTGCCAACATCACCGGCTCCTCCGACTATCTGGATACCGACGCTGTGCTGGACCTGATCTTCGCCGCCAACCCCGATGCCAAGAACATCGCTCTGCTGTATGACCAGGGCCAGGACTCCTCCACCACTCCCATCAAGAACGCCAAGGCATATCTGGATAAGAAGGGCGTTTCCTACAAGGATTATAACGGCACCACCACCGACGAGATCAGCCTGGCCGTGAACAGTCTCATCGCCGACAAGGTGGACGTTGTGTTCACCCCCACCGACAACACCGTGATGACCGCTGAGCTCTCCATCTATGAGACCCTGGCCAAGGCCGGCATCCCCCACTACACCGGCGCTGACTCCTTCGCCCTGAACGGTGCTTTCCTGGGCTACGGCGTGGACTATGCCAACCTGGGCGTGGAGACCGCCAACATGGTCTCCGGCATCCTCCTGGACGGTAACAAGCCCGCCACCACCCCCGTGCTGACCTTCGACAACGGCACCGCTACCATCAACACCGATATCTGCAAAGAGCTGGGCCTGAGCTATGACGAGCTGGCCAAGACCTTCGCCCCCCTGTGCACCAAGGTGCAGTCCATCGTCACCGCCGAGAGCTTCGACGATGTGAATAAGTAATATCTGAAAAATAAGTCAACAGGGCGGGGCGCACCCCCGCCCTGTTGGTGGGCGAAGGGCCTCCTGTTCTTTCGTAGGGGCCGATGACCCTGTTGCGGTGCCCAAAATTTTTGCGCTGCCTTACGGCTGTCGCTTAAAATTATGACCGCGGCCACTCGCTCACTTCGCTGCTTCTGCCACTGGCAGCGCTCAGTTCGCTCCCCACATCGGCCCGTCCCACCGCATCCCTTGTATTACGCCATTGCGAGCCAGCGACCGATGTCACTGGTTTGGCGATCCGTATCCCTCCCCCGCAAATCCCATTTAAAGGAGAACCTCCCATGAACGTTTTATCCCTGGTTCAGACCGCTCTGGAGCTGGGCCTCATCTGTTCGCTGACGGTGCTGGCGCTGTTTCTGAGCTACTCCATGCTCAACGTATGCGACCTGTCCACCGACGGCTGCTTCACCCTGGGTGCCGCCGTAGGTGCCACGGTAGCCATCGCCGGGTATCCCTACCTGTCCATTCTGGCCGCCATGGCCGCAGGCGTCCTCTCGGGCTTCATCACCGCCCTGCTGCAAACGAAAATGGGTATCGACAGCCTCCTGGCGGGCATCATCGTCAACACCGGGCTCTACTCCATCAACATCGCCGTCATGAGTGGCTCCTCCCTGCTGAACATGAACAAGACCGCCACCGTCTTCACCAAGGCCCGGGCGCTGCTGGAGGGCACCTTCCTTTCTGAGCAGTATAAGCTCTTCGTGGCGGTCATCGCCGTCATTCTGGTGGTGGCATTTTTGGCGTTGTTCCTGCGCACCCGGTTGGGCCTTGCCATCCGCGCCACCGGCGACAATCCCGACATGGTACGCTCCTCCTCCATCAACCCCGTTTTCACCACCATTGTGGGCCTGTGCGTGGCCAATGCCTTCACGGGCCTGTCCGGCTGCCTGCTGGCCCAGTATCAGAAATCCGTCAGCATCGACATCGGCACCGGCATGGTCACCATCGCCCTGGCCTCCCTGCTCATGGGGCAGGTGCTCATGGGCCGCGGCGGCATCCTCAAGCGGGCCATCGGCATGGTGGTGGGCGCCTTTGCCTTCCGGCTGGTGTATACCATCGCCCTGCGGCTGGATATGCCCGCTTTCATGCTGAAGCTGGTGTCCTCTGTGATCGTGGTGCTGGCCATCGCCACACCCTACTTCAAAAAACAGCTGCCCATGCTGCGCCGCCGCATGGCCGCGCGAAAGGAGGCCCGTTAAAATGCTGAAGCTCGACCATATTTCCAAGACCTTTAACCCCGGCACCATCAACGAAAAGGTGGCCCTGCGGGATCTGAGTCTGCATCTGGCCCCCGGAGATTTCGTCACCATCATCGGCTCCAACGGCGCGGGGAAGTCCACCCTGTTTAACGCCATCTGCGGCAGCTTTTTCACCGACAGCGGCAGCATCTATCTGGACGGGAGGAACATCACCTTCCAGCCGGAGTATCAGCGCTCCCGGCAGATCGGCCGCCTGTTTCAGGACCCCATGCGCGGCAGCGCCCCTCACATGACCATTGAGGAAAACCTCTCCCTGGCCGCCGCCTCCGGCGGTTGGCTGAGCCGTGTGACCCGGGCGGAAAAGGCCGCCTTCCGGGAGAAGCTGTCGGAGCTGAACATGGGGTTGGAGGATCGGATGAAGCAGCCGGTGGGTCTGCTCTCCGGGGGCCAGCGCCAGGCGCTGACGCTGCTCATGGCCACCTTTAAGCCCCCCAAGCTCCTGCTGCTGGATGAGCACACCGCCGCCCTGGATCCTGCCACCGCGGAAAAGGTGCTGGAGATCACCCGGCAGACGGTGGCGGAGAACCACATCACCACCCTCATGGTCACCCACAACATGCACCAGGCTCTGGAGCTGGGTAACCGTACCCTGATGATGGACAGCGGCCACATCGTGCTGGATGTATCCGGCGAAAAGCGGAAGAGCATGACCGTGGATGACCTGCTGGCCCAGTTTAAGGCCGGTGCCGGCAAGACTCTGGACAACGACCGCATCCTCCTCTCGGAATGACAGATTTGATAGATCTCCTTATGACAAAGGGAAAGCACCTGTGCGGTGCTTTCCCTTTTTATGTCTCTCGCGGCCTGTGTGCAGCAGACTGCGTGTCTTCTGTCCGAAAAAACGGAGGGACTCAATAATCTCAAGGAGCGGTGTCCGGATGGACGCCGCTCCTTGTAGGGGAGATTCCACCGCGTGGAGTATGAGATACGCGGCAGAGGACAGAAAGCAGGGTTCAGAGCATCCGCCGGTAAACGGTCAGACGCGCCTGATTTGTCTCCCCGCCGGTGGGCGGAGGGGACTTGAAAAGTTTATTTTTTCTTACTGATTAACATAGGAAGGCTTCCACTCTGTGTTAGTTTTCCAAATGACAGATTCCTTAGCACCGTTAAGGGTGTTGCCAGACAGCTTGAAAGTCGCGCCGTCAGCCATAGACGGATGCTGCGTGCTGTTGTCATAGAAGCAAACGAAACCTGTTGCACTGCCGGTAACAGTATTGCCGGTGATCTCAACATTGCCCAGCTTTACCTGTTCGGTGGTACCGCAGAACATCACAGCAACATTCTTATAGGCATCTCCGCCCGTTGCATCTACAAAGTTACTCATATTGAATGTATTGTTCTTGATGGTTACACTACCGCTGGCGGTACCCTCCCAAAGCTTAATGGGACGGACAGCGTTAATGGTGCAGCCCTCAATGGTCACATTGCACCGCCCAAGGTTCTGAATCCAAATGGGGTTGGAGTTGTTTTTGTAGCCCGTATTTTCATGCACATTAAAGGTGCAGTTCTTCACGACCATTTCATCAGCACCAAAAGCACCATTCTGAATCCAGTTGCCGTTAAAGGTGCAGCCGTCAAAGGTCACGCTGGCAACACGGTGAGGAACCGTCATAGACGCTACACCAGATTCCGTCCACATACTCATTGCCATCTGACCGGCGCCAAAGTTTACCTTCTCAAAAATCACATTTGCCGCATCGGGAACTTTCAGCGTAATGGAGCCTGCATTGAAGCCTCCGGTGTCTTTTGCGCCAGTTACAGAGCCAATCAGAATGATATCAGCCGCAGGCTTACCGGTGGAGTAGATGTAGCGGACTTTATCTCCTTCGTGCGTTGTACTGTTATCTATATTTGTCTTATGGGGATAACCAGCGGGTGCAACATCGCTATTCCAATCAGTGTAAGCATAGTGGTCTGCGATATTCGCATTACCGATGGTGAGGCCGCCCTCGAGAGAAGCACCGTTCAGATTAACATATGCTACCTTGACACCCTCGGGAATCGCGGTCAAAGCATTAAACTCAGCAAGAGTGTAGAAAGCAGTGTCTTTGCCTGCATCTGCATCATAGGTGTTGTTGTAGCTATCGTTCTCATGAGTATACTGAGTAGCAACAACAGTGATGCTGATGCCGTCGATGGACAGCCCCTGATACTCGTTGCCGGCTTCTTCCTTCATGTGACCTTCAATCACGAGGGTGTCGAATGCGCCAGCCAGCAGCGGCTTTTCCTCGTCAAGTGAAACACCGTTGATTGTCCACTCAATAGCTTTATTCAGCTTGGCGTCGCCGTCAATACCGGAAATAACGATCTTGTACTTGAGTGCGAGAGTACCTGCATTCTTAATGATGATAGGCTGCAGTTTATATCTGCAACCCGGCTCCCAGAGAATATCCTCATCCTCTGCGCCTGCTGCTTTTTGCCATTCCAGTGTTGCTCCTTCAAGAGAAGTTACGCCGTCCTCAGCAAGCAACTTAACATCCAGATTCCCCGCCTGGATCCTATTGACCCCGGTGGATGCGGTGTCGGTGAACCACGCGAAGGTGGATCCAACCAGCATGGCCACGCACAGCACCAGCGCGAACACGCTGGCAAGCAGGGAGCGTTTGGTAGTGTTTTTACTCATACTTTCAGTCTCCTTTTCTAATATAGTTTTCAGACCCGGGCACTCTCTCCGGAACGCCTCGTGCTTTTTGCATCGCAAAAAACAGAATTGCCGGCAATTCTCGCCCGATATCTATGAACGGATATATTATAGCACTTGTGCGAAAATTCCGCAATCGATTTTTCGTATTCTCCGCTCTGCATAGTTTTCTCATAAATTTTTGTGCAAAACGCAAGAACCGTCTTGCAGTGACCGCTGTGTCTGTGCGGTCACTGGGCCTTATGGAAGCCGAAACCGGCTACCTCCGTAGTGGGCAGGGAGAAGGCAATGGCCTGGGCCGGGGAATCCGGACCGGCCTTTTGCAGAATGGAGCGCATGATCTCCGTCTTCTGCTCCGTCCGGGCCACGATGAGCACCACTTCCTTCTCCTGAGCGATGGTGATGTTATAGAACTTCTTCACCTGCTCGTCGCCGGTGCCCTTTCCGTGGAGCACCGTGCCGCCCCGGGCCCCGGCAGCGCGGGCCGCCTCCATGACCAGGTCACTCTGGCCCTGGCTGGCGATGACCACGATCAGCTCATAGGCAAAATTCAGATCCGGGGTGTACTTGCCGGAGCCGGTCTCCGTGCCCTTCAAAAATTCCATAGTTTTTCCTCCTCCTACGCTTTTCATGGGTACGGCAATGACGATGCCGTGGCCGGGAACGCCCAGGTGCAGCCGCTCCCGCTGGCCCTCGATGAAGGCCTTGGTCTTCTCCTCCGTGGCCGCCGAGAGCATCACGCGCTTTTCATTGGACTCAATGCCCAAAAAGTCCAGCATACTCTGGATGGCCGTGCCATATCCGTGGAGCGTGACGTTCAGCGGCAGAGCCAGCTCCTCCGTCAGCGCCTCCAGCCGGGGCAGCGCCTCCGGCGTAACGATGGAAATTACATAGTTCATGCCGGTTCCTCCCACAGTTCAATAATATCGCAGTCGCCATAGCTCTCCAGCTCCTGGGTAACCTTCTTGGCCTTGATTTGATAGTAAAAACCCACCACCTGGATGGACAGCAGGGGCATCATGGCCACCATGGCCACGATGCCGAAGGCATCGGTGAGCACATTGCCGCCCAGGGCGATGCTCACCCCCATCATGAATTGCAGCATGAAGGTGGCCGTCATGGGTCCGGAGGCCACGCCGCCGGAGTCGAATGCGATGGCCGTGTAGATATCCGGCACAAAGAACGACAGGCCCAGGGCGATGGCATAGCCCGGCACCAGGAACCACAGGATGGAGATCCCCGTTACCACCCGGAGCATGGCCAGGGCCATAGCCAGGGCGATGGCCACCGACAGGCTGACCTTGATGGCCTTGCCGGGAATGGCGCCGGCGCTGACCTCCTCGATCTGCTTTTCCAGCACCGTTACCGCAGGCTCCGCCGAGATGATGAACCAGCCCAGCAGCGCCGCCAGAGGGATCAGCAGCCACTCCATGGAGCTCTCAATCAGCGCCGCACCCAGCTCCGCGCCCAGGTTGGAAAAGCCCACGTTCACGCCCGTCAAAAACAGGACCAGGCCCACATAGGTATACACGATACCCACGAAAATTTTACCAAAGCTGCGCAGGTTCATGCGGAACACGAACAGCTGGAACAGCAGGAAAATGGCCACAATGGGGAGCATGGCCACGGCCATCTCCTTCATATACACCGGCAGCTCCCGCAGAAAGGCTGTGCCGATGCCGGTGGTGCTGTCGAAGTGTACGGGGGTGATACCCGCAGCCTCGCCACTGCCGCTGCCGAAAAAGCCCAGCAGAAGCACCGAGAGGATGGGCCCGATGGAGCACAGAGCCACCAGGCCAAAGCTGTCCGCCTCCGCACGGCGGTCGCATCGCACATGGGAAATACCGACGCCCAGGGCCAGAATGAACGGCACCGTCATGGGGCCGGTGGTGACGCCGCCAGAGTCAAAGGCGATGCACAGAAATTCCCGATCCGTGAAGGCCGCCAGCACAAAAATCACTATGTAGCACCCCAGCAGCACCCAACGCAGGTTGATGCCGTAGAGAATGCGCATCATGCACACCACCATGAAAAAGCCCACGCCGATGCCCACCGCCGCCAGGAGCACGGTCTTGTCGATATTGGGCACGGTGCCCGCCAGAACCTGCAGGTCGGGCTCCGCCACCGTCACTGCCACGCCCAGGGCAAAGGCCACCAGGATGATGACGGGCAGCTTACCGATCTTCGTCAGGGCGGTACCGATCTTGCTGCCGATGATGGTCATGGACCGCTCGGCGCCCAGGGAGAACAGACCCAGACCCACCACGATCATCAGCGCACCGATGAGAAAGGTCAGCAGCAGTGTGGGCTGCATAGGCACCAGGAACAGGCACAGCAGCGTCACAATGGCTATGATGGGCAGCACCGAAACCAGAGACTCCCGGATCTTTTCCGTGAGCAGGGTGCGGGTTTTGTCAAAATTTGCTTTACGCTTCGCTTTGGGTCTACTCAACAATTTGATTCCTCGCCTTCCTTTTATTCTATGTTGTCCTGCTGATCCACCAGATCCGCAATGTCCCAGAGCTGGCAGTCCAGCGCGCTGCAGATCCGCACCAGCATCTGGGTAGACACCGGCAGGTCATGCTGGAGCTTGCAGTAGGTAGACTGGCTGATCCCCGCCATCTGGCGCAGATCATGCCCCTTCAGATCCCGGTCGATCATCAGCTTGAAGAGCTTTTTATAGCTGATCGCCTTTTGCATAGCTATTCCTCCACATGCTTTTTTATTTAATATAGCATAAAAATATTCAAAATGCAATGTGTCCACTTTGTTTTGAATATTTTTAACGAGTTTTTAATATTCTGTGAGGGTTTGCTTCCTTTGGGAAGCCCGAACCGGGGAAAGCCTCTTGACGAAGGGCTTTTTCTCCTATAAAATGATGAAGCTGGGATCCAGCCGATAGCAAGAGAATTGAGAGGAGAACATCGCTATGCTTTACAACTACGCTTTATACGGGTATGGCTCCTCCAGTGCCTTGGCCACCCTGATGATCATCGCCCTGCTGCTGGCCATTGCGGCCACCGTGCTGGCTTTTATCTTCATCGTGCCGGAGAAGAAGCGGGATAAGCTGGGCAAATTCGGAAAATTCCTGCACGACACCTGCAACTTCAAGTACCTCATCATCGAGAAAATTCTGCAGGCCCTGTACATCTTCTTCACCACTATGGTGATCCTCATCGGCTTTTTCATGCTGTTTTGTAGCGACTGGAACGGCTGGATGGGCGGCAAGGGGATCCTGCTGATGATCCTGGGGCCCATCGGCGTGCGGGTGACCTATGAGCTGCTGATGATGGCGGTGCTGGCGGTGAAGAACATCATCTCCATCAACAACAAGCTCCGCAACCAAAACGGGGATGCAGCGGCCCCGGACATCTTCTCCCCCGATATGAGCAACCTCAAGGACGCCTTCGGGAAGAAGGAGGCCCCCGTCCAGGCAGCCCCAGCGGCTCCGGTGGCTCCGCAGGCCACGGTGGTCCCGGCAGAGCCGGCCGCCCCGCAGGAGAATGACGCACCGTAACCTCATTGCAAGTTGCATAAGAGCGGCCCTCCGGTGAACGCCGGAGGGCCGGTTTTTTCGATAGAATGGAAAACGGAATCAGCGGCAGGGCACGCGGGCTCTACCCTACAAAATCAAATCATACAATGTCGGGCGGAACCCGTGTGTACCGCCGCCCAGTTGCACACGCCTTTCCGTAGGGGCGACCCTTGTGGTCGTCCGCCGACATCCGACAAAAAACTCCTCCGACAGCAGTCGGAGGAGTTTTTATAAGCAAATTACTCGGCGGGGTAGACAGAGACCTGCTTGCGATCCTTGCCCAGACGCTCGAAACGGACAACACCGTCAGCCTTGGCAAAGAGGGTATCGTCGGTGCCGATGCCCACGTTCTTGCCGGGGTGAATGTGCGTGCCGCGCTGGCGAACCAGAATGTTGCCGGCCAGAACGAACTGACCGTCAGCACGCTTGGGGCCCAGGCGCTTGGACTCGGAATCACGGCCGTTCTTGGTGGAGCCCATACCTTTTTTATGGGCGAAGAATTGCAGACCGATATACAGCATAATTCAGTACCATCCTTTCTGATAAGATGATTGCGGGGGAACAGGAGGTCACTCCTCCATCACTTCGATGTTTTCAGGGTATTCGTCGTGGAGCTGGGTAAGGTAGACCATGAGCCCCGTCAGCAGATTCTGACAGGTGCTCTCCGCCGGAGCGGACAGTCCGCCGGGCAGACGGAAGGATATCTTCGCATCCTTCTCCCGAACCTTTACCGAGGCGCACAGGCCCATCACATCATTGACGGTGCTCTCCACCAGACGGATGGCACTGGTAATGGCGGCGCAGACGATATCCTCGCCCTCTTCGCCCCAGCCGCTGTGCCCCTGCACATCAAAGCCCACGATGCGGGCCTGCTCCACAAGGAATGAAACAGTGGTCATACGCTCTTAGAAAGTGATCTTGCCGATCTCAACCTTGGTGTAAGGCTGACGATGACCCTGGCGTTTGCGATAACCCTTTTTGGGGGTATACTTGAAGATACGGATCTTCTTGCCCTTGCCGTTCTTGACGACGGTGGCATCCACCTTAGCGCCCTCCACCACGGGAGTGCCGAACTTGGTGTTCTCCCCATCCACGATGGCCAGAACCTGATCGAAGACCACGGAGTCGCCAGCGTTGACATCCAGCTTCTCGATGAACAAAGTGTCACCCTCAGAAACGTTGTACTGCTTACCACCGGTCACGATGATTGCCTGCATACTTGTTGCACCTACCTTTCCTTTATTACGGACTCGCTGTCGGGGGCGGTCTGCCCGGAGGCAGGCGCTTGTAACCCATTCAAAGCGGCTTATATAGTTTACCAGACTTAGGGAAGCCTGTCAACCGGTTTTGGACACTTTTTTGGCTTATTTTGTGGGATAAGCCAGCTTTTCCTCCGTCCAGGAGCCGATCAGATCCCGATACCAGGCACAGCAGGCCCGGCCCTCCTCCACGCTTAGGTTCCGGTAGTTGCCGCACTCGGCGGCGGAGCAGCCGGGCATAGGTCCGGCGTATTCCGCGGCCCGGGCGAAAACCGCCTGCACCAGGGCGATGGCCTGAGCATTTGTCAGCTTGCCTCCATCAAAGAGAAAGTAAAAACCCGTCTGGCATCCCATGGGGCCGAAGTAGACCACCGCGTCCCGGCTCTCGGAGTTGCGCAGGAAGGTGGCGATGAGGTGCTCCACGGAGTGCATCTGACTGTTTGTCAGCAGGTCTCCGGTGTTAGGCTTTTTAAAGCGCAGATCAAAGGTCACCACATTTCCGTCCTGCCGGGAGAGGTACAAACCCGGCTCCAGCACGGTGTGGTCCACGGTAAAGCTGGCAATACGTTCCATCATTCCGCCTCCAGATTGTCGATAAATTTCATAGCCACGCCGTTGAGTTCCCGGATGGCCTGGGGGAAGTTAAAGAAGAAATCGTGGTGCTCCAGCACGCAGTCGCTGATGGACTTCAGAGACAGGAATGGCACCTCATTCCGGTAGCACACCTGGGCCACAGCGCCCCCCTCCATCTCGCACAGCAGCGGATGGAAGGTGTCGAAGATCCAGTGGCTGCGGGGGGTATCGGTGGCGAACCAGTCACCGGTGGCCACCAGTCCCATGCGATAGGGCAGGCCGGTCTTGTCCATAGCGGCCCGGGCCTTTTCCGGCCAGGCAGTGGGAAACTCCACCTTGTTTACCGTGGACACCAGGCCCACCGGGTCGCCCAGGGCGGAGGTGTCGGAGTCGTGCTGCACGAAGCCCGTGGCCAGCACCAGTGTGCCGATGGGCACATTTTCAAAGCACCCGGCCACTCCCACGTTCAGCACCACGTCCGGAGCGTAGCGGCTGATGAGCAGCTGGGCGGACATGGCGGCGTTTACCTTGCCCACGCCTCCGGCACAGGCCACTATATTTTCACGGATTTGGTAAAAGGACGCGCCGGATACCTTTTCCAGCAGGTGGGCGTTTTCATTTTTCAGCAGGCTTTCGATCTCGCCGTCCATGGCATACATCATGCCTATTTTCATGGAGAAAAGCTCCTTTCGGTTGCAGATTTATATACATTGTACCTTTTTTTGCCCCGGATTGCAACAGGTCGTTGCCCGGAGCGGGGAAATAGGGTAAAATAGAAGATAAACCAGTATCTGAAGGAGGTGTGGCCATGAACGCGGTAGGCATCGTATGCGAATTTGACCCTCTGCACCGGGGCCATGAAAGGCTGCTGCGCAGTGCCAGGGAGACCACGGGCCTGCCGGTGGTATGCGCCATGAGCGGCAACTTCACCCAGCGAGGCGGCGCGGCCTGCGTGGGGAAATTCGCCCGAGCAGAGATGGCTGTGTGCTGCGGGGCCGACCTAGTGGTGGAGCTGCCCACCCCCTGGGCCATGGCCATGGCGGAGAAATTTGCAGACGGCGGCGTGTCCCTGCTGGCCCAATGCGGCGTGAAAGCCCTCTGTTTCGGCAGCGAGTGCGGGGATACGGATGCCCTGTGGGCGGTGGCGGAAGCGCTGCTGCGGGAGGACATTCACCGGGCCATCCGGGCGGAAATGGACGGGGGGCTTCCCTACGCCGCCGCCCGGCAGACGGTGCTGGAGCGGGAGGCCGGATGCGGCGCGCTGCTGGCCCAGCCCAACAACACCCTGGCCGTGGAATATCTCAAGGCCATCCGCCGCCGGGGCCTTTCTCTGGACGCGGCCACGGTGCGCCGGGAGGACGGTGGCCACCACGGAGCCTCCTCGGCCTCCTGCATCCGTGCCCTGCTGGCGGCGGGACAAAGCACCGATGCATTCGCCCTGATGCCCTCGGCGGCAGCAGACATCCTGCACCGAGAGATAGAAATGGGTCTGGCTCCGATGGACCCCGCCCGGCTGGAGGGGGCCATGCTTTCCCGGCTGCGGCTGATGAATGAGGAGGATTTTGCTCCTTACGACGGCGGGAACGAGGGACTGTACCGCCGGGTATACCAAGCAGTGCAGACAGGAAGCAGCCTAACGGATATTCTCACCCGGGCCACCACCAAGCGCTACCCTACCGCCCGGGTGCGGCGGATGCTGTGGGCAGCGTTTTTGAGCCTGGAGCCGCCCCCGGAGGACATCCCCTATGTCCGTGTCCTGGCCGCCACGGCATCAGGCCGGAAGCTTCTGCGGCAGATGCAGGATAGCGGCGTGCCCGTGCTGACCAAGGCGGCAGATGTGGGCCGCTTGGGCCCGGCGGCGGAGGCACTTTTTACACGGGAAGCAAGGCGGACGGATGTGTACGCCCTGGCCTACCCCGGCTCTCTCCTCCCCTGCGGCAGGGACTGGCGGCAGACACCGGTGATGGTGTGAGTGGCCGGCGACACATCTGTCGGAGCAAAATGCAAACTACTTTCACAAAAACAAGGGAGCCCTCCGGCTCCCTTGTTTTTATATCTGCCTGCCCTCGCAGCCTATCCAAGAAACGGCTGTAATGTTTCATAGAGGGCATCGGTGTTCTTCGGGGAAATGCCCCAGGGATCGTCATTGATGTAAGAGGACTGGTCATGGCCCGCGGGGTATAGAGTCATGGTCACATGGGATTCCCCGGCGGTAAGGATGAGTGAATACACGCGGTCGCCGGGCTGTATCAAATCCTTTCCTTTGCACAGTCCTTTATACTGGATGCACGATAAAGCTTCCCATATCCTCTCCAACTCCGCCGGATCACTCGCTTCAACGCTCTCCCCGGTTTCGTAATTTTTCAGGCTGGCCTCCATTGTATCCGCATGGGGCGTGGTCTCGGTGATGCGCCGGACCTCCTTTCTGCCCTGGATATTGAGGGCCGCCATGTAAACACCTACGGCGACTATGATGAGTGCGAAAACGATGATACCAGTGCGCGTTTTCTTCTTCATGGTCCCATCCTTTTACAAACTGTCCTGTAATTTCAGAATTCAGACTATATCGCGCACAGGCCGATTTAAAACGCCGCTCAGCCTATACACCCGCGAGAAAGAACTTGCGCCGCCGTCTCCCAATTTGCAAATTGACATATTGCATTTATATTTCGATTGTATCATGGCATTTTACGCAAATCGTTAAATTTCTATATAGTTATTTTTGTATTTTTTATAGTTCCGCAATTTAAAAAGCGGAGGAAGCCGAAGCTTCCTCCGTTTTTTGTCTATTTTTATCACTTCACGCAGATGCACTCGATCTCCACCAGGCCGCCCTTTGGCAGAGCGCCCACCTCCACGGCAGAGCGGGCAGGATAGCTGCCCTCGGTGAAATACTCGGCGTAGACAGCGTTCATAGCGGCAAAGTCGCTCATGTGCTGCAGGAACACGGTGGTCTTGATTACATTGTCCATGGTGAGGCCGGCCTCCGTCAGGATTGCCTTCACATTCTCCAGGGACTGGCGGGTCTGAGCCGTGATATCACCCTTCAACTCGCCGGTTGCAGGATCCAGCCCCAGCTGGCCGGAGGTGATGAGAATGCTGCCGCCATCCATAGCCTGAGAATAGGGGCCGATGGCTGCCGGTGCGCTCTTCGTGGCAATGATTTTCTTCATAATTTGTAGTCCTCCTGTCCTATGATGCGCAGCGATGGCTGCGAATGTGGATTTGTATTCTTTATACCACATTTCCCAACCCTTTGCAACCCCGCAGGTGGACCGACTTGCTGTCTTTTTTGTATAACCGGGGTCAGGAGAACTGACGATCTATCAAGATGGTACATCCCCCGTCAGGACTGATTTTCCATATCCTCCTTGCTGATCTCGCGGTCTTTCCACTTTTTGGGCAGGCCGGGGCCGATGAGGGGAAAGGTGTTTTCCGTATTGGCAGTGGCCTGAATATTATAGGTGCCCCAGCCATTGATGATGTCGTGAATATCCTCCGGCGGGGCGTGGAATTCATGGACATCCGGCGTGGCATCGTGGGGTAACTTATGTTTTTCGTTCATGTTTCATCGCCTCCACGGATAGGTTGCGCAGCAGGGCGAAATTTATACGAAAATACAGGAGGGATTTCGGTTTTCCACGGGCGCACTGCGCCCGTGCAGCGACAGATTATATTTACAGGTAAAAAAGGCTGTCCCGAAGGACAGCCTTTTTAGAAATTGTGAGAAAATTACTCCTCGATGTCGATAACAACGCCGGAACCCACGGTACGGCCACCCTCACGGATAGCGAAACGCAGACCGTTCTCAATGGCGATGGGGGTGATCAGCTCGACCTTCATGTCGACGTTATCGCCGGGCATGCACATCTCAGTGCCCTCGGGCAGGGTGATGACACCGGTCACGTCGGTGGTACGGAAGTAGAACTGGGGACGATAGTTATTGAAGAAGGGGGTGTGACGGCCGCCCTCGTCCTTGGTCAGAACGTACACCTGGCCGGTGAACTTGGTGTGGGGATGGATGGAGCCGGGAGCGGACAGAACCTGGCCGCGCTCGATCTCGGTCTTAGCAACACCACGCAGCAGAGCGCCGATGTTATCGCCGGCTTCAGCGTAGTCCAGCAGCTTGTGGAACATCTCGATACCGGTAACGACGGTCTCGCGCTTCTCGTCCTGCAGGCCGACGATCTCGACCTTCTCGTTCAGCTTCAGAATACCACGCTCCACACGGCCGGTAGCAACGGTACCACGGCCGGAGATGGTGAACACGTCCTCCACGGGCATCAGGAAGGGCATATCCTCCTTGCGGTCGGGAGTGGGGATCCACTCGTCAACAGCGTCCATCAGCTCCTTGATGCACTGATACTCGGGAGCGTTGGGATCGGTGGACTCGGAAACCAGGGCGTTCAGAGCGCTGCCGCGGATGATGGGGGTATCATCGCCGGGGAAGCCATAGAAGTCCAGCAGCTCGCGAACTTCCATCTCGACCAGCTCCAGCAGCTCCTCATCGTCCACCTGGTCACACTTGTTCAGGAAGACCAGCACGGAGGGCACGTTCACCTGACGGGCCAGCAGCAGGTGCTCACGAGTCTGAGCCATGGGGCCGTCGGAGGCGGCGATGACCAGAATGGCACCGTCCATCTGAGCAGCACCGGTGATCATGTTCTTGATATAGTCGGCGTGGCCCGGGCAGTCAACGTGAGCATAGTGACGTTTAGCGGTCTCATACTCAACGTGAGCGGTGTTGATGGTAATACCACGCTCGCGCTCTTCGGGAGCCTTATCGATGGAAGAATAGTCGGTGTACTCAGCGCCGCCCAGCATGTGCAGGTACTTGGTGATAGCAGCGGTCAGAGTGGTCTTACCATGGTCGATGTGACCGATGGTGCCGATGTTAACATGGGGCTTTGTTCTCTCAAATTTCTGCTTAGCCATTTGAAAAAATCCTCCTTAACAATTTTGTATTGATGGTTTCTTCTGCAATGTGTAACATTAACATTGCTATTTTACAGTATTTGCGGCGGAAAAGCAATCCTTAATTAGAATTATTCGTCTTTTCCGGTGCGCTTGCTCACCAGCTTCTCCTGCAGACTCTTGGGCAGCTCCACATAGTGGCTGGGCTCCATGGTATACTGACCACGGCCCTGGGTGCGGGAGCGCAGGTTGGTGGCATAACCGAACATCTCGGACAGAGGCACAAAAGCGTCGATCTGCTGGGCGCCGGAACGCATCTCATAGCCCTGAATCTGGCCGCGGCGGGCATTCAGATCGCCGATGACATCACCCATATACTCGTCAGGTACGATGACGCACACCTTCATGATGGGCTCCAGCAACACGGGGTCTGCCTCGCGCATGGCCTCTTTGAACGCCATGGAACCGGCGATCTTGAAGGCCATTTCGGAGGAGTCCACCTCGTGATAGGAACCATCGTACAGGGTGACCTTGACATCCACCACGGGATAACCTGCCAGCACACCGGACTGCATGGCGCCCTGAATACCGGCGTCCACAGCAGGGATAAACTCCTTGGGGATGGCGCCGCCCACGACGGCGTTGACGAACTCGTAGCCCTTGCCGGACTCGTTGGGCTCCAGGGTGATCTTCACATGACCGTACTGGCCGGAGCCGCCGCTCTGGCGCTTGTACTTGGTCTCGTGGTTGACCTTCTTGCGCACCGTCTCCTTGTAAGCCACCTGAGGAGCGCCCACATTGGCCTCCACCTTGAACTCACGGAGCAAACGATCCACGATGATCTCCAGATGCAGCTCGCCCATGCCGGCGATGATGGTCTGACCCGTTTCCTCATCGGTGTAGGTGCGGAAGGTGGGATCCTCCTCGGCAAGCTTTGCCAGGGCGATGCCCATCTTCTCCTGACCGGCCTTGGTCTTGGGCTCGATGGCCACGCGGATCACAGGCTCGGGGAATTCCATGGATTCCAGGATCACCGGGTGCTTTTCATCGCACAGAGTGTCGCCGGTAGTGGTGTTTTTCAGGCCCACCACGGCGGCAATGTCGCCGGAATAAACCGTCTCCAGATCCTCCCGGTGGTTGGCGTGCATCTGCAGCAGACGACCCACACGCTCGCGCTTACCCTTGGTGGCGTTGAGCACGGCAGAGCCGGTGTTCAGCGTACCGGAGTAAACGCGGAAGAAGCAGAGCCGGCCCACATAGGGGTCAGTCATGATCTTGAAGGCCAGAGCGGAGAAGGGCTCGTCATCGGAAGAGTGACGCACTTCCTCCTCATCGGTCTTGGGGTTGGTGCCCTTGATGGCGGGGATATCGGTGGGGGCGGGCATATAGTCCACAATGGCATCCAGCAACTTCTGAACGCCCTTATTGCGGTAGGAAGAGCCGCAGACCACAGGCACCATCTCCACGGCCACGGTGGCCTGGCGGATGGCCTTGCGGATCTTGGCTGTGGGGATCTCCTGACCCTCCAGATACATCTCCATGATCTCATCATCGAACATGGACACGGCATCCAGCAGCTTTTCACGATACTCATTGGCCAGGTCCATCATGTCCTCAGGGATGGGCTCCACGCGCATGTCCTTGCCCAGCTGATCGTAATACATATCAGCGTTCATCTCCACCAGGTCGATGATGCCCTTGAAGGTATCCTCCTTACCGATGGGGAGCTGAATGGGCACGGCATTGCACTTGAGGCGGTCATGCACCATGTCCAGAACATGGTAGAAGTCCGCGCCGGTGATGTCCATCTTATTGACGTAGATCATCCGGGGCACATGGTAGTGGTCAGCCTGACGCCACACGGTCTCAGACTGAGGCTCCACGCCGCCCTTGGCACACATGACCGTGACGGATCCGTCCAGCACACGCAGAGAACGTTCCACCTCCACAGTGAAGTCCACATGGCCCGGTGTGTCGATGATGTTGATACGGGTCTGGGGAAACTGATCCTTGGAGCCCTTCCAGTAGCAGGTGGTCGCAGCGGAGGTGATGGTGATGCCACGCTCCTGCTCCTGCTCCATCCAGTCCATGGTAGCTGTACCCTCGTGGGTCTCGCCAATTTTGTAGTTGACGCCCGTATAGTACAAAATACGCTCCGTCGTGGTGGTCTTTCCTGCATCAATGTGGGCCATGATGCCGATGTTTCTTGTATTGTCCAGTGTAACCTTTCTCGGCATACCGTTCTCCTTTTTCTAACGTTTACGCACAGATTACCAACGGAAATGGGCGAATGCCTTGTTGGACTCGGCCATCTTGTGGGTATCCTCGCGTTTCTTGACTGCGCTGCCGGTGTTGTTGGCAGCATCCATGATCTCACCTGCCAGGCGCTCGGCCATGGTGCGCTCGCTGCGGGCGCGGGAATAAGCGGTCAGCCAGCGCAGACCCAGGGTCTGACGGCGGGCGGGACGCACTTCCATGGGGACCTGATAGGTGGCACCGCCCACACGACGGGCCTTGACCTCGAGGCTGGGCATGATATTCTCCATAGCCTCGGTGAAAACTTCCAGGGGCTCTTTGTCGGTCTTTTCCTTGATGATGTCAAAGGCACCGTAGACGACCTTCTGAGCCACGCCCTTCTTACCGTCCAGCATGATGCTGTTGACGAGCTTCGTCACCAGCACAGAGCCGTACATAGGATCGGGCAAAATTTCTCTCTTGGGAACATTACCTCTTCTGGGCACTTTGCTTCCCTCCTTCATAAGAATATGATTTCATCGGTACTCAGCGGTTTGCTTAGACCGCTGTACGGCCTGCCAAAGAGGTAATACATATATATTAAAACCTTTTCGGCAAAGCTCAATTCAGATGTGCTTACTTGCTCTTGGGACGCTTGGCGCCGTACTTGGAGCGAGCCTGCATACGGCCGTTGACACCCTGGGTATCCAGCGTACCACGGATGATGTGGTAACGGACGCCGGGCAAGTCCTTTACACGGCCGCCGCGGATCATCACAACGGAGTGCTCCTGCAGGGAGTGACCCACGCCGGGAATGTAAGCGGTGACTTCGTAGCCATTGGTCAGACGCACACGGGCGATCTTACGCAGAGCGGAGTTAGGCTTCTTGGGGGTGGCAGTTCTCACGGCAGTGCAGACGCCGCGCTTCTGAGGAGCGGAAAGGTTGGTTTCCTTGTTCTTCAGAGTGTTCAGGCCCTTCTGCATAGCGGGAGAATTGGACTTGTAGGTCGTCTGCTTTCTGCCCTGCTTGACCAGCTGATTAAAGGTAGGCATGCTTAGTTTCTCCTTTCTATAGAATGATCTCGGGAGAATTTCTCCCTCTATTTTCCACGGAATAAAGGATTTTATTCCGGATGGAACGAGTCATTGCGGCTTCAGCTCCGCCGCCGCGGCGCAGCCTACATCGATGCGGCAGGCGCGGCCCAGCCGGGACATGGTGAGCTCCTGCACCACGGGAACGCCCATTTGCAGGCACAGCCGCCGTATCGGCTCCGTCAGCGCGGGGTCGGCATCCTTAGCCAGAAACACGCGCAGGGCCTGTCCTCCGGCCACGGCCTTCTGGGTCTGGCGCAGGCCGGTGACGCCCGGATGCAGGCGGTGTGTCTCCTCCACGCAGGTCCCTCCCGTTTTTTGCATAACAAAATCCGCAGGATGCTACCCACGCAAGATAGAATTATAGCATAGCCTTGAAAATGCGTCAAGAGCATTCAGAAGTTTTTTTGTATATTTCACTGAAATTTACACCTCAATTCCGGCGAAATAGGCAAAAGGGGCGGTGTCCGGATGGACACCGCCCTTCAGCGTATCAAAATTACCTCGCAGTGCTTGTCACCAGGAGGCGGTAAAAATTAAAATCATTTTCTCTCACGACCTGTGCGTGAGGGAAAATACTTCTCAGGCCGCCCGCGTGGAATCTGTCCGTCCCTGACGGGCAAATTGTACGCAGCAGACTTGGGGCCTTTTGTCGAAAAAGCCAGAGTGGATTTCCGGCAGTCTCAAGGCCCCTGCCTTGTGGCAGGGGCCTTTTTCTATCACAGCAGGCACGGCAGGCAGAGCCTTTCACTGTCGGGCCACAGGATCATTCTTCACTGTGGGCAGCTGCTACAGCGTTGGAGATGATCTGCACCTCGTGCTCCGGCTCCTCCTTCTCGGGAACCAGCTCCTCGGCAAAGTGGCGGTAGGCGGTGAGGCCCGCGCCGGCGGGGATGAGCTTGCCGATGATGACGTTCTCCTTCAGACCCACCAGGTGGTCCACCTTGCCCTTGATGGCAGCTTCGGTAAGAACCTTGGTGGTCTCCTGGAAGGACGCGGCGGACAGGAAGGAATCCGTGGCCAGGGAGGCCTTGGTGATACCCATGAGCAGCTGGGTGTAGGTGGCTTCCTTCAGAGGTTCGCCGGTCTCGGCGTTCACTTCACCAGCGGCGATGCGATCGCGGACCTTGGCGTTCTCGTGCTCCACCTCCAGCACATCGGCCATGGCGCCGGAGAGCAGGCCTGTATCCCCTGCTTCCTCCACCCGGACCTTGCGCATCATCTGGCGGACGATGACCTCGATATGCTTATCGTTGATATCCACGCCCTGCTGACGGTACACCTTCAGAACCTCCTGAATGAGGTAGTTGTGCACGGCGCTGGCGCCGCGGATGCGCAGTACGTCGTGGGGGTTCAGCGCGCCGTCCTGCAGCTGCTTGCCCTTTTCGATGACATCGCCGTCCCGCACCTGCAAGCCCGTGTGGGGCATGGAATAGGTCCGGGTGTCGCCGTCGTCAGCGGTGACGATGATGTTCAGCAGGCTGCCCTTAGTGGCATCCTCGAAGCGGACCTTGCCGCCGATCTCGGACAGGGTGGCCATCTTCTTGGGCTTGCGGGCCTCGAACAGCTCCTCCACTCGGGGAAGACCCTGGGTGATGTCGCCGCCGGCCACGCCGCCGGTGTGGAAGGTACGCATGGTCAGCTGGGTACCAGGCTCACCGATGGACTGGGCCGCGATGATGCCCACGGCCTCGCCGGGGCCAACAGGCTTGGAGGTGGCCAGGTTCATGCCGTAGCACTTGGCGCAGATACCGCTGTGGGCCTTGCAGGTGAGCACGGTGCGAATTTCGGCGGAGTGAATGTCGAACTTCTCCAGCAGGGCGGCATCGTCCTCAGTCATCATATGATCCTTGGAGATAAGCACCTCGTCGGTGCCGGGCTTGAGAATATCACGCACGGGGAAGCGGCCCTTCAGGCGCTCGGAGAACTTTTCGATGACCTGGCCGTTCTCCTCGATTTCAGAGACAACGATGCCCTTATCCACACCGCAGTCATCCTCGCGGATGATGACATCCTGGCACACATCCACCATGCGGCGGGTCAGGTAGCCGGAGTCGGCGGTACGCAGAGCGGTATCGGCCAAGCCCTTGCGGGCGCCGCGGGAGGAGGTGAAGTAGTCCAGCACGGACATGCCCTCCCGGAAGTTGGCCTTGATGGGAATTTCGATGGTCTTACCGGCGGTGTTGGCCATCAGGCCGCGCATACCGGTCAGCTGACGGATCTGCTTCATAGAGCCGCGGGCGCCGGAGTCGGCCATCATGAAGATGGGGTTGTACTTATCCAGGCTGGCCGTCAGGGCGTCGGTGACGTCGGCGGTGGTCTTCTCCCACTCGCGGACCACCAGCTTGTAGCGCTCCTCATCGGTGATGAAGCCCATGTTGTATTGATCCTCGATGTCCACCACCCGCTGCTCGGTCTCGGCGATAAGCTCGTACTTCTTTTCGGGCACGGTCATGTCGGCGATGGAGATGGTGATGGAGGCACGGGTGGAGTACTTGTAGCCGGTGGCCTTGATGTTGTCCAGCACCTCAGCGGCCACGGTGAAGCCGTACTGCTTGATGGTGCGGTCAACGATCTTGCCCAGCAGCTTCTTTCCGCAGACCTCGGTGATCTCGTAGTCAAAGAATTTGTCGGTGGGGGTGCCGTCCTCATTGACCCGCTTCACAAAGCCCAGATCCTGGGGGATGTTGCGGTTGAAGATGATGCGCCCGGCGGTGCCCCGGACCACATGCCGCACCTTCTCGCCGTCCAGCTCCTTCTCCACCCGGACCCAGACGGGCTGGTGGATGCCGATGACGTGGTCGTTATAGGCCATGAGCACCTCGTCCTCATCACGATAGATATTCAGCGGGTTGTTGGCCTTTTCCTCATCGGTGAGCTCGTCATAGGTCTTGCCAGCCAGGGCGAAGTCGATGCCTGCGGGCCAATACTCGTCGTTCTCCAGCTGGCACATGCCGTTTTCAAACCGCTCAATGGTCAGGTAGTAGGAACCCAACACCATATCCTGAGTAGGCACGGTGACGGGGCCGCCGTCCTGAGGACGCAGCAGGTTGTTGGCAGAGAGCATCAGCAGCCGGGCCTCGGCCTGAGCCTCGGCGGACAGGGGAACGTGGATGGCCATCTGGTCGCCGTCGAAGTCGGCGTTGAAGGCGGTGCAGTTCAGGGGATGCAGCTTCAGAGCCCGGCCATCCACCAGCACCGGTTCAAAGGCCTGAATGCCCAGGCGGTGCAGCGTAGGCGCACGGTTGAGCATGACGGGGTGATCCTTGATGATGACATCCAGCGCGTCCCATACCTCGGTGACACCCTTATCTACCATTTTCTTGGCGGACTTGATGTTGTTGGCCACGCCGTCCTCCACCAGCTTCTTCATGATGAACGGGCGGAACAGCTCCACGGCCATCTCCTTGGGCACGCCGCACTGGTAAATTTTCAGCTCGGGGCCGACAACGATAACGGAACGGCCGGAGTAGTCCACGCGCTTGCCCAGCAGGTTCTGGCGGAAGCGGCCCTGCTTACCCTTAAGCATATCGCTGAGGGACTTGAGGGCGCGGTTATTGGCGCCGGTGACGGGACGGCCGCGGCGGCCGTTGTCAATGAGGGCGTCCACCGCCTCCTGGAGCATGCGCTTTTCGTTGCGGACGATGATGTCCGGGGCCTTCAGCTCCATGAGGCGCTTTAGGCGGTTGTTGCGGTTGATGACCCGGCGATACAGGTCATTGAGGTCGGAGGTGGCGAAGCGGCCGCCGTCCAGCTGCACCATGGGGCGCAGCTCCGGAGGAATCACGGGCAGCACGTCGATGACCATCCACTCCGGCTTGTTGCCGGACAGGCGGAAGGCGTCCACCACTTCCAAGCGCTTGACGATCCGGGCCTTCTTCTGGCCGGAAACGGTCTTCAGCTCCGTGTGGAGCTCCTGGCTCAGGGCCTCCAGATCCACCTGCTGCAGCAGCTTTTTCACAGCCTCGGCACCCATACCGGCGTCAAAATCGTCCTCGTACTTCTCGCGCATATCCCGGTATTCCTTCTCAGAGAGGATCTGGTTGCGCACCAGAGGCGTCTCGCCGGGATCGGTAACGATATAGGCGGCAAAATACAGAACCTTCTCCAGGATCCGGGGGCTGATGTCCAGCAGCAGACCCATGCGGGAGGGGATACCCTTGAAATACCAGATGTGGCTGACGGGAGTGGCCAGTTCAATGTGGCCCATGCGCTCCCGACGCACCTTGGCGCGGGTGACCTCCACGCCGCAGCGGTCGCAGATCTTGCCCTTGAAGCGGATCTTCTTATACTTGCCGCAGTGGCACTCCCAGTCCTTGGTGGGCCCGAAGATCTTCTCACAGAACAGGCCGTCCCGCTCGGGCTTGAGCGTGCGGTAGTTGATGGTCTCCGGCTTTTTCACCTCGCCGAAGGACCACTCACGGATCATTTCCGGAGAAGCGATACCGATTTTAATAGCATCAAATGTTGCGTAACTCATTGTAAAAGCTCCTCCCTTCCTTAATACTCGTCTTCCTCGTCGGCGGCGCTGTAGGAAGCGTCCACTTCCTCGTCGTCGACCTCCTCATAGCCGGCGTCCGCCAGCTCGTCCTCGTCGGCATAGCGCATCTGGCGGTCATCGTCGGCATCCATGCGGGCCAGGTTGAAGGTATCCAAGGCGTCCTCGTCCTCCTTCAGCTCGACCTGGTTGCCGTTCTCGTCCAGCACCTGGATATCCAGGCACAGGGACTGCAGCTCCTTCACCAACACCTTGAAGGACTCCGGCACGCCGGGAGTGGGCACATTGTGACCCTTGACGATGGCCTCATAGGTACGCACACGACCAGTAACATCGTCGGACTTCACGGTGAGGATCTCCTGCAGGGTGTAGCTGGCGCCATAAGCCTCCAGTGCCCACACTTCCATCTCGCCGAAGCGCTGGCCGCCGAACTGGGCCTTGCCGCCCAAAGGCTGCTGAGTAACCAGAGAGTAGGGGCCGGTGGAGCGGGCGTGGATCTTATCATCCACCAGGTGGTGCAGCTTCAGAAAGTAGACATAGCCCACGGTGACTTTATTGTCAAAGCGTTCGCCGGTGCGGCCGTCATAGAGCCAGCTCTTGCCCTCGGGGTCAAGACCGGCCTGCTCCAGAGCCGCCTGAATGTCCTTATCGGTGGCGCCGTCGAAAATGGGGGTGGCCACCTTCCAGCCCAGCGTCTTGGCAGCGTAGCCCAGATGGACCTCCAGCACCTGACCGATGTTCATACGGGAGGGAACGCCCAGGGGGTTCAGCACGATGTCCAGCGGCGTACCGTCGGGCAGGAAGGGCATATCCTCCTGGGGCAGCACCCGGGAAACAACGCCCTTGTTGCCGTGGCGGCCGGCCATCTTGTCGCCCACCTGGATCTTGCGGCGCTGGGCGATATATACCCGCACCACTTCGTTGACGCCGGGCCCCAGCTCATCGCCGTTTTCACGGGTGAAGACCTTGGCATCTACGATGATGCCGCTCTCGCCATGGGGCACCTTCAAGGAGGTGTCGCGGACTTCCCGTGCCTTTTCGCCGAAGATAGCCCGCAGCAGGCGCTCCTCAGCGGTGAGGTCGGTCTCACCCTTGGGGGTGACCTTGCCCACCAGGATGTCCCCGGCGTGGACCTCAGCACCCACGCGGATGATGCCGCGCTCGTCCAGATCCTTCAGTGCATCCTCGCCCACATTGGGAATATCCCGGGTAATTTCCTCGGGCCCCAGCTTGGTGTCCCGGGCGTCGATCTCGTACTCTTCAATATGGATGGAGGTGTACAGATCCTCCTTCACCAGCCGCTCATTGAGCAGCACGGCATCCTCGTAGTTATAGCCTTCCCAGGTCATGAAGCCCACCAGAATGTTCTGGCCCAGAGCAATTTCGCCCTGCTCGGTGGCGGGGCCGTCGGCCAGGACCGTGGGGTCTTCACCGCCGTGAACCCGCTCGCCTACGGAGACAATGGGCTTCTGGTTGATGCAGGTGCCGTGGTTGGAGCGGAGGAACTTGATGAGCTTATACTCCTTGGTCTCGCCGCTGTCATACTTGACGGAAATAGCCCGTGCATCCACCTTGGTGACAACGCCGTCTCCCTCGGCCAGGACAGCCACCTCGGAGTCCAGACAGATCTTGTGCTCCATACCGGTGCCCACGATGGGCGCGTGGGGCTTCAGCAGAGGCACAGCCTGGCGCTGCATGTTGGCGCCCATGAGGGCGCGGTTGGCGTCGTCGTTGGGCAGGAACGGGATCATAGCGGTGGCGATGGACACCATCATACGGGGAGAGATGTCCATATAATCCACATACTGAGGCTCCACCTGGATGATTTCATCTCTGTGGCGGCAGGTAATACGCTTGCCGGTGAGGTGCCCCTCCTCATCCATGGGCTCGGCAGCCTGGCAGACCACATACTGATCCTCCACATCGGCGGTCATGTAGTGAATTTCATCGGTGACCTTGCCGGTCTCATGATCCACCATGCGGAAGGGAGCCTCGATGAAGCCGTACTCATTGACCCGGGCGTAGGTGGCCAGATAGGAGATCAGGCCGATATTGGGGCCTTCAGGGGTCTCGATGGGGCACATGCGGCCATAGTGGGAGTAGTGCACGTCGCGCACTTCCATGTTGGCGCGCTCACGGCTCAGACCGCCGGGGCCCAGAGCGGACAGACGCCGCTTGTGAGTCAGCTCCGCCAGGGGGTTGGTCTGATCCATGAACTGGCTCAGGGGGCTGGAACCGAAGAACTCCTTGATGGCGGCAGTGACGGGCCGGATGTTGATGAGGCTCTGGGGAGTGACCACGTCCAGATCCTGGATGGTCATGCGCTCACGGATGACGCGCTCCATGCGGGAAAAGCCGATGCGGAACTGATTCTGCAGCAGCTCACCCACGCAGCGCAGGCGGCGGTTGCCCAGGTGGTCGATGTCGTCCTTGGTGACCAGGCCGTGGGCCAGGGCGTTCATATAGTTGATGGAGGCGAGGATATCGTCCACGATGATGTGCTTGGGCACCAGCTCATCGGCCCGGAGCTTGCACTGGTCGATGAGCTCCTGGCCGTGGAACTGACTCAGCAGCTCCTGCAGCACGTCGAAGCGCACCCGCTCCTTAATGCCGCAGGCCACCTTGGGGTCAAAGTCCACATAGCGGCTCATGTCGCACATGCGGTTGGTGAAGATGCGGACGGTAGCGCCATCGTCGGCCAGAACAGACACTTCGCCCACGCCGATGGCATCCAGCTCCCGGCACTCCTTGCCGGTGAGGACGTGGCCCTCGTCAAAGAGGATCTCGCCGGTGGCGGGGTCGGCCACGGGCACGGCCAGCTTGCGGTCCCGGGCGATAGCCCAGAGGGTCAGCTTCTTGTTGAACTTATAGCGGCCCACGATGCTCAGATCGTAGCGCCGGGGGTCAAAGAAGAGGTTATTGAGCAGGGTCTCGGCGGAGTCCAGCGTGGGGGGCTCGCCGGGGCGCAGCTTGCGGTAGATCTCCAGCATGGCCTCCTCATAGGACTTGCACCCATCCTTTTCCAGGGTGGCCACGATGCGCTGGTCGTCGCCGAAGCGGTCCAGGATCTGGCTGTCGGTCTTCAGGCCCAGGGCGCGGATGAGGCAGGTGATGGGGAGCTTGCGGTTTTTGTCGATGCGGACCCAGAACACCTCGCTGGTGTCGGTCTCATACTCCAGCCATGCGCCGCGGTAGGGGATGACCGTAGCCGTCAGCAGGGGCAGGTCGGTCTTCAGGTCGATCTCCTTGCCGTAGTAGATGCCGGGGGAGCGGACAATCTGGCTGACCACCACGCGCTCTGCGCCGTTGATGACGAAGGTGCCGGAGTGGGTCATCAGGGGAAAATCGCCCATGAAGATCTCCTGCTCCTTGATCTCCCCTGTCTCCTTGTTGTGCAGCCGCACGCTGACCTTCATAGGGGCGGCATAGGTGGCGTCCCGAGCCTTGCACTCCTCCACGTCATACTTGGGCTGCTCGTTCATGCTGAAGTCGATGAAGCTCAGCTCCAGGTTGCCGGCATAGTCGCTGATGGAGGCCACATCCTTGAACACCTCCCGCAGACCGGTATCCAGGAACCACTGGTAGCTCTTCTTCTGGATCTCCAGCAGGTTGGGCATCGCCATGACCTCTTCGTGTCTGGCAAAATTCTTTCGCAGGGTTTTGCCGTAATACTTGTCCTTGGCCATCTTCAATACTCACGCCTTTCTTGCATTTATCTCAACTTATTCGCAAACGGATTCAGGTTTATGTCCGGGCCGGGCCGCGTTTTATCGCGATACGCACGGATTTGTTGTTTCTTTTCCACGCATCCCGCTTGTAATCTGCGGCGGATGATGGTATCCTATAGGCAGATGGTAAAAGGGGATATGCCCTCACTATCCGAACATAATCGATTTATTATAGCAAGTCAAGCCCCTGCTTGTCAAGGGGATTTTTGTTTTTTCCGGGGTGAGGCCCGGAATTTTTTGTTTTTGGCGTGATGCGGAACATTCACATCCTGCAAATAGTGAAGCGCCCGTCCAAGAGTTTCCATTGCAAGCGTCAATGTGTTTTGAATGCTTGAATGTTCAAATCAAAAATTCGAGTGTTATTCTTTATATCATATTTAAAAGCCGCACGACATGAAAATGCAGTGCGGCTTTTGTAGTAAGTACAGTTAGAATTCGAATTCCTTTGATGGATTCTTTTCCTCGTAGGTCAGGTCACTCTCGGCCACCTTGCGCAGCTCCCTGCGGCTGATGATGTCGTACATACACGGCACCACCAGCAGGGTCATCAGTGTGGCATACACCAATCCACCGATACACACCAGGGCCATGGGCTGCATCAGCGCCGTACCGGCATCGCCGCCGAAGGCCATAACCAGCAGACCCAGGATCGTGGTGATGGACGTCATGAGGATGGGCCGCAGACGGGTCACGCCCGCCTCGATGATGGCCTCCCGCCGCTCCATCCCATCCAGACGGAGCTGGTTGATGTAGTCCACCAGCACGATGCCGTTGTTAACAATGATGCCCACCAGCATCACGAATCCAATGAGGGACACCACACTCAGCTCCACCCCGCCGATGAGCAGGATGATGAAGCCTCCCGTAAAGGCAAGAGGGATGGTAAACATGACGATGAAGGGGGATTTCAGCGACTGGAACTGGGCCACCATCACCAGATACACCAGCAGGATACCCAGCAGCATCATCAGCGCCAGCTGGCCCATGGCCTCCATAATGGCCTCGTTTTCGCCGTCAAACTCAGCCGTCACACCCGTCGGCAGCTGCGCCGCGTTCACGGCCCGGATCGCCTCGGCAGACACCTTGGTCACATTGTGGTCAGCGTCCACATTGGCCGTTACGGTGATGCAGCGGCGCTGATCGGTGCGGCTGATGGTGCTCATGCTGACGGTATTCTCCATAGTGGCCACCTCGCTGAGCTTAAAGCTCTCCCCGGAGCCGGTGGCGGCAGTGGCCGCGCTCCCCGCCGCAGACATTCCGGCGGAACTGCCGGAGGAGCTGCCGGGCTTGATCTCCAGATCCAGCAGCGTATTCAGCTCCACCTTCTGCTCATCTGGCAGTGCAATGGTCACGCTCATGCTCTGTCCATCCAGGGTCATATCCGTCCCATCGGTGGAGGACGACAGGGCCGATGCCACCTGCATGTAGATCTGCGCCACGGTCATGCCGTGCTGCATGGCCTTAGCCCGGTCCACCGTCAGGTGGACCGCCGGCACCGCGTCGGAAAGTCCGTCGGAGACCGAGCGCACCCCTTCCACGGAGCGCAGTGCCTCCGCCGCCGACTTGGCCGCCGTCTGCAAGTCCGTCATATCGTTGCCATAGACCCGTAGGGAGATACCGTTGCCAGTCATGGACTGGGTCATGTTGTCGGCCATGCCGGAGTAGGAAACCGTGCACTCCATGTCCTTGCACAGCTCCACCAGCTTCTCGCCGGCGGTATTGCCGCTCTCCCCCTCGGGAACGATGATGTAGGCCGTCACGTCATATTCCCCGCTGCCGCCCATGCCCAGCATGGCCAGGCTGGAGCTGGAGGACATGGCTGCGCCGACGGTCTCCACATTGTCAATGGTCAGTGCTCTGCGGGTCACCTCGTCCGCCAGCTCCACCGCCTTTTCCCGGGTGCAGTCCTTGGGCATGGTGACGGACACACTCAGCGTGTTGAGGTCAATATCCGGCATGAATACAAACCCTCGCTGGATGGTCAGCGCCGCCGATCCCGCCAGCAGCACCACCGCAGCGCTCAGCACAATGGCCTTGTGCCCCAGGGACCAGGCCACCGCTTTGCGGTAGCCGGGATAGATTTTTTCCAGCAGACCGGGCTTGATGGGTTTATCCTTCTTCAGCATTCCCGATGCCATGGCCGGCACCAGCGTCAGTGCCACGATCAGGCTGGCCAGCAGCGAAAAGCTCATAGTCAGTGCCAGGTCGGTGAAAAGCTGCTTGGTGATGCCCTCTACGAACACGATGGGCAGGAACACGCACACGGTGGTCAGTGTGGAGGCGGTGATCGCCCCCAGCACCTGACCCGCGCCGGCCACAGCCGCCTGGATCACACTGGCGCCCTTGGCCCGGAGTCGGTAGATATTCTCAATGACCACCACGGAGTTATCCACCAGCATGCCCACTGCCACGGCCAGGCCCGACAGGGAAATCATGTTGATGGTCACACCGCAGAAGTACATCAGCACCACTGCAAAGATCACGCTCACCGGGATAGACACCAGCGTAATCACCGTGGGCCGTAGATCCTTCAGGAACAGGTACAGGATCAGTATGGCAAACAGGGCGCCCCAGGCCAGGCTGGAGAAGATGGAGTTGATGATGATGCGTATGTAATCGCCCTGATCCATCAGGGGGGTAAAGTGCAGCCCCTCATATTCCTTCGCCAGCTGGTCAAAGCGCTGGGCGATGTTCTCGGACACCTCCGCCGTGGCGTAATTGGACTGCTTGTTAAAGGTCATGGTAATGCCATTTTCCCCGTTGAGCTTGGCATAGATCTGGTCGGCGTTGTCCGTGACGAATACCTCCGCCACATCCTCCAGCCGGATGGGCTCCACCCCGTCCATGCCCAGATCGAACAGCACCAGCTGCCGCAGCTCGTCCTGGGTGGAGATATTGTCGCCCACGGATACCATGTACTGCACGCCGTCCTGCTCCACATACCCCGCCGGCATGGAGAAATTCTGTGCCGTAAGCAGGGCGCTGACGGTGCTCAGCTGCAGCACGTTTTTCAGGTTTGTCTGCTCCAGGGCGGCGGAGCGGCTCTGCTCCAGGGTCTCCATGCCGCTCTGCAGCTGGCTCAGCGCGGTGCCGATCTGGATGTTGCCGTCCACCAGCTGCTGGGCCCCGTCTGCCACGGTCATGGCACCGCTGGTGATCTGCTCCACCAGGCCGGCCAGAACGCCGTTGTCCTCCTTGAACTGCCGTATCTCCTCCTGCAGCTGCTGCAGCTGCAGGGCCGTCTTCTCAATTTCCTCCTGCAGGTGCTCCCAGTCCGTTCCCAGAGCGGCCAGCCGCAGGTCGATCTCCGCCAGTTCCGACTCCGTCTGCACATAGCCGCTCTCCGCCTTGATGGCGGCCACCTGCTCTTTCTTCTCCTCCTCCGTCAGCCGGCTGTTATTCTCAATGACGGCAATGCGGGCGTCATACCCCGCCTTCTTCGCGTCCAGCTCCGTCTTTTTCTTCAGGATCTCCCGCATCTGATCCAGCTTCTGCTGCAGCTGCGTCTGGCGCGCGTCCATCTCCCGCAGGCTGTCCCGCAGGGCTGTCAGCGCCTGGGTCGCCGTCTGGGAGACCATTTTCTCCTCCGTGGCGCGGATGCTCTCCTTGGCCTCCGTCAGCTGCTGCCGGGTCTGCTCCAGCTGCGCCTTGGCCTCGTCCAGCTGCCTGTTCACCGCCGCCGCCAGCTTTTCAGACAGTGCGTCCATCTTCTCCTGGCTGAGGATCACGTTCATCTGCCGCTTGAGAATACCGTTGACCGACACACTGGCAACGCCCGTGATGCCCTCCAGCTTATTGGTCAGCGTGCTCTCCACGAATTCCGACAGCTCTGCCACATCCATATCCTCGCTGGACACGGCGGCCATCTCCACCGGCAGCATGGTGGGATTGATCTTCAACACATAGGGTGCGCCCACCGAGTCGTCCCAGATGCCCTGAAGGGCCGTAATCTTCTGCTGGATATCCACGCCGGTGGAGTCCATATCCACCCCCTGCTCGAATTCCAGCACCACCATGGACATGCTGTTCTGGCTGGAGGATGTGATCTCCTTGATCTCATTGAGGGTGGCCATGGCCTTCTCCATGGGCTTTGTGATGTCCGTCTCCACCGCCTCGGGACTGGCTCCCGGGTCGGTGGTCACAATGACCACATAGGGGAAGTCCATGTCCGGCAGCAGGTCCGGCGTCATCTTTGTGTATGCCACCACACCCAGTACCAGGATGGCCAGCACCGCCACAAACACCGTCAGTGGTTTCTTCACGCTGAATTTCGGCATATTTCCGCTCCATTTCTGGGCAACACTAACCCATATTAATTGATAACAGCTTATCACAGCGGTAAATTTTTTTCAAGTGCCGACGGCCATTGTTTACGGAACCGTTACAAAAAAGGCCGCTGCGGCGGCCTTCGAGACTGTCGATAAAGTGGTATATTTGCGGCAACGGTAAGGAAGGGTGTGTGAGGGAACCCCAAGAAGGTTTTCCCCCACCATTAAAATCACAAGTTTTTGAAACTTTTTCAAAGTTTCAAAAACTTAATCA